>Ga0210407_10002644_pt1 | contig 15245 bp, 13 predicted proteins | sample IncBWC27MmetaG_FD_150860 | JGI IMG/M metagenome (GOLD analysis project Ga0210407, IMG submission 150860) | Forest soil microbial communities from Barre Woods Harvard Forest LTER site, Petersham, Massachusetts, United States - Inc-BW-C-27-M | ecosystem: Environmental > Terrestrial > Soil >...
TAAAATGTTTTGTCGCTCACGTGCGAAATATCCACCATCATGCCGAGGCGATTCATATCCCGCACCACATCTTTGCCGAAAGCGGTCAAACCATTATGAACGGCCTTGTCCGTCGAAGAATCAGCCCACTCGTCGTTGCCGCTGTGCGTTAAAGTCATGTACCGCACACCGAGCGACGCGAACTTTCGCAGCACACCGAGATCGGAGTTGATCATATGCCCGCCTTCGACCCCCATCAGCGCCGCGATTTTTCCCTGCTTGTGCGCCTCGCGAATTTCGGCGGCCGTGGTGGCCAACACTAACTCGCTCGGATGTTTCCGCACCTGCTCCCGAACCGCATCGATTTGCACCAGCGCGCGATGGACGGCTTCGGGACCAGTCACTTTGCTGGGAATCCAAATCGAAAAAAAGATGGCGCTGAGATTTCCCTCGCGCATCCGCGGAATATCGATGCTACCTTTCGAGTCCCTCGTGCCTAGATCAAATTTTCCGTCAAGAAAGCGCTGCGTCGTATCATCGTGCGTATCCACGACGATCGAAGAAAAGTGCAGCTTCCGGGCACGCTCGGAAATGTCGTTCGCCGTCACGCTCGCCGCCACAAAAACGCCAGCCGAGAAACACAGCCCCGCCGCAAGAATTGTTCGAACCATTTCACCTCGCCTCATTCTCCGTCTGTTCGAATGATTCTGCTACTGCGCCTGCATTTCCTTGCTCACGCGTTCCGCTTCGGCCATGATCCGTAACGTGTTTTCGCCAAGAATTTTTCGAATATCCTCTTCCGAATAACCCTTGCGCAGCAAAGCCTCGGTGATCTTCGGCAGCTTGGAGCAATCTTCCAGCCCATCCGGCATGGACGCCCCATCGAAATCCGATCCCAGCCCCACATGATCGGCCCCCACCAACTTCACCGCATGATCGATATGGTCGATAATTCTCTCCCAGCTCACGTGCGGCAGCTTCCCTTCCGCAATCATTTGCTGCTCCGCTTTTCCTAATTCCTTCCCGATGCACTCCTCGTCAAAATTGCATGCTTTTGTTATCGCGTCGATGTGCTCTTTTGCTCCGCCAGCGGCCTTGTCGTAGGCATCCTTGTAGGCCTGATCGATAAAACTTTTCTCGTAATTAATCTGAATCACGCCGCCCTTGGCCGCCAGCGCTTTGATCATGTCGTCGCTCATATCGCGCACATGGTTGCACAGCGCACGGCAGGAAGAGTGCGACGCAATCAGCGGCGCCTTACTGATCTGCAGCGCATCGTAAAACGTCTTGTCCGAAACATGCGAGATATCCACCAAGATTCCCTGCCGGTTCATCTCGCGCACGACATCTTTTCCAAAATCCGTCAGCCCGTTGTGTGCCGGCTTGTCCGTGGACGAATCCGCCCACTCGTCATTATAAAAATGCGTCAGCGTCATGTAACGCACGCCTAGATCCGCGAAAATCCGCAGCACGCGGATGTCGTTGCCCATCATGTGCCCGCCCTCGACGCCCATCAGCGCGGCAATCTTTCCCTGGGCGTGCGCCTGGCGAACCTCTTCGGCCGTTCGCGCCAGAACAATGTCCTTCGAATACTTCTTCACGTTCTCGCGCACCGCATCGATCTGGTCCAGCGCCTTCTCCACCGCTTGCGGGCCGGTGACCCGTCCGTCGATCCAGATGGAAAAGAAAATCGCGTCCATACCGCCTTCGCGCATCCGCGGAATGTCTACGTGCCCGTCAGGATTGCGTTTGCCGATATCAAATGTTTTCGAAAAAAACCGCTGCGTGGTGTCGTCGTGCGTATCCACCACGATCGATGAAAAATGAATCTTGCGCGCGCGCTCTGCAACATCATCCGCCGACGACGCACCCACGAACGCCAGCGCCAGACAGCAATAGACACTTGCGCGAAGAAGGCCACGAACACGGTTCATGCGGTTTTCCCCCACCGGAAAGATTGGGGAGTGAGTTTACCCTATTAGCCAGCCCAGGAGGGCCTGTTTCCACACATCGCGATTCACGGCGGCGATCGACTCCGTCAGCGGTATGCCCTTGGGGCAGGCCTTGACGCAGTTCTGCGCGTTCGCGCAATCCTGAATGCCCCCGGGTTCCATCAGCGCCGCCAACCGCTCGCTTTTGTTCATCGCGCCGGTCGGATGCATGTTGAACAGCCGCACCTGGCTGATGATCGCCGCGCCCACGAATTTGCTGTTTTCATTCACCTGCGGACAGACTTCCAGGCAGTTCCCGCACGAAATACAGTTCGACAGCGGATAGCCGACTTCTTGCACTTCTGGTGCAACCCGTGGCCCTTCGCCCAGGTCGTAGGTGCCATCGATCGGAATCCAGGCCTTCACGCGCTTCAAACTTTCGAACATGAATTGCCGGTCTACCGCTAAATCCCGCACCAGGGGAAATTTGCTCATCGGCTCAATCCGGATCGGCTGCTCCAACTTATCCACCAGCGCCGAGCACGCCATCCGCGCCTTGCCATTAATCAACATCGCGCAGGAACCGCAAATTTCTTCCAGACAATTCGAATCGTAAGAGACCGGCGTCGTCTTCTTCCCATCGCGCGTCACCGGATTCTCCGCGATGTCTCGCAAACAAATAATCACGTTCATCGACGGCCGCCACTTCAGCGCGAACTCTTCCCAGCGCGCCGGTTCCTTCGGCCCCGTCTGCCGCTTCACCCTTACGATGACTTGCTTCGTCTCAGCCATTGCTTCCTCGCGTGGCACGAAAAACTTCGCTACTTCGCCGCGTCATACCGCCGGGGTCTCGGCGTGATCTGCGAAATGTCCACCGGCTCGTACGTGAGCTCAATATCATTGTTCACCCATTTGGCGCGCGTGGTCTTCAGCCAATTCGCGTCGTCGCGGTCCGGAAAATCCGGTTTGTAGTGCGCGCCGCGCGATTCGTTACGATGAAACGCGCCGACGGTGATCACGCGGGCCAGAACCAGCATGTTTCCCAGCTCGCGTGCAAAATTCAGTGTTTGATTCGACCACTGCGTGCGGTCGCTCAAATTGATTTTCTTATAGCGCTCTTGCAGCCCTTGCAGCATCGCATACGCCGCTTCGAGGTTTTTGTTGATCCGAGTAACCGTCACATGCTCGGTCATGATGTCGCCCAGTTCGCGCCAGATCGTGATGGGGTTTTCTGCGCCGTCATTCGAAATCAACGCCTGGTTCTGCGCATCTTGCCGCTTTTTCTCCGATTCAAACACGCTCGACGCCACGCCATCAGCGCCCTTATCCAAACTCTTCGCGTACTTCACCGCCGCGGTCCCCGCCAACCCTCCGCCAAAAATACACGACACCAGCGAATTCGCACCTAGCCGGTTCGCTCCGTGATACTGATACTCGCACTCGCCCGCCGCGTAAATCCCCGGAATGCTCGTTGCCTGATCTTCCCCGTTCACCCAAATCCCGCCCATCGTGTAATGCATGGCCGGAAAAACCTTCATCGGCTCTTCGCGCGGGTCCACTCCGATAAATTTTTCGTAAATTTCCAGGATACCCTCGAGCTTGTGATTCAAAATCTCGCGCGGAATGTGCGTCACATCCAGATAAACCGCCGCCTGTCCATCGATCCCCAATTTTTCCTGATATACGATCCGATGAATCGCGCGCGTCGCAATATCCCGCGGCACTAAATTCCCGTACTTCGGATACCACTCTTCCAGGAAATAAAATCTTTCCGCATCGGGAATCGTTCGCGGCGGACGCTTGTCGCTCGGATTCCGCGGCACCCACACACGCCCGCCTTCCCCGCGCGCCGATTCGCTCATCAACCGCAACTTGTCCTCACCCGGAATTGCCGTCGGATGCACCTGAATGAATTCGCCGTTCGCGTAATCCACGCCTTGCTGAAACAGGGCTGATTGCGCCGAACCCGTGCACACCACGGAATTCGTCGACCGCCCAAAAATCGCTCCGATCCCGCCAGTCGCAAAAATCACCGCATCCGCGGGATACGTCTTAACTTCCATCGAGCGCAAATCCATCGCGCAAATCCCGCGACAAACTCCGGCCTCGTCGATGACTGCCGATAGAAACGTCGAGCCCTCAAATTTCTTTACCTTGCCTTCGGATTCATGCCGCCGTACCTGCTCGTCCAGTGCATACAAAAGCTGCTGCCCCGTCGTCGCCCCCGCAAACGCCGTCCGGTGATACAACGTCCCTCCGAATCGCCGGTAATCCAGCAAACCTTCGGGCGTTCGGTTGAACATCACGCCCATGCGGTCCAGCAAATCGATAATTCCCGGCGCCGCCTCGCACATCCGTTTCACCAGCGGCTGATTCGCCAGAAAATCTCCGCCGTAAATCGTGTCGTCAAAATGTTTCGCGGTCGTGTCGCCTTCGCCCTTCTGATTTTTCGCCGCGTTGATGCCACCCTGCGCGCACACCGAATGCGAACGCTTCACCGGCACGATCGAAAACAGATCCACCGGAACGCCCGCCTCCGCCACTCGAATCGTGGCCATCAGTCCGGCCAGACCACCACCCACGACAATTATTTTTGGCTGTTTCATTTGGTTATGTAAGAAGCGAACGGGTGCCAATTCAAACGAAAACTCAAAATAATCAGAATACCGACGACGCTAAATGTAATTCCCACCAGCGCGCCCAGCCGCCCCGCCGCTTGCTGCGCCTTCACCGTCGCCGCCAATCCCCATTTGCACAAGAAATTCCAAATCCCTACTCCCAGATGAAACGACGACGCCAGCACCCCAATCACAAAAAATGTCAAATAAATCGGATTCTGCATGTCCAGCGCGACGCTTTCATACGTCGACCTTCCGTGCGTCAGCCATCGCTCCGTATACAAATGCCATCCGATATACGCAAACGCGATCAGCCCCGTATATCGCTGCGTTGTATAAAGCCAGTTCCCCACCCACGGATATTGCGATACGTTCGACTTCCCTCGTAACCAGATATAAACGCCATACCCGCCGTGAAATAGCATCGGCAAGAAAATCGCTCCCCATTCCACAAATATCCGGAAGGGAATCGTCTGCAGCTCCTGCGATGTAGCGTTGTATTTATCCGCACTCACCAGCGCGGCGCTGTTGGACCAAAAATGTTCCGCTAAAAATGCGCCAACGGGAAGTAATCCCGTAAAGGAATGGAGTTTTCTGAGGATATAACTTGAATCTGGCTGCGTGGCCGTGGAAGACATGCCCTCTCCGCCGCGAAAGTCCCTCTGGGCAGGCCTGGAATCGCGCGATCAGGCTGTTGCCAATTCATTGCCGAAGGGGCGCTGTGAAATCGCAGCGATTTCAGTATAGGCAGTTATATTTTCGGATGCAAGCCGGCCTCATTTTCCGCAAAGAACATACGATTTGAAATGTTCTTGCTCCTCACCCCCCCGGTGCTCTATAAAATAATCAGGTGATATCTCGACGACGAATGGGATTCGCCGGGCCCCCGATCTCCCCTCTGGCCGCGTACCCAGAACATTGGAAATTCTAATGAGCACCAGCCTCAGCCTCGTCTCCGAACTCGAACGCCTCGCCAGCGCTCTGGCCTCGCACGCTGCCGAAACCTCGCAAATCTCTCTCACTTCCGTTGGCGAACGCATCGCCAAGAACCTCAGCGTAAAAACGGATGAGGTTGCCATCTTGGCCGTCTCCATCCGCTGGAAGCATTTGTATTTCCTGATTCCCGAATCCCTGAAAAATGTCGGCTACATTCCCCTTTCCAGCACTACCGCGCTGGCCGCTCGCACGGCGCGCGAAAGCCGCCCCGAGATCAACAATAATTTCACCGCCGTTCGCCACGCCAGCGTCTTCGAAGGCGTTAAAGTGACATCCGAGGGCACCGAAGCCATTCAGAAAATCGTAAGCGCTCCCATTCTCACCGATGGCAGAATCGTCGGCGTTATTCAGATCAGCCGCAAGGGAGCCAACGCCGGATCTGCGGGCCCGGATTTCACTGCCGACGATCTCGGCCGCGTCCTCGCCTTGTGCAAGCCGCTTGGAAAGTTGCTCCTGCACATCAACGCCGAGTGATTCCGCTGCACCCTCTGTAATCTCGTGTTCATATTTCCCCCGCGCCTGCCAAAATTCCGTGAATTGGATTGACACTGCAATACCTTCTTGTTACTTTTTTACTGCGGCTGGATTTTTCTCCCACTTTAATTCACGGAGGCACGGCAAACCGGCACCATGGCGTTCGTCGCTAAGAAAATATTTCTCACCAAAGGCGTCGGTAAACATCGGGAAAGGCTGTCGAGCTTCGAGCTCGCCTTGCGCAACGCGGGAATCGCCTCGTGCAATATCGTCCGCGTCTCCTCGATTTTCCCGCCGAACTGTAAATTGATTTCGCGTAGCGAAGGTTTGAAGCACATCAAGCCCGGCCAGGTCGCGTTCACCGTCATCAGCGAGAATTCCACCAAGGAAGCGCACCGGCTTATCGCCGCCAGCATCGGTCTCGCGCTTCCCAGCGACAAATCCATGTACGGTTATCTCTCCGAGCATCACTCTTTCGGCGAAACCGAAGAAGTTGCCGGCGAATACGCCGAAGAGCTCGCCGCGGAAATGCTCGCCACCACTCTAAACGTGGAATTTGATCCCGATCTTTCCTGGGACGAAAAAAAAGAAGTCTACCGCATCTCCAACAAAATCGTCCGCACCATGAACGTCACGCAATCCGCCGTCGGCGACAAACGCGGCCTCTGGACCACCGTCCTCGGCGCCGCCATCCTCATCGGCGAAGACGACTAGCCTTTCTTTTCCTCTCACTCGGAGGCTCCATGAACCGCCTTCTCCGTCTCGCGAATTTAGCGTGCATCTTTTTCCTTCTGTTTTTCGCGCGCCCTGCTTACGCCGCCGACCGCGTCACCATCCTTTACGACGCTTTCGGCGATAATCCGCGGCTCACTCGCGACTGGGGCTTCTCGGCGCTCGTCGAGCACGATGGCAAACGCATCCTCTTTGATACCGGCAACAATCCCGAAATTTTCGAGCGCAACGTCCAATCCCTGAACGTCGATCTCACCAAACTTGATTTCGTCATCGTCTCCCACCGCCACTCCGACCACGCCTCCGGCCTCAAATATCTGCTCAAAGTAAATCCCGGCGTCACCATTTACGTTCCCGCCGACGGTGCCAACGGTTTCGGCGGTGCGGAGATTCCGCAATCTTACTTCCGCACCGAGTCTTCCCTGCCCGCGAAAATGCGCTATTTCGATGGCGCCTATCCCGAACATCCGCATTCCGGCAAACTCTACGACGCCGGCCATTTCGTCCTCGTCGATAAGCTCACGGAAATTTCTCCCGGCATCTTTCTCATCTACACCGTTTCCAAAATTCCCCGCACGCTGGAACTCCCCGAAATCACTCTCGCCATCAAAGGCCCTCACGGCCTGATTCTTGTCGACGGCTGCTCGCACTCCGGCATTGAAGAGATCCTCCAAGCTTCCTTGGCCATCGACCCGCATATTCACATCGTCTTCGGCGGCCTGCACCTCGTGACCACACCCGTCCCTGACATCGACCGCATCGTCGATTCCCTCAAAAATAAATGGAAATTGGATTTAATTGCCCCCGGCCACTGCACCGGCGAACCCGCGTTCCTGCGCCTGCAAAAAACGTTCGGCGAATCCTACCTCTACGCCGGTCTCGGCACCCGCATCGACGTTCCTTGAAAGATCACGTACTTCGGCGCAAGCCGCCTACTGGTCTAACTCATACGCCGTCTTCAGCCACTTCTTCACTTCGTCATCGATCTGCCCCGCCGCCGTCAACTCAAACCGGTGCGTGATCCGGTCCTTCTTCGCTAGCCCACCCGTATCCACCAGCCTCTTCGGCAATTTTCCTTTGTAATGCGTCAGCGACAATCCGAAATCCACCCGCGTATTCGTGGTGGGTTTGATCTGCGCAAAAACATGATTGCGGTACAGCGGCACCATCGTCAAACACGGGCACGCTTTCACATCGCCGCCGATCGACTTGCCGAGCTTCAGCAACTGCTCGAAGATCGGCCGCAGCGACTCTTTCTTTCCCGAGTACTGCTTCTCGACGTATTCCGGCGCTGCCGCCAAATACTTTTCCGGTGAATCTTCATCCGACTCTTCCCCGGCGACGCGTGCCGCGATCCACCACGCCGAATTCGTTCCCAGTTTGTGCTGAACTTTCAACCATTCGCGCTGGCTCTTCTGGTCTTTCGGTCCCTTCTGCTTTACAAACGTTTCCCATTCCTCCAACGAGCGGCCCGTCTTCTCCTTCAATTCTGCGATCCACTTCTGCACCATCGCCACGCCCGGATGCACGTCATAAACAACGCTCTGCTTCGCCATTCCCGCCTTCGCCATTTCTCCCTCCACATCATCGCGTTCTCGCGAGGGTCCCGATTCCTGTCCGCGACACAACTGTCCCTCCTTCTCTGTCTCTACCTCTAACGTCTATCTCCAGGTAGCGGGCATCTCTTCCCACTCGCCGCTCATCACTTCTTCTCGAAGTATTTCATCCGCTCCAGCACCGCCCCCACAACCAACGGCAGCGCTACGGTCGCGTCATCAAACACTTCCGCCAGCTTTCCGCCTTCTTCCGTTGGAACGAACTTCCCCCACGATACCGCCTCCGTATACGTGCTGCCGCTCAGCCCTCCCCAATGCACCGGCTCCGGACAAATCCGCACTCCATACTGATAGCGCTTCAGCGGGACATCCATATTGCCACGCCGCGCAAGAAGTTCCGCGTACACTCCGAATTGCTGCGACCAGTTGCGCGGCACTCCGCCTCCCACCGTTAAAATTCCCATGCGTTTCGTAGGCATCATGATTTCCGCGAATTTCTCGAAATCGTCGAAAGGGTCGAACCGCAGGAGTTGCCGCTTTTCGCGGCGCCGCGCCAGCTTGTGCAGCACAAAATCAATCCCCAGCTCGGAATCCGAAAACGCCGGCACAAATACCGGAACGTTGTGCTCGTACGCCGACTTCAAAATGCCTCGTCCTTTTGCGCGCTTTACCAGGTACTCGCCTATTTTTCGGTGCACTTTGTAACTGCACACCACCTCGGTCGGGTCCCACTGGTCGTATATGTGATCGACAACCTCTTCGACATAATCCAGGTTCGTTTCCGGCTCCAGCGAGTCGTACACGCGGTTATAGCCCGCCTGGAAAAGTTCCCGGTCGTTCATTTTCTTTTCGTCGTACCGGAAATGCGAATGCCCCGTGGCTTCCACCAGTCCGTGCGCCATCAGCGCGCCCGTTGAAACAATCGCGTTCACAATTCCCGATTCGATCAGGTCGCAGAAAATCAGCCCCATTTTTCCCACCGTCAGCGCGCCGGACAGGGTCATCACCACGAAACAATCTTTATCGCGCGCCATCGCTTCCAGCACGTCCGCGGCGTCGCCCACCTGCCGGCCCGTAAATGCGGTGTTCCCCATCGCCCGCACCAGTTCGTCGATCGTTCGGCATTTCGACAAGTCCAGCGGGAAAATCGGCCGCAGTTTGTCTTTCACTGGGTCGTGCAGCACCCGCCCCGTCACCGTCTTTTTTCCCTGCTTTGCCATCTCTTCTCCTGACTGAATTCCATGACCCGTTACGGAAATTGTTCTCGCGCATGTTATCTTGCGGAAATGTCTTGCAGATAGATATTACAAACGCGCCGCAAAGGGAAGAACAAATCGCGCGCGAAAACATTTTCGCGCTCATGTTAAACTAAAAATATTATGCCAGATAAATTTACCATCGGCCTCGTGCAGATGAAATGCACCACGGATGCGGAAGAAAATCTCAGCCGCGCCGTCGAAAAGATTCGCGAAGCGGCGGCCCGCGGCGCGCAAATCATCTCCCTGCACGAGCTTTTTCGCGGCGAATATTTTTGCCGCACCGAAGACGCCGCGCTCTTCAACCTCGCCGAGGCCGTTCCCGGCCCCGCCACCGAGCGCCTCTCGCAAGTCGCCAAAGAAAAGAAAGTCGCTCTCGTCGTTTCCCTCTTCGAACGCCGCGCCGCCGGCGTCTACCACAACACCTGCGCCGTCCTTGACGCCGACGGCTCCTTCCTCGGCAAATACCGCAAAATGCACATTCCCGACGATCCGCTCTACTACGAAAAATTTTATTTCACGCCCGGCGATCTCGGCTTTCCCAATTTCGACACGAAGTACGCTCGCATCGGCGTCCAAATTTGCTGGGACCAGTGGTATCCCGAAGGCTCGCGTCTCACCGCGCTCAGCGGCGCGCAAGTTATTTTTTATCCCACCAGCATCGGCTGGCACCCGCATGAAAAAGCGGAATTCGGAGCTGCGCAACTCGACGCCTGGCGCACCATTCAGCGCAGCCACGCCATCGCCAACGGCGTCTACGCCGCGGTGGTCAATCGCGTCGGCTACGAAGGCAAACCGGAAAAAGGCGATCCCGGAATTGAATTCTGGGGCAACTCCTTCGTCGCCGATCCCTTCGGCCAAGTCATCTCCCAAGCCGGCGACAGCCAGGAAGAAATCCTCGTCGTCGAATGCGATCCCGCCAAAAGCGAAGACACCCGTCGCAACTGGCCCTTCCTCCGCGACCGCCGCATCGACGCCTACCCTCCCATCCTCAACCGCTGGCTCGGCGACAAATAAAAACCTGTTCTCTGTCTTTTTCTGCTCTGTGGCCTCTGTGCCCTCAGTGATCTCTGTGTTAAATTCTTTTTCCGATGAAATCTAGCGAACGAATTAAAACACCGCATGGGCTCAACTTCCGCATGCCCGCTGAATGGGAAAAACACGAAGCCACCTGGCTAGGCTGGCCCCACGAACTCACCGACTGGCCCGGCAAATTCGCTCCCATTCCCTGGGCTTTCGCCGAAATCGTTCGCCATCTCAGCCGCGTCGAACAGGTTTTTCTCCTCGTCGAAAATCGCCAGTCCGAATCCCGCGTCCGTTCCATCCTCAAAAAATCCGGCGCCAATCTCGACGCCGTCCAATTTTTCCGCGTGCCCACCGACCGCGGCTGGATGCGGGACTCCGGCCCCATCTGCGTCACCAACGACAGAGACGAAGTCGCCTTCAACCATTTCGTCTTCAACGGCTGGGCCAAATACGCCAATCACAAACGTGACGCCGCCGCCGTTTCGAAAGTGAATCAAAAACTGAAACGCCGTGTGTGGCAGCCCGTTCACAAAGGCCTCCGCGTCGTCCTCGAAGGCGGCAGCATCGATGTCAACGGCCGCGGCACGCTCCTCACCACCGAAGAATGTCTCCTCAGCAAAACGCAGGAACGCAATCCCGGCTTCACCCGCGAAGACTACGCGGAAATTTTCCGCGAATACTTCGGCGTCACCAATGTTCTTTGGCTGAAAAACGGAATTGCCGGCGACGACACCCATGGCCACGTCGACGACCTCACGCGCTTCGTCAACGCCAACACCGTCGTCACCATCGTCGAAGAAGATCCCAAAGACGCCAACTACGCCGCACTCCAGGAAAACCTCGCGCTACTCAAAACAATGAAAGATCAGGACGGCCGCCCGCTGCGCGTCGAAACGCTTCCCATGCCCGCGCCGGTCTATTTCGACGGCTTCCGTCTCCCCGCTAGCTACGCCAATTTCTACATCGCCAACAAATTAGTCATCGTCCCGATTTTCACCGACCCCAACGACCGCGTCGCGCTCAACACTCTTGCAACTCTTTTCCCCGACCGCGAAGTCGTCGGCATCCCCTGCCGCGATCTCGTCCTCGGCCTCGGCACTCTCCACTGCATGACGCAACAGCAGCCCGCCGTAGGCTGAAGAGGCGTCTCCTCGCGCGATTCTGATCGTAGGACACGCGTATACACTAATCTCAACTCCCTGTCCTTACCGAGAACTGCCAACTGAAAACTGACAGCTACACTCGTGCCAACCGGCGGCGGCTTTTTTTCTTCCGGACGACGGCCCCCGTTTGCGCCACGAGAAGCATCAAGTACAATGGCGGCACTCTCTGAGGAGGCGTGATGCACGCACAATTTCTAGCGCTGCTGTTCAAGACCGAAGTCGTAGTTGTCGAATACCGCCGCAGCCTCATCGGCTGGATTCTCATCGGCCTGATCGCCGGCTGGCTTGCCGGAAAAATCGCGCGCGGGCGTGGCTTCGGCTGCATCACGGACATCGTGCTCGGCTTGATCGGCTCGCTGCTTGGCGGATGGATTTTCACCAAGCTGGGAATTTTCGGAGGCGGCTTCATCTACTCATTGGCCGCGGCGACGCTGGGCGCGGTCATTCTCGTTTCCATCGCGCATCTCTTCAGCGGCGGCGATCGTTAAGAATTCCCTCATTCCGCGGCTTCCGCGGGGCCGCGCTGCCAATGGCAACCGCGTCTCTGTGATACGATTCTTGTTTGCGTCTCGGAGATGACGCTTCATTTGAGCAAGAGTTCGCAATCCCTCACCGCAATTCCACTCGGCGGCCTCGGCGAATTTGGCATGAACATGCTGGCGCTGCGGCTCGGCGACGATATTCTCGTCATCGACGCAGGCATGATGTTCCCCGAATCCGAACTGCTCGGCGTGGACCTGGTCATTCCCGACATTACGTATCTGAAGCAGAACCGTTCGATGGTGCGCGCGATTGTTTTGACGCACGGCCACGAGGATCACATCGGCGCGCTTCCCTATATTTTGCGCGACCTGAACGTGCCGGTTTACGGGACGCGCTTCACGCTGGCGCTGGTCAAAAAGCGCCTTGAAGAAGCAGGTCTGCTCGACTCGACCACCCTGCGCGAAGTGATGCCCGAGCGTTTGATCGAAATCGGCCCGTTCGAGATTGAATTTATTTCCGTGACGCACAGCACCATCGATTGCGTGGCGCTGGCGATTCGCACGCCGCTCGGTGTAGTGATTCACACCGGCGATTTCAAGATCGATCAGACCCCCGTCGGCGGTCCGCCGTTTAATCTGCATGCCTTCGCGAAATACGGCAACGAAGGTGTGCTGGCGCTGTTCAGCGATTCGACCAACGTCGAGCGTCCAGGCTTCACGCCGTCGGAGCGCGCCATCGTTCCGCGGGTAGAAGAATTGTGCCGCTCCGCGCCAAAGCGCGTGATTTTGTCGTGCTTCGCGTCCTCCATTCATCGCATCCAGCAAGTGATCGACATCGCCGGGCGTGTGGGCCGCAAGGTGGCGTTCGTCGGCCGCAGCATGGTGGACAACGTGGAAATCGCGCACTCGATGGAGCTGCTGCGAATTCCCGACGGCATGGTGGTGCGCTCGCAGGATATTCGCGGCTTCGATCCCAAGCGGATTCTGATTCTCGCGAGCGGCACGCAGGCCGAGCCGATGTCTTCTCTTTCGCGAATCGCCGTCGACAACCACCGGTTCGTTTCCGTCGATGAGAACGATACGGTCATTCTTTCCGCGCGCATCATTCCCGGAAATGAAAAATCGATTTTCCGGATGCTGGACCACATGTTCCGCCGCCGCGCGCTGGTGTACTACGACAATTCCGCGGGCGTCATTCACGTTTCCGGTCACGCGAGCCAGGAAGAACAGAAACTTTTGCTGCAACTGGTGAAGCCGAAATATTTTATTCCCGTTCACGGCGAATACCGCCATCTGTTCCGCCACGCGGCGCTGGCCCACCAACTGGGCTGCGTTTCGGGTGAAATCCTGCTTCTGGAAAACGGCAAGACCATCGAGTTCACGGAAGATGGTGCGTTTCGCCGCGATCCCGTCACCGCCGGGCGCGTTTGCGTGGATTCCGGTTCTCTCGAAGAGATCGAAGAAGTGGTGATCCGCGACCGCAAACATCTTTCGGAAGACGGCGTGGTGGTCTCGATCATTGCGATCGACAAGCACACCGGAAAAATGGAATCGAACCCGGAAATCGTGACACGCGGATTGATGAGCGACAACGGCCAGGAACTGATCGCCGGTGCGCGGCTGGTGATCATGAAGACCGTCGAGGAGTCCAACGCTGAAGAAAAATCCGACTGGGGCGTTATAAAAGAAAAGATCCGCGTCGATTTGAAGAAATACATCAACAAACATACGTCGAAGCGTCCGCTCATTTTGCCTGTCATCCTCGAAGTCTGACCGCCTCGGCATTTAGCGTTCTGGAAGCTAAGCGCCGCGAGCCTTGCGCGCGCTCGAATGCGGCCACGCGCGGCGAGGTCAGTTTTTTCCAATACGCGAACGGCCCGGCATGCGAGGCTGGGCTGGGTTACAATCGCAGTTCGCGGGAGAGCCATCCTTGTCTTCAACACCTTCAACTTCCCTGCCCCACACGCCGAAGCCCGCTTCGCGCGCGGCGTTCACATTCATTCTTGTTACGGTAGGGTTCGACTTTCTGGCGTTTGGAATCATCGCGCCAGTGCTGCCGGATTTGGTTCGCTCGTTTGAGGGCGGAGATTTTGCGCGCGCGTCGGACATTACCGGGTACTTCGGGTTTGCGTGGGCGGCGATGCAGTTTATTTTTTCGCCGCTGCTGGGCGCGTGGTCGGATCGCTTTGGGCGGCGGCCCGTCATTTTGCTTTCGTGCCTGGGAATCGGCATCGACTACATTTTTATGGCGCTCGCGCCATCGCTCTGGTGGCTGTTTATCGGGCGGCTGATCTCCGGAATCACCACGTCGAATGTGTCGACGGCGTTTGCCTACGTAACCGATGTGACGCCGCCAGAAAAACGAGCGCACGCGTTTGGAATGATCAGCGCAGCTTTCGGTTTGGGCTTTGTGATTGGCCCGGCCGTCGGAGGAGTTCTTGGAAATCACAATTTACGGTTGCCGTTCTGGGCTGCCGCGGCGCTGAGCCTGGCGAACGCGCTGTACGGGTATTTTATCTTGCCGGAGTCGCTGCCGCCGGAAAAACGATCGAAGTCCGCTTGGCACATGGCGAACCCGATGGGGGCTTTGAAACTGCTGCGTTCGCACCCGCAACTTGCAGGGCTTTCCGTGGTGATGACGCTCTACTATCTGGCGCATCAGTCGCTGCCTTCGATGTGGGCGCTGTATACCGAGTACCGCTATGCGTGGAGCCGGCCAGATGTGGGATTGTCGCTGGCGGTGGTGGGGGTTTCGGCGGCGGTGGTTTCGGGCGCGCTGGTGGGATGGTTCGTGAAGAGATTTGGCGAGCGCGCGAGCGTACTCTCGGGACTGATTTTTGGGACGGTGGGATTTTTGGGGTTCGCGCTGGCGCCGCGCGGATGGGTTTTGCTGGCGGTGATTCCGTTCATCGCGTTGTGGGGCATCGCCGCGCCAGCTATGCAGTCGTTGATGTCGCGCTGCGTGGATAGTTCGTCGCAAGGAAAGCTGCAGGGAGCGATCAACAGTTTGCGCTCGATGACGGGGATGGTGG
>Ga0210407_10002648_pt1 | contig 15241 bp, 7 predicted proteins | sample IncBWC27MmetaG_FD_150860 | JGI IMG/M metagenome (GOLD analysis project Ga0210407, IMG submission 150860) | Forest soil microbial communities from Barre Woods Harvard Forest LTER site, Petersham, Massachusetts, United States - Inc-BW-C-27-M | ecosystem: Environmental > Terrestrial > Soil >...
CCGCTGGTTCATCCCTCGCCATCGTTGGTCAGAACGGAGCCGGCAAGACCACCATCGCAAAGCTGCTCTGCCGCTTGTACGATCCGCAGTCTGGCGCAATCGAAATCGACGACATCGACCTTCGCGAGTTCGATCTTGGGTCCTGGCGCTCGCGCGTCGCCGCTGTGTTCCAGGACTTCATCCGCCTCGAGCTGCCGCTGCGCGACAATGTGGCACCTGCGGGCGCGCCAGACGATATCATTCGCGCCGCGCTGGAATCCGCCGGAGCGGCGAATCTGGCCTCGCTAGACACCGTGCTCGCACGCGGCTACGACGGCGGTACCGACCTCTCGGGTGGCCAATGGCAGCGCATCGCGCTCGCGCGGGCCCTGGCGGCCGTCAAGTTTGGCGCCGGCGTCGTGCTGCTCGACGAGCCGACCGCGCACCTCGACGTGCGCGGGGAGGCGGAAATCTTCGATCGCCTGCTCGCCGCGACACGTCATTGCACGACCATCCTGATCTCGCATCGCTTTTCGACAGTGCGCCACGCCGATCGTATCTGCGTGCTGGAGCACGGCCGGGTCACGGAGCTTGGCACCCACGACGAGCTGATCGCGCTTGGCGGACGCTATCGCACCATGTTCGATCTCCAAGCACAGCGTTTCAACGTCCCGGACGATGAGGAGGGCAAAACGTATGACGTCCTCTCCTGATCGAAAAAGCGCGCCAGGGAAACCCGGAACGTCCGTGACACCCGCGAAGATTGACCCGCTGCCTCCCGCCCTTTCCTCCATGTGGCGATTATGCAAACTGGGGTATCGTCGCGAGCCGCGCCTGATGCTCGTGGCGTTCGTGCTGTCGCAGCTCGCGGCGCTGCCCGACGCGCTCCTCGCCTTGTGGCTGATGCTGCTCGGCAAGGGCGTCCTCCAGCACCGGCCAGTCTTGATGCAAGGGGCGGCGATTGGCCTCGCCGTGTCCGCCGTCGCGACATGGTTTCTCCGCACCGTCAGCACCCGCGTGCAGCGTCGCTTCCGCGACAGGGTGACCATCGCGCTCGAATCGCACGTTGCCCAATTGCAGGCCTCGATCGCCACCATCGCCCATCAAGAGCGCCCGGAGTATCTCGATCGCCTATCCATGCTCCGCAATCAGGTGTTCGTGCTCGACCACATGTACATGTCCGTGTTTTCCACGCTCGGATGGATCCTGCGGCTGGCCGTGACCATGGCTCTGCTGGCCTCGATTCATCCGGCGCTAATGTTGCTCGCAGTGTTCGCTGTCCCCACGGTGTTGACCTCGACCTGGCGGCCCGCGGTGGAGCGCATTGCGCAGGAGCGCGGAGCACAAAGCGGTCGGCTAGCGCGTCATTTGTTCACCATCGCCACAACCGCGCCCCCCGGGAAGGAAGTCCGAGTCACCGGCATCGGAGAACTCCTCATTGCAGACCGCCGATCGGCGTGGGAGCGTTGGTACAGACCGGTGGCTAACGCGCGCTGGGGCTCGGCCCTGTGGCACTCACTGGCATGGGCCATCTTCGGTTTGGCGTATGTCGGCGCGGTCGTGTTCGTTTCCTCCAGCCTCCACGCGCCCGCCCCTGCCGTGCTCCTTGTGCTCGCCGCAGGTGCGCGGCTCTCTGCCTACATCGGCGCCACCGTCGGCGAGATTGGATTCCTGCGCGGATTCTGGATGGACGGCTCGCGCCGGCTAGCCTGGCTCGAGGACTACGCTGCCTCGGTCGCCGCCTCGGGCGATCTGCCAGTCCCCACCGTGCTGCACCACGGCATCCGGCTCGATCACGTGTCCTTCGCGTATCCCGGCACGTCACGCGTGGTGCTGGACGATGTGTCCATGACAGTGCCTGCGGGCGCTGTCGTCGCGATCGTCGGTGAGAACGGCGCCGGCAAGACAACGCTGGTCAAGCTCCTCGCGAAGATGTATGAGCCGTCATCCGGCACGATTTTTGTGGACGACACACCGCTGGCGCGCGTCCCGGCTGCCAAATGGCGCGAGCGTCTTGCAGGCGCCTTTCAGGATTTTTTTCGCTTCGAATTTCGCGCGAGGCACACGGTCGGTTTGGGAGACGTCCCCCGCCTGGACCACGAGCCCTCTGTCGTTGCGGCCGTCGATCGCGCCGGCGCCAGCGAGGTCGTCGCTCGCCTCGCGATAGGCCTTGATACGCAGCTCGGTCCGACGTGGCCGTCCGGTGTCGAGTTATCGTTCGGCCAGTGGCAGAAGCTCGCGCTGGCGCGTGGCTTCATGCGCGATCAGCCGCTGCTGCTGGTCCTCGACGAACCGACTGCTGCTCTGGACGCCGAGACCGAACACGCCCTCTTCGAGCGTTACTCCGCCGCAGCACGGGGCGCCGCCGAGAGAGCCAGCGGCTGCATCACCATCCTTGTCTCCCACCGTTTCTCCACCGTCCGCATGGCCGATCTCATTGTCGTGCTCGATGGGGCCAAGCTCGTGGAGGTCGGCACGCATGATGAACTGATGGCCAAGCGCGGTCAGTACTCGGAGCTCTACAGCATCCAAGCCGCCGCCTACCGTTGACCAACTGGCTGTGGATCAGCGTCTTCCTGCGCCGGAAACGCGTCTTATCGCAAGAGGCCTTTGACGGGCTTGAACCGGGTGAAAGAAAACCTTCACGCGGTTCTGAGAGGGCTGGGCAGCCGCGATGCTGCCCGGCCACTCGGTAGTGATGGCGCAAATCGGCTCTGGAGATTGCTCCCGGCTCACTAGGAAATCCTCGCACCTATCGGCGCAGGAGTTGCATTGCCGGACCGCTGGAAACGACTAGCGCCGAGGCAGCCAGCGTCGCACCGAGCGACAATAGGCGTCGTAGGGCGTGCCAAATGTGGCGCGGAGATGTGGCTCTTCGTACAGGATGACAAAGAGGTGCGCGAATAGAAGCCATGGCAGAGCGAAGAGCAGAATGGCGGGCGATTGTTCGTACAAGCCGAAGCCTGCGAGCACCAGGAAACCACCGACATACATCGGATTGCGCACGAACTGGTACGGGCCAGCGGCTACGAACTTGCGCGGCGGGTCCATTGGCGCGGGCGTGCCTTCGCCACGGGTGACGAACGTTGCAATGCAGGCGAAGGCAAGAGTTCCACCGGCAGCCATCAGGGCAATGCCCAAAGCGGGCGTCCAGCCCGAAAATGTGAAGCTAAGAGTCGCGTCGTAGCGACGGTGCAGGCTCAGTGCCACCCAGCCCCATAGAAAAATGAATGCGGTGCTGAACAATATGGCGCGAAGCGCGATGAAGACCGTTTTCATGGCTTAGGCTCTCAAGAAATGAACAGGTATTTCGCGCAGTTGCCGTTGAGTTTCATGCCGGGCTTCTGATTGATATTACTGGCGGGAGTAGCCGTTGGTTACACTTTTTCTTGCGCGGACTGGGGCCAAGGTAGGCAGTAAATGTAAACGGGATCTGGAAGTATCGGTCAGCTCTGAATCCGACGATGCTCGACGAGTGGTCGACTGCCCGGAGTTGGAACTCGAGTCCAGTTCTACGTTACGTTTTCCCGGCCATCCACCACGTGCGATGAAGTCCTCGAAATCACGAATGCCCGGTAGACATTCTCGCCCAGGCCTCCAGCTTCGAGGCACAAAAGTATGCGACCATTTGTATTTTCAAGTCCGCTTCTGTCGCGCTTCTGAAATCAGGCATCCTGGAACGGCTAGAGGCGAAGGTAATGCGAAAGCATCTCGATCCCTCCGGAATCTATCCTTTATATGTGCCTCTGGCCAGGTGCTTTGGCACTGCCCACTTCTCGGGCGTTTCGAGAGTCGGAACTCTGTGGCCGTTGGGCGAGCCGGCGATGAGGAACACTAGGGTGACTGTTGCGAGCTATTCGGCGCCGAAGACCTTGAAAGCGTCTATGGGGGGTGCGAGAATGAAATTCCCTTCTGAGGAAGCGTCGTCATCCATACCTGACTGCTGAACCTCACTACTCCACGCCCGTCTGTAAGAACCTGGGCGTCCATTTTCCTTTCTGACCATGGAAGCACCATGCCGTAATGGATGGTCCGCAAGGTGAGGCTGGATGCGCTCGTTGAGATCTTCGATCTGCAGTGCCAGGGTGTGCTGCGCGCTGGTCCTGATTCTTGTGGGAAGGCCAGTTGCGAGCGGCGGCCAGGCATATCCACAGAACGCGATCCAAGGTTACGGCCACCAGGCATGGCAAGCGCCAGAAGGTCTCCCGCAGGATTCCGTGCAAGCGATCCTTCAGACGCGTGACGGCTTTCTCTGGGTGGGAACAGAGAGGGGCCTGGCACGGTTCGATGGGCTCCACTTCGATGTTTTCAAGAGCAAGGACACCGGCGGAATCAACATCCGTTACATAGAAACGCTGTACGAAAGCCGCGATGCGACTTTGTGGATTGGCACTCGCGACAGCGGCCTCATCGGGATGAAGAATGGCAAATTCACTGTATATCCCACGGCGAATGTTTCCGGCGGTGAAGATGTCACATCCATCCAAGAGGACCGGGATGGCAGCATGTGGATCGGGTTCAAAAGCGGCGGGATTGGGCACTTGACAGACGGCAAACTTACGGTGCTCACCACGAAGCAAGGTCTGTCGAGCAACGCAATTCAAGCCTTATGGTCAGCGGCCGACGGAACTTTGTGGGTGGCAACTGACGATGGCGGACTCGACCACTGGGATGGCCGACGCTTCACAATCTTCAACACCCAAAACGGATTGCCGAGTGATTCGATCTCTTCGCTGTTCGAAGACGCAGACGGCGCTCTGTGGATCGGAACGAATCGAGGCCTGGCACGATTGAAATCGGGGGAATTCACGCTGTACACCACCAAAAACGGGCTTGCGAGCGCAGCAGTGCTGTCGCTCCAGAGGGACCGGGACGGGAACTTGTGGATCGGCACGGACGGCGGCGGGCTGAACTGCCTGAAGAATGGCGCGATTACAGTTTTCAATTCAGAAATGGGGCTGACGAATAACGTCGTGTTGTCTATCGCCGAGGACGCCGAGGGTAGTATCTGGATCGGCACGGACGGCGGTGGCCTCGAGCAACTCAGAAAGGTCAGCTTCGCTACCTATGGGCGTGAGTCAGGGCTGAGCGACGACTATATGCGGGCGGTCATTGGTGACGGAGCCGACGGCTTGTGGACAGGCACGAACGGAGGACTTAGCCACTGGAGAAACGGAAAGTTTTCGAATTTCACAGCAAGCGGCGGCCTGAAAAGCAATGTTGTCCGGTCACTCTATTTGGACCATGAAAAAGACCTGTGGATTGGGACAGATGGCGGCGGCGCGGGCCGCCTGAAGGACGGAAAGTTGACATTCTTTGGCACCAAGAGCGGCTGGCCCTCAAACGTAATCATGGGTTTTGCGGAAGATGCTAACCATCATCTGTGGATTGGCACAGTCGGCGGCCTCGTGGAGATTGACGGAAGCACCGAGCGGACGTACACGACGCGAGACGGTCTTTCGAGCAACGTAATCTTGAATGTTGTGGCAACACGCGATGGGCTCCTGTGGATCGGCACATCTCACGGGCTGACCAGATTGGGCGCTTCCAAATTCCTTACCTACAACGCCCAAAATGGCTTTACCGACGAGGCCGTTTCGGCAGTCTATGAAGATTCGAAAGGTACGTTGTGGATCGGAACCGAGGGTGACGGTTTGTTTCGGTTGAAGGACGGAAGGTTCAGCCAATATACGACAAAGGACGGACTCACCGACGATGTGATTCCCGAAATTATGGAAAGCGATGAAGGGGATCTATGGCTTTCTAGCAACCGCGGCATCTCTCGAATCAGCAAGGCGGAGCTGGACAGTTTTGCGAACGGGAAGATAACCAGACTGCATGCGTATGAATATGGTGTCGCAGATGGAATGAAGAGCAGTATCTGCACCAGCGGAGGACAGCCTTCGGGCTGGAAGGGCCAAGATGGAAGCCTGTATTTTGCCACCATCAAGGGCCTTGCACGGGTTGACCCAGCGCATTTGCTAGTAAATCCTTTGCCGCCGCCGGCGGTCATCGAAAGCCTGGTGGCCGACGGGCGCTCCATCGTTCCGCAGAATGGACTCAGCGTGCGGCCCGGAAAGGGCGACCTGGAAATTCAGTTTGCCGGCCTTAGTTTCGATGAGCCAAAAAAGGTGCAGTTCCGGTATCAACTGTCCGGTTTCGATGCAGACTGGGTGAATGCCGGCGCGCGCGGGGTGGCCTACTACACCAACATTCCACCGGGCAGCTACACCTTCCGCGTCATCGCCTGCAACAGAGACGGAGTTTGCGATCCCCATGAAACGGCTTTGGCTTTGTCTCTCGAGCCGCATTTCTATCAAACCTATCTGTTCTACGTACTCTGCGTCCTAGCCGCCGGGATTTGCGGATGGGGCATGTATCGCTCGCGCGTTCAGCGCATCAACGAGCAGAAGTCGCAACTCTCGGTCTTGGTGGACCAGCGCACCGCGGAATTGCGAGGCGAGATCCTCCAGCGGGAACACACCGAAGTGGAACTGAAAAGAGCAAAACTAACCGCGGAAGCCGCCAACGAAGCAAAGAGCACATTTCTGGCGACGATGAGCCACGAAATTCGGACGCCCATGAACGGGATTCTCGGGATGACGGAATTGGTGCTGGACACCGAACTAACCCCTGAACAGCGCGAGCATCTCGGGCTCGTGCAGCTTTCCGCCGAGTCACTGCTTTCCATCATCAACGATATTTTGGACTTCTCTAAGATTGAAGCTGGGAAGCTGGAACTTGAATCAATCCCGTTCGATCTGCGCGAGAGTCTCGGCGAAACCATGAAGGCCGTTAGTTATCGGGCGCACCAGAAAGGGCTGGAACTGATCTACGAGGTCCAGCCGGATGTGCCGGAAGCGCTGCTGGGTGATCCCGGGCGGATTCGTCAGATTCTAGTCAACCTGATCGGAAACGCGATCAAGTTCACGGATTTCGGCGAGATCTTTGTGGGCATTGAAGAGGAGTCTCAAACGTCGAACAGCGCTTCACTGCACTTTAGCGTGAAGGATACGGGAGTGGGTATACCCGTCGAAAAGCAGAAGACGATTTTTGAAGCCTTCTCTCAAGCGGATGGTTCGATGGCACGCAAGTACGGTGGCACCGGATTGGGCCTGACCATCTGTTCACGACTTGCGAACCTGATGGGCGGGAACTGTTGGGTGGAAAGCCAAACCGGGCAAGGTAGCACGTTCCACTTCACGGTGAAGTTGGCCGCGCAGGACAAGACGTCCGCTCGCCCTGCTTTTCTTCAACCTGAACAGCTGCGCGATGTTCATGCGCTGATCGTTGATGACAATACCTCGAATCGAACAGTCCTGTACGGGATGCTCAGCCGTTGGGGGATGAAGCCGACAGGGGTCGAGGGCGGCCAGGCAGCGCTGAAGGCCCTCGAGATCGCCAAGAGTTTCGGGCATCCGTTTCCGCTCATTGTGATCGATGGGCAAATGCCAGGGATGGACGGGTTTACGCTGGCTGAGAGCATCCAGAAAGACCCGGAGTTGGTCGGAGCCACGATCATGATGCTGACGTCGGCGGGGCACCTGGGCGACGCGGCAAGGTGCCGGCAGCTGGGGATTTCCGCTTACCTGGTAAAACCCATTCGGCAGGGGGAGCTGTTGGACGCCATCTGCAGCGTATTGAATGAGGCACCCAAGAAGAGCAGCGTTCCCTTGGTCACCCGCCATATGTTGCGAGAAATCAAAAGCAGATTGCGGGTGCTATTGGCGGAGGACAACGCCGTAAATCAAATGCTCGCGGTCCGACTGCTGGAGAAGCGTGGCTACAAGGTAACCGTTGTCGCTAACGGCCGGGATGCACTTGCCGCATTCGAAAAGGAGTTTTTCGATGTCATCTTGATGGACATACAGATGCCCGAAATGGACGGCTTCGAGGCCACCGCCGCGATTCGACTAAGAGAAAAGTCGACAGGCGGTCACATCCCCATAATTGCTATGACTGCCCATTCACTGGTGGGGGACCAGGAACGCTGCCTCGCCGCGGGCATGGACGGTTATGTTTCGAAGCCCATCAGAACACACCAGTTGTTTTCCGTGATCGAAGGGTTTTTCGGGAAGGAAGGCGAAACTGAGCCTAGCGCCCTCGGTGGAAAGGCCGAGGAAATCACCGCGCAAGAACACCGACAATTCCGCGCGGAACCCAATACGAAGTCTTAACCATATGCCAGCACGAACTCCCGGAGCCGGGGCAGGGGCGCAGCGTTCCGCGTGGGAGTCTTTTTAGGCCTTATTTCGAGGTGACAGGGGGGCTGCATGACATTGCAGGTAGGGATACGGTTCGCTCGGAATGTTAGGTTTCTGGTTTTGCTGGGCTGCCCGCTGATCGCAACGGCCTGGATGACCGAAGCGGCTGCGGGGCAGTCCGGGTTAGCAAGCGGGCGGGTCGAAGGTGTGATTGTGGATGAGAGCGATGGGGTGGTGCCGGACGCGGCGGTAACGGCAAATAGCGACGCGACGGGCCTGTCGGAGATACGGACCAGTGATGCGAACGGGCATTTTCTGTTTCCTTATCTATCTCCCGGCACGTATCACCTGAGCATCGAGAAGGCCGGCTTCAAAATAGCGCAACTGGACAACGTCGTGGTGATGGTAGGCACGACGGTAAGCCTGCGGCCGCAACTGACCATTGGTAGTGAGAACGTAAGAGTGGTGGTGAGCGCGGAGCAGCCGCTGATCGACCCGACGCGGTCGTCGGTCAGCGCCGTCATCGGACCGGGGACGATTGAGAATCTCCCGCTGAACGGGCGGGACTTTACCGATTTCGTGCTGCTAACGCCGGGCGCGACCACCGATGGCCAGTTCGGCATGGTGAGCTTCAACGGCATCTCCGGGAACTACAACAATTACACGGTGGACGGGGGAAACAATAACAATGCCTTCTTCTCGCAACAGATCGGAAGAGGCACCATCCCGTTTCAATTCAGCGAAGACGTCGTGCAAGAATTCCAGGTAAACACCGCAGGGTATGAAGCGGAGTTCGGACAATCGGGAGGCGGATTAGTCAACACAGTGACTAAGAGCGGTGGCAATGAGGTTCATGGGGATGCCTACTACTATGTTCTGGACTCGGCGCTAAACGCAAACGACTCGATCAACAATGAACTGGGCCTGCCAAAACCGCCGAACCGGCGGCAGCAATTCGGCGGAACGGTGGGCGGGCCGCTGAAAGAAGACAAGTTGTTTTACCTTGCGAATTATGAAGGGCAAGTACGGAACGAGCCAGTCACCATAAACGATACCGCCGCTTTGCAAACCGTGGGTGACGCGGCCGCACAGACTGCTTTTCTGGCCGCCAATCCCGCGATTGCGAAAATACTTGCCGAAAATTCTGGGTCATTTGCTCGCAGTTTCAACCAGAATACGGCTTTCCTTAAACTGAGCGGCCAGCTGACGCCTATGAATACTTTCAGCGCGACTTACAACTACCAAAGGTTCCAGAGCCCCCATGGGTACTTCAACACGCCGACGTCAACGGGCGACGGCCTAGCTCTGACAGACGGATCCACAAGCCACTTCTTCCAGTTCACAGTGGTAAGCACGCTCAGCGCAAAATCGTTCAATGAAGCGCGGTTCCACTTTGCCAACGATCTTCACTCTGACCTTCCGATCTCCCCGCCGAGTTCGCCTTCGACGGTGATCCAGAACCCGGACACGGGGTACGCTTTCGGCGGGAACCGCTTCCAGCTCTCGACGACGGACCGGCGGTTTGAATTCTCCGACAATTTCACGCACGTGGCAGGGCATCATACGCTTCGAACCGGCGTGGACATTAACGTCAACCAGGACCGCGATTATTTTGTGTACGGTCCGGCCGGAGATTTTCACTTCGCAAGCCTGACGGACCTGTCGGCGGGAGCGTTTGAATATGATTTGCAGTCGTTCGGACAGTCGACGGCGCTGTTTGCGGTTCCGACGTATTCCTTGTTCGCCGCAGACCAGTTCCGGGCAACTGCCAGGCTGACCCTGAATTATGGCGTGCGCTGGGACTACCAGAAGCTGGCACAACCAAACGTTTGCAACCCGGCGTTTACCCTGACCTGCAGCATCCCGCTGGACAAGGATAATGTTTCGCCGCGGGCGGGATTTGCGTATTCGCTGGACAGCAAGAGCGGTACCGTGGTCCGGGGATCCTTCGGATTGTTCTATATCCAGGAAGACCTGTTGGATCTATCCGACGCCTTGGTCTCGAACGGGATCTCCAGGCAATTCTTCTTTCTCACCGGGCCTGGCTTCGGAAACCAAGATCCATTGGTAACCTATCCGAACGGCCTGACAGCGCCGCTGGCGGGAGGGGGCGGAAGTCAATCCATTCACGTCTTCGTTCCGAACTTCCGGAATCCGTACGTCGAGCAAGGCAATCTCGCGGTGGAGCACCGGTTCGGAGCAAGCACAGCGATGAGCGTCGGATATGTGTACGCGCACGGACTCGGGCTGTTGGGCAATTCGAACGGAGTGACGCGGCAGGCCAATGGAAGCTTTGGGTTTGACCTGAATCTGGTTCCTCCGGACCAGCAGGTGGCGTTCGGAGGGAACTTCACGCAAGCGACGGTGAATCTCCCCAATGGGAAGTCGTATGTGGTGCCGGAATTTGAGGCCATCGACGGATTAATCAGTTCAAATTTCAGCTCGATTAACGCGGTGGATAATTCGGGCAAATCCGTTTATCACGGGATGCTGTTCTCGCTGAGGCACCAGTCGGCGCAATTCCAAGGTGCTGTGGCCTATACCTTTTCGAAGACCATTGACCAGGGAACGGGTTACATGAACCAATTCGACCAGGAGTCCCAACGCGGCCCATCGCAACTGAACCAGACTCATCGACTCGTCGTGAGTGGAGCGTGGTCGCCGGAGCTGCGTGGATTGAAAGGATTTACATTTTCATCGGTGGCGACGGTTGCAAGCGGCCGGCCCTATACGGGAGTCTTTGACACGGCGAACGTGAACTTTTCGGTTGTGCCGGGTGAGGGATTCAATTCCTTTCTGGGCCCGGGTGTGCGGGACGTGGATGTGAGCGTGGCGAGGAGTTTCAAGCTGAATGAACGGCTCGGACTGAAGTTCAGGATTGAGGCGTTCGACCTGTTCAACCACGCGAACTTCCAGCAAGGCGCGGTGGACAATGTGCAGTTTACGACGAACGAACGATGCACGCCGCAGCCCGACGGCAGCTGTTCCCCTTTGCCTATCTGGGATGCCAAACTGAACGACCATTTCGGAAAACCGCAGTTTGCGGCGCCAAAGTACGGCTCGCGCAACCTGCAGCTATCGGTGCGATTCAGCTTCTAGGACTGTGCGGGAACTCGCGCTTGGGAACTAGAGCGGGCCTCGATAGTTCAGGCCTTGATCAACGGCCGCAGAGACCGAGCGACTTCGGCAGATTCCGGCTTAAGTTTGTCACCCAACAGTTTTTCTATGGTAGCGAACAGCTCGCTCGTTCGGATGGGTTTCGTGACGTAACCATCCATACCCGAGGCCAGGCATCGCTCCTGGTCGCCTACCAGGGCATGAGCGGTCATCGCAACGATAGGGATGGGGATGCGTATGCCAGTCTGCTTCTCCCTTTCGCGGATGGCCGCGGTCGCTTGAAAGCCGTCCATCCGGGGCATCTGAATGTCCATCAGCACCAGTTCGAACCCTCCCGTTTGAAATGCTTCGACGGCAGCTTGGCCGTCCGGAGCCACGGTCACCGCATAACCGCGCTTCTCCAGGAGACGCACCGCGAGAGTTTGGTTTATCGCATTGTCTTCGGCCAGCAATATACGGATACGATGCTTCTCTTCCCGCAGCGTATGACGAGTCACTAGCGCCTCCGGTTGTTTCCGTGCCGTTCCGTCCAGCACCTGACAAATGGCATCGAGCAGTTCACCTTGACGTACGGGCTTCACCAAATAGGCGGAGATGCCCAGTTCACGGCAGCGTGCGGCATCGCCCAAATGGCCAGCCGAGGTCAGCATCATAATGGTGGCATTCAGTAATTCGGAATCCTTGTGAATGTACTCGGCGAGCGTGAAACCATCCATCTCAGGCATTTGGCCGTCCAGGAGGATCAGCGGAAAGGGGTATCCTGCGTTTTTTGCGGCCTCGACTGCCTGGAGCGCGGCGCGGCCTCCATCAACGGCAGTTGGCTTCATACCCCAACGGCTCAGAATTCCATGGAGCACTCGTCGATTCGTGAAGTTATCGTCGACGATCAAGGCGGGTAGATCTCTCAATCTAGCCGGGTCAAGATGACTGGGCCGCGAAGGTGAGCCTTGCTGAACGGCGAGTGAAACGACCAAGTGGAAGGTGGTCCCTTTATCCAATTCACTTTCGACCCAAATGCGTCCAGCCATCATGCCTACCAACCGCGTGCAAATTGTCAATCCGAGTCCGGTGCCTCCGTATACGCGTGCCATGGAACCGTCGGCTTGGGAAAACGCTTCGAAGATCTTGCTCTGTTTGTCGGCCGGGATTCCAACTCCCGTATCCTTGATGGCGAAATGCAGGCGCACGGAATCTGGCGTTTCGCTTTCCTTCTCCACCGAGACGAAGATCTCTCCGCGTTCGGTGAATTTGATGGAGTTGCCCACCAGGTTGATGATGATTTGTCGGATTCGTCCTGGGTCGCCCACGAGCGTTTCTGGCACGTCGGGCTGCACCTCGTAGATGAGTTCCAGACCTTTCTGATGCGCGCGGTAGCTCAGTGCCTTCATGGCCTCTCCCAAACTCTCGCGCAGCTCGAAGGGGATCGATTCCATATCCAGCTTGCCTGCTTCTATCTTCGAAAAGTCCAGGATGTCGTTGATGATGCCGAGAAGCCCCTCGGCCGACAGCTTGACCAAGCCGAGGCTGTCGCGTTGCTCTGAAGTGAGATCGGTGTCCAAGACAAGTTCTGTCATCCCAAGAATGCCATTCATGGGGGTGCGAATCTCGTGGCTCATGGTCGCAAGAAACGTGCTCTTCGCTTCGCTCCCGGCCTCGGCTGCTGCTTTAGCTTGCTCGAGTTCGGCCTGGACCTTCTTGCGTGCCTCGATTTCCTGTACGGCCTTGGCATAGCGGGACAACAGCAGCGGGCTGCCGACGGCAACCAGGAGAACGATCAATACCACCGTGCCCGTCAACCAAACGGAGGTGTCCAGCTGGCGGCCAATGAACTCCGAGTCGGTGGAGAGCTGTTTCTCCTCCGTCGCTGTCAGTTCGTTCATGTTTTTCAGGAGCGGCGTGTTGATTAGCGGCTCGAGGGTCTTTTCAACGAAATTGATGGCCCGGTCCTTGTGCCCCTGCTCGACCATCTCGATGACGCGGTCAGCGTAATCATGGAACTCGGCTGAGGACTGCGCAAGTTCCTGCAGCTGCTTGAGCTCGGCTGACCGCTGCGGTTCCGGATCCTGGGCGTCCGCCCTCTTCCATTCTTCTATGGATTGTAGCTCCTGGTCGACGCTCCGAATCCTGGAAACGTTGGCCTGATTCTGGGTTAACAGGAACTCGGAGAAGTTGTGGAGAGCTCTGGTAAACAGGCGGGCATACCAGCCGGCTTGTACCTCTTTCAAAGCCGTCTCATTCATGACCTGCGCGCGTGCGCGTAATTCTTTTCCGGAATAAAGCACAATGCCGTCGAGATTTCCTGAAAGTCGAGAGACTCCCGACTGCATGTCGGCTACCTGATTTTGAACAATCTGATTCGAAACGGTAGAGAAGGCAGCGGCCGAGGGGATTAACTCCGCCTGAACGAGTGCGGCCAACTGCTCTCTTGAGACGGAGTTCCCGGCCATTTCGTGAAGACGCAGCTCGATGTGGGCAAGATTCATATAGTTTTGTTCGAGACGCCCAATGACCAACAGGTTGTTTTGAAGTTGTATCGTTCTGCCGGTCTTCAGTGCGCTCTCGGCCGCGGATCGCAAATCTGAGAGCGCCTTGATGGCTTCCAAACGCGCGCGGTCAAGATCGTCGGCATTATTCTGGAGTTCTTCTTTTCGATCGTCGCCTTCTTCGATCAAGCCAAAGTCAATGGCTTCTTTGAGCTCCACGGCGGAATAACGCAGGAAGCGTTCGGCCGCTACCGCAGCTCGAATCTGCGACTGGAGAAGCTTCAGCTGAATACGAGTCTGCGTGTACGGCGAAATCACAACCACGAAAATGAAAATCGAAATCCCCGCCAAAGCGACCGCGAACATCTGGAATCCTAAGCCCTTGAGGAATCTGTTCATCGATGTGCTGCTCCCACTTTTTGATGGTTTTGCATTGGCCCGCAGGTCAACGAAGCTGCAGCAGCACTCTGACGCTGCCATCCACGTCGTCCTTCTTGAGGTAGCCGATGGCGTTTGGATTCGCCGCTAGCCGCGCCTTCATTTGCGCGGCGGACGGAAGATCCTTCGGAGCGGCTTGGACCCGGCCGGCGAAAGCCGCTTGTAGAAAGTATTTCGTATAGTCGGACTCGGTCATTTTGAAGACCTCCCGGAGAACGACCCCGCGTTCCGCTTGACCCGGAGCGAGCATCAGAACGGTGATATGTTTCCCGCCCGCCCACGAACTCTTCTCGCCCATAAAAATTTTGCGAACGGCCTCAATAGAAAGCGAGCCTGCGTTGTTTGACTTGGGGACCACGACATCGATCTCCTCGAGGTCGGAGCTGCTACTCAGAACCTGAGGGCAGCTTGCCAGCAGCGCTAGCGCGAGAATCGTCAAAAGGACTGGCTTGTGCATGACGCGGCTTACCTGCTCAAAAAGCGAATGAAAACTGTGTAAGGAGCTCGTTGAAGCTTTTCTCCCCGCGCTGCGCGAGATGGTTGTACTGAAGCTTGACGGCGGAGTGGTCGTTCAGGTCGTATCGCAGGCCGAACGACGGACCGTTCCGCCGCCCGACGACCTTACCATCGGCGGGATCCCCATAAATGGGTTCCGCGACGCCTGCATTCACGTAGGAGTAGCGGAAATAGGGACGGTACTTGCCGAATCGGCGGGAGAATTGAGTATAAAAGCCGGGTGTATGGAACACTGTCGCTGGCGCGGAATTGCTCCCGGGGGAGTGCCGCACGAGCAGACCCTCATTCAAGAACTCGTAATTAGAATTTGTGTAAACGACGTGTACCGCTGTGATGAGCTCGTTATGGTTCTGGTTGTCCGGAAAAGTAAGGTGGTCGTGATAAAAAGAGACTCCTGTCTGCAATCCGGGTAGCCAGCTTGGCCGGGCGAACAGGGCGAGATTAAAGGACTTGCCATTATTGTCGTCCCGGAAATTTTGCGCCGGGTCGGCTCCGAGCAACTGT
>Ga0210407_10002651_pt1 | contig 15215 bp, 19 predicted proteins | sample IncBWC27MmetaG_FD_150860 | JGI IMG/M metagenome (GOLD analysis project Ga0210407, IMG submission 150860) | Forest soil microbial communities from Barre Woods Harvard Forest LTER site, Petersham, Massachusetts, United States - Inc-BW-C-27-M | ecosystem: Environmental > Terrestrial > Soil >...
CAGTCGTGGCGCAGGACTCCATGGGATCGATTCCCAGCACTTTCATCGCTGGGACGAAATACGCTGCCATCGCCACTACACCTAACATCGCGGCGACCGCAGTAAACGTCATCGGGTCGGTCGGACTCAACTGATATAGAATGCCGACAAGTACGCGGGTCAACCCGGCCGCTGCCACGCCTCCAACGACCAACCCCGCCAGAGTAAGCCGAGCTCCGTGGCTGAGCAGCAGTAGCATCGTGTCCACCGGCTTGGCGCCGAGCGCAACCCGGATCGCAATCTCTCGTGGACTGCTGGCTGCGTATGACATCACGCCATAGATGCCAGTCAGGGCCAGCAAGAGCGCCAGGATAGCGAACAAGCCAACCATTTGCAGTGCGAAACGTTGCGTCGCAACCGCTGGGAAAACGCGAAATGTTGAACCTGAACAACTTGGTTCGTGGGCGGTCGCGGGCTCGAACCGCGGACCTTCTGCTTGTAAGGCAAAAGCAACCCGGGTACGCCATTGATTTCACAGATCGCCAACGGCGTTTACAGAGCGAACAGAGGGCGATGAGGGCGCTTATTGAGCGGGTGTTTTGAGCGGGTAGTTTGTGGATAGGCACTGCGGCCCGTCACAAAGTCGGTTGAAGCCGCGCGGCCTAGCCCGAGAACGCCCACCGAAACGCCCCCTCACTGACGATTGAAAGGCGCGTGGATCTGGCGATCACACTCAGTCCGGGCCATTGAGCTAAACTCAGAATCGAGATGCCACAAAGCACCGAAGGAACGGAAACAGGCGGGGATCACGTGCGGCTTCCGGCGGGCGTTGTCCTCAGACCGCCCGTCAGCGTTGAAGACCTGAAAACCGACATCGAATATGACCCTGAAGACGCGGAGGAATTTGTGGCATTGATCCGGCCGCTTCGCAAGGGAGGCTCCCGGCCTGTCAGTTTCTAATGGACTCCACAACGCCGGTAGTTGTGGATACCGATGTCGTTTCGTTCCTGTTTAAGGCCCATTCGCTCGCTCCCGCGTATCAAGCCATTCTCGCCGGCAGATCGTTGGCTGTTTCGCTGTTCACCTTGGCTGAAATTGAGTACGGCATGGAGGCGAAGAACTGGGGCGTCTGTCTATGGCGAATTCCAAATCGCCTTTAAAAAACTGCCTGCCGTTGCCCTCTGTAACATTGTTACTCCACATTACCCCCGTCTGTCCCTCCAAATAATCCGGTCGATCTGCAATCATTGAAGTTGATCGACTTTCATTTGCTCCATTGATCGGCCCAGCAACGCCTGTTCACCGTGCTCGGCGCCCTCACCTCGATTGTGCCTACAAAAAAACCAAAAGTACGAGACGAGGGCAAAAGCATGTGAGTCGGCTCGTCTATTGAGAGGACTCGTCAAAGTGCCGGGTGCCACCTAAATCGGGGCGGCGGCGCAACACCCCGCGAAGCTTGGTTGTTCTGCAGGCACTCGATCCGGTGCTGCCGTCTCATCGGTTGCGCGTTAGGCGGCGCGGCGTTCGTAGTGATGATGCAGACCACCCACTTCACGAAGTTCCATCACAGCACCCTCTGTTGGAGGCTGTATTCTTCGTGACTGCGGTGCGTCTTTGCCGAGCGCCAAGTGAGTTCTCCACCTATGGTAATAAGCGCAGTACGCCGTGAGTGTCCGATGCGGAGAGCCTTCGCCGAATACGACGACGTGATCCAGGCACTCGCGGCGAATGGACCCGATGAGCCGTTCGACGTAGGCCCTTTGCCACGGTGATCGCGGCGCCGATAACACTTGTTTGATACCCAGCGCCTTCACTTGGTCGACGAAGTCCTTGCCGAAAATCTGGTCACGATCACGCAGCAGATAACGAGGCGCACTGTCCCACGGAAAGGCCTCGCGAAGTTGCTGGGCTGTCCATTCCGCAGTCGGATGAGCCGTCACGCCGAAGTGGAGAATGCGTCGCCGGTCGTGCGCCAGCACCAGAAATACGTACAGGACCTGGAACCGGACCGTTGGCACCGTGAAAAAGTCCACGGACACCAAGCTGCGCAGGTGATTGTCCAGAAAGGTCCGCCAAGTTTGTGAGGCGGTTTTCGATGCCGCACCATGTATTTCGCGACGGTGGGTTCGGTAGTCTCAATGCCCAGCTTGAGCAACTCACCGTGAATGCGTGGTGCACCCCAGCGAGGGTTGTTGCGGCTCATCATCCGGATCAGATCCCGAACCTCTTGCGGCACGCTGGGCCGACCTGGCTTGCCGCGGCCGATTTTCCACGTCCAGAACAAGCGAAAGCCTTTACGATGCCAGGCGACAACGGTTTCCGCCTTGACATCATCAGGGCGGATTTCCAGTCGCTCCACACGCGACGCAACCAGACCCAGAAGATCCGGTCGGCGGGCGTCAGCCGCAGGCGTCTTGGAGCCGACCGACGCAAGACGGCGAGTTGTTGCCGCAAGGCGAGGTTTTCCAGTCGTAGCTGGGCCGAGGTCTTGAGCATCGAGGTGAGGGCGCCGAGCACGGTGAACAGGCGTTGCCGCGCCGACCAACGGAGCAAATGAAAGTCGATCAACTTCAATGAATGCAGATCGATCGGATTATTTGGAGGGACAATCGCCGGGAAGAGGTTACAACTAAGAGGTATCAACGGTGTTCTGCTGGAAAGCGACCCAGCGCAGTTGCTGAGCTGTGAGGGTCCCGATAATCACCATCGCCCCCGGAGCAGCAAGGACATTTCCAACCCGCTGGTGGCCGAGCATTAGCGGCCGGGACGGCAGGGTTTTGCTCCTGCGAGGGCATCGCCAACAGTTGCCGGCAAAGTGGCAGCATGTTCGCTCGGCTGCGGTTGGCTAGGAATCCGAAGAAGCGAATCCGCACGAAACCATGCGGCAGCACGTGCAGAAAGAAGCGCCGCAGGAATTCATCCGCACTAAGAGTCATCTGGCGCTTTTTATTGCCGTGCGCATAATCCTTCCAGCCGACGGCATCCTAGATCGGCTGGTACACAATGCGCATCGCATTGAGATGCGTGGGGATTCTATGCGCAAGAGTCGTGGGAAGTCCAACGCGTAGTCATCACCCCGTCGACCACACGAGTGTCTTGCAACAATCTAAATGATACTCGACTGCTCAACTGAAGCGCGTATGACCGGCAGCATCAAATGGAGTTGCGCTATTGTCTCAGTGCTCCTTACCGGATGCGCGGAGCCTGTGCGGATAGCGGAACACGAGAGCGTCAGAGTGGCTGATGATTCTCAGGAAATTCGGAAGGTGATATTCAACGAGCGTGACCTGCAGGTGTCCGAGCGCCGCGGACGCACTCGCGCTGAGTGGCTAGCAATTATCCATGCGGAGAACTTCGAAGGCCGCGAGCCAGCTCGTCGAAAGCAGTTCCTGAAGCGCTTAGCGTCCGCGCCGGGGTTCGATGTCGGCTCCGCCTCAGATGCCAGAACCCTCCAAACTGTGACCGATTGCCGATGCACTTTGAAGGAGCAGTACGCGAACACGATTGAGAAGATACAGATAACGTCTGGTCCCTACGCGGGCAAGGTTGGGTGGGTTTGTGATGACCGGATCAGGCGCGTCATGGTCTGGCCCTAGACTGGCATCTGCCCGACGTAATACCTGTTTTACTCCTGAACACTAAAGCGCTGGTCGCGCTTCAGGGCTTCTCATTCGCTAGTGATACGGGGTTCACCCAATTGTCCCCGTCGTCGTCAAACACCGAGAATCGTTTCAGGGCATGCGCAACCCCGGATTCTACCTGTGTCTCAGAGGGCGGAAAACGCTCTCCATCCGACTTGGCGCCGTTCGGCGACGATTTGTTAGAGCACCGGCCTTCAGGACGCATCTTCCTGAGCAGGGTGACAAGAAATTGGTCGAGCACGGCACAGTCTGTTACACCGGACGCTAGTGGAATATATAGCGAGCTCGCGCCTTCAGACATTCAGAGCGCGCTAGACCGTGTCCGAAAAAGTCGGACGATCGGCAGCTCCGAAAGACTTGTCCAATTCCTCACCTTTGTCGTCCAGGCAACTCTGAACGGCGAGCACCTGAAGGAAACAACCATAGGAGTTTCCGTTTTTGGTTGTCAACCGGACTACGACCCGAAGGCTGATGCAATCGTGCGTAGCCAAGCTTGGCGGCTGAGAATAAAGCTTCGAGAGTATTACGCGACCGAAGGAGCCCAAGATCCATTGATAATTGATCTCCCTAAAGGCCACTACGTGCCTGTCTTTTCTCCCAGGAGTACTAAACGGGGATAACACTCAGCGAGTTGTCGTGCAAAAGTACATCGACATACCGGGCAGCGTGACACACGAATTGCCGCCGCTTCTGGTGCATCCCGCGCAGGAGGGCACGCCGCTCTCGGAAGTTGTAGGCATGGCAGCCGGCATCGTCGAAGCCGAAGACATGCTGGGGGAAATGCCGGCTGATGAGAGCCTGTTGGCGCAACGCCGGTTCGATCTCGCTCTGAACCTCGCCGAACAGTACATGCGCCTGGTTTCCCACTGGCAGTGGGGGGATTCGATTCTGGAGTGGATCCGGCAGTGCGAAATCACATTCGAGAATCGCGAAGCGCTGCGCAATTTATTACACCCCGATGTCTGGCCGCACGCCAGCCGAAGCAGCTTCGTGAGCCTGCTGATGGAAAAATCCGTCCCGACGCACGGAGTGGGCGTCGAAAGCGCCGTGGGCCTGCGGCTCACCTTCCGCCAGCCGCCTCCCATCGACTGCTTCTCCAACCAGTTCCTGTTCTATCTGAACACGACGGTCACGCGCACCGCGTACCGTACTTGGGCGCGCTTGGCGCGGGAATCGCCGTCCTTGTTCCCGCCGGACCGCTTCAATTTCCAGGTCGTGGAATTGCCCGTGGTATAGCGGGGCTTCGGTCGTTTTTCTGTCATCGGTGACCTGGCCCTAATGCGTGCAGTGCGTGGACGAGTAACAGTCGTCCTGTTCGCATTTCCCAATTCAGTTTGACCCGTCCCCAGACAGGTTCCGAGCCTCTTTTTCCATCGGCTCCTCGACGGGTCGCATCTTGTCCTCTAGAAGTGTCTTTTACTTTATTTCGAGATTTCCTGTGAGGAGTTTATGTGGACCAAGGAAGGCCTCTTAGGCCTGATTCACGAAAAACTCTGCAACTACAAGTTCATTCTTGTATCGAACCGGGAACCCTACATGCACCGCTTCGCGGGCACACAGATCGAGTGCGTGCAACCCGCCAGCGGCCTGACCGTGGCCCTCGATCCAATCATGCGGGCGTGCGGCGGCACCTGGATCGCGCACGGAACTGGTGACGCTGACTGGCAAATGGTAGACGAGCGGGATCGAGTTCTTGTGCCGCCCGACGACCCTAGCTTCACTCTACGCCGCGTCCGGTTGACGCCCGAACAAGAAGAGAAATACTATCTTGGCCTCGCCAATCAAGCGCTGTGGCCGCTCTGTCATATTGTCTTTACCCGGCCTACATTTCGTCCCGAAGATTGGCAAGCGTACCGGGAGGTGAACGAAATTTTCGCTCGCGCCGTACTCGAAGAGGCGGGCGATGCGCCGACATTCGTTTTCATCCAGGATTTTCACTTCGCGCTCCTGCCTCGCATGTTGAAGGACCGGAATGCGAATTTGATTGTGGCCCAGTTCTGGCACATACCGTGGCCCAACCCCGAAGTTCTTCGGGTTTTCCCGTGGAAGGAGGAATTGCTGGACGGCCTGCTGGGTAACGCCCTGCTTGGATTTCACCTCCGCTTCCACTGCCAGAATTTCCTGGATACGGTCGATGGAATGATGGAAGCCAAGATCGACCGGGAGCGATACGAAATCACACGCGGCGGCAAGAGCACTTCCGTCCGGGCCTTTCCCATTAGCATCGACTTTGAAAAGCACAGCAGGACGGCGGAATCAGCAGCCACGGAACAACACATGGAGCACTGGCGGCGCGCATTAGGGCTGCACGACGAACTGGTTGGCTTGGGAATCGATCGCATCGACTACACAAAAGGAATTTGCGAGCGCCTGCGCGCCTTGGACCGATTTTTGACGAAGTATCCGGACTACCAGGAGCGCTTGATATTCGTGCAGGTGGCCGTGCCGAGCCGCAGTCAGATCCCCGAATACAAGAAGCTGGAAGAGGAAGTCGAAGCATTGGTCAAGCAGATCAACCACAAGTACCGGCGATGGCCAGCCCGCTCGTGGCGCCCCATCGTGTTTCTCAAGCAGCATTACCCGCAAGATCGTTTGACCGCTCTCCACCGGCTGGCGCACTTTTGCATGGTCAGCTCCCTGCACGATGGCATGAACCTGGTGGCCAAAGAATACGTGGCCACCCGCTTTGATGAAGACGGCGTGCTGATCCTGAGCGATTTCGCGGGTGCATCGCGCGAACTGACTGACGCGATCATGGTGAATCCGTTCAGCGAGGAGGAGTCCGTGGAGGCGATCCGGCAGGCGCTCGAAATGCCGGAGGAGGAACGCCGAAAGCGGATGCGGAAGATGAGGGAGGTGGTCGCCGAGAACAATATTTACCGCTGGGCCGGGAAAATCATCTCAGCTCTGCTCAAGTTTGAATTCACCACTTCTGAGGAGAGCAATGCGTCCTTGTCTGTTTCAGCATTTTACTGACGTTGAGGCACGCCTCCGGGTGGCTGACAAGATTTCACTCTTCTTGGACTACGACGGCACGCTGGCGGCGTTCGTACAGAATCCGGCGGAGGCGCAATTGGATGAGCAGACTCGCGAGACGCTGGCTCGAATCTCCTGCAAGCGCAGGGTCGCTGTGACGATTATCAGCGGGCGATCGCTCTCCGACATTCACGCGCGCGTTGGCCTGGAGGATTTGATCTATGCCGGAACGTCCTGAGATTCGGCGGCCCAAGGTACGATTCCAACCGTTGGTGTCCGAGAACGGGTATCCGCCACTTGCGCCTCTCGCGGTTTGGACTGGCGCCGACTTCAAACTTTTCCGTCTGCCGCCGCATTCTTGAATACGGTATCACGGACTGAATACGGCATCATGGACGATCCTCTGGAGTAGGCTGGTGTACTGGCGTGCGCGGCACGACGCGAGCACCCTCGGCGGTCAACTCCAGAAGCCGGATTTGGCCGTGCTCACCGATCCGCGGGACCGGCTTCCCATTGAGTGAGATGCTGAGGCCGCCCGCATTGCCGACGAGAACCCGCATGATCCTGGATGCATCGAATTCTTTACTCTGCTGTCCTTCGAGCATCCCGCTGTAGGTCTGCGCCCCATCGGAGCTGACGGACATCCACACCGGTTCGATTGCACTGAATGCTACGCGCAAGACCCGAGGGCTCCCGGGCGCGACTCCGGGATCGTTCGCGACGGCCGGGAGACGCGCGCGCACGGCACCTGATTTCGAGTTCAGATTCTCGATAGCGCGCGACGCGGTCCCTTGACCGGTATGCCAAGAACGGTACAGGCCGGCCACACCGAGCATCCCCACGGTAAGCCATATCAGCACCTGCGGCGGCCAGAACATGGGGCGACGGGGCGGCGGTGCGGGCAGCGGCTCCGGTGCCATTGCGAACTCCTGTTGGAACGAACGGATGAACTCGTCTTCATCGAGTCTAAGTGTATGCGCATACTGCCGCAGAAAGCTGAGAGCGAAGAAATTGCCTGGAAGGCGATCGAATTGATCGTTCTCCATGGCCTCGAGAAAGTGGCGGCTGACCTTGGTCTCGGCGGCCACCTCTTCAAGCTTCAATCCGCGGCGCAGGCGCCCGATGCGGAGTGCGTCGCCAACTGAGTTCATGGCGGATTCCCCATAACAGGTTCAACCCCCCTGAACGTGTTCCGAGATTCCACACATTGTTCTTGCACCTGACAGCCACTCGTTGCCTCGGCTCTTTCGTGCAATCCGCGCGTCCGACGATTACGGAATAATCGAATCCGTCGGCCGGTACGACGGATCTGCCATTCAGCCACGGCTTGTTTTGGCTGCGATTCTCTCCTTATTGCTCCCGATGCGACGGCGGGGCCGATTGCACTATTTGTATTGGTTCCCATGGGTTACGCACCGGCGCCAAGCAGGTGGCGATCCAGAGAAGGAAGCGTTGGTTTCCGGACGTATTTAAGACTGGCTCATAACAGCCACCTCTGGGGTTCAACCGTTCCGTGCTTTGCGAACGGCGTAGGACAGCGGTTTTTCCACTGTGGATTAATTTAGCCTGGCGCGATCATCGGCCGCTTTTTCAAGATCTCCAAAATCAAAGGTGGCGAAACGTGATAATGCCCCCGACTATTCCATTCTGTTTCCGTATTCATCAATTTCGCTGGAATCGCACGCTGATCCCGTCGAATAGTAGATTGTCGAAAATTGGGTGCGCGGTTGCGGTTATGTTGCGCCTGCCCCCAATTTAGAGCATCAATCGGAACCAAGAGGTAACTTGTGGGAATCCGCAAAGGATCAATTCTGACGCCAGGAGTCGCTGGCCTTCTTTTCGCTTGCCAACCGCCGAGCCAGATCAGGACGCCTCTTCTTGCGCTGGCCCTGGTTTTATTGGCGACTTTCGTCGCCGGTTCCTGGGCAGGAGGGGCACACAATTCCCCTTTGGTGACTCTCGTCGCCGAGGCCGCTACTCTACCCATCAATGCGAACACGCTTCCTGGTATGCCCCCTATCTTGAATCCGGACGACATCTATGCGGCTGACCGCGCGGGGAACCTCAGTCCCGTAGTCAAAAATGATCCGCCTCGCGTCTACGTGCCCAATAGCAAGAGTAATTCGGTGACGGTAATCGACGCGGTGACCTACCAGGTGATCGGCTCCTTTCGTGTGGGCCACCTTCCGCAACATGTTACTCCTTCCTATGATCTGAAGACGCTGTGGGTGCTCAATGATAAGGGAAACAGTTTGTTTGACCCGAGTAGACCCTGCGACGGGCAAGCCGGATGGAACCATTCCCGTCAGTGATCCTTACAACATGTATTACACGCCCGACGGAAAGTACGCGATCGTGGTGGCAGAACGCCGGCAGCAATTAAACTTTCTTGACGCGGCCAGCATGAAGCTCTCTCACTCCTTATCGGTTCCGTGCAAGGGAGTGGACCACATGGATTTCTCAGCCGATGGCAGATACCTGATCGCGAGCTGCGAATTCGGCATGGCTGTCATCAAGGTGGGTATTACGCAGCAAGAGTTCCTCGGGCGTATGCCACTGGAGCCACACGGAATGCCGCAGGACGTGAAGCTCTCGCCCGATGGTACTGTTTTCTATGTGGCAGATATGAAGGCCGGCGGCGTGCACCTGGTCGATGGCGAGAACCTGCGGCAGATAGGGTTCGCCAAACCGGCAAAGGTACGCATGGGCTTTATGTCAGTCGGGATTCCCGTCTGCTTTACGCCTCGAATCGTGGAGAAGGAAGCGTGTAATGTAATTCGCAAATGGCAGCTCCCCGGCAAAGCGAGCCCCGATATGGGAGGCGTTTCAGCGGACGGCAAGGTTCTCTGGCTCTCGGGCCGCTTCAACTCCGAGGTTTACGCGATCGACACCAGCGATGGCAAGTTGCTGGCGCGCATCCCCGTGGGCCGTGAACCGCACGGGCTGTGCGTCTACCCGCAGCCCGGCCGTTATTCGCTCGGGCATACAGGGATCTTCCGCTGAGCGGCTCCCGTGCAATGTGACGAAAGTAAAGAAGGCGGTGCAGGTGCAGTCGCCCGAAACCCCTTTCAGTCCTTGCGCCGGCGAGGCTCCCTGATCGTGGGTACCCTCGGACTGCCCACCGGTGCTGGGTGGCAGACGGTCGCCGGTTTCCAAAAACTTTCTGAAAATAATGCTTGACGGATTAACTCAGAAGAACTCGACCCTACCAGCCGGGATCCCAATGGTTGGCCCGCTCGTGGATGGGATCGGAAAAAGATCTGCCACCCGGAGAGCAGTTGCTCACCCTGTTCCGTCCATTCCTGGAAAATCTGGCCGCGTCTGATCTGTCGCCGAAGACGATCCAGAAACGTGTCGACAATATGTGGGCATTGGGTGGGGAGTTCATCCGCGGCCTGAACTACGACCAGTCCCTGAGAAAGCGACGGGTCGAACAGTACCTTTTGGAAATGATCGAAGACGGCGGCCCGCTCGTCTATGATGGCGGCGACGATCAGCAGAGATCCTTCGATTCCACTTGCACGAAATTCCGCCGGTTCCTCACCGCGACGGCCCGCTGACGCTCGCCATCACCCACAGATTTCCCCGACGAGGCAAAAAAGAAGATGCGAACTGATATGGTCGGGTTGAACCTCACGCCCCCTGCGCAAAACGGAGACGCTCATTCACACGTATTGCCGGAGGAAAGGGAGAAAAAAAATAAATACATCCGATCTGCTAGCCGCGCATCTTTGGAGCTTTGTTACCTACCGCGCAGGTCGGCACAGAGCACTAGAGTGTAGGAGTTCCTGTGAAGCGTTCCGCCGGCAGGCAAGCTGGCCTCATTGTGGTGCTTTCGATGTGCCTATTAGCGGCACCGGCCACGAATTCGCCGAAACAGCCAGAGGCGGAAGCCCAAGGGTCCGCGTCTGTTTCGGAGGAGAGTGCTGCATCAGATCCGAAGAATTCCCGGACGGTGAAACCGCCCAGGGAAGCCCGCACGCGGGGATCTGTGCTTTCGCTGTTCATAGGCTTTGGCTTCCTGCCGTCGGCCAGTTATGCTTATGACACCGGCGTGAGTTTTCGCGGCGTGGAGCAGTTGCGTTACAGGGGCAGGCAGCGTGCGCCAATTCTCGCGCTCTTTGCCGGCAGCGCACTCACGCTTCCGGGTCCCCTCCGAAGGATCACGGTTGGAGCCGACATCAATTGGGGTGGACCGGACTCGACGGACCGCGCAGTCATTCCAGCCGGTGTCTCGACCCCGTTTTCCAAGCGGAGCCTTTATTCTGACCTCCAGGCCAGGTATGCACTTGAATCGGGTTGGGGAGCAGCATTCTCTCCTTTCATCGAGCATGACGTTGGATTTTTTCACAGAAGCCGGGTGAGAGCAGGTTATCAATATTGGGACCAACATGGAGCGCAAACGGGTTCTTTTGCGGCCCCCGATGGCAGCTCCACGACCAACTACAACGTTCAGCTCAATCTCCGGTCTCACCTCTTTCGTATTTCGATGAGTGATTTTGTAGCTTTGCAAGAAGATACGGAGCCGTCACGGCGCTCCAAGCGGCGGTCTGGAATGCTTCAACAGTGGGGGATTATGATCGGGACTCATCAGACTATAGTGGTCTTCGCAGCGATCGGGCCCTCCTGGCAGAATGCACGCTAGTTCGTTCGAGTTTGGCTGGAGAGGATCATTCTGAGTCGCGATGTGGGCCGATCCGCTCGTTCCCCGCCGCATCGCAGCTCTCTCCCGACCAGGAGTCTGGACGATGTTGCGGGAGGGATGGTAGGTGAGTTATCTTGAAATCCGGCGCGTGCGAGCCTAACAAAGCTTGTGCAAGGTGGGGAAGCGAGATGCTACCGCCCACAAGCCCGCCCCGTCGTTCCTGCTGTGCGTGGTTACTTGCCGTCTTTCTCCACGCAGGCTCACCAGCCCAGATATCTGCTCAACAGGCCCGGCCGGCGCATTCCGCGAGAATAGCACTTGGTCCGAGGGCTTGCGGCTGTGCAGATGGAAGGCACTTCGCAATCGGCGCGTCAGTGTTCGGGAAGAGCAGCGCCAGGGTGGTCATCACGGGCTTCCGCGCGGGTCTTTCCGAGAGTATTCCGGGCAGCAAGCCGGCTCCGTGCTTGGATCTTTTGGTTCTCGGTCAGGTTGTCCAGTTGGCAAGCGCGCAGGACGGACGACCGTTTCTAAGGAGACAGAGTCTCAAGCGCGGAATTATCCACGGTATCTGTGAAACAAAGATCCAATTTGTTCAGGCAAAGAGGCTTTACGATTTCTTTTCGGATGGTGGGAGCGCAGTGACATTGACCGAGCAGGACGTGGACGCACCGTCTATCCCCGAAGACTCCAACGGCGCGGTCAGCTCTGGACCGGATGAGACCTCACACGTTGGGGCGGATGAGATCGAGCTGGACGAAAACCTGACCGGCAGGGACCTGCTCCAACTGACGCGGACGCGGACGAAGGTCTTTCGAGGGTGGTCTCCAGATCGTCCGGGGGATGCCACCTTTGATGGTGAAGATCTCAAAGAGGGAGCTTACTTTGTTTGTCGCAGGCGCTTGAAGGCGGTACTCGTCGAGAATAGCCCATTCCAACGCGTGAGTACATCCCCTACCACCGCACCCACAGGCAAGCAGGAGATCAGCATCCTTGCCGGAACTTTGGGAAGAATCGAGAAGAGTGCAGGGTTTCGCTCTGAACCTCTATGGGTTGCCGAAATTCTGCCAGACTCCGCACCAATACCGCTCCTGCGATCCCTGATTTCTCTTTCCAGAGAACTTGGCGGACCACGCGAGCCTGAGCCCCCGAGGAAGGTGATCCTCGCCGCCAGCGATGTAGTTGAGATTAATCAATTTCTCGATCGTTCTGGAGCCGAGTGGACTCGTTTGGGAGAAGTATCCGAGGCGAGCAGTGCGGCGGAGCAGGGCACGATAGGCTTGCCGATACTCTATTCTCGGCCGGTCTTGCCTCTCGAGGAAAACCTGACAACTTCGGAAAGGATTGGGGCGCTTGCGGCGGTCCAAGAAGTAACTCGCGGGCTTCGCTTGGTTTTCAAAAACCCCAAAACCATCACTCAGCGCCGAACGCTCGTTTTCGACGAACGAGCACCCCACGGCGCTCACGGCGACGCCGTGCCCGATCTTTTGCGCCGGCAGTGTTTTCTCGGAATGGACAGGCTCGGTGGTTCACAGAATAGTGCAACTCAAGATTCGACGAGACCGGCACTGTTCGTTACGGGTGCCGATATAGGAGTGTTTCGCCCGAAAGATTCGTCCCAGGTTCCACCGAGCTACTACGCGATTGACCTCGAGTTGCGGCTTCAGCCGAACTTCGGCCTGAAGCAAGTGCCATTGGTTTGCCGATTCCCTCTGGCTTCAATCGATCTGGCTCTGGTCGACATGGCGCAGGATATCCTTTCCACGGGTTTCGAGTTTCACAGGGAGACGTCAGAGGCATGGCCAAAGCACTGAGACAATTCCGGATCTTCATAGCACTGATGCTGACCTTTTTCGCCGTCGGACGACCATTGATAAATGCTCAGACTTTGACCGAACCAGGGGCACGCTGCACCTGCAGGGACGGTCAGAGCCTGGAGGCCGGCGTGGTCAGCTACAGCGAAAACAGCGGTCGTGAAACGATCACTCGGGTCGAAGCGGAGGCGGGCGGCTCGGGAAACCGATGTCGAGCTCTTTGGATTGGCAGCACGGAGGTCCGGCCAGTAGGTACTCCTTACCAGTTTCACCTCGAGCGCACACCACTCAAGGAGAGACGGCTTGATGGGTGCGACTACCCCGGAGAGCGCTTTGCCAGACGGACCAAGACTTACGAATTCGTGTTCGACTCAAATACTGTCTCGATTCGTGAGCTCCGCATCGCACGTACTCTGGGCGACAATCAAATCCTTGTCTCAAATCCGCAGGTCGAATCAAACTCGAATCTCTGGAACTCGATCGCACAGGAAGCGACCTCTGACTCCGATGAGCGCGTAAAGCGCGTCATCCAGGTTGATTCCACACGGACCTTCAACCGAAGGTCCTGGATACTTGCCCGCACGGAGATCAAAGCTCATTACGTGGCAGTGGTGAAGGATAGGTATGGCGTCGAGAGACTGGTTCCGCTGCAAAGAACGCGAAAGGTCAAAGCGGGCCAACTAGGTCAGGTCGAAGCTGTCGGCGCCGGCAGGGCGATTGTCCGTTTTTATGACGGAGGCCGCATCGAGAAGTTTGGCAAGGCCACCAACGCATTCAGGCGCTGGTACGACAGAATCGGCGGACCATACCTGGAGACTAAAGACGATCTCTACACGCCGCTCCGAGCCTGCATTCTCGAGGTCTCGTTGGATGACATCGTTGAAATCAACGACTATTTGGATCAGGAGCACACGGATCGAACATGAAACAGAACATTGGACTCGCGATTTGGACTAGCGCATGGCGACTTGACATTATGGCCGCGGCGCTGGCGTGCGCAGGTTCGTCCTTGTCAGCGCAGACTAGCATCGCGGGTACTGCCACTGAACCATACAAAGCGCCGCTCTTCAAATCGGATGTGCGCGAGGTTTCAATTGTCTTCCGTGTCATCGGCCAGGACAATCAACCCGTTTCCGGACTTACGCCGTCCGATATCCAGATCGAGGATCAGGGAATTGTGCGGAAGATCACGAGCTTCCAGGCCAATGTCGCGCACGCGCAGGTCGTAGTTCTCCCTGATGTCAGCGGGAGTATGACCACAGTTCTGGGGCCTCTGCAAACCGCGCTTTCCACGTTTGCGGATATCGTCTCGAAGGATTTTGATCGCGAACCGGGAGACATTTTACTGAGTCTGGTTCCGTTCGGCAACACAGCCACCGTGCTCATCGATAGAACTTCGAATTCGATGGAATTCAAGCGGGCTGTCATGCGACTGAGTCCAAGTGGGAGCACCGCCCTGGTCGACTCCATTATGGCGTCCCTGCAGAATGCCTTTCGCCCGAAAGAAGTCCCCAGTCCGCCCAAGCAGGCTGCCATCCCTGAGCAGGACGAAAGCCCTATTCCCAGCGTGTATCGACGGAGGCGGCCCTCGGTCGGATCGCCTGGAACCGAGCGATCCAAGTTTCTGGTCCTCTTCACGGACGCGGGGGAGAATGCATCTGCCCACAAATGGTCTGATATCGGATCTGCCATGCTGGGCAAGGACATTGTGATTTACTCTCTCGAGTTTGATTCCGGTTCACCGGACAGTGATTTTTCCGCCCTCTCGAAGGTCACGCAACAATCAGGGGGCAAGGTGTATAGGGCCAGGACTGACAACCTCGAGCGTCTCTACATAGAGATCGCGCATGAGATTCGCAGCTATTATCAATTGACGTTCTCTGCCGCGGACGTCGAGAATCCTCGCATTTGGCGGAACATTCGTCTTTCGACAAACCGACCGGGGGCGACCATCTTCGCACGGACCGGCTATTGCCCGGAGACTCCCTGCCAAAAAACGGACGGAAGTTTTATCGGCGGGCGGCCGAAAACGTGGAACGAGATCCTAGCGATCAGCCGCGATCCGAATGTCATTTTCTCTGTGCGGCAGCGCCTGCAGGATTTGAAACTGGAGTATACGGCGGAGACGGAAAGAATCGTGAGGAATCTTCTCACCGCTCCTTT
>Ga0210407_10002652_pt1 | contig 15213 bp, 11 predicted proteins | sample IncBWC27MmetaG_FD_150860 | JGI IMG/M metagenome (GOLD analysis project Ga0210407, IMG submission 150860) | Forest soil microbial communities from Barre Woods Harvard Forest LTER site, Petersham, Massachusetts, United States - Inc-BW-C-27-M | ecosystem: Environmental > Terrestrial > Soil >...
GGCTTCGAGGTCCTTTCCGAGTTCCGTGCTTTCGTTCACATTCAGGACATAGAGAATCGGTTTTTCGCTGAGGAACATGAAGCCGCGAAGACGCTTTTTGTCCTCGGGCGTCATCTCCATCTCGCGCAGTGGACGTTCCGATCCCAGATGAGCGTTTGCAAGCTTGAGCAGGTCGAATTCTTTTTCGAGATCCGCGGTGCGCATTTTCTTGAGATCTTTTTCCAGGCGTTCGAGGCGCTTCTCGATTTGGCCGAGGTCGCTGACCATGAGATCGAATTCGACATTCTTGATATCGCGCAGTGGATCGATGGATCCGACGTGCGGAATCGCAGGATCGTCGAATGCACGCAGGACGTGGGCGAGCGCATCCACGCTGCGTAAATGGGTGAGATAGGCGGTCTCTTTGAGTGCATCCTGGCCGATGGCGCCGACGTCCACGTATTCCACGGAAGCGTGGGTCAACTTCTTAGGGTTGTAGAGCGCGGCCAGACGGTCGAGGCGGTCATCGGGCACCTTAGCCACACCGATATGGGCCTCGCGCGGGTTGGCGTAAGCTTGCTCGGAGAGATGCACCTTGGTCAGAATACCGAAGAGAGATGTTTTGCCTACCTGAGGCAGGCCGATAATGCCAGTTTTCATAAGAAGGCTTCTAGTTGCTAGCTTCTGGCTAGCCCTTGTGAGGATAAATGATAAGTTACAAAATTGATTGGTGCAGCTTTTAGAGCCAGCAGCCAGTAGCTAGAAGCTAGCGGCCGTCAAATATACAACCACCAATCCCAGCAGAAACACTCCGCTTTCCACCCGCGTTGACCAGAGGTGCAAAGCGTCGAACTGCATACGAGCTGGGTTGTCGAGGGGGACGGAATCGATCTCGCCGATTGACGCTCGCAACGTATCCATGCGCGGGATAATGCCGAATTGCGAGACTAGGGTTAGCGCAAGCATCAGGCAAATGAGTACGTGGCGCGCGGTGAACGTATGCAGAGTGCCTTTAGTCAATCGGTTGTACAGAATCGAGCTTGCCAGAAATAGGATTCCCGACACGATGCCCATCCAATGCAACGCGCCCAGGGAGCGTCCGACTACGGTTCCGGCCAGATGCCGACTCGGCAATACCGAAAAAGCTGTGGGCGCCAGAACGAAAGCGAAGAAGATCAGTCCACCCAGCCAGACGATCAGGGATAAGAGCATGAGATAACGGAGAAAGGACATGAGGGAATATTATGACTGCCTCGGGGCAGCAACGCCAGCGCGATGAGGTCTGGGAACTGGGAACCGTTGTCACACTGGCACGGGCGTGCTGTCGACAATTTCCTTGATGACCTGCTCCGCCTGTTCCGATTTCTTCAGAGTGGAGGAATAGAGCCCATTCACCACTACGCGGTGGGCGAAGACGGGCACGACCAGCGGCTTGATATCTTCCGGCGTGCAAAAGCTGCGTCCGTCGAGAAATGCCATGGCCTGGGCGGCGCGATAGAGCATTTGCGAACCACGGGGCGAGACTCCCAACGAAAACTGTTCGGACTCGCGCGTCTTTCCGACGATACTGAGAGCGTAGCTGACCAGCGATTCATCCACGCGGACTTGGGTAACCGCGTGCTGCATTTCCAGCACGTCTGCACCGGTGAGGACCGGCCGCATGGCTTCCAACTGCGAAGTGCCAGCTTGCGAACGCAGAATCTCACGTTCGGCGCTGCTGTCGGGATAGCCCATCCTTACTCGCATCAGAAAACGGTCGAGCTGCGATTCCGGTAGCGGATAAGTGCCATGGTGTTCGACCGGATTTTGCGTCGCAATGACCAGAAACGGCTGGGGTAGGGGGTAGGAGTGCGCATCGACCGTAACCTGGCTTTCGTTCATGGCTTCGAGCAGCGCGGACTGGGTCTTGGGTGTGGTGCGATTGATTTCATCGGCCAGCAACACATTAGTGAAAACTGGGCCACGCTTGAATTCGAATTGCTGTTCGGCAGCGGAGTAGATCGAAATCCCGATTACATCTGACGGGAGCATGTCGCTGGTGAACTGTACGCGTTGAAAAGTGCAGTCGAGAGCTCGGGCAAGAGCCTGTCCCAGGGTAGTTTTGCCGACGCCAGGGACGCCTTCGATCAAGAGATGCCCGCGGGCGATCAGGGAGACTACGGCCAGGCGGATGATGTCATCCTTGCCCCGGATCACCTTGCGCAAGGCGTTTTCCAGTTGCGCCGCACGATGCGAAACGGCTGTGGCGGTTTCAGGGGACATTACTGCGATTCTACTATGGGGTTGGATGGACCGAGAGTTACGGAGGTTACGAAGAAAGCTGCTAGCTTTTGGCTGTGGGCTCTTAGCTCGAAACTCAACCTCTCCTACTCCGAGCCAAAAGCTAAGAGCTAGAAGCCAAAAGCTTACTGCGAGAACTCCGTCGGCCGGCCGGTGAGTCGCTCGATCCGCTTCGCAATTGGCGGATGAGTCGAGAACAGGCTGCTGAAGCTCATTCCGAGGAATGGCTGAATAATAAATAAGTGCGCGGTCGAGGGCGTAGCCTGCATGGGCAGCCGACGCGAGTAGGTATCGAGTTTTGAGAGAGCGCTGGCCAAGGCGTATGGATTGCCGGTGTAGTGGGCTCCGGTTGCATCAGCTTGATACTCGCGCGAGCGCGAAACTGCTAACTGAATCAGCGAGGCGGCCACGGGCGCCAGAAACAGCATTAATATCGCGGCGATTCCTCCACCGCGATCGCGGTCGTCCCGTCCGCCGAATCCGCCGAACAACATCCCCCACCGCGCCATGCTGGCGAGCATGGTAATGGCTCCGGCGACCGTCGCAGCGACGGAGCTGATCAGAATGTCGCGGTTATTCACGTGTCCCAATTCGTGCGCCAGGACGCCTTCCAGTTCTTCGTCGGTGAGCAGGTTGAGAATGCCCTGGGTCACAGCTACGGAGTCATGTTGCGGGTTGCGCCCCGTGGCGAAGGCGTTGGGGGAGTCGTCGGGAATCACATAAATCTTCGGCATCGGGATGCCGATCTTCTGCGTGAGCCGTTCGACGGCGGCATAGGCGCGCGGCAATTGCTCGCGTGTGACCGGCTGGGCGCGATACATCCTCAGCGCGATCTTGTCAGAATAAAAATAGGAAACGAAGTTCATCACAGCGGCGAACGCCAGCGCCAGCAGCATCCCGTTCTGTCCGCCGAAGAGACGGCCGATGAACATGAGCAGCAGCGTCAGGAGGGTAAGCAGAAATGCGGTTTTGAATGCGTTTCCCATGGAAACTCTCAACAGATTAGATGGTACGCCGGGCTGGGGGATTCATTCTGGATGTGCGCAGCATAACGCGGCAGAGACACCAGCGCGCGATCAGCCCGGACGGGGGAGACGGCCCGTCCTCCATATTCCGTTAGCTGACTTTGACTGCGCCTCGCTTCACGGCGCGTTCTAACGTTTGGTCTAACGCGGCTTTTGCCTTCTCATATTCCTGCTGCGAGATTCGGCCTTGCTTGTGCTCGACTTCGAGTTGGAAGATCTCTTCTTTCAGGGCCTCGAGCAACAGAGCGGTGCGATCGGTCGACTTGGGTTTGGGAGCGGCGGGAAGATCAGCCAGATCGACATCCATCGGAACGAAGTCCGGGGCGGTTCTGGAGCGGGTGGCGATGTAGATTGCGCCTGCGGCCAGCACGATTCCGAAGCCTCCGAGAATGTACCAGCGATATTTTTCGAGTGGGTCGGGGGCGTCGATGGGTGGGCCGAGTCCGCCGCCGGGGCGGGAGTCTCGTCCAGCTGCCGCGCCGCTGGTCTGAGCGCCACCCACCGGGCTCCCGCCGCCTCCTTTGGTTTCTTCTGACTCGTCAGACATCGTTCCGGTCCCGGAGATTTTGAAAGCAAGAGGCTGGCCCGCCGTGGTGTTGGAGGCCACCTGCACGACCGCATCCGCCTGGCGCGGGTCTTGCATCGACTTGAAATCCGCTCCAGTTCCGGGCGTGAACTGCATGGTCTTGGGCAACACGACTACAAAGTGTTGAGCGCCGTACAGCGTCTTGGGATCGAAGCTGGCTTCGCCGCTGTACGGCATGTGGTAGCTGACCTGGAACTGAGTTTCCCCGGGACGCAAGGGAAACAGGAAAGCGTACCGGTTCTTCTCTCTCTGTGGCACTGGAGCCGAGTTGATGGGTTGGCCCCCAGCGGTCATTGCCATGCTTTGGTCAACCTGCGCGCCGTCGGGGAGATAGAACTCGAAGCTCTGATCGCTCATCTGGGTGCGCGGCGGATCGGAAGCATTGTTTACCGCGAACAGGCGGATGCCCTGCAATTCGCTACCTTGCGCCTGAAAACGCATTACGTCGGCGGTTACGCTGATGCCGTCAACCTTCTTGGCGACGTCGTAAACCTGCACGTCGACCGAAGTCGTTCCCGGAGGCGCCATGCGGTGATAAGTTACGCCTTGATGAATAATGCGGACCAGGTGGGGGCTCGTGGCATTGTCAAGCTTCACGTTGAAAGCGCCCTTGGCATCGGTCTGAGTGCGGCCTGATTCTTCCATCCCTTGGCCCAGACTTAGGAGCACGACGTCATCGCCCGCTGCGGGTTTTTTGGTGGTGCCGTTGGTGACCGTGCCGGTAAGAGTTTGGGCAGAGGCGGACGAGAGAAGGAGCGTACAGAGCAGGAGCGAAAGTCCCCACTTCTCGCAAAGTACGCGAGAAATGGGGCACCCGTTTTTTTGCTCACCGGTGCTTCGACATTCCGACGGGGAAAGTTTCAAACTCTGGCTCCTTTTCGGTTGCGGGGTGACGCACTGTCCGCCGCTTCTTCCAGGCGCGCAATCTCGGCCAGAACCGCGGCGGCTTCCTCTTCGAGCGAGGTCTTCATGGTCTGGTAGTCAGAATCTGGAAACTTGCCGGCTTTGAATTCGAAATTCAGATCGCGAAGGTTCTCGTAAATCGCTTCCTTGCGCTCGCGCAGGTAGATGACACGCGTTTTCTCCGGCCCCAGGTAGAGCTTGCCGGGCAGATAAAAAACGTAGACCAGCGCGCCGATCGTGATCAGGATGCAAGTAAGCAGCTCGATGCTCATGCTTCCGTGTCCTTTCGAGCTTGATCTCGGAAATACTCAAGCTCGGCTCCGTGGACTGCGGCAACGGCACCGACAGGCAGGACCATAGGTCGCGATCTCCAGGCCCGCACGATCAGCGTGACCATGGCCAGCCCAAGCACCAAAACCAGGTATGGCATGATCCAGGCCACGCGGTTAAAGCCGGTCTTGGTCGGCGCGGCCATCACCGTTGTGCCGTACTTCTGCACGAACACTTGCAGGGTCATGTCGTCGTTGTCGCCGCGGTCTACGGCAGCGATCAGTTCCGCACGCATGCGATCGGAGTAGGAGCAACCAACGTGATTGCATTCGAGCAGGATCTGATTGCATCCGCAGACGCACATCATGCGATGGCCGAGATCGTTGACCCGGGCGGATTCGTCGCCGGCTCCGAGCAGGGCGTACACGGCGAGGGTCAGCACCATCAATTGGGTCCCACGCTTAAAGAAAACTCTTGTCATTCCGAGGACCGCCAGTGACGAGGAATCTGCTGCTTCCTTGGCGGCGGGGAAATGCAGATCCCTCGCTTCGCTCGGGATGACAACGATAGGGGGAATGACCACGATCGGCTGAGCGGCAATTTGGATTGTCCCAGCATCAGTCTCCCGCTCCTACGGGTTCGGCTCGCATTCGAGCGGGGGCTGTGACTCGCACCGGCGCTGCGTTCGGGATTAAGGCCACAACCGTGCCGGCGATGATGATCCACACGCCCACCCAAATCCACATCACAAGAGGATTCAGATGGACCTTGATGATGGGCCGCCCCGTGTCCAGATTCTGGCCTTCGTACACGACGTACAAATCTTCTTGCGGCGTGGAGCGGTTGGCGACCATGGTGGAAGTCTGCTGGCTGGCTTTGTAGAAGCGGCGCTCGGGATTGAGCGTGGCAATCTGCTTGCCGCCCTTGAATACATTCATGACCGCCCACTCGCTACCGTAATTCGGATTGTCGTCCTGGGTATAAGACTGGCAGACCAGAGTGTAAGCGCCGATGGTCATCTTGTCGCCGAAGCCCATCTCTTGCTCTTTATCCTGATTGAACACGGAACCGGCGAATCCGATCATGATCACGATCACGCCGAAGTGAACGATGTATCCGCCGTAGCGGCGCGTGTTGCGATGCGCCAGTTGCACCATCGAAGCAAAGAGATTCTGTCCGGTATGCCGGCCAATCACGCGGCCTCCGCGAACAAACTCGGAGATCACGGTCAACGCCACCAGCACCGACAACATGATGGTCATCAGCGAGTAGAAGTAGGAAACGTCCGTCCACGGCCTCATGCCAAGCGCGACCAGCAGCACTCCCGTTGCGAGCGCACCGATTGCCGGCCACAGGAAATTGCGCTTCAGGCTCTCAACTGATGTCCTACGCCATGCCAGCAGCGGGCCGACTGCGGTCAGCAGTAGAAGCAGCAAAGCTACCGGCACGTTCACGCGATTGAAGAACGGAGGTCCGACCGTCACCTTGGTTCCCTGAACCCATTCGGAGAGCACCGGGAAGAGCGTTCCCCACAGCACCGTGAAGCAAGCAACCAGCAGCAGCAGGTTGTTGAACAGGAAACTGGATTCGCGCGAGATCAGCGATTCCAGTTTGTGCTCGGTGCGCAGGTGCGAACGGTTCTTCACGTAGAAGATAAGGCACGTCGCAAAGATGATCGCGAGAAACGCAACGAACCAGTCGCCGATCGAGGACTGGGCGAAAGCATGCACCGAACTGACCACGCCGCTGCGGGTCAGGAACGTTCCGAAAATCGAAAGCATGAACGTAGAGAAGATCAGCCACATGTTCCAGGTCTTCAACATGCCGCGTTTTTCCTGCATCATGACGGAGTGCAGGAATGCGGTGCCGGTCAGCCACGGCATCAGCGACGCATTCTCGACTGGATCCCAGCCCCAATAACCGCCCCAACCCAGCACCGAGTAAGCCCAGTGCGCACCAAGAAAGACGCCGCAAGTCAAGAATCCCCAGGTCACCATCGTCCAGCGGCGCGTGATCTGGATCCACTTTTCGCCGGGATAGCGCATGATTAACGCGGCCAGCGCGAAAGCGAACGGGACCGTGAATCCGACATAGCCCAAATACAGCATCGGCGGATGGATCACCATCTCGGGATATTGCAGCAACGGGTTGAGTCCGTTGCCATCGGGTGGCAACGAGCCTTGCATCACGCCGAAGGGATTCGCGGCGAAGTTCAGCAGCAACAAAAAGAAGACTTGGACGGCGGCGATGATGACCGAAGCATGCGCGAAAAGTCGGACGTCGGTCTTGTATCGTAGCCGGAGGACGAGTCCGTAGGCCGAGAGCAGCAGCGCCCAGAACAGTAAAGATCCTTCCTGTCCCGACCAAAGCGTGGCCAACTTATAAGGCGCGGGCAGATCGCGATTGCTGTGATGAAAAATGTAGGCGATGGAAAAATCATTCTGGAAGGCGGTGACCACCAGCACCACAGCCGCGAGGAAAACTATCGCGAAGCTGGCAACGCCAGCGCGGCGGGCGGTTTCACCCAACCGCCCCGATCCGGGTGCCTTGATGACGAGCGCCAGCAGACCCGCCAGGAAAGAGTAGGCGCACAGGGCCAATGCAAGGAGGAGCGCAAAACTGCCGATTTGCGACATGGGGGAATCCAGCTTTGTATTTTTTCAGAAACGGTCCACCGAAGCAACCTCCAAGCGGGAGACGGAAGATTTCCAGAGAGAGCCTTGCCGGGTTTTGAGAGCGCGGAGACTCTGCAGTGCCTGTTTGCTAAGCGGCCCGAACGGCGGCGTCCGGGCCTACGTCTGCGTGGTGGTGAAATCTGATCCCTACGCGGTCTGTTGATGGCTTGGGCGGGCGAGAATTTCGCGTTCAGCTTTAAGCCAATCCTCATTCTCGAAGCCGGGCGTGCTTCCCCGTTCCTGGTACAACTGGTACGCGCGCTCGCGGATTTTTGCTTCCAAATCGACGGAGGGAATGCTCACGGGCGACGTCTTCCGAGCCATCGGCACAGAGCCGGCTTCGGGCATGGTGAGGACTTGTTTGTTGGTTGGCGGACTGGTGCGGGGAGCTTTTGCTTTAGCCATTGATCGATACTCCTTGGGACTGATAAGTCCATGAATTTGAACAGCTTATAATCGACCGCATACACTGCGGCCCCACCTGATAAACCCTACAAAGAATATGTAGTAAGTATGTAGTAAATAATAAACCAAAAGACGGTAAATTTGTGTAAAAGGTGGAAAGAATTAATGTTTTTGAAACATTGATTGTATGAATAGCCGTCAGTAGAAATCGTGCGAACTGGTTTTCGCGCGGGTGATAGAAAGCGGCAATACCCGCTCGGCTTTTACCGAGATGACGTTGTCCTGATTCTGCAAGACGCCTTCCACCATGAGGAATTGTTCGGAACTTAGCAGCAGCCGGTTTTTCTGAAACAGATCGGGTGTGACGATCGCATTGGCTACGCCGGTCTCGTCCTCAATACTTAAAAACACAAATCCTTTGGCGGTGCCGGGACGCTGGCGACAAATGACGCAGCCTCCAATGCGGAGATATTGCCCGTCGGGAATGCGGCTGAGTTCGCTGGCTTGATGTATTCCCATCGCTTGCATTCGTGCACGGTGATAGGCCATGGGGTGCGGGCCGACGGTCATGCCGGTGCCGCGGAAATCTGCAACCAGGCGTTCTTCCGGATTCATGGGACGCAGCGGGGAGCTGGCGTCGGGTTCGGATAATTCGTCGAGCAACGGGCCGGAATGGCGGACGGCGCGTTCGACTTGCCAGAGAGCGTCGCGGCGGTGAAAAGCGAATTCACCACGGAGACACGGAGGCACGGAGGTAACTTCTGAATTATGTTTTTTGGTTTTCTCTGTGTCTCTGTGTCTCTGTGGTGAATTCCCGATTTCATTCAGCGCTCCAATTTCCGCCAAAGTATTTAATTCATCTTTGCGTAGCTCTGGTACACGATGCACCAGATCCCGAATAGAAATAAATGGAGCGACATTGCGCTGACGAACCAAAGCTTGGGCGGCTTCTTCACGCAATCCACGAGCATAGCGAAGGCCTAAGCGCAGGACAACGTTATTACTGAGAACCGGGAACCGACAACTGGCAACTGGTTCCAAAGTACACTCCCATCTCGACTTCATCACATCGATCGGCAACACCTTCAGGCCGTGCCGTTGCGCATCTTTCACAATCGTGGCTGGACGATAAAAGCCCATGGGCTGATTGTTGAGCAGGGCAGCGGTGAATGCGGCGAGGTAATGACATTTCAAATAGGCACTGGCGTACGCGATAAGCGCAAAGCTGGCGGCATGAGACTCGGGGAATCCGTACAGAGCAAACGAAGAAATGGAGAGAATAATCTGCTCCTGGGCTTCACGAGCGATGCCATTCCGTTCCATGCCGCTGCGGAGCCGAGCTTCGATATCTTTCATACGGGCTTGTGAGCGCTTGAATCCCATGGCGCGGCGCAGTTCTTCGGCTTCGCCTCCAGTGAAGTTGGCGGCGACCATCGCAATGCGCAGCAATTGCTCCTGAAACAGAGGCACGCCCAGAGTGCGCGCTAGCACAGGCTCTAGCGACGGGTGCAGATGGTTCACAGGCTCGCGTCCCATGCGACGCCGTAAATAGGGATTCACCATCTGCCCGACGATTGGCCCGGGGCGAATGATGGCGACTTGCACCACGATGTCGTAAAAACATTTTGGCCGCAGGCGCGGCAGGCACGACATCTGCGCCCGGCTCTCGATTTGAAACATGCCAATCGTGTCGGCCTTCTGTAGAGTGGAATACACCGCGGGATCGTCTGGCGGCAGGTGAGCGAGATCCACTTCCTCACCGTGATGGTCGTGGATGAGTTGCAGCGAATCTTCGAGCACGGCCATCATGCCTAAGCCGAGCAGGTCTACTTTGATGATGCCTAAGTCGGCGCAGTCTTCTTTATCCCATTGAACGACGACGCGGCCGGGCATCGATGCAGGTTCGAGCGGCACAACGGAGTCGAGCTGTCCCTGGCAAATCACCATGCCGCCGGAATGCTGGCCGAGGTGACGCGGCAAATCCTGTACCGCGACGCACAGCTCGAAATACTTGCGCAGCCGAGGATGATTTAAATCCAAGCCAGCATCACGGAAGCGATGATCGAAGGTGTCGTTGGCGTCGCGATATTCCCAGGTGGAAACGGCGGCCGAAACTTTGTCGAGAGTTTCGGGATCGAAACTCAGAGCCTTGCCAATTTCGCGCGAAGCCATGCGGCTGCGATAGGTGATGACGTTGGCGGTCATGGCAGCGCCGCGCTCGCCATAGCGTTTGTACAGATACTGAATCACGCGTTCGCGTTGATCGCCGCTGGGAAGATCGAGATCGATGTCGGGCCATTCCCCGCGTTCCTCGGAAAGAAAACGCTCGAAAAGTAATTCCATACTGACGGCATCGACCGCGGTGATGCCAAGCGAATAGCAGACCGCGCTGTTGGCGGCGGATCCGCGTCCTTGCACGAGAATGTTTCGGTCGCGGCAGAACCGGACCAGATCCCAGACAATAAGGAAGTAGCCGGCAAGATCGAGCTTCTCGATGAGCTTTAATTCGCGTTCAATCTGACATCGCGCGCGATTTTGCAGTTCTGATGAAGATCGCCCATAGCGCTGCTGAAATCCTTCAGCAGTGCGCTCCCGCAGGAACGACATCATGGTTTCGCCTTCGGGCACGGGATACTTGGGGAACTCATATCCCAGATCTTTAAAAGTGAATGTGAGCCGGGAAGACAGTTCCACGGTGTTTGCAATCGCCTCGGGGAGATCGGCGAAGAGCGCTTGCATCTCTTGCGGCGATTTCAGATAACGCTCGGAATTGCGCGCCAACAACCGCCCCGCGGTAGCCAGCGTGCGTTTGTGGCGAATGGCGGTGAAAACATCACAAAGTTCACGCTCCCGAGCCGTGGCATAACAAACGCTATTGGTCGCAAGTAAGGGAAGCTGGAGCGAGCGGGCAATTTCTATGACGGCGTGATTGCGGGCTTCCTGCTCCCGATGAAAATGACGCTGTAATTCCACGTAAACGTTGTCCCGGCCAAAAATGTTGGCCAGCCGCTCGACGCAACCGCGTGCTTCTTCGCGGCCACCGTGAGCGAGAGCAAGGGCTAGCGGTCCGTCGTCGTCGCCGGTAAGGCAGATAAGCCCGGCGGCATGTTCTCGCAGCTCCTCTTCCTGCACCGCACCTTCGCCTTTGGCTGATCGCAGCTTCATTTTCGTAATCAGGCGACAGAGGTTTTGATATCCGAGGCGGGAAGAAACGAGCAGGGGAAGGCAAAAAAAATTGCCCATTGCCGATTTCGGATTGTTAATTTTCTGTTTGGATTCCTGATGGAGTGGTTGAATTGGAAATTGCCAATTAGAAATCGAAAAATTCTCGCATGTTACCTCTGCTCCGATGTGAGCCTTAATCTTTACTTTCTTCGCTGCCATGTGAAAACGAGGAGAGCCATAAACGCCATCGCGATCGAGTAGCGCCATCGCCGGCATGTTCAGGTTGGCGCAGGCTGCGACCAAGTTCTCGGGTAGAGAAGCACCCTCGAGAAAACTGAAAGCAGAACGAGAATGAAGCTCGATGTACATGAAAAGTCCCTGTTGTTGTCATCCCGAGCACAGCGAGGGATCTGCAGTTCTGGACGGTCCAAAACAACTGCAGATTCCTCGTCGCTGTCGCTCCTCGGAATGACAATGAGGGAGGAGGGTTGTCAGCAAACTGCTGCGGGCTCCGCTCCGTTGGACAGCCGAGGGCGGCTTTCCCCACGTGAGTTTTGCTCAGTTGCTAGTCATAAGTTCCTTCCAAAATCCATTGCCCGCCGAGCCGGTCGCGGACCAGGCGGTACAAAGCGATGCCAGTTTCTGCCTGCACCGCGATGTCCCACTCGTCGCGTGCCCAGCCTTCCTGCTCCCACCAATCTCCCGACGAACGCCACGGTCCGGCTGCCCAGAGAATTTCTCCTTGCATTTCTTTTTTGGGGCAGGTGATGCACGCAGGCTTGCCGTCCCGCATGGTCACCACGACACCAATTGGCGGACGGAAGATGCGCAGCGCAGTTACGAGGTCGTCGGAATTATCACCACGGAGACACGGAGACACAGAGGTACTCAAAGAAGAAGTAGGAAATAAGAAAGTTGAATTGTTCTTCTTTGTGTCTATGTGTCTCTGCGGTGAAAACGTTTCGGGTGCAAAGCGCAGCATGCGGAATCCCTCGGGACGATGCGTATCCAGCAGTTCCAACGATCCCACTTTGTCTCCCCCGACAATGCCCGCAATCCGAGCCAACGTGAGCTCAAGTTTTTCCGGCTCAGGCGATGGCGGAAGAAAAAGTCCGTTCTGCGCCGCCCGCGGCCGCACTGGTTCTGCCGCCAGTTGAATCTTGACGATGGGAGCGCCGGGAGGATGAGCCTTCAAATCAAGTTGCAACAGTTTGAGAAAAGTTCTGGAGTCCAGCAAGGGGACGGGAAGCCGAAGAGTGCGCTGGAATCGTCGAGCTTGCGCCAGTCCCGGACGGGCGAGGACGCCCGTCCCTCCATTCATTGACGAATCTTCTGTTGGCCATCCGTTTTCCAACTCCAAACATAGCCGCAATTCTTGAGTTGCCAAAGCACGCGCTTCGAGACGAGCACACAGTTGCTCCAATAAACGTCCCAGCAGAAATGCCAATGGCTCTAGCAGCACCAGCGGATATTCCAATTCGATGACTTCCTCAAAGACCAACAACGGCTCGACTGGAACTAATGTGCGCGAAGTGGCGCCATGTGCCAGTGCTTGTAGATGGATTCCCGCCTGCCCCAGTCGCTCGCTCAATGCGACGTCGGGCAAGGCCGCCAGATCGCGCAGTTTGCGAATCCCCCAGCGGCTGAATGTCTCCAAAAGCTGCATCTCATCTGAGTTCGAAAACAATACTTCCACCGGCAAACTGCCCAACTGTTCTGCTTCTTTCCCTTCCGGAATCACAGTCACGCCAGAAAATCCTCGCGCTGCCAGTGCGGCCGTATCCGGATTGGCAGCCACGGCGACGCTGGTTTCGAGTCCGAGGACGGAGGCGCGGCGTGCCAAAGCACGTGCAATTTTTGGCAAAGGGCCAAAGAGCGGCTCCAGTCCGGCAAGATCCAACACGATGGTGTCGCAGCCCGCGGCTTCCACTCGCGGCGAAAACGACTGCGCGCAATCCAGCAGCGCGGCGTGGGCAGCGGCTTCTTGTTGCAGAGAACGTGCCCGCAACGCCAATCCGGTGCAGGCTTCTATTTGTAGTTTGGTCATTCCCGGATACACTCCGGCGCGCCGCGCGTTTTCATTCACCGCCAAAACTTTTTGCAGCGGAGCTTTGCCTTCAATCACAGCCAGAGACTGCGAGCGCAACTCCCGCTCAGCGCGCAACAGCGCTTCAACGGGAAAATCAGGAACGAAGATGCAGGCAAAAGGCATGATTCATTGAGCGATTGATTCATTGACTCATTGAGTCATTCATGACTGCCATAGAGGGCAATGACTCAATGACTCAATGATTCATTCTTCATCCCGCTCGCACTTTCGTTGTGAACGCCGCCGTGACCGATCCAGCCGGTTTGCGCTCCAAGCGGGAGCGCAAGACTTCTCCTTGCACTTGAAGTCCATGCAGAAGCTGCGTGTGAGCCGGAGAAGTTTCTGCCGAGAGCTTGGAACTGACAGCTGACAACTTCTTCCCGGAGACTTTCAGCAGCAGCGAAGCGCAAGTCTGGGCACACGGCACCTGGCTGATGACGAACAGCACAGTGGGTGTGTGCTCAACCGCACGTTGAAAACGAAACCAGGAAGTCAACGGAATGCGGCGAGCCATCTTCAGGGGAGTATCGCCAAGATCGATCATCACCAGTCCAAAGCCGCCGCTTTGCAAAAGCAAATCCGTGACCCGCAAAGCCTGCTCGACTGGCTTTTCAATTTTTTCGTTTTTCTCTGTGCCGGAGCCTGCCCTGAGCGAAGTCGAAGGGTGTCTCTGTGGTGAGCCTGATTTTTGTAAACGCATCCCGCACCGCACCCAAAGCATTCTTTCGAAATTCACACCAGCAGCCGCAGCCGAGTGAGGATTGAAAGCATCGCTGATGTCCACCAGAGCGCAAACTTCCTGTCGCTGGGTCGCTGCCGCTAAAGCGGCCAACAATACACTGGTGCGTCCGGACGAGGCTGGCCCACAAATCTCGGTCAGGCATCCGCGCGGCAGCCCGCCGGTGAGCGCATCGATCTCGCGAACGCCGCTCGGAACCATCTGCGGCGTGGGCCGCACTTCCAATCGCGACGCAGGAGCTACTCCGGCAAGCTTGGGCATCGCCGCCAAGCGTTCGAAAACCAGCGTGGGCAAAGCCGGGGCAGCAGCAACGGCAACAAAGCGGCCTGGGGCTGCGGTAGAAATCAGCGGTAAAGACGACATGGAGACCTCAGGATTTCAGGGAACGTCAGGGCCGCGACCAGGCTCTGGGGCGGATATTTATATTCGCCTTTTGTTCGCTATTTATGTTGTACTGCCGAGCGGAGGTTGTCAAGCATTTAAAAATTATTTGCCACACAGAATTTCTTAGGAGTGTCGGAAGGAACGCCAGATCCCAAGAAAACAAATGGAGTTTCATGCTGCGAGCCTTCATCTCGATGCGGACAAAATGTCAAGGCTGAAAGCGTCACTCCAGCCCACAGGCTTTGTTATAATCAGCCACGACTCGTGGCGCTATCGTCTAGGGGTTAGGACGGAAGATTCTCAATCTTCAAACCCGGGTTCGATTCCCGGTAGCGCTACCAAATCAACCTTTCTGCTATCAATCACTTGCACCATCCCGTATTACAGTCGCCTAAAACGATGTGACTAAAAATGTGACTTTCTTACTGCACCAACTGATTCCTTCTCTCAATCGCGTCGCGGATCTGTTTTGTGCCTGGATGGTTGTAGAGTCGAGTGGTATCAATCTTCTCGTGCCCCATCGCATCCATGACCGCCATCAGATTGCCCGTGCCCTCCATCGCATCGGTGGAGAAGCGATGACGAGCACAGTACAACACGACTGATTCAGGCAAACCGGCCATTCGTTTGGCCTGTTCGAATTGCTTTTGCACAGTTTCTAAATGGCCCGACTCGGCACGAGCGGATGGAAATACCCAATCCTCGTTCCCGTC
>Ga0210407_10002653_pt1 | contig 15209 bp, 8 predicted proteins | sample IncBWC27MmetaG_FD_150860 | JGI IMG/M metagenome (GOLD analysis project Ga0210407, IMG submission 150860) | Forest soil microbial communities from Barre Woods Harvard Forest LTER site, Petersham, Massachusetts, United States - Inc-BW-C-27-M | ecosystem: Environmental > Terrestrial > Soil >...
TCTGTGTCCTGTGCCCCAAGGAAGAACGCGCCACCGGACGAGTCGGCGTCGAACCATGCTACAGGCGTCATTGCTGGCGCCGGGCCGCTCACTTCGCCCGGAGAACTTGTCGTAGCGGTTGCGCGAGGCGCCGGCGGCGCGGCGTCACTTCCGCCCTTCGCCGCCGCAACTTCGGCTTCATATCCCGATGGGTACATAGCGCCGCCGGAATCGGTCATCTCATAGTCGCCGCCGCTCGGCGGCGCGGTCACCGGATCCTCCGGCGCGCGGGATCCATCATGAACCATCCACAGCGCTAGCGGCTTCGTGTCGTCGAATTTGCCATCCTTGCTATAGGCGCGGACCAGGTACCTCAACTCCCGCCCCGCAGCCGAAAGCTGCCGCGCGTGCGGCTGCCACTCAGCCGAGCCGTTCGGATCGATGGGGACGACAGCGAGTGGCGTGCTTTGCGGGGAACGCCCTGTTTCGAATATCCGCACCTCTGCTCGCGCAATGAATGCCGCGTAGTTGCTGTACATCTGAAAGCGCACCGGCGCTCCAATGAACCCCTCGTCTGGGGTCCTCTGCAACACGACGACGCTCGGGGCGACCGCAACACTCAGCCGGCGCCGCGCCTTCAGATCGTCGAACTGAAAGCGGATGTCCGCCTTGTCCAGAGCGACGTCCGTGCAGCGCTGCACGTCGGCGGAGCTCCTGCCCGGGTCGTCGATGGGCACACCGTCCACGGTGATGTGCATCGTGTTGACGCCCAGGGGATTCTGCGGTGTGAGCTCGTGGGTCAGGGGGGTGATCTTCACACCTTCGTAGTCATCGAGTACGGCGGGCTCGTCGTAGACGATCTGGACCACGACGTACGAGGACTCTCCCTGCGTGAAGCCGACATTGACCACGTCGCCCGACTGGACGAAGCCCCGTCCCTCGTGCTCGGCCTGCGAGCCGGAAAGATGCATCTGCTCCGAGACGACTTCCATCGCCCGACGCGCCCGGGCAGCGGAGAGACCGACGTCATCGCCGTACACCGCGGCGGTGCGGCGATCGAGCCGCTCATTGCCCGTATAGCCGATAAAACGGAGCCGCACATTGGACTTGTCGTGGACGTCCGCCATAGCGCGCCGCAGGCTCTCGGTGTAGCCGGGCGGAATGATCGCGCGCCCGTTCGTGAGCTGCAGAGGCGCAATACTGCCCCACGCAGGCTCATAAACCTTCGTGACCACCTCCGTGCCCGGATTCGGGCACATCTGGGGCTCGTCGGGCAGCTCCCGCAACGGGTCGTCGTACCAGAACTGCACCTCGATGCGGCGGTTCAGGGCGCGGCCCTGGGGGGTGTCGTTCGAGCCGAGGGGCACCGTCGCCCCCCGGCCATCGCTCGCGATCTGAGTGCCGGGCAGTTTGAGAGCTTCCTGCACGGCAAGCGACACGCGGCGTGCCCGCGCCTTCGAGAGCGCGACGAGGTCGCCGTAAATGCGCTCATCGCGCTCCGACAGGGCTACCGGGTCGGTGTAGCCGATGAACTTGACCACCACACCCGACTTGTCGCGCAGGTTGTCCAGTGCCTTCCTGATGTGCTCGACGAACTCTGGGGTGATCTGCACATTTTCGGCGTCGTAGTGCAGTGGCGGAACGAGATTGTTCAAGCGTGACCGCCGCGCCGCGCCTTCCTTGAAGCGCAGTTTGCAGAGCGTCTGCACCCGGCAGACCTTGACCTGCTTGATCTGCTCTCGCACGAGCATTTCATCGTCCGCCTCGCGCGCTTTCGGCTGGTCGTACCAGACTTCCACCTCCACGCGGCGGTTGAGTGCCCGGCCCTCGACGGTGTCGTTCGAGGCAATGGGGTGCGTATCGCCGGCCCACTCGTAGGCAATGGCCTCCGGCTTCAGCTGCAGTGCCCGCTTGAGGAATTCCGCCACCTCGCCCGCGCGCTCGCGTGAAAGTCCGGCGTTGTCCCCGAAAGTTCTGACGAGCGCCGGCGACAGCCGCTGATTGTCCGCATGGCCGACCAGATGCAGGCGAACGTTGCGGCGATCCTGCAAGGCGTCCAGGGCTTTGCGCAACGTCTCCACGTAATTGTCAGGAATCTTCGCCACCCCGGATTCGAAGTGAATGGGGGGAATGACGTTCCTGAGCTTCACGGTCTCGAAGCTCTCGGTCAGCACCTGCCGCTTCACGAGCCGGTCGCCCGCCTCGGTCTTGATCTGCTCCGGGTCCCGCGCCCATGGCGCCGGCTGCTCCACCGGCAATTGCCGCTCGACCGCGCTGCCGAGCGGCGTCTCACCGACGGTCTGCGCCTGCGCGCTCACGGCGACGAGCGTGAGCCAACTCAAGAGCCAGGAGCTACGCTTGCGCCTGCCGCTCACGGGGCACCTCGCAGTCGCTGGACGGGTTCCTTGGGAGGGCTGCCGCGCAGCCAGTAGACCTCGCGCTCGATCGTGAGCTCGTAGCAGCAGTTCATCGCCCGCCAGGCGTCCTTGATCGTCTGCTCGACCGCTACCAGGCGCCGGTCGACCAGTGGCTTGTCCTCGACGTCGGCGAGATAGGACAGGTGCAGGACCGATCGCGACTTGCGCAGTTCCGCGAGCAGCAGGTCCAGTCTCGGGCGCCATTGCGGGCGCATGTCGGTGGTTCCCGGCTCGAACACCGCATCCGAGAGATCGAGACTCACGACGCGGTGTATCGAGGCACCGAACTCGAAGCGCAGGGCCTTACCGCGCGTGGCGCGCTCTACGACCACCTGCGGTGTCGTCGGTCGATAGCCGCTCGGCAGCGTCCGGTCATCGAGCTTGAGCGCGAAGTTGCTGCCCCGACCCTCGAGCGGTGTGATCGCGCAGGTGATGTGGAACCGCCCGAACTCATCGGTGATGGCGGCCAGACCCCGGGTGGTGACGACCCGAACCCCAGGTATGCCCTTCTCTCCCGGATCCTGACGGCCGTTACCGTTCGCGTCGTCGAAGACCTTGCCGATCACATCCGTGCAATCGAAGGTCACATCCGGCACCACGCGGACCGTGGCAGTGGCCTCAGTCGACACCGGATTACCGATGAGCGCGGCGGGAGTCTGCGCGCGGTTCACCGCCGAGCGTGTGGGCGCAGCGGTTGCCTTCGCGCGGCTTACTGAAGCGCTCATGACCTCGCTGAACGCCTGCGCGCGGTTAACGAACTCACCTTCCCCCACCCCCGCGCCCACGGCCAGCAGCAGCAGGATGGTGTGATGTTCACCGCCGACGAAGCTGAGATTGCTAAAGGTGAGCTGGAACCCCGACACGGTGGGTTCCGTCGGCACGTCGTCGAGGCGCGCTGAGCCCTTGACGTACCGGAACCCCGCGGGGAAGCTATCCACGAGCGCTACGCCCTGGACAGGTCCAGTCAACACGTCGGTGACGGTGATGGTGTACGGCACGAGCTGCCCGCGCGACACATCGAGCGACGGAGTCGTCTTGCTGACGGTCAATGCCCCGGGCGGAATCTGCAGCAGGACCGGGACGCTCGCCGAGGCACTCTGCGGCGGGTTACCCCAGGTGACGACGCCGGTGTTGGTAACCGTCGTGCCGGAGACGAGCGTGCTGCCGAGCGTCGCGCGGAACCGCAGGTCGATCGTCCCTCCCGGCGCGAGCGGCCCGTAGGTCGCGGAGTAGTTCGTGGTGATGACGTTGCCGGTGACCGTGACGCCCGTCACCGAGCCGTTCACGGTAGCCGTGCCGGTGACATACGTGAGCGCCCCCGGTCCTGCCGCGTTCAGGTCATCCGTGACCACCACCGGTGTTACCGGGCTCGCCGAGGTGTTGGTCACGTGCACCAGGTAGTTGAGGGTTGCGCCCGGCATCGCCAGCCCGCCCCCCACCACCGTTACCTGCTTGACGATGGTCAAAGCGGGGGTCGCCACCGTTACCGTGTGCGCGTCCTGGCAGTCGAGCACCCCGGGCGTGCCGTTGGTCAACGTGCAGGTGTAGGTCTGGCGGGTGGTGTCGCTGCTCGGCCCGTTGTACCACTGCGTCGCACCGGCTACGTTGGTGAGGGTGGCGCCGCTATGAGTGTTGGCATCGAGCTGCGTCTGGTAGGTGACGATGAGGCGCTGCGTCGGACTGATGACCGCAGCGGCGCTCAGTAGGTTGAGTGTCAGTGTGCAGGCGGGCGTCCCGGTAAAGCTCACCGTGTAGTCCGTGCCGGCCTTGAGCGGTCCCTTGCCCGTTACCGGAGTCACGCCATCGGCCTGGAACACCTGCACGGCGAGGATCTGCGGCGTGGCCGTGCACATGCCGCCCGTCGTACCCGTCGGCAGCTTGTCGAGGATCGTCGCGTTCCAGGCGTCAGTCGTGCCGGTGTTCTGCACGCTGAGGGTGAACCGCCCCAGCTGCCCGAGGTACATCGTCGCCGGGCCGCCCTTGGTCAGCGTGAGAGCTGAGATCGGCACCGTTACCGTGTGTGCGTCCTGGCAGTCGAGCACCCCGGGAGTGCCGTTGGTCAGTGTGCAGGTGTAGCTCAGGCGGCCGGTGTTGCTGCTCGGGCCGTTGTACCACTGCGTCGCACCCGCCACGTTGGTGAGCGTGATGCCCTTCTGCGTGTTGGCATCGAGCTGCGTCTGGTAGGTGACGATGAGGCGCTGCGTCGAACCGATCACCGCCGCGGCACTCAACAGGTTGAGCGTCAGCGTGCAGGTGGGTGCCCCCACATAGGTAACCGTATAATCCGTGCCCGCCGCGAGCGGTCCCTTGCCGGGCACGGGTGTCACGCCATCGGCCTGGAACACCTGCGCGGAAAGGATCTGCGGCGTCGTCGTGCACATGCCTCCGGTCGTACCCGTCGGCAGCTTGTCCACGATCGTCGCGTTCCACGCGTCAGTCATCCCGGTGTTCTGCACGTTGAGGGTGAACTGCCCCAGCTGCCCGAGGCTCAGCGTCGTTGGCCCGCCCTTGATGAGGGTGAGAGTGGGCGGTGTCGGGGCGACTACCTTGACCGTGACACTCCCCGAGGCGGTCTGCGGCGGGTTGCCCCAGGTGACGACGGCGGTGTTGGTGACCGTCGTACCGCCCACGAGCGTGCCGCCGAGCGTGGCGCGGAAGCGCAGGTCGATCGTCCCTCCGGCCGCAAGCGGTCCGTAGGTTGCCGAGTAGTTCGCGGTGATGACGTTGCCGGAAACGCTGACACCATTGGGCGTGCCGTTCAGGGTCGCCGTGCCGGCCACGTATGTGAGTACCCCGGGCCCCACCGCGTTCAGGTCGTCCGTGATCACTACTGGGGTCACCGGGTTCGCCGAGGTGTTGGTCACGTGCACGAGGTAATCGAGCGTCGCTCCCGGCACCGCCGGGCCGCCCCCGACCACTGTCACCTGCTTGGTGATGGTCAACGTGGGCGGGACCACCGTCACCGTGTGTGCGTCCTGACAGTCGAGCACCGCGGGCGTGCCGTTGGTCAGCGTGCAGGTGTAGCTCAGGCGGCCGGTGTTGCTACTCGGGCCGTTGTACCACTGCGTCGCGCCGGCTACGTTGGTGAGCGTGGCGCCCTTCTGCGAGTTGGCATCGAGCTGCGTCTGGTAGGTAACGATGAGGCGTTGGGTCGGGCTGATCACCGCCGCCGCACTCAGCAGGTTGAGCGTCAGCGTGCAGGCGGGCGCCCCGGTAAAGCTGACCGTGTAGTCCGTGCCGGCCGTGAGCGGTCCCTTGCCGGGCACCGGTGTCACGCCATCGGACTGGAAAACCCGCGCGGAGAGGATCTGCGGAGCCGCGGCGCACATGCCGCCGGTCGCACCGGTCGGCAGCTTGTCCACGATCGTCGTGTTCCAGGCGTCGCTGCCCCCGTTGTTCTGGACGTCGAGGCCGAACGCGCCCCACTGTGCCAGAGCCATCGTCGCCGGACCCGACTTCCGGAGCACCAGCACCGGGTCGGGAATCTTCACTTGAAGGGTCGCAGCGATGTTCCCCCCCTCAAGGCTGAAAAACGTGCTCTTGCCTGGTGGAAGGCCACCGTTGCCGAAATTGACGAACCCACTAAACGGGGTCGTTACTGTGAAGGTAATTGCCCCCTGACCATAACGGTGCGGGTCGGTTGCGCCTGCGCAATTGGGCGTCGGCCCAAGAGGGCTGAAAATCCATCCCGGGGGGCCGCCACAAACTCCATCGCCGTCGAAACCAAAAATTGGGGCCGTTGGGCTACTGAGCTGTATGCTGGGGATGGCTATAGCAAGGTTGTTTACGACACCGATCATGTTGTCGTCATCGCCGTTCTCGTAAGAGAAGGCAGGATTGGGGGTAGTTGTTGTGATAGTCCCGTCGGCGTAGAGGGTGATCAAAACGGTACAACCCTCATTGGCGCGTCCGTCTTGATTAGCGAGATAGCTGGGTCTAACACCCCCTGTACCACCGGCATCGCCGCCGGTGATAATGCCGCACGTCTGCACCTGGGCAAGCGCAGACTTCGCTCCCATCATCAGAACGAGGATGCCGAAAACAAATAGAATCCTCTTCATAGTTGTCCAGGGAGTGCTGATCGCGCAGATCGGATTGCGCGTGCTCAGGCAGCCGGGAGGAAATCGATCGGATAGATGATCGTCACCGGCGGTACGACCTTGGCCCCGAAGTTGAAAGTCTTCACCCGCTCTACCACCTGCGCCGCAAGATCCGGCGCATTCATGTTGGAGCCGTGCAGCTGGCACAAGGAGACGCTCCCGTCCGGCTCGATCGTCAGGCGCAGGATGATCTTTCCCTGCAGCGACGGATCCCGCCGCAGCTCGAGGTTGTACAGCCGATAGAGCTGGGCCTTGTGACGGTCGAAGACGATCTGGATCTCCTCATCGGTCCGTCCCGGACCCGGGCCGCCGCTCACCGGGCGGGTCACCGCAGCCGCCGTTCCGATGCCGCTCGAGGCCTGTGTCAGCGCGCCGCCGTGGATCGCGTTGCGCTCGGTACCACCGCCCAAGCCGCGACTCACGTTCGCCAGGTTGATCCCACCACTCGAGCCCGGCGCGCTGGTGGTCAGCATGGCGCGCTCCGGTGTCCCCACCGAGGGGGTGCCGTTGTTGATACGTGCCTGAGCGCCGAGCTCCGGATCGATCTTCGTGTCGGCGAGCGCGGCAAGCCGTTCCTTGAAGACCATCAGTCCGGCCGGCTTCGGTTCCGCGGGAGCCTCCACGGCCGGCTTGACCGGCTCCTCCGTCGGGGCCTTACGCGCCTGCTGCGGTGTTGGCTTTTCGATGGGTTTCTGCACCGCAAGCTTCGGTGGCGGAGGCAACACGCGCGGCGGCGGCGGCGGCCGCGGCAGCGCCATAGTGATGTGGAGCACCTGCTCGGGCGGTGTCTCCTGGGGAGCTTGCGTCAGGGGCAGGGGGACCAGGGGAAGGATCAGTGCGAGAAGCAAGCAGACCGCGAGCGTGCCGAGCAGCGACTTCTGAAAGCGTCGGTCGTCCTCTCCGCCCCACGTCCAGGGCATGGTGAGCGGTCGGGAGTGAAGCCCGCTGATCTCCCGCTCGACGATCCACTCCTGTTGGCGCCGTTCTTCCTCTTCCTGCGCTTCGAACAGCTCGTCCTCGATCAGACCGACGCGATACTGTTCCTGGTTGATCTGTTCGCGTTTGCTGTGTCGGCGCGCTTCGAGCTCGCCCACACGGCCCTCGAAGGCCATGACACGTTCGCGCACCCGACCGAGCTGCAACTCACCGGTCGTGACCGCCTCCGGAGTACCCCAGAACAACTGCGCGCCTCCGAGCTTGTCGAGCTCGCCCAGGGCGTCACAGACCTGGTGCAGCAGGCGGTGCTGGTTGCGTTCGGGCGAAAGAGCCTCCAGCTGCGCATCGAGTGAGTGCAACTCACCCACGAGCGCATCGACTGACTCCTGCGACGTGCCGAGCTCGGCGATGAGCGCCTCCTGATCCTTCAGGGCCTCACCGCCGCGTGCCTGTGGCTCGTTCAAGGCGCGATCATCCGGCGCCTGCTGATCTTTCGGCGTCCGCTGGTCCGCCAGCGTCGGCTGATCTTGCCCTGCTTCCGAAGCCATGCCTTTACCTTGTGCTGAAATGACGGTCATCGTGTCCCCCTGACAAGGCCGCTAGCTCTTCACCGCGCTGACCGGCTCTTCTTTCTGCAGTACCGCGAGCGCGATCTTGCCGTACGCGGCCGCCGTGCAGGTCGCCAGAACCTTCCGTAGCACTTCGTACGGCAGATCCTTGTCGGCCATGACCGTGACCTCGCGCGAGGTGAGCGCCTCATCACGCGCCGCCGCATCGAGCCCGGCGATGGGGCGCTGCAGCACCTTGCGCAGGGGCTCAACGAGTTGCGTGTGCGGGTCGCTGACTTCCGCGAGGCTCGCGACCGTCTCCCCCTGCACCAACACGGCGTCCTTGGTAATCATGACGACGACCGACTGCTTGGGGCGCACGTCGGTGTGTGACTGCGGAATGACGACCCCGTTGTTGTGCAGCACCTCCACATCCGTCGAGTACACCAACAGGAATGCCACCATCACCGAAAGAATGTCGATGAGGGGTATCAGGTTCAGTTGCGCATCGACGCGCTCGCGTCGCTTGTGCGGCATCAACCCGAGGCTCAGCACTTTCATGGCGCATCTCCAAGCGCAATGTTCGTGAACAGCGCGACTTTCACGGTCTGCGGCGCAGCGGCCCCCGGTGCGCCGGTTGGGGCTGCGGGCACGGCTGCTCCGGCCACGAGCGGATCCGCAGCCGGGAGATCAGCGCTGCGGATCGCATCCATCGCCTGGACCAGCTCGTCATACGGAACCTTCGGCTCCGAGAGCACCGATGCATCCTCCGAGGTCGGATGCTCACGCTTCACCGCCAGCACGCCTTCGGTCAAAGCCTTCAGGTCGTATGCGCCGCTCACCTTCGGCATCGTGGCGATCGCCTGCTTGCCGTCGCTGAGCTCGTAGCCGTCCTGACGCACGATGACCTCGAGCCGGAACTTCGGCTCCTCAGGCTTCGGCGCCACGGAGCTCGGCAGGTCGATCTGCATGATGGCGATGCGCGAGAACACTGCCGTCATCAGCAGAAAGGTGACGAGCACCGTGAAGATGTCGATCATCGGCACCAGCAGCAGCTCGGCCGGCTTGCGCTCGCGACGAATGAGGAGATTGCGCATGGGTGATCCTCAGGCCGCGGACTGCGCCTTCGCCACGAGCTCCAGGCGGCTCTGGGCCCGGGCCGCCTGGCGTGCGGCGAGCGCGTTCAGGAAGCGGATCGCCGCCGCCTCCAGGCCATCGTTCAGCCGGATGGTCTTCGACTGCAGAAAGGCGTGCACCACCAGGATCGGGACTGCGGTGATGAGCCCGAAGGCCGTGCAGTTCATGGCCTCGGAGATGCTCGCCGACAGCAGGTTGGCCTTTTCCGCTGGGTTGACGGTCGCCACGGCGGCGAAGGCGTGGATCAGGCCGCTTACCGTGCCGAGCAGACCGAGCAATGTCGCGACATTGGCGAGCGTCGCGAGGTAGTGGGTGCGCTTCTCGATCTGCGGCACGATCTCGATCATGCTCTCCTGCATCGCTTTCTCGACGTCATCACGGCGCCGCACCGCCCCCTCGAGGGCAAGGCCCATGCTCAGCACTCGCGCAATCGGAGAATCGTCCTTGCTCGTGAGCTCGCGTACCTTGTCGAAGTCTCCGGTCGTGAGCACCGGCTCGACCCGACTCCAGGTACGCTGATTGCGGTTGCTCATCTTGGCGAGCGTGATGTAGCGCTCGATCGTGATCGCGATCGCGACCGCCCCGACGAACAGGATGGGATACATGAAGGCCCCGCCTGCCGTGAAGGACTTGACGATTGAATAGAAGAATTCCATATGCGAAACCTCTTGAACGTTACCGATCTGTCAAACCACTGAATGATTCACTGTCAATCTGACGCTCGTGCGAGCCCCGTCGCTCACTTCGAGCCCGACTTGAATTCGTAGTACGAGAGCTCGCGCATGAAGACGTCCTTGTCCACCGGCTGCGTCGCCGAGTCGAGAAGCCGCGACACACTCGGCATGTCCGCGAGCTGCGAGCTCTTCCACGGCACGATCACGAGCGACTTCGGGGCGTCCTCGTTTCCGAGAATCGACATACCTGACATCTTCACGTCACCGCCGGGCGGCGCTTCCTTACTCGCGTCCGCAGTCGGGTCCGTCTTGGCATCGCCTGTCTTTGTGCTGGCGGCCGACTTCTTCGCCCGGGGCTTCGCTGCGTCGACGGGCTGGGTCGTTGCCGATGTATTGGCCGCCAGCGCGGGCGTGCTCGGCGCCGTCACGGCCTCATCGGCCGCCGCGCCGCGCGCGACAGCGAGCACTAAAAAGCCGAGGATGAGCGTGCGTACCATGAGTGCCTCCTAGGGCTTCGCCCTGGCGTTCACATCGGCAATCCACTTCGCCACCTGCTTGTCGTCCGGGACCAGTTGCTGGTAGGCCGCGTAGTTGTCACGGGCACACGCGAGATCCCCCAGGTACAGATCGCAGAGAATCGCCAGATTCAGCCTGGCGTAATGGAATCCGGGGAAGACGCCGAGCGCCCGCTCGTAGCTTTCGCGGGCGGCGGCGAACTCGCCTTTCCTGCGGTAGACGATGCCGAGCTCGTTGTAGGCCACGAGCTGGCGGGGGTTGAGCTCGACTGCGCGCTTGAGGCTTGCGACCGCCTTGTCGAGATCGCCGGACTTGCCGTAGGCAATTCCGAGATCGACGTAGGCCGCCGTGGCAGTGGGTGCCTTCTGCGTCACCTTCTGCAGCAAGGCGATTCCCTGATCGTACTGCTTCGCCTCGAGCGCGCGTGTCGCATTGTCGTAATCGGCACGAACGTCTGCGGGTACGCGCACTTTCTCAGTGAGCTGGAAGCCGCCCGCATCCTGCTGAGACGTCGACCCGGTCGCGCGCGGCTTGCCGGCGGACGCAGTGGACCAGCCGCCGAGGAGTGCAACGACCAGCACGAGTCCGGCCGCAACCCGTCGCGCGCAAGTTGTGCGCTCGAGATCAGTGCGAGTTGGCATTGTCGGCTCCCGCTGTGAGGGGCTGTCCGATCGCGACGCCCGCAGGTGCGGGGGCTGTCGCCGGTGCGGCTGCATCTTCCGGCGCCGGCGGCGCCGGCGCCTTCTCCGCCGTTGGCGGCACTGTCGGACTGCCGACGGCTGCTTCAACTGCCCGCGGTGGCGGCTGATAGACATATCGCTCGAGCGATCCGAGGAACCCACTGCTGATCTCGGTCCGCGCGTATGTGTCGGGCTTCAGCGCCGCGAGACGGTCCAGGCTCTTCTGCGTCCAGGCGTTGTTGAGCCCCCGCCTCATCAGCTCGAGGTTCTTCTCGTGGACCCCAATCGCCTTGTCCTCGAGCGGCTGCGCGGCGGCGGCGAGCTGCTGGTCGTATTCCTTGAGTGCGTCTGCGCCGAGATCGGCCGGGCGCTCCGACTCGCGCAGGGCATGGCTGAAATTCGCGTAGATCTCGGCCATGTAGAAAGTGGCTGCGGCGGTGACCTCTCCGACCTGGTAGTCGACCAGCCTGCCGAAGGCCTTGGTCGCAACGTCCATGCTGCGCTGCTTCTCCTGGAGGCTGCGCTCGAAGGGTTGCACGAGCTTGAGGGACGCAAACTGCTCGTAAATCGGCTTGGACAGTTCCAGTGCCCCACGGGCCGCGATGTTGCGTGTGCGGTCCGTCCGCTCGCCTCCGGCCGTGCCATCGATGCGCACGATCTCCTCGAGCTGCTTGTGATACTGGGCCCGATCTCCCTTCGACTTGTAGATCTCGGCAATCTTGGAGCGCGTCTCCACCGCCGTCTCAATCGGCTTGGGGAACTGCTCGACATAGTGGGAGTAGGTCTCCAGGGCACGATCGGTGTTGTTGGCCTGCCCATAGAGGTCGCCCGCCTGCAACAGCGCTTCGGCGCGCAGCTGCGGATTCGGCGACTCCTTGGCAACCCGTTCGTACTCGCCGGCGGATTGCGCCAGCTGCCCGGCCTGTTGGTACGCGTAGGCGATCTGCTTGGTCGCCTCCTTCTGCAGCTCATGCTCGGGGAAGCTGCGCCGGAACTCATCCAGCACCTGCGCCGCAGCCGTCCAGTCTTTCAGGTGCAGGAGCGCCGCGCCCGCGTCGTACTCCGCCGCCGCGCAGATCTTGGAGGTCGGAGCCACCTGCTTGACGCGCACGAAGTGATTGGCGGCGGTGCGGTAATCCCCTGCCTGGTTCGCCTGTTCGCCCTGCTTGTAGATCGAGGCCGCGAGGTTCTCCACCAGCCCCGCGCGTGCTGCGTCTGCCTCGGGCGTCGCTTCGAGCACGTGCCCGTAGGCCTGTTCCGCGTCGCCATACTCCGCGAGGCCGAAGGTGGAGTGTGCGACGACCAACCACGCGTCGCGGCGCACGCCCGCGGCCGCATTCGGGAACTTCTCGATGAGATGCCGGCTGGAGTCGCGCGCCAGCACCAGGTCCTTCATCTCGTACGCATCTTGGGCCGCTGCGGCGAGCACAACCGGTGCCTGGTCGTGCTGCGGGAAGGCGTCCGCGAACTTGATCGAGCTGTTGATGGTGTCGCGGCGAGCCGCGTCCTTCACGTCGGCGGCGGCGACTTTCAGATATTCTCTATGTGCGAAGATCGCCGCGTAGCCTGCCGCCGCCGACTTCGCGTGCGGCGGGTAATCGTATGCGGTCCTCTCGTACTCAAGCGCCGCCGTCGCGTAATCATGATTCTCGAGCATGAGATCGGCGAGCTGGTAGTTCGATTGCGGCGCTTGCGGATCGGTGTGGAACGAGCTGAGAAAGTCCCGGTACCAGCGCGTCGCCTCCGCGTAGTTGGCCGCCTGCTGCTCATGCTGCTTCGGATCCTGGTACTGGGCGTGGTAGTAGTTCGCCAGATCCTTCAGGTTGCTCTTCAGGTAACTCAGCACTTCGGGCGACTTGCTCGCATCGAAGTGATGCCAATACTCGCTCTGCAGGCCGTAGGTACCCGCGAAGTCCTTTTTCGCCACGAGCACGAGCTGCGGGAACCCGCCCTTCTCGTAGATTTCGACCACGCGCATGCTGAAATGAGGCGACGCCTGATGGAACGGATACAGCGCCACGAACGATTTGTAGACCGTGGCGGCGTCCTGGTAGCGCAGCTTCACCAGGTAGTACTCCGCGAGATAGCGGTAGACCCGGTCCTCGTAGGCGCGATGTCCGTTCGCGGCGAAGTACGCGCCGATCACGTCCGGACCACCGATATTCGAGAAGCTCAGGCTTACGACCTGGAAGGTGTCCTCGACGCGCCGCTGCTCGGCCTCGGTGTGTTTGGCATCGAAGTCATAGCCGCTCTTGACCTTGTAGTCGAGGAACGCAAAGTAGCGGTGCAGAGCCTCCGGGTAGAGCTGCTGCTTGTACAGCGTCCATCCCAGCTTGTAGAGCGCGGGCTCGTAGTACTCCGAGCCGCTGCCGCCATCGACAATTGCCGCGTACGCGCTCTCCGCCTCACGATATTTCTTTTGGATGAACAAGCGCTCCGCGCGCCTGAACTGCACTTCGTCCGTGAACCGCGAGCGCGGATTTTCAGCGACGAGCTGCTCCATGACCTTCATGGCGTCCTCGGTCTGTCCGAGCTCGTCGTAGGCGCGCGACTTCTGGTAGAGCACCTGGTCACGGAGTGCGTACTGCGGATACTTCGCGAGCAGCTCGTCGTAGAGCTTGATCGCCTCGAGTGGGCCGGCGCGCGCGGCATCTGCGTCCATTCCGGCCGGCAACGCCAGTGGCGCAGCGGCGTTCGCACCCGGGATCCCCGACTGCAACGCAGCCCGCTGCTCCAGATCACGTTCCGATACCGCCGCAGGCCCGGAGCCGGACGCCTCTGTGTGCGACCGCGCAGCAGTTCGTGCGTCGATCTTCGTCACTGCTGGCGCACGCAACGCCGCAGCCTGGTCGCGTCCGAGGCTCCCCACTGGTGCGGCTTGCACGGCGCCCGGCGCTGGCGCGACGGACGGCGCCTGCGTGGCACTCTGGGACGCAGCCAGCTCGACGAGCTTGCCGTCGCCCTGGATGCCGAACTCCTTCTCGATCTTCAGGTCCGCCAGGCGCCGCATGGCCTCCGGTGCCAGCTTGCTGTCCGGTGCCTGTTTCAGGAAGTCACCGTAACTCTGTACCGCCCGGTCGATGCCCTGGTCGACGGGTACCTCCTTGGTGTCCGCCTGCACCTGGTGAAGGGTCGCCAGCGTCCCGGAGCGGTCGACCTGGTGAGCGCACGCCGCTATCAGCGGCAGGAGGAACGCGACGGTGCGCGCGCGCACAAGGGGCATCATGGCGTGCCTCCTGTCGCGCGTTCCTTAAGCGCCCGGTCATAGCTGTCCGCTACCGCATATCGAGCCTGGACCTGATAGGCCTCGAGGCGCTGGCGCCGTGTGTTGAGCTCGTCGATCGCAACTGCCTCGATCACCTGGCCCTGCCGACCCAGCAGCGTGTTGACGCGCTCCAGCGCCACACCAACATGAGTGCGCAATCGCTGGATCGACTGGTCATAGCCGGCATAGCTGTGTACCGCCCCCTGCCGCGCCCGTACGAAGGCGGTGTAGCGTTCCTGGAGCATCCGCACGTCTTCGTTCAGCTCGTGCAGATCCTTGTGCGCCTGCGTGAGGCGCTCCGGGTACTCCGTGTACAGGCGCCACGTGAGTACGCCCTGGAGGTGCTGCAGCCGGGCCTGCTGCGCGGCGCAATCCGGGCCGCTCGCATGTTTTAGCGCCGTCTCGATCTTCCGCAGTCGCTCGAGCGCCACGCGTTCGTCGGCTGTTGCCAGAAGCGGCGGCCGCGGCGCCGTCAGAATGTCCTGCAGACGTCTCTGCAGGTATTCGCGCTGCTCTAGGCGCACGCGCATGTGCGCGTCCAGCTCTCTGAAGTGCGCATCCACCTGCGGCAGCAGCGGTTCGTAGTTCGCCCGGCGCAGCCGAATCAGATCCTCGAACGCGTCGAAACCGCCCTGCCAGGCAATGAGCCTGCGGCGCAGATCCTCCATGTCCAGGTAGTTCTGCAGCGCCGTCTGGAAGTCGTTCGACGCCATCAGCTCGGTCAGGTAGAAGGTCTCCGGCGTATCGGGCAGCGTGCGCAGGCGCACGACCCACACGTTGTCCTGCTTGATTTCCTCGCGCACCAGGGCCTTGAGGAAGTTGCCCGCGCGGATGTTGCGCATGGAGGCATCCACCTTCTCCAGCTCCTTGCCGAAGGAATCGAGCGCCTCGCCATAAAGGCTCGCCGCACGCCCGTAGACCCGTAGCTTGCTATAGGCAAAGGGCAAAGCGAGCCTG
>Ga0210407_10002655_pt1 | contig 15205 bp, 18 predicted proteins | sample IncBWC27MmetaG_FD_150860 | JGI IMG/M metagenome (GOLD analysis project Ga0210407, IMG submission 150860) | Forest soil microbial communities from Barre Woods Harvard Forest LTER site, Petersham, Massachusetts, United States - Inc-BW-C-27-M | ecosystem: Environmental > Terrestrial > Soil >...
TTTCATTGGAACCGCCAATCTCGGGCTGAACCAGATGAGGAGTGCACGCAACGGCAAGCGCGCCCTGCTGATCATATCGGACGGAGGGGATAATCATAGTCGGTACAACGAGTCAGACATCCGAAAGTTCCTGAAAGAGGCGGATTGTCAGCTCTACGCCATGGGCGTTTTCGATAGCAACGACCTCGGAAGAACGATCGAAGAGGGCTACGGTCCTACATTGCTTTCCGAACTCGCCGAAATCAGCGGCGGCAGAGTCTTCCCAGTCTCAACGCTCAATGACCTGCCGGATATCGCGACTAAGATCGGAGAGGAGATGCGTAATCAGTACCTCTTGGCCTACAAACCGAGCGACGCGAAACGCAGCGGCATGTGGCGGAAAATTAAAGTAAAGCTGGTCCCACCCAAAGGCTTGCCGCCATTAAACGTCTACGCCAAGACCGGGTACCGCTCCCCCAGCTAACAGTTTCGTCGCTGCTTGAACATGTGCCTCTCTGTGAAACTTTCCGGCGCGTCCTGAATCTCACGCAGAGAGCACGATTTTCTACGGACGGGTAAGTCGAATGAGCGCAATCGCAAATCAGGCACTGTTGGGGTCATCTCCCTCGGCACGGGCCCAGTTCAGGCTGGGAGCGGTGGGTATCACGATTTCGAGGTACGGCTTGGTGCTTGTCCTGCTGCTGATCGGGTTGCTGAAGTTTACCGCCGCGGAAGCGGTGGGCATTCAATTGCTAATTGCGAATAGCCCGCTCATGTCTTGGATGTATACGGTGCTAAGCGTGCGGGCCGTTTCGGACTCGATCGGCTCAATTGAGATAGCTGTTGCCTTGCTGGTGGCGCTTCGGCCCTTTTCCGCCGTTGCGTCATTCGTAGGTAGTCTGGGATGCACCGTGACGTTTCTCTTGACTACAAGTTTTCTGCTCTCGACGCCGGGTGCCGTGGAGTGGAGTTACGGTTTGCCCATATTGCGCGACGCGGGACAGTTCTTAATTAAGGATGTAGTGCTACTTGGGGCATCCTTCTTGACTGCCTCAGAGGCACTCGGCAATCGTCGGTCATGAAGGGAAGCAAATATCACTAGCCCGTGTCGAAGGCCATCACATTTCTTAAGGGAGGATCGCCATGAAAAGTTCCCGATTTCCGGTACCGGTTTCAATCGCCCTTCTCGCGCTACTTTCACTTGGGTACTTTGGAATTGTCCGCGCCGAGCCCAAGTCGATTGGCGATGCCACTGCACACACTCCTGTGCTGATCGAACTCTTCACGTCTGAAGGTTGTTCGGACTGCCCTCCTGCTGATGCGCTGTTGGAAAAACTGGACCGGTCGCAGCCGTTACGCAACGTAGAGCTGATCGTCCTTAGCGAACACGTTGACTACTGGGATGATATCGGATGGAAAGATCTGTATTCGTCCCACGAATTCAGCGTTCGTCAAAGCAATTACGCCCGTCGTTTTCATCTCGGTGAAGTGTACACGCCCCAGATGGTTGTCGACGGAGACGTGGGGTTCGTTGGCAGCGATGAGCGGCGGGCCATCCAGGTTAGCGAGAATGCCGCCAAAGCCGAGAAGATTCCGGTTGTTCTCTCCTCGATTCATATCGATGGTAATACGCTTGCGATGCACATCGAGTCTGGTCCGCTGACCCCCTCGGCATCGCCCAAGTCGGCGAACGTTCTGCTGGTGTTGGCTGATGATAGTGATCAATCGAACGTCAGAAGAGGCGAGAACGCCGGAAGAACTCTTAAACACGTAGCAGTAGTGCGAAAGCTGACTCAAGTGGGGACCATGGATCGCGGCGGCACCTTCTCCAGAGATGTGACGGTGAGCGCCGAAACCGCGAATCTCCGGAACTTGCGGATCGTAGCGATCGTGCAAGAGGTGGAGGCTGGGAGAATTCTCGGGATAGGTTCGGCCCGGCTTTCGAATTGAGCAATTGAACCAGATCTGCTGGCCGAGGCGATCCTGCGTGTTGAAGTTGTCGCCGAAGACTTTGATGGCCAGATCCGCTTTGACGGCCAGAGACGGTTTCGTCGATACGGATGGCCATGGGCTGCGTGAAATCGTAGGCGATGCCTGGCACTGCCCGACAGTGCTTTATCCAAAGCCGCGATGAGTTCTTCTTTGGTTTGGAAGCGCTTCCAAGTGCTCATAGGGCACAAGATCAAGTAGGTATCGCCTTCGTTGATGCCCATGGCCTCGGTGGCGAAGTCGGAAGCGCACCTCCGAGGGTGCCCATCATTCAATCGATACGCGACTTCGAGATATAGACGACGGTAACTCATGACTTTCTTCTTTCCGAACTCGACAATCGAATCTACTTCACCTCTCGGGAAAGCCATTTATGCTGAACAGCCTTCGGAGACCGGTGGAGGTCAAGGGGGACAATCTCCAATTGCCATTTTACAGCCACCGACGTGGGAGGATAGCAAACCGTCTGGTCGCAAGCTTGATACTTCAAATCGCCGGTGATGGAAATAGTCCTCTCCTTGGAAAACACTGAGCGCAGAGCATCTGCGGTGCGAGACGGCGTTACCGTGAGATCCTGGCTGATCCGAAACTTTCCCTCGAAGACCGGGACACGTTCCTGGATGGCTTCCAGGTAGAGCATTTTAGAGCTCGGGTAAACAACAGGCTGCAGTTCAATTCCTGGAAGCCCCTGCAAGGTGAGCTGAATCGGCTTATAACCTTGCACTCCGGGAGAATAGACGTGTACGTGCGGCGGAAGCTCGATTTCAGCAATCAGACTGACCCTGCCACCTGGTATGACACTGCGATCGGATTGTTCGAGAGTAAGTTGGAGGTGAGGCGCATTGACATTCTGGGTCACCTCCGCGCTCAACTCCGGGAAAAGTTTTGCAATTACATTATTAGCCGTTAATCGATCCGTGTACTTCGGTGTGAAATACTTTTCGCGAATAACCCCACTCGAGTCGACGTAGAAGAATCCGGGGTAGGCCATCCCTTTGGTCATTCCTTTGGCTTCGCTGTTGAGCACGTTGAAGCTGCGAATAATTTCGGAGTTGGGGTCAGCCAACAGAGGAAACTCGATTTTATGACGCTGGGCGAAGTCCTTCAGGATAGCCGGACTATCGTAGCTGATGGCGGCCAGCTTTAGTCCTTGCGCCTCGAATCTTTGTTTTGCGTTTTGCAGCTGCACGAGCTGCGCCTTGCAGAAGGGTCACCAATCGGCGGAGCGGAAGAAAAGGAGAATCGTACCTTTCGAACCTTTCAATGTCTCGTTCGATTGTTCCTGGCCGAACTGATCGGGTAGAGCAAATGCCGGAGCCCGTTGACCGATCTCTAAAGCCACAGACGGAGGAGCCGCGTGATTGGTGGATGGGTTTTCCTGCCCACCCGGGACAGCAAGGAATCCCGCAAGGAAAATGAAGATAACCCCGATTTTCATTTTTTGGTCCCGATTCGATTTCGTCTTTTTCGTGTCACGAGCTACAATCACTGCGATCGTGAGGTTAGGTAGATTTTTGCCATTGAGGTCAACTTTTATGTCCAGGGTGAACCCCGCGGTCTTGTCTACCGCTCCGATTCGGATGAGGTTTCGCAGGACCGCCACGTGCTTCAGCGTTCTTCCGGCGTTCTCTCCCTGCTGTGTTGCGACACCGGACGCCCCTTCGGGAACATCGTAGGGTCAGTCGGTCGTTGCATGCTGAGAGCGACTCCACTCTGATTTCCTGAGAAGCAAAAAGTTTCAGATTTACGCAAAACTAGAAGTGAGAACCGCGATTCACAATCCAAGGCGGTATCCTCCTAGCTTGTGGCGCCCCTCCCGCCGGCCGGTAAGCGCTTTTGTGTCGAATTCTGGGGACTTTGCCGCGAGAAACTGATCCCACTGTCTGTACGCGCTTTTGGGATGAATCGACTGCTAAACGCCCCTCTTGCGGAATCAAAGCTCGAGCCAGCGTGGGTCAGCAACAAGAACCCGAACGTTTAAAGGAAAAGCTTCGGTGTCCGGTGAAACTTTTCGGATGTCCGGCAATCAGACGCAGGACGGTAGTTTCACAGAAGTCAGTTCAGATTGGAGAACAATGGTCATGAGAACTTTCCCCACAGGGACCAGACGCCGTATCCTGTGGCTCGGGCTGCTTTTCTTAGCGGCCGCGGCGGTTACAGTGCCTGCCAGAGCACAGAGTCAGGAGCCTGGCCGGAATCAAGAGCTTACCTTTTCGCTCGGCGGCATTCCCGGTCAGACACGCAGTTTCCAGGGCTCTGCCGGTACCGCGCAAATTTCCGCGGATCGCAGCTTCGGAGTGAACTACGGTTATCGTTTCCTGGGGGTAAAGGCCGTTGCTCTCTATGGCGAAATCGAATTTGTAGCCATTCCTAATCGAGGCCTGACGGGGGCAAGTGTTACCGTGCCACAAAATTATGCGTCGCTCTACCTCACTCCAGGATTGCGGTTGAAATTCTTTCCCGCCTCGCGGCTTTCTCCGTGGGGTGCCATTGGTGGCGGATACGCTCTATACCAGGAGTCCCCACAACTGTCGAATGGCCAAAACACGACGAATAAGTTCTTGAACCGCGGCGTCTTTGATTACGGCGCCGGGCTGGACTACCGGTTATTCCGCTTTATTAGCTTGCGAGGAGAGGTACGCGATTTCTTTTCCGGCAATCCAAACCTGAATGCTGCGTTGCGTTCGAGCACCCAGCACAACGTCGTGGCGAGCGGCGGTATCATTCTGCGTTTCTGAGGTCTCTTACAACGCAGATCCCGATGGGACTCCTGCTCGGTCCTGGTCCTTCTCATTCTCCCAAGTCAGCCGATGCCAGCGTCTGGCTGGCAGGCAGAAACCCTCCGGTATACCCAAGGAAGCTAGGGATGTCGACGGAGTCTTCTGCGAGAGAGAGGAAAAGATGCAGACGCGCGAGGGATTCAGCCTTTTGTGGCGCACAGCCCATTTATGTTTTGGCTTTACCACGTGCTCAGCGTGCAAGCGGTGTCGAATTTGATCGGCATCATTGAAGTTTCGGTCGCGACTTTGATCGTTCTCGGCCATTCTCCGCTCGTCTTTCCTTGGTCGGTAGCCTCGGGGCCATCCTCACCTTCTTACTCACGGTTAGCTTCCTTCTGTCAAGTCTTGATGCGATCCGCTTCCGCGCTCTACGGATCCGGCCTGCGCTATTGCGGAGAAACAGCTTTCGCGAGCCACTACTGCGAGACCGCTCGTGACCTAACCGTCTGCATCCGGAACCAGGATACTCCCGAACGCCCGGGCGTCTATCTGATCGGCTCTGTGCCGGCCCGCGGGCTCCAGGGTGCTCCCGAGCCGATTATCAGCCCGGCTAGTGCGCTAAGTACGATGACCCCGAAGTGCCATACCAGGATGTGAAATAGGTTGAGGTTGGGGCAGTAGACTTCTAGCACCGTCACGCCGATCAGCCCCGCGAAAGTCCCTGCCGTGGCTCCCGTGAGCTTCGGCGATAGCATTGCTCCGCGACGCAGAACCAACCATGACACAAATCCCGCGGGAATCGCATAGCTCACACCGATCCGTAAGCACATAAGGCCATCCGAAACGAATGCCAGCTCACGTTGAGACCGGAACAGAGCGACCTCAACAACTGTCAGCAACGCCAGGACAGCGACAAGCAACCGAGCCGGCGCTATAGCATGCCTGCTTCCGGGAAACATTTGCCGCACCAGGGAAACGGCCAGCAACGCTCCTCCAGCGCCCGAAACCGTGAAGACCACGGTCCTTTGTCCCGCGCTCAAAGCGCTCCACCCCGCCACGCCCAGCAGCAGCGAACCAATCGCGACCGTCGCCACAAAAAGGGCACTTAGAAGTGCCAGAAACACATAGCCCGGCAGAATCGGCTGAACAGGCTTTAGATCTCGAAGCAGCGCCGATTCGATTTGTCGCAACCGCTGCGCCGACGGCGTCTCCACCGGTTGGCGCCCCTGAAGCACACGAACCAGGCGGCCGCAGCGCTCACACACAGCAATGTGCTCGGCGGCGGCGGTGGGAAGTGTCGGGGCTGTCGATCGCGATGTTCATGAATTTAGCAGTGCATCCAGTTCCTGACAGGTCACGGCGCAACCCCCTTCCGAACCAGTTGCCCTGACGAGTGCAACACGTTGCGCAATCGCTCGTACGCCCGGTGGACTTTTTGCTTTACCGCCCCCGTCGTCGAAGATGTTGCACGAGCCACCTCCTCAAGACTCAATCCATTCACCTTGAGCATCGTCAGCACCTCACGCTGACTTTCGGGCAACGGAGCGACAAGTTCGTCGAAGCTCGGAAGCTCATCGGTTTCCCCATTCGGCACCGCCATCGCGGCTGGCGGGCGGCATCCGATCTTATCGGAGATCTCATGCGACGCGAGCCGCTGCCGATGGCGAAAATTATCTACGCGGACCCGCCGCGCGATCGCATAGACCCACGGAAGCAGCGGATCGCCGGGTCGGTACGTATGCCGTACTCGGTGTATACGCAGCCAGGCGTCCTGGAGCATGTCCTCCGCGTCCGTTCTGTTGCCCATTTGGCTCGCGAAGAAACGATACAGGCCCGGGCTCAGCAGCTCGATCAGCTCCGATGTTGCCGCTGGATCGGCTCGCTGATACCCGATCATGAGTTGTTCGGCAGTGGCGCTCGGAGATTCGGAAAGGTCGAGATCGAGCGTCATGATGGCCCCTGGCTCCTCGTGCCGTCGGCCCGGCAAGCCAGTCGATTCTCCCCCTGCGGCGTTGAACTCTATCTCCTAGCATAGCACTACGCTGCATCTGCAGTTGGGGGGCATCGGCAGGGGCCGCATCGCTTCCAGTGTTAGACGGTCACGGAGTTGCCGATGCTCTTCGGGGGCTCGCAAAGTGGCGCTTCATGAAACGCTCAATCAGATAATCGAGGGACGCGATTCCGGGTCCGCGCGTCAGAATAAACAGCAACACCGCTCCCCAAAACACGTTATCGCTCCAGGCGGTCACGGGGAAAACGAATAGCTCGATCACCACAAGCTCTCCAAGCAACGGCAGCGTTGCCAGCCGCGTCGACAGGCCCGCAAACAGCAGCACTGGACAGATCAGCTCGAACGCGGTGACCATGGCGGCTGCCGTGGTCGGAGGAAGCAGCGGCACCTTGTAGATGTCGCGAAACAGCGCGATCGTCGAGTCGAAGGAGCCGTACTTCAGCAGGCCGGCTTTGAAGAATACCATGCCCACTCCAACGCGCATGCCGAGTTGTAGAATCCACATCGGGAAACGGCCCAGCGACTCTCGCGCAGAGACGTACCACACGCGGGGAGCCGATGCGCCCGCGTCGTTTTCCGATGATCTCTCGGCTGGTGTCATGACCCGCTCCGGCTTCTGCCTTGATCGATGCCAGCGATGAGGGCGCTCGTTAGGAGCAGGCGTAGCGCGTCGCCCGGATCGAAACTACCGTCTGTTTCCAATGCTGCTAGGGCTGCGTCGCCGATGGAGCGGCCGACCGAAACCGACCGGCGGAAGATGAATTCGGCCGCGCCGAGCCGATTTATACGGAATTCGCCACGCGAGCCATGAATCTCAAGATTTACGTTCCCTGGTTCGAACGCAAACTGCTCGGGACGTGCTTCTGCCAGATAAGTATCCAATAGTTTGTCCACGGGCCATAATGCCTTGAGGTATCGGACGCCTCGCTGCAGGATCAAAGCCGTATCCGGCAGCTCACCGGCGCAAATGGCGCGGAGTTCCTCGATTGCTATTGGCGGCTCGTCCACTGCGATGGCGACATTGCCGACATGCCACTCTAGTTCGGCAAATTCCCGTAGATAAGGAATGCGCTGCGCAGCCCGACACTCCGCCAGAAACGTTGGAAAGTTCTCGCCGTATTCCGCGATACAGGGCGAGGCGGGAGGGTGTTTGGAGATGAAAATCCTGGCTGCTTCGGTGACGAAATCCGATCCGACCAGCCAAATCGTAGCCGGAAATCGGTCCATCAGAGCCATGATCAGGCTGGCTTGATAGTGGCGATGATGGATCGCCAGCCGACGTTCGACTGCTTGGCCGCCTACGAACCAGGGCGCGACAGACGCAAAGTCGCCCGAGATTACGCTGTTGCGTACGCCCGATTCCAAATCAGCTAGCGATTGCATCAGGCACCTCACGAAACACCGTCGCGGTGATCTCCTCCGCACGGGTGGCCTCGTCGAGCAGTTCACCGAGCGGCGGAATATCGTTGTCCCATTCGATCAGGGTGGGTTGACGACCAAACAGCCGCAACGCATGCGCGTACAGGTCCCAGGCAGCCGCGGCGACACGCGTCGCGTGCGTATCGACCAGCAGTTCAGATCCCGGGTCGGCTTCGTCTGGTTCGGCGCTGAAGCCCCCCAGATGCAGCTCACCAACTGCCGCCGCTGGCAAGCCCTCGAGATACTGACGAGCGTCGTAATGCATGTTGTGTGCGCTCAGATATACGTTGCTGACGTCACAAAGGATTTGGCATCCCGCACGGCGCGCCAGTTCACACAGGAATTCGGGCTCGGTCATCGTCGAATTCAGGAAACCGACGTAGCTGGACGGGTTTTCCACTAGGTACGAACGCCCCAACCTGTCTTGCACCTCATGGATGTGATCGACCAGAACCCGTAATGTCTCCTCGTTGTAAGGCAACGGAAGCAAATCGTTCAGATATTCGCCCTCATGCGTGGACCAGGCCAGATGCCCGGATACCAGGACTGGATCGATTTTGTCGATTAACTCCCGAACGCGATTCAAATGCGCGCCATCGATTCCGGTGGCGCTTCCAATCGAGACCCCGACCGTGTGCACGGAAATCGGATACCGATGGGAGAGGTCGACCAGAAGCTCAGAGGCATGTGGATTTGCAAGGAAATTTTCTGGATGGATCTCAAGCCACCCAATCGAAGGACCGGTGGCCACCACCTCGGCAATGTGCGGAAGCCGGAGACCAATGCCTGCGCCGTTGGTTTTTCGACTCGGACGTGTCATGGTGGTGGCCATCTAGAGGGCTCCCTATTTCGGATTTTTGCTGCCTCCGACGATCCGCTCGCAATAACCTTCCGGAACGTAAATCCAGGCTTTCGGATCGGAGTTGAGTTTCGACGTTCCGCCGCAAGAGTTGTTTCCTGCGGACGCGCAGTCGTTCTTTCCCGCCTTAGCCATGCCATAGCACTTTTCCGCTTTGTAAGAGGTGGGTGCCGGAACGGGCTTTTGCGCCGCGGTTACCGAAATCAGGAACGGGGAAGCCACAGCGGTCGCCAGTGCCGATGCCAGGAAATAGCGTCTTTTCATCTCTGCTCCTTTGTTGTGTGAGTCGACGCCTCCAGCCTGGCGGGGAAACCCACCCGGCCTGAGTCGTTCATATATGCAATTCGAGCGGGATCGAAAAAAGTTACGCCATGATTTAGTGAGGCCGGAGCCGCGGCCGCCTGAAGTCGCCGAGGTGGAGCTATCGACCGTGAATCTGGGAAGTACTGATTTTCCCGAAAGCCCTCAAGCGCCTTAGGACGCCCCGACTGCTTATACCGCGCTTATACCGGGAGAACCTGATATGCAACATACCTGATTACTTGTGGGCCTTCCGCTTTGGTTTGAGTACCACGAGGGGCGGGTGTCCCCTTATGCAAAACGAGCCAGCGATGTTGCGCGAGTTCCAAGGAGCGATTGATGCCGCGAAGCTCGCTGGACGGAAAATGGGTGGAGATCTTCCGCGGACATCCGTTCTATAAGGCACCAGACGTCGCGCCAATGCAGCGGCGGCTGGTCAAGAGCCCCGATCTAAAACTCAGACCCAACCGCTAGGCTGAAGGATCGATCGAATTACCATTTCTCTTGTGGGGTACGAACATGACAAGCAACTATCCTTTTGTCGTTTTTGGCGATGAGTTCAAAAGCAAGCGTGTCTTAGTGACCGGTGGCACGAAGGGTGTAGGAGAAGCGATTGTACGTCGTTTTGGATTGGGCGGTGCCTCGGTCGCACCACGGCACGCTCTGAGCTAGCTCAAGGCCAAGCTCCCGCTCCATTTAAGAAAAACCAAAACTGTCTTGACTCGCACCGGCCTTCTCACGCAAGGACTTGGACCAGTTGATGGTCAAAAACGTTTCCCTTTCACCAGATTGCCATGTGGTGTTCAATTCACCCCTCGTCTTGTGCAACTCTTCGAGGCCTTTGAACACACCCGCCTCCTTCTGACGCTCGAACGCGTCTTAGAGTGGGATTCCCTGCGTAGACAGCTCACGCGACTTGCACGCTGTTCAAGCTCTCTCGCACCAATTTGATCTTCTCGCTCCCGGCAACTAGTCTTCCGAAAGATAGTTCGCCGAGTGCCGGTGAGTTTGCAACACGTGACGAATTGCTCGCAACTCGTTCCCTAGAACAAGAACTTCAGCGCTAATTGAATCAGACGCGGGTTCACCGAGCTGACGGTGACCTGGCCAAAGTTGCCGGCCGAGGAATCCTGGGCCGCGAACGCCGGATCGTCTACAGGATTAAACGAAAACTGGGGGTGGTTGAAAGTGTTGAAGAATTCGCCCCGGAACTCGAGGGACTTGGTTTCCCGAATCTTGATCAGTTTTGAAAGCGACATATCCCAGTTGTATTGGCCAGGGGAGAGATATGTGCCCAAGCCGATGTTCCCGTACGTCGAGGCTGCGGTTCTTGCGGTTGGGTCGTCCCCGGGCGCAGTCGGCAGCTGACAGGCTCCTGAACCGGAGAACGCGGCCGGGTTCAGGTAGCCATTTGCGCTGTACGGGGCGCCCAACCTCGTTTCGATCGGGCCGGTGGTTAGGGGAGCCACACCCGGACATATCTGGGCAGGTCCATAGGTATCCCCGGCTACTCCCCCCTGGAAGAAGGCGGCTCCGGAGTTGCTGTCATAAACCGTGAACGGAACGCCATTCTGGATGGTAGTCACGCCGGCCCAAGTCCAGTCGTTCAAAACCCTCCCCTTCCATCCATTCAAGTGTGCCGGGAAAGCCCAAACGTAGTTGATCACCACGCGCTGCGGATGGTAATCGGGATTAGGGCCCAGTTGCAAAATCGAGTAAGGCGCCACGTTGATGCCATAGCCCTGCGTGATCAAGCCCTTGGACCATGTGTACGCCACTTGAAATTGTAATCCCCTCGAGAGTTGCTTCCTAACCGTCGCCAACAAAGCATCGAATCTGTACGCGCCGTTGGTAGCAAATAATTCCGAGTTTGTGGAGATCCCCAGGAATGGCGTACGCAGGTTGGCGTTCGCGGCGGTATTGCAGAACACGGTTACGTTGTTGCAGTTGATCCCGTTAGCAATGCTCAGCGGACTGCCGGGCGTGATCAACTGGGCCGAGTTCCAATTGATTGCATTGTTTACCGATCCCCCCTGCTCTTGGCGGATACCATGCGAGCCGACATAACCTAGCTCGAGAACCCAATTCGGCAGGAATTCATACTGCGTATTCAGGTTCCATTCGTAGGTTACCGGCGTGGTCAGATTCTGCGGAACCAGGAACAGGTTAAGGTTCGAAGTCTGATTTGTCGCCGGGTCTGAAAAAAGAGGCGGAAACCCAACGCCGCCTACTGGCCCCGTAAACGCGGCCGGCCTTATTCCTGGCGTTTGCCAGCTTGCCAGCGGCGACGATTGCACGTTGACTGCTCCGGGTAGAACTCGCAGGGGCATGTAGGCGGCCTGAATTCCGTTGACGAGCTCGTAGAAGATACCTGCGCCGCCGCGCACTACAAAGCGGCTGCTGGACGTTGGCTGCCAGGCAAAGCCGAGCCGCGGCGCAAAGTTATGCACGGGAGGAGTGGTTTGGCTGACGTAATCCGTAGAGTTCCTGGTTACACCCGCCGGCAAATTACCTATGTAATTATTAGGCACGACAAATCCTGCCAGGCTGCATCCCGTTCCGGCCGCTCCCGCTCCTGCCGACACCCCATTGGCTACACATCCCGTACCCGGAATAGGCGAGGCCAAGGCCAGGCTGGGCCAGTAGGTGCTTGTTACCCCGTTCGCCACCGTCGGAAATCCATCCCACTCCCACCGCAGGCCGGCATTCAAGGTGAATCGCGGTGTAAGCTTGATGTCGTCCTGGGCGAACGCATCGATGTAGTTGAGCCGGAACTGATATCGATAGCCTGCGTTGGCTTGGGTTGTTGCGCCAACGGTCCTAACGTTGCTGGCGCTTCCGCTCCCGTTACACAGAGCGCCGAGAGCGCCGCCATTCGGAGCGTTTGGAACGCCCGGAATACTGGCAACGGGACCAGTAGCACCCGGCACGCACGCCGGCAGCCCGATCAGGAAATCGGGAAAGCTTCTGAAGGACACGTTCTCAAACCCGCTGCCCGCGCTCGATGCGTCGTTAATTACGTGCTGTCCCTCCGCGCCGAATCGAAAACTGTGTTCGCCGTGCGTCCAGGAAACCTGGTCGGCTCCCTCGAATTGGTTGCTAGTATTGTTTAGTCCAAAGGCGGTGTTCGATCCAAAGCTGTAGAGGCCGCTGATGCTAACCTCGGAGAGGTTGTCCACTCCCGGCGACAAATCGCTAATGCCAATCTGGGAGTTTGTGTCATTACTTAGGCTATTGGCCACAGCTATAACGCGTTGATAGGACACTCGCGCTTCATTGACGAGATTATTCGATAGGGTCGAAGTGAGCCTCAACAACGCGGCGTGGTATGTCTTCTGCTCGGACACAGGGAAACCGGGCAGAACGTTGCTTGCCGTAATCCTGGTGCCGTTGGATGCGAAATTTCCGTTGGTGGGATCCTGCTCAAAGAAATAGCGTCCAGACAAGGTGTGCCTGCCGCTCAGTACGTAGTCAAAGTTACCCACGCCTTGATGATCGTGGAAGGTGGCCGGATCGGTGAAGCTGGCCCCCGGGTATTGCGCGGCCGCACCGGCCCCGGGCGCTGAACTGCCCCCCGGTACTGTAGATGCGCCTGGCAACGCGTACTGGCCATTGGGCAGTCGGAGCTGTAAGAGCCTGAGGGCCACCGGATTGATGTTCGATCCATTGCAAGAGACTTGGATCGAACCTGTTGTCCTAGTCCTGTCTCGACTGTTTCCCGGATTGTTTCCCGGACAGACCGTTGCGCCCAGTGACTGGGCAAAAGCTTGAGCCGTCGCGTCGCACCCTGCTTCCGTCGTGGCCGATAGCGGGCAATTCCCGCGAGGCAAATTAGGAATTGGAGATAAGTTCACCACCGAGAAACCAAATCCGGCGATGCCGTTCCTCTCTGCCGTCTCTTGATAAGCCACGAAGAAGAAGAGTTTGTCTTTCTTCACCGGGCCGCCAAAAGTCCCGCCATATTGGTTCTGGTTCAGCACCTGCTTCGCTGTACCCGGCGCCGCCGTGGCATTAAAGAAATAATCGTTGGCGTTCAGCGAGGTGTTCCGGAAAAATTCAAACGCGCTACCGTGAAAGTCATTCGTGCCGGACTTGGTGATGACGTTCACGTTGGCGCCGGGATTGCGGCCGTAGCCGGCATCGTAGTTCGAAGTCTGAATCTTGAACTCCTGGATCGTGTCCGGATTGGGAGTCGGAAACGCGCCCGAGTTGGTGCCTTCCTGCGTGGTGTTCGTGCTAGACCAGGTGTTTACAGCCACACCGTCTTGCAAATACGTGTTCTGCCCAATATCCGCGCCATTCACTGCGATGCCCGAGGCAGACTTGCCCAATGTCGTGGAGTTGGCCACGCCGGCGTTGGCCCCCGCGGTCAGGGCCAGGAGATTGGTGTAGTTCCGGGTACTCAAAGGAAGCGATGCAATGCTGCGCTTGTTCACCACGGTGCCCAGCGCCGAACTGGCGGTCTGGATGTTCTCGGCTTCGCCTTCCACCGTAACTGTCTGCGCTTGCGCCCCGACTTCCAGGTTGCGGTCCAATACCGCGGTTTCCGTCACCGCGACGGTTACAGATGGAACCTCGACCGGCTTAAAGCCGCTCGCTTCGATTCGCACGCGGTAATTTCCCGGCGGGAGCAAGTTAAAGTGGTAAACACCTTCCGCTCCAGTCATGGTCGTCCGCGCTTGGCTGGTATCGACACTTGTGGCGGTCACTGTGGCATTCGGAATCACTGCGCCCGAGGGATCTTTAACCGTGCCTGTCAAAGCTCCCGTGCCGGCCGTCTGCGCCATTAGCGATTGAAGGCTAAATAAAGATACAAATATCAGCAGAACGCAAAAGTTCCCCAACAAACTGGCAACCACAGTCCTGCAAACCTTCTCCCAATACATAAACACCCCCTGAGATATCCCACCGGCCACGATAGATTACCGGAAGGAATTCTTTCGATTGTTACTGACGCCCGCGCTGGAAAAGTCGAAACGAAACGCCCACACCCTTAGCTTCTGTGTACTGCTTCTCTTTGTGCTGTCGCCTACAGGCAAAAGCGGCCCGCGAGCACCCCGCAATCCGTCTGAGTCGCCGGGTTCGAAAAAGTTTCAACCCGAGTCGAAATTTCGATTTGAACTGCGTGTCTACAACGAACGCTGATCGGCACCAACAGAAACGGAACACGACGGCTCCACTCGATATGACGTTGTGCTGCGTGCTCGAATCCAAACGGACGTTCAGGTTGGGATTGCCAGAAACAAAAGTCGCGAACTTCAGCGCCGGAGCCCAAGGAATCGGATAAGCCGGAAATCGATCCCACCTCCAAACTCAAACACCCCAGCGTCTCGCCAGAATTGGCTGAGCGATCACCAACGGCGCCATATGAACCGCAGGCGCAATTTAGCGCCGATTTTCGCTTACTTCGTCGCGCAAATTGTCATCGCCCAAGACTTTGGCTCCAGGAAGCAGCCCGCCCTCGGGCGTGATGATTACGGAGCACTCCACGGTAATGTCTGATTTTTGTGATGGTGACATCACCGGCTCTAGTGGCATTCAAGATTTCGGTTTGCAAGCTCAGTGCTCGTGGCCTGTGCCCGGCGTTCCAGGAGACCAGGCTGATTTGCCAGAATGGCGAGTAATTCGGATCGGGGTTAGCAGGACCAGCAGGATCCGGAGCGGATACGAGCACATTGCCCTATTGGAAATTCGCGGAAGCAAAAATGTCATCCACCGCGCCGGTGCCGGGGAGGGTCGCAAAAGTCGTAGGAACGAAATTCGCATTGAATTCTTGAGCTACCGTGTGCGCCAGGGAGGCGAAACTTGAGCCGCTGGGGACCCCAACTTCAGGCGTGATGTAGAGGGCCGTTCCAGTGTTAAAGAACCCTTCCTGGAGACGCAAGCTGACGTGTTCGGCGCCACCTCGCTGATTCACGAGGAGGCAGA
>Ga0210407_10002656_pt1 | contig 15201 bp, 13 predicted proteins | sample IncBWC27MmetaG_FD_150860 | JGI IMG/M metagenome (GOLD analysis project Ga0210407, IMG submission 150860) | Forest soil microbial communities from Barre Woods Harvard Forest LTER site, Petersham, Massachusetts, United States - Inc-BW-C-27-M | ecosystem: Environmental > Terrestrial > Soil >...
GGATGCCGGGGCCGCCGCGGCCTGGTTTCCCGCGCTGACCACCATGGCAGGCTTGCAGGCTAACTGGGATTTCTTGAGTGATTTTCAGCAGCGCGGCACATTGGCCCTGGATGCGCTCCGTGCCCAGTCGGCTCAGAGTCCCTGGGGCGTCGCCAGTAATGGCCGCATTCTGGACGAGCCGCGTCTGCGCTCCATGGAGGAGATGTATCTTCCAGAGTAAGGCTGGGAGACGCTGTCCCGGGCTCTCGGCTGATCTTTGCCCGTAAGTCGGCATCCGACAATGGATCCTCGTTGTTGCGGTGGGTGGGTGAGTGAGGGTGAGGGCGGCCGGGCCGGCTCAGGGTGGCATGGGGTACGCGGTGTGAGTGTGGGGATAACAGCAATCGCATGCCGCCCGGCGCCGCATCGCCGAGCGCAATTAGTCTATGTGCTCGGGCTCGATCATGCGCAATTTTCGAGAAGACCCGCTGCGCGCCATGACTTCGCCGGAATGGTCAGTGTCGTGCGGCGCCCGTCCGCAAGACCCTTGACGGGATGCTATTGACGGCGAACGCGGCCGTGTCGTGGTCAACGCCGACACTCACCCAACCGGAATTGGTGGCGAGGTCGTAGATCCCGTAGGGCACCGCGCGGCCGAGCCCCTTGCTGTCGTCCTCGGTGGTCTTGCGGTTGCCTTGCAGACTGTAGCCCGCCTCATTGAGCAAGTGGGCGACCAGGGTGCGACTGACCTCGTGACCCTGTGCTTGCAGCGCCTGCGCCAGGCGGCGCACGCTCTTGCAGGTCCACCGCAACGGCGATTCCGGATCACCGCGTGTCGTCGGCTCGACCAGCGAGATTAGCGCAGCCTGATCGAGAGATTCAGCGTTCGCAGCAGACTCTTCGCTGGAGGAAGCCGGATTCGAACCATCGGTCCCTCGTGCAAGAAACGGGTCGTTTTGGTGGAAACGCGAAGACTTTTGAAGGGCGCCGACGATAGAGACCCCGTCAAAACTCCAGGTCTCCTCGCGCGGAACTGGAAGTTCGAATCCATCTCCCTCCAGCGGGGAGTCACGTGCGAACATGACTTTCGGGGCGCATCGCTCGCAAATCAGATGCGACGTCGCTCAAGCTCGGATATCGACTAGAAATCTCCGCCGAACCCAAAAGGGGTTCAGACAGGAGAGCGTCCGGCCGAGCCAGCCACTGTGTTGTTCCTCCCCCGTTGACCCACTCCGCGCAAGAGCCGTGGGGCAATCGTTTTTTCGGTGCAGCTTCGATTAATCCGTCAGGCGCGGCGCGGTGATTTCCAACTCGTGAGCACGACAGACGACTTCGGTGCGATTTGTGGCGTTCAGCTTCTTCATAATTGTCCGGATGTGGACCTTGACGGTGCTCTCACTCATCTTTAGCTCGTGTGCGATGATCTTGTTGGTTTTTCCCCGCTTGAGACTACCAAGAACGGCCAACTGGCGCTCGGTGAATTGTTGGGTGGTGGTCGTGCCGCCGATCGTCACCTGCCGGCTGACGCTTCGAGCAGACAAGCTGCTTGGAGGCACGAATGTCCCTCCCGCTTTGATAAGGTGCATGATTTCGACTGCTAGTTTGAGGGTTGTACTCGTTGTCGGAACGTAACCACGAGCGCCAATCTCGAATGCTGAGAATACCGACTCGGTGCCCTCGGCATCACACAAAACTATAACCGGAGCAATTCCCAGAAGCCTTTTAATCATTCCGCCGCATTGGTCATTTTCGTGCGGTGCCACACTCTCGTGGGCATGATATAGAATAAGATCATGAGGGCGCACGCTGCGCAGACACTCATCGCAGTTTGCAAACGCGACGATCTCGAGGGACTCGCAAATCCCCTGCAGCGAACTCGTAATACATTCAAGTGTGAACAGATGTTCATCGACCACTGCGATCGCGATCTTCGCATCTCGATCGAACACCTTACCAGTGGTCGATTGTGACTGGCAGCCTCCGTCGGGGCGAAGCTCATGTGCCTCAGACCGAAAATCAGGAGAACGTGAATCGCCAATCGAAGGTGTCAGGACGTCTTCTGCCTGATGCATCACAATCGACATTTCCCGGATAGGAGCGCCTTTGGGGCCTTCGGACAATACGTGCGACTACGTATAATCAACTCTTTGGAGGCCCTGCCCCGCGATCGCCGCATCCGACTATTCAGGGCCACGATAGCCATCGCTATGTGCCTCCGGCGGACTCGGACCCTCAGCCCGTCCACGCTCCATTTTCAGGCGCCGGGATTCTATCTAAGGCAGGGCTCGGAGGTAGCCGCCCGCATCGAATGCGAGCCACCTAGCCATACGCGGTTCTACATGACCAAGAAGCTGCGGACCCGTCTCCTTCCAAGCCGACGCTCGTTGCCGTGACAAAGCCTCTGGCGGAGTAAGCCCGACAGCCCTCCTTGTACACCCGCCGAGTTTACAGTTCTGGCCTTTGATGGAATGGACTTCGCGAATGACTGCCCGCTCGTCAGCCTCTGCTCAGTATAAGTGACAGGCGACCATGTGCTGCGGGGCGACCTCTTTGCGGACCGGCGCTTCATGCGCGCATTGCGGCATGGCATGCGGGCAACGCGGATGGAAACGGCAGCCCGAGGGCGGATTGAGCGCGCTCGGAACCTCGCCGGTGATCGTCAGCTTCTCGTGCCTGTCGTCGGGGTGAGACGGCAAGGCTGCGGCAAAGAGGGCCTGGGTATAGGGGTGGAGCGGCTTGGCGCAGAGCTCGAGGCTGTCTGCCAGCTCGACGATCTGCCCGAGATACATGACGGCAATACGGTGGCTGATGTGGGCCACTGTGGCCAGATCATGGCCGATGAAGAGATAGCTGACCCCGAGCGTCTGCTGCAGGTGCTCTAATTGGTTCATGATCTGCGCCCGGATCGACACGTCGAGCGCCGAGACCGGCTCGTCCAGCACGATCAGACGCGTATGCGTCGTCAGCGCTCTGGCGATCGCGATCCGCTGGCGTTGCCCGCCGCTGAACTCATGCGGAAACAGCCGCGCCGCCTCCGGCTCAAGCCCGACGAGATCGAGGACTTCCGCCACGCGCTCGTGCAGCGCTTCGCGTGAGAAGTCGGTGTGAATCTCCAACGGCTCGGCAATGATGTCGCCGACCCGCATGCGCGGGCTGAGCGAGCTGTACGGGTCCTGGAACACCACCTGGACCTCGCGGCGGTAGCGCATCAGTTCCTGCCCTGTGAGGCTGGCGATGTCCTCGCCGTCGAACCGGATCGTTCCGGCGGTCGGGGTCTCCTGCAGCAGAATCAGCTTCGAGGTCGTCGTCTTGCCGCACCCCGACTCACCGATCAACCCCAATGTCTCGCCCGGGTAGACGGCGATGTTCACCCCGTCCACTGCTTTCACCCAACCGATCTTGCGCCGCAACAACATCCCGGAGCTGACCGGAAAGTATTTTTGAAGATTTTCCAGCTCAAGCAGTGGCGCTGGCATACTGTCCCTTTGCCTGCTGATCGACAAGCCAGCATTTCGCGGTCCAATTCGGACCAATACGGCGATCGTCGGGCTCTTGCATGGCGCATCGCGGCATGGCATGGACGCAGCGCGGCTGAAACGCGCAGCCGGAGGGAAGCTGGGCGAGGTTGGGGGGCTGGCCCGGGATCGCAAAAAGCGGCTCCTTGCTGCCAAGCTTGGGCATCGAGCCGAGCAGGGCCTGGGTGTAGGGATGCTTGGGATCGCGGAACAGGTCGCGCACGGCGCCGTGCTCAACAATCTTCCCGGCATACATCACAGCCATCTTGTCGCACATCTTGGCGACGATGCCGAGATTGTGGGTCACGAAAATCAGCGCGACACCGCTCTGCTGCTGGATATCCTTCAGGACTTCGAGGTATTGCGCCTGAATGGTGACGTCGAGGTTGGTCGTCGGTTCGTCGGCGATGATCAGCTTTGGTCCCCCCGCCATCGCGATCGCGCCGACGACGCGTTGGCGCATGCCGCCGCTCATCTGATGCGGGTACTCGCGCATCCGCACCTCCGGCGAGGCAATGCGCACCGCCCTCAACAGGTCTCGCACCCGCTTTAATAGCGAGCGCCCGCGCATGCCTTGATGATGATAGGCCGGTTCAGCGACCTGCCAGTAGATGCTGAAGAGCGGGTTCAGCGAGGCCATCGGATCCTGCAGGATCATGGCGATCTGTCGACCACGGATGCGGCGCATCTCGCGCGGCCGTTTTGTCGTCAACTCCTCCCCGGCGAATTCGATGCTGCCCCCGACGACGCGGGCTGCAGGGGGGAGCAAACCGACGACCGACAGGCAGGTCGTGGTCTTGCCGCATCCCGACTCGCCGACGAGGCCGATCGTCTCGCCTTCCTCCAGCGTAAAGCTGACCCCGTCGACCGCTTTGACCACGCGGGTCCCGCCAAACGAGAAGTAATGCGTCTGCAGGTCGGACACCCGTAGCAAAGGGGCCATCGTGGGGCCTACATGTTGCGCAGCTGCGGGTCGAGACGGATCCTCAGCCAATCACCGAGCAGCTGCGTCGCCAGCACGACGAGCAGAATGCCGAGGCCGGGGAAGATGGTAAGCCACCAATCGCCCACCATCAGCATCGACCGGCCGTCGGCCAGCATCGAGCCCCAGGCCGGCTCCGGCGGCGGCACGCCGACCCCCAGAAAGCTCAGCGAGGCTTCGGCGATGATCACCACACCGATCGTCAGGCTGGCCAGGACCATTGTGGAGTTCAGCACATTGGGCAATATGTGGCGGAAAATCACCCGGGTGCGCGAGCCGCCGGCGATCTCGGCGAGCTTGACGAACTCGCGTTCGCGCAGGCTCAGCACCTCGCCGCGGATGACGCGGGCGTAGCGGGTCCAGTAGACCGCCCCGAGGATGATGACGATGTTCCACATGCTGGGGCCCAACATCGTCGCCAGGAAGATCGCAAAGACCAGGGCCGGCAATGCGAGCCAGGCGTCGGTCAGCCGCATGATCACCTGGTCGACCCAGCCGCCCAGATAGCCGGCGAGTATGCCTAAGGCCGTCCCGATGCTGCCGGCGACGAGGGTCCCCGTCACCCCGACGATCAGCGACACCCGGGCGCCAAAAATCAGCCGGCTCAACAGATCGCGGCTCTGAAAATCGGTCCCGAGAAGCGCGTGCACGCTGCCCCCCTCCATCCAGAAAGGCGGCTCGAAGATCTTCGCCCCCGGGATCGGCTCGGTCGGGTCGTAAGGGGCGATCCAATCGGCGAATAGCGCGATCAAGACGAACGGCACCAAGATGGCGAGCGGCAGCGCGGGTAATTGCCGCGCCAGCCCGGTCCAGCGTCCCGGGACGCTCGTGAACTCCCGGGAACCGGCTGCTATCGCAGGAACACGTGTCTCTTCGATGGTGGAGATCATGGCGTACCTACTTGGTCAGGCGAATGCGTGGATCGATGTATGCGTAGAGGATATCGACGACGAGATTGATCACCACGATCATGATCCCCGCCTCCATGACAATCCCTTGCACGAGCGGGAAATCGCGCTGGAAGATCCCCTCGTAGAGCAGCCGGCCGATCCCGGGCCAGGCAAAGATCACCTCGATGATCACCGCCGCGTTGATCATGACGACGAGATTGACCCCGGCCAATGTCAGCACCGGGATCAGCGCGTTTTTGAAGGCGTGGACAGCCAGCACCACGTAGCCCGGCAGCCCCTTCAAACGCGCGAGCTTGACGTATTCGCTGCGCAGCACCTCGAGCATGCTGGAGCGGGTCAACCGCAGCAGCGACGCGGCAAAGTACCAGCCCAACGCCACGGCCGGCATGATCAGGTTCCGCCAACTACCCTGCCCGCTCGTCGGCAGCCAGTGGAGCCACACTGAGAAGGTCAGGATCATGACCAGCCCGAGCCAGAAGCCTGGGATCGATAGCCCCAGCAAGGCGACGACCTTCCCGAAACTGTCCCATCCGCTGTTAACCCGCACGGCCGAGATGATGCCCGCCGGGATGCCGATGAAGAATGAAATCAAGGTGGCGGCGAGCGCCAATTCGAGAGAGTTGGGTAGGCGTTGGAAATAAAGGGTGCTGACCGGCATCTGATAGTTGAAGGACTTACCCAGCTCACCGGTGAACACGTTCTTGGCAAAGGCGAGGTACTGCACCGGCCACGGGCGGTCGAGCCCCCATTCGGTGCGCACGCGATCGAGATCCTCGGCACGCGCGCCGGGCTCCGCCAATAAGGTCACCGGATCGCCAGTCAGTCTGACGACCGTGAAGATGGTCAGGCTCAGGATGAAAAGAGTGACAACGGCGTACATTGTTCGTCGAAGCATGAACTGGCCCATCGCCGCTCCTCCCTTTCCACTCCCCTAGGCGTTCACTTTTCCGCCGCCGCAGTTTCCTTTAGTTCGAGATCCTCCCACGGGTAGGCGTAGCCGGTCGTGAGTGCGGTCGGGAACACGTCTTCCCATTTTGCCGCCTTGATCCGAGGCCCGATCGCGTTGAGGAAGGCGTGCCGGAACACTGGCACGAAATAATATTCGTCGAGGATCGTCTTCTGGATCTCCTCGGCGATTTTCTTGCGCTCGGCAGGGTTGAACGAAGCGGTGTACTTGGCAAACTTCTCGTCGAGCGCCTGCACGCAGATCATGTCTTTGCTGTTGTAGCCGCCGCACTTGAACATGCCGTCGTACCAGCTCGACCACGAACCGCCGATGCGGGTGGCGTTCATGATGATCTGGACACCCGGCCATTCCTTCAGCCCCCCTTCCAAGCGTTTGAGGTAAACGCCCCGCTCCATCGTTTGCAGGCGGGTCTGGATGCCGATCGCCTTGAGCTGCGAGATCACCCGCTCGCCGCGCGGGAAATAGTTTGGCACCGCGGTCAACCAGTCGACCTTGAACCCGTCCGGGTGCCCAGCCTGCTTCATCAGCTCCTTGGCCTTCGGGATATTGGTTTCCAATTGTGGCCAGTCGAGCGCGTATTCGACATCGTCGTTGATCCAGTTGCCGCTGATCCTTCCCATCCCGCCGCTCTCGGCGTCGTTGATCGCCTTGCGGTCGATTGTGAGGCTCACGGCTTCGCGGACCCGCTTGTCGTGGAACGGGTTTTTCGGGTCCTGGAACCCGGGGAACTCGAGCCACCAGGAACCCGAAACCACTGGCGCCAACATCAGCTTCGGATTGTTCTTGATCCGATCGATCAGTTCGCCCGGCACCAGATAGATGATGTCGGCTTCGCCGCGTTCGAGCATCGCCACCCGGGTCGCCGCCTCGGGCACGGCAACGATCGTGAACTTCTTGATGTGCACCGGGCGGTAATAGTGCTCAAAAGCCTCGTACTCAATCTTGCTCCCCGGCTCCTGCGAGACCAGCTTGTAGGGACCGGCGCCGATCGGCTTCTGGACAAACCCTTCCTTGCCGACCTTCTGATAATATTTTGCCGGCACGACCCAGCCTGCGCCGCAGACATTTCCGGTGCCCATCAGGATCGGAAAATCGAGAAACGGCTCCTTGAACGAGAACTTCACGGTGCGGTCGTTGACGATGTCGATCGCATGGGTCCGCTCGTGGAGCGCCGCGGCCGAGGCGCCGCTATAATGCTCAAAGCTCCATCTGACGTCCTCGGAGGTAATCGGCGACCCGTCGTGAAACTTGAGCCCCGTGCGGAGTTGAAAAGTCGCGCTCTTACTGTCTTCGGCGAAGTCGAATTTCTCGGCCAGCGCGAGATGTCCGTATTTATTATCGTACAAATTCTTGATCAATGCATCGTGATTGGCAAACAGGAAATTGTCGGGGGTCGCGGTCCCGTCATGCTGCTGCGGGTCGAGCCAGCGCGAGGCGATGTTGCTGTGCCAGCCGAGCGTCATCTTCCCCTTGGGAACGACTGCCTCCGCCGCCTGACCACGGCGCACAAACGGCACCGCCAGCGCCGTCGTCGCCAGCGCCGCCGTCCTCAGAACCGTACGCCGCGTCAGCATCGTATTCGGCATATTCTTCTCCTTTTTCACCTTCGTCAGTCTCTGAGCCCCTCGGCTTCCCGGAAATCGAGGTGGGCCATTGCAAATGTCGTCGGAATGTATGCCAGTTCGCCGCAGCGATAGGCCGCCCGATAACATTCACAAATACGTAAATTGCTCCGGCAAGCGTCGCGGCGAGAAGGAGCGCTGCTGCGATTGCCGTAAGTGAGTGCGGATTGCTGCGGCATCGCTCTACCCTGTCTCACTTTATGCCTCTAATTTGTTGACACGATAAACGACCCCTTATGCACTGTCCAGGTATCCTGCATGTCGTGCATCTCGCCTAGGTTGCAGCGATCCGCCTCCGATAATGCGCCTACGCTTTGAGCTTGATTTCCTCCCACGGGTAGGCGTAGCCAGTGCTAATAAAGCTCGGGAACACGTCCTGCCATCTCTGCGCGGCGATGCGCGGCCCGATCGCGTTCATGAATGCGTGGCGGAACACCGGAACGAAATAGTAGTTCTCGATGATCCCGCGCTGGATTTCCTCGGCCAATTGCTTGCGCTCGGTTGGCTTAACTAGGGTGACATACTGATCGAACTTGGCGTCCAGATCCTTGACGCAGATCGAGTCGGCAACGAGCTGGCCACCGCATTTGAATAGCGACTCGTACCAATTGGCCCAACTGGCACCGATGCGGGCACCGGTGAGGAGGATGTTGATCCCGGGCCACTCTTTTATCCCGCTCTGTCGGCGCTTGTTGTAGACGCCGCGTTCCAAGGTTTGCAGTTTGCCGCGGATGCCGATTGCCTGAAGCTGAGCGAGGATGCGCTCGCCCCGCGAAAAGTAAGGTGGCGCGGGGGTCAGCCAGTCATAGTTGAAGCCGTCGGGGTAGCCTGCTGCGGCCATCAGTTGCTTGGCTTTTGCGACATTGTGCTCCCATTTCGGCCACTCAAGAGCATATTCCACGTCGTCGTTGATCCAATTGCCGTCGACCCGGCCGAGCCCGCCGCATTCGGCGTTGTTCATCGCATCGCGGTCGATTGCGAGGCTCACTGCCTCCCGCACCCGCTTGTCATGAAAAGGATTCTTCGGGTCCTGGAAGCCCGGAAACTGGAGCCACCAATTCCCGGAGACCACCGGCGCCAGCATGATCTTCGGATTACGCTGAATTCGCGCGACCAGTTCGCCGGGGATGAAGTAGATGATGTCCGCCTCTCCGCGCTCGAGCATAGCCACGCGCGTCGCCGCGTCCGGCGCGCTGACGATTGTGAATTTCTTGATGTGCACGGGCGCGTAGTACTGTTCGAATGCCTCGAATTCGATCTTCGTTCCAGGCTCTTGCGAGACAAGCTTGTAAGGTCCCGCGCCGATTGGCTTGGCAGCAAAGCCGTCCTTGCCGACCTTTTCATAATAATTCGCCGGAACGACCCACCCGGCGCCGCAGACATTCGCCGTGCCGATCAGCCGCGGGAAGTCGAGAAACGGCCTCTTGAACTCGAATTGAACCGTACGCTTGTCGAGGATTTCGACCCGATCGGTCTCATCGTGCAGCACCTGGGCCCAGGCGCCGTGATAGTGCTCGTAGCTCCATTTGACATCGTCCGGCGTGACAGATGAGCCGTCATGGAACTTGATCCCCTCGCGCAGCCGGAAGGTCGCGCTTCGCGCGTCCTCGGCAAAATCGAAGCGGTCGGCAAGCGCCAGATGGTCGTAGAGCTGCTCCTTGTAGTTCTTGATCAGAGCGTCTTGGACCACCATTAGGAAATTGTCGGGCGTCGCACTGCCGTCATGCTGCAGCGGGTCGAGCCAGCGGGGCGCAATATTGGTGTGCCAGGCCAATACCATGCTACCACTGGGAACCACTTTTTCTGCGACGTGGGCGCGCTGCGCGAAAGGCGCCGTGATCGTTGCCAGCGCCACCGTCCTCATCACGGTGCGCCGAGTCGGTGCCGTCCGCTCCATCGTTTCCTCCCTTAACAAGGGTCGGCCGCTCGCGTGTCTAGCCCTTCAGCTGAATGTCCTCCCAGGGATAGGCGTAGGCGGTGGTCACGGTCGAGAACACGTCCTGCCATTTGGCGGCTGCAATGCGCGGCCCGATCGCCTGTATCGCGGCGTGGCGGAACACCGGGACGAAATAGTAGTTGTCGAGGATCTCACGCTGGATCTCCTCGGCCAGTTTCTGGCGGTCGCCGCGATCGATGGAGGCGAGATACCGGGTGAACCTCGAGTCGAGCTCAGGCACGCAGTTGCGGTCCTTGCCGTTGAAGCCGCCGCATCGCATGTAGGAATCGTACCAATTCGACCACGACCCGCCGATGCGTGCCGCGTTCAGGATGATCTGCACGCCGGGCCATTCCTTGCGCCCGCCTTGCAACCGTTTCATAAAGACACCGCGCTCCATGGTCTGCAGCTTGGCGCGAATGCCGATGGACTGAAGCTGCGAGACAATGCGCTCGCCGCGCGAATAATAGTTCGGTAGCGGCGTCACCCAGTCGACATTGAAGCCGTTGGGGTAACCGGCTTCCGCCATCAGCCTCTTGGCCTTGCCTATATCGTGCTCCCATTTCGGCCAGGCGAGGCCGTATTCGACGTCGTCGTTGACCCAGTTGCCGTCAACTCGCCCCAACCCGTCGCACTCGGCTTTGTTTATCGCATCCCGGTCGATCGCGAGGCTCACCGCCTCGCGCACTCGTTTGTCGTGGAATGGGCTGTTGGCGTCCTGAAATCCGGGGAACTCAAGCCAAAAGTTGGCCGAAACCACCGGCGCCAGCATAAGACCAGGAGCATTTTTGACCCGGTCGATCAGTTCGCCGGGAACGTTATAAATAATGTCCGCTTCACCGCGCTCGAGCATTGCAATGCGCGTTGCGGCCTCGGGAACGCTGACCATCGTCAGTTGCTTGGCGTGCACCGGGCGGTAATAATCGTCGAACGCCTCGAACTCGAGCCGCACTCCCGGCTCCTGAGAGACGAGCTTGTAGGGACCCGCGCCGATCGGCTTCTTCAGGTATCCGTCCTGGCCCGCCTCTTCGTAATATTTCGCCGGGACCACCCACCCGGCGCCACTGACATTGCCGGTGCCGAGCAGGATCGGGAAATCGAGAAATGGGTTGTTGAAGTGGAAGCGAACCGTGTGGTCGTCGACGATCTCCACCCCTTGCGTGTTCTCGTGCAGCATCTCGCCCCAGGCGCCGCGGTAGTGCTCGTAGCTCCACTTGACGTCCGCCGGGGTCACCGGCGTGCCGTCGTGAAATTTGATCCCGCGGCGCAGCCGAAAGGTCGCACTTTTTGCGTCTTCGGCGAGATCAAAGCCTTCTGCCAATGCCGGTTGGTCGTAATGCATTTCACGAAAGTTCTTGATCAGCGCGTCCTGCAGCGCCATCAGGAAATTGTCCGGGCTCGCCGTGCCGTCATGCTGCTGCGGGTCGAGCCAGCGCGCAGCGATATTGGTGTGCCAGGCAAGCACGATTTTGCCCTTGGGAACAACTGCCGCCGCTGCGCGGGTGCTACGTACAAACGGTGTCGCGAGAGCCGTCGTCGCCAGCGTTGCTGTCCTCAGCACGGTGCGCCGTGTCAGCGTCGTCTTCTCCATTGTTTGCTCCCTACCAATGGATACGGATGGGGGATCGCGTCGCTTGCCCATGCACTCCTGGAGCGGTGAGACCGACGCCGGCCTGCATCCGGCCACGGGTGGGGACGGGAGCCTGGCCTGCTCGGCGGACATGCTGCTGGAGGCGCTGGTCGCGTGTGCTGGCGTGACGATGACCGCAGTCGCCACGGCCATGGCGTCAAGTTCCAGAGCAGGCGGGTTATCGCGGAGGGCCATTGGGACGCGGTGGGCATCCGCTACAATGCCAGTATCAATTGATCCTGCTTTTCGCGTTTGTTGCCTACGCAGCGTTGGCAAGGACTAACCTCACTTAAGCACCGTAAAACGGGAGAATGCCGCCTCTAATATCCGAAGAAGCTGGAGAGGGGGCCACCGCCAGCAGGACGGTCCGCCTTCTGGCGCTCCAGCACTTCGATCCGCCTTTGCGCGTCCTGAAGCGCTATTTCCTGCATTACGATGGTTGGTCATAAAGGATCCGTTGCTGGGACTTTGTGGTTACTCTTCGCGCTGGCCGGTGAAGTTCAGCAGCAGCTGAAAGATATTGATGAAGTTCAGATAGAGAGAGAAGGCGCCGAACACGGCGAGCTTCTGCTTTGATTCTGCGTCGAAATTCTCGGCGTATTGTTCCTTGATCGACTGCGTGTCCCAGGCGGTCAACCCGACGAAGACGACGATGCCGATGACCGAGATTGCAAATTGGAGCGCGCTCGACGCAAGGAAGAGGTTAACCAGGCTTGCAATCACCACACCGATCAGGCCCATGATGAGGAAAGAGCCGAACTGCGAGAGGTCGCGCTTAGTGGTGTAGCCGTAGAGGCTCGTTGCGCCGAACATCGCGGCCGCGATGAAGAACGTGCGAGCGATGCTGGTGCCGGTGAAGACGAGGAAGATTGAGGCCAGCGACAGTCCCATCACCGCGCAAAAGGCCCAGAACAGCGTCTGCGCGCCGGAGGCCGACATCGACTCCATGCGAAACGAGAAGAACAGCACGAAGGCGAGCGGCGCGAGCATCACGAACCACTTCAGCGGCGTCGAGAAGATCGGCACGTAGAGCGCCGGCGTCGTGCCGACAATAAAGGCGACGAGACCGGTCATAACCAGACCGAGACCCATATAGTTGTAAACGCGCAGCATATGCTGGCGCAGGCCCTCATCGAAGACGACCCGATCAGGGGTGGCGGCGTCTCTCTGCCAGTCATATTCGTAGTTGGGCGTATTCATGTGGACTGCTCCTCGGGTCGAGTTAGTAGAGGGAACGGGCCAGCCGGCCGGCCGGCCTGTCGATGTTGTGGGCGTCCTCCCTCGCAACGAGCGCATAGGCGACGTCTCCGATCTGCCAGTAGGCGGCGGTCAGGTCGGTCTGGTGAGCCAGCGTGACCGGGACGATATCGAAAGATCCTGGCCTGACCGCGAACAGGGAGACCGAGCCGAAATCTCTGGTCCGGATCGCCATCTCGACGCTGGGTCCGAAGGTCGAAGGGAAGATCTGCACATCCGTGACAGTCCAGTCTTCAGGCAGGGCCGGAAGTACGATCGCCGTTGCCACACGGATCTCCGCCGGATCGTAGTCGGGCACCTCGGGCTGAGAGTGCATCGCAGCCCGTACAAGCTTTGTGCGGTAAGACCTTACTGCATCCGTCACATAGGCGGGCGGCATGGCGGAGGCCACAACTTTGCTGACCACCATCGGACCAAGCTGGGCATGGGCGAGCCAGCCCGCGCCAATCAGAACTATGACGGCGGCGACCTGACGGAACCGGCTGAAGAGACTGCCGCGCGTAAGACCGCGTTCAAGCCGGCGTGCGGCGTCCGTCGTGCTGACCCTGGCCATGCGAGGCATATCGGCGAGCGCCAATCGCAACTCATCCCGAACCCTGAGGTCCTCCATGACGCGCAGCGCATCGGCCGGGTCGTGGCACAGATGGGCCTCCACCTCGATCCGGCGGGCGACTGGGAGCTGGCCTTCCACATAGGCCTGCAGGTCGGCCTCGGTGACCGGATCAACGGGATGGTCCATCCGACCCTCCTACGATCTTGAGACGATGCGACGTCTTGCCGTCGCTAATTTCCCCGACAGTTCCATACTCGATCTCCCGGAGCGTGGCGCGGGCGCGCGCGAGCCGGGACATCAGCGTACCTGTCGGAATGTCGAGAGCGCTGGCAGCCTCGGCAAAGGTCAACCCCTCGATGGAGACGAGATGAAGCGCGGCGCGTTGCTCTTCCGGCAGGTCCATGAATGCGCGCCGAACCTGGGCGAGACGCAACTGATGGTCTTGAACGGGAGCGAGAAACGGCTCTTGCAGTTCCGCCGCCTGGGCGATGCGCTGAGTTTCGGCCTGCCGCGCCCGGCGTCCGTCGATGAAGACGTTGTGCAGGATTGAGAGAAGCCATGCCCGCAGGTTGCGCCCACTCTGGAAGCTCGCGCGCTTCTCGTAGGCGCGGACAAGGGCGTCATGCACCAGGTCCTCGGCGTCGGCGTCGCTGCGCGTGAGCGAGCGGGCGTAGCGGCGGAGAGCCGTAAGCTGGCCAAGCACGTCGAAGGGGGCCGAGCTTTGAAGCGTCATGATCCGTATACGGAACTGAAGGCGGAGCTAATCCGCCAAGGGTTCAAGGTTCACATCGTCACTCATGGGCAGCGGGAGGCGGGGTGGCGACGGTTCGTTAGAAGTGCTCTGGAACGCCGCGATCGCCGCCACCGCCGTTGCGGTCGCGTTCCGCCGGCGCATCGGCGCCTGGCTTTGCCAACGGACGACCAGCCGGCACTGAGGCGCCGTTGCCGGTATGGCGGATCCCAGCCGGAGAGATCGAGCAGCTGGTGACCAGCCGACTGCGCCGGTGGCCTGCAAGCGGTAAACGCGCTGTCCTCGCTGCGCTGGTCGAACGGATCGATATACGCGTCGATCAGGCCGAGATCCGTCTCAGCCCGGCTCGGCTCAGCACCCTCAGCGATATTACTGCTGCGCCCTCGCAGATCGTGACCGACGCCGAAATCCAAATCTTGTCAATGCCGGTACGGCTGCGCCGAGCCGGGCGGGAGATCCGGATGCTGATTGACGGCACCGATCCGTTTGCCGCGGCGAAACCCGATGCGCGCTTGATCAAGCTGCTCCTCAGGGCGCGTCGGTTTAACGTGACACTCGCCGAGAGCGATAATGTGCCCTTTGCTGCTCTTGCCCAGCAGGAAGGCGTCAGCCGGTCGTACTTCACTCGGGTGGCGCGCCTCGGCTATCTCGCCCCCGATATCACCCAAGCGATCGTCGACGGGCGCCAGCCGCCCGATCTGACAGCAGAAAAGCTGCTCGAGCACTCACGCCTGCCGCTCGCCTGGCACGATCAGCGGACCCTGCTCGGCTTCGCGTGAGCCCGATCCGAATTTAAACACCTGCCTGTCCCGAATCCAACCAGACCTCGCTTCGAACTTTTGCCGCCAGCGAATTCGGGTCGCGAGAAGTGGCGAGGACATTATCGTGGGGGTCGATTGCACGGCCGGCGCGCCCGAGATCCATGGGTCGCATCTGTCGGCGCCTCGATCGGGGAAGTCAGGTTCGCAGCAGACTTGTATGGGGCTTTTTCTGTCAAGCGGTTGTTTTGGGTTTGCTGTCAGTTCTTTGTTCGGAGCGGGAAGGCCGTTCTTCGTCCCGTCGCCTGGCAATCAGGTTCGCGGAGCGCGCGGAAGGGGT
>Ga0210407_10002658_pt1 | contig 15201 bp, 16 predicted proteins | sample IncBWC27MmetaG_FD_150860 | JGI IMG/M metagenome (GOLD analysis project Ga0210407, IMG submission 150860) | Forest soil microbial communities from Barre Woods Harvard Forest LTER site, Petersham, Massachusetts, United States - Inc-BW-C-27-M | ecosystem: Environmental > Terrestrial > Soil >...
CGCGTCGATGTGCGAGTTTTAGGTCGAGCCATTATGCGGCAATCTTACGCTGCGGTCCGCCTTGCGTTAAACACGATCGCTTCATCTGATCGCGTAGCCGCCGTCAACGTAAACGATCGAGCCGGTCACGAAGTCCGAGGCGTGGGAGGCCAGGAAGACCGCGCTGCCCGCCATCTCTTCAGGCTGGCCGAAGCGTCCCGCCGGCGTGCGCATTATTATCTCGTCGTAAAATGGGCCGCTCTGCGCGGGCAGAGTCAGGTCGGTCGCGATCCATCCGGGCACGATCGCATTGACCTGGATATTGTGCGGCGCGAGCTCAATCGCCATCGTCTTGGTGGTCTGCACCAGCCCGCCTTTTGCCGCCGCATAAGGAATTCCGCTCTGCGCGCCGAACCGCGAGTACTCGCTCGCGATGTTGATAATTTTGCCGTGCTTACGAGTCATCATCGATCGCGCCGCGATTTGCGACAGGAAAAAACACGAGTTGAGGTTGGTCTCGATAACGCGGTCCCAATCTTCGGCGCGGAACTTCAGCGCGCTGCGAAGGATCGTGATCCCCGCATTGTTGACCAGTATCGATACCGGCCCGAGTTCGCGCTCGACATCCTGCATCGCCGGTGCCAGCGCATCGCGCTTTGTGACGTCGAGCTGTACCGCGATTCCCTTGCCGCCGAGTTTCTTGATCTCGGAGAGCACCGCGTTATTTTTCTCCTGGTTGCGCGCGAGGATCGCGACTGCCGCGCCCGCCTCCGCGAGTCCGAGCGCAATTCCGCGCCCGATTCCGCCGTTGCCGCCGGTGACGACTGCGACCTCTCCGCTCAAGTCGAACATTTTTGGCGCAGCCATCGCGCTTTACCTCTCGATACAGATCCAGTTGGACAGCGAACACTCAGCGCTTCTATATTGTGCTTTCGCAACCGTCGCAACTGACCTGCATGCGCGGCGCTTTGTGCGGCATCAATCCGACGAGGTTACTTCCACAATGGGACTACGGACGGCGGAACAGTACAAGAGTTCACTTCGCGACGGGCGAGCGGTCTATTTCAGGGGCGAGAAAGTCGCGGACGTCACCACGCATCCGGTGATCGGAATCGCTGTCGAACATGCCGCGCTAGACTACCGGATGGCTGAGGACCCGAAGTATCGCGAGCTCGCAGTCGTGAAGGAAGGCGCCGACGAATACAGCCGCTACTACCACGTTCCGAAAAATGGTGACGACCTCCTGAAACGGAGCTCGCTGATTGCAGCCTCGACCCGCGAGGGCGCGACGCTGGTCGTGCTGATCAAGGAAATCGGTACCGACGCTCTGCTCGCGCTGAATATCATCGGCGAACGACTTGCTGCGGCGGGTAAGCCTGAGTATCGCGATCGCATTTACAAGTACTACCGCCACTGCCGCGACAATGATCTCGCCGTCGCGGTGGCGCAGACCGACGTCAAGGGCGATCGCGCTCTCGGGCCGACCCAGCAGGATCATCCTGATTACTATGTGCGCATAGTCGAGGAGCGGCCTGACGGAATCGTCGTGCGCGGCGCCAAGGTACACACCAGCGTCTCGACCAACACCAACGAGGTCATCGTGCTGCCGACGCGTGCGATGCGCGCTGAGGACAAGGCCTACGCGGTCGCGTTCGCGCTGCCGATCAACACGCCGGGGCTGAAGCTGCTCGCGTCGCCGCACGGAAGTTCGCACAAAAACGATTTCGAGCATCCGATCAGCGCGCGCCACAAGATGATGGAAACGCTGACCGTCTTCGACGATGTGTTTGTGCCCAAGGAGCGCGTGTTCCTGCAAGGCGAGATCGACTTCGCGGGTTTGCTCGCGCTGACGTTCGTCCGCTTCCATCGCTTCACCGCTGTGTCGTATAAGCTTCCGCTGCTCGAACTGATGGCGGGTGCCGGCCACGCGATTGCCGAAGCGAACGGAATCTCGCGCGCCGGCCATGTGCGCGACAAGCTGACTCATCTGGCGGCGTATCACACGACGGTCCGCGGACTAATCGAGCATGCCGCGCGCACCTGCACGCTCGAAGACGGCGTCGCGGTGCCCAATACGCTGCTGACCAACGTTGCCAAGTATCACTTCGCGCACAACTATCATCAGGCAGTGCAGATCGTTCAGGATCTCGCCGGCGGTCTGCTGGTCACGGGCCCGGCCCACGAAGATCTCACCAGCGAGGCAACTCGCGCCTACGTGTTGAAGTATATGGGTGGTGCAAAGGGGTTCGACGCGGAGAAGCGGCTGAAACTGCTCAACCTGATCGGCGATCTAACGTCCTCGGATTTCGGCGGCTACCAGGAAGTGCTCGCGGTGCACGCAGAGGGCGGATTCGAAGCCGAAAAGCTGCAAGCCTATCGCGAGTACGACTTCAAAACCGTCGCCGCCTACGCGCGCAAGCTCGCGGGCGTTTAGTACCCGGAGAGTTTTCTACTTTTCAGTTCTGAGCTCGACGGTATTGCCGTCGGGATCGACCACCCACAGTTGTCGGCCGGCGCCCATGTTCGGCCCCTCGAGAAACTCGATTCCCATTTCCTTGAGCGAGCGCTTGGTCTCTTCGAAGTCTTCGACGTCGAACGCGACGTGCGCGCCGAGCGGGTCGGGCTTCTGGCCGCGGTTCTCGCTCGAGATGATATGGAGCGCGTTGTCGCCGATCCCGTACCACGCACCACCAAACCCGAAGTTCGGACGCGGTATACGCTTGAGTCCGATCACTTTCTCGTAAAAGCTGGTGGCCTTCTCGACGTCGCTGACCCTGAATGCCGCATGGTTGAGCGCGCGTAATTTGATCATATGCATTTCTCCAATCTGGAAATTACTCTCTCCGCGGCCTGCTAGTCGAACGCACTCTCGCCTGTGATATCGCGGCCCAGGATCAACGTATGCACGTCGAAGGTGCCCTCGTATGTGTTCACCGTCTCGAGATTGAGCATGTGCCGGATCACCGGGTACTCGTTCACGATTCCATTGGCGCCGAGCATGTCGCGAGCGTCGCGGGCGATCTTCAGCGCCTCGTTCACGTTGTTCCGCTTCGCAAATGAAACGTGCTCCGGGCGCATCTTGCCTTGATCCTTGAGATGCGCCAGCCGCAGGCAAACCATCTGTGCCTTGGTGATCTCGGTCAGCATCCTGACCAGCTTCGCCTGCACGAGCTGATAGCCTGCCAGCGGCCGCGAGAACTGCTTGCGTGATTTCGTATAGTCGAGCGCGCATTGATAACACGATCGCGCCGCGCCGATCGCGCCCCACGCGATTCCGTAGCGCGCCTGGGTGAGGCATCCGAGCGGACCCTTGAGCCCGCGCGCCTTTTCGAGATGTGCGGTCTTGGGAATTCGCACGTCTTCCAAAATCAACTCCGACGTGATCGACGCGCGCATCGAGAATTTTCCATGGATGTCCCGGGTCGAGAATCCCGGCGTATTCTTCTCGACCAGGAACCCGGTGATACCTTCCTCGACCTTCGCCCACACAATCGCCACGTCGGCGATCGAGCCGTTGGTGATCCAGCGTTTCGTTCCGTTTAGAATCCAGCCGTCGCCATCGCGGCGCGCGCGCGTTTCCATCCCGCCCGGGTCGGATCCGTGGTCCGGTTCGGTCAACCCGAAGCATCCGATCAATTTTCCTTTGGCCATTTCCGGCAAGTAGCGCTGCTTCTGTTCCTCGCTGCCGTTTGCATAGATCGCGTACATCGAAAGCGCGCTCTGCACCGATGCGAAAGATCGCAGTCCCGAGTCGCCGGCTTCGAGTTCCTGCATGATCAAGCCGTAAGCGACGTTATTCATCCCTGCGCATCCGTAGCCCTTCAAATTTGCGCCGAACATCCCGAGTTCGGCCATTTGTGGCACCAGATGCATCGGGAATGATTCCTTCGCAAATTGCTGCTCAATCTGAGGCAGGATTTCGCGATCCACGAAACGCTTGGTCGTGTCCCGCGCCATCTTTTCTTCATCCGTGAGCAGGTCGTCGAGATGGAAAAAGTCCAAATCTCGTAATAAATCCGCCATCTTGTGCTCCCTAACTGGTTTTCAGTCCGTTCTTTGAAAATCAGGTTCCCGAAACCGCATCCGAGGTCGAGGTGTGGCCCTGTTCCCGAGCGAGGTTTCTCTTAAGCAGGCATGTTATTGCCTCCCTTTCAGGTATCACGTAGCCTTATACATCGAGCGAGACATATGCACATTGAAACGCTAAAGGTCTTCTGCGACATAATCGAAAGTGGAAGCTTTTCTTATGCCGCCTCGCAAAATTTCGTTACTCAATCGGCGGTCAGCCAGCAGGTCCGCAGCCTCGAAGAGAAGTACGACTGCCGATTGATAGAACGCGGACGCGCCGGAGTCAAACCGACGCCCGCGGGACAGATTCTATACGCCTCCAGCAAGGAGATCGTGCGCCGATTTCTCGAGCTGGAGAATCGACTCCGCGAAATCGGCTCGGTCGTCGCCGGCTCGATTCGCGTCGGCACTGTGTACAGCGTCGGTCTGCACGAGCTGCCGCCCTACCTGACCGAGTTTCTGCGCAATTATCCCGAAGTCAATGTGCATCTTGAGTACCTGCGCTCCAACAAAATTTACGACGATCTCATCGAAGGCAAGGTCGATCTCGGCGTCGTCGCATACCCAGCCAAGCGCAGCCAGATAGTATGCGTCGCGTTTCGCCATGACGAACTCGTGCTATGCGTTCCGCCCGACAATGCGCTCGCCAAGCACAGCAAGGTTAATGTCGGACAGTTGCAGGGCCAGAAGTTTGTCGGTTACGAACGCGACATCCCGACCCGCAAGGCATCCGACAAGATTCTGCGCGACTACGGCGTCAAGCCGAACTACGTGCTCGAGTTCGACAATATCGAGACCATCAAGCGTGCGGTCGAAATCGGGCTCGGATGCGCGATCGTGCCGCGAATGACTATCGAAAACGAGGTCGCGCGCGGCACGCTCAAGATGCTCGAGTTCCAGGAGGGAACCTTCCTCCGTCCGCTGGCGATCATATACAAGCGCGGCCGCGAGCTCTCGCCCGCGGTGCGCAAGTTTATCGAGGTGCTGACCTCGGCTGGAATTTCTCCAAAAGCCGGCGCCGGTCGCGAGAAGGCGGAACGGCCGTCGCGTGCCGAGCGCGGTGAGCGCGCCAATGACGCAAGCGCGGAAAAGGCCGAGAAGTCAGCCTAGTCCGAACGTACAATTGAACCCACGAGCGGCCGGGTCGCGATGACTCGGCCGCTTTCTTTGTCCATCACTGTGAACTTCCCGTTCTGGCGCTTGGCAACGACGTCAGTTAGATCAGGCGGATGAACTCAGAAGCGAAGACCTTGCTTGACGCGGTGCGCGAGCTTGCGCCGACGATCAGTGCTCGCAGCGCGGAGATCGATTCCGGACGAAGACTCCCGCTCGATCTGCTCGCACAACTCACTTCCGCCGGATGCTTCCGGATGTTCGTCCCGAAAAGTCACGGCGGCCTCGACGTCGACGTCCCCGCCAGCATGGAGATCATCGAGACGCTCGCGACCGCCGACGGCTCCACGGGATGGGTCGTGATGATCGGATCCGAAACGCCGATGTTCCTCGCGTTGTTCGAGCGCCCGCACTTCGACCGGCTCTACGCGAACGGCCCCGACGTGATAATCGCCGGGGCCTTCGCGCCCAAAGGCCAGGCCGAACTGACAGGCGACCGTTATCGCGTCAGCGGACGATGGGGATTCGCGAGCGGATGCCAGCACGCCCAGTGGCTATTCGGTAACTGCGTCGTGACGGAGAACGGCAAGGCTCGTCCCGGCGCGGCGCCCGGTGCGCCGGAAGTTCGCGCGATGATGTTCGCGCCAAGCAAAGCGCAAATCCTCGATACCTGGTCGGTGAACGGATTGCGCGGGACCGGCAGCCACGACATCGCCGTGGAAAATTTAATGGTGCCCGCGGAAGACAGTTTCGATATTTTTCTCGGCCGCTCGTCGATCCCGGGTCCTTCGATGGCGGAGCCGCTGCTTTACGCCGCGCTGCACATCGGCACGGTCGCGATTGGAATCGCGCAGCGTGCGATCACCGAAGTAATCGCACTCGCCAACACCAACAAACGCCGCCTCTACGCGGGATCGTCGCTCGTCGAGTCGCCGCTGTTTCAATATCGAGTCGGACACGCCGACGCGAGTCTACGCGCCGCACGCGGCCTTCTTCGCAACCAGGCCGAGGCGGTTTGGAACAGCGCAATCGCGGGACAGCCGGTGCTGCCGCCGGACAGAGCGATCGTGATGGGTTCGATCAATTGGGCGGTGCATACGTCGGCCGCAGTCGTCGATTCATGCTACAAGGCGGGCGGCGGAACGTCCCCGTACGACAGCTCCCCGCTCCAGCGATGCATGCGCGACATCCAAACGCTGACCCAACACGCCGCCGTCGCCGAGTCATGGCTCAGCAGCGCAGGCGCGTCACTGCTCGGCCGCAGTGGCGAATTCGCAGTCTAGATGCTTAGAGCGGCGGTCGCTTGAATCCGCCGAGTGCGTTCTCAGCCGCCTTGGCGACTGCGAGAACTGTCTCCTCGCCGAACGCGCGCCCCACGATCTGCAATCCGATCGGCAACCCGTCGCGATCTTTGCCGGCCGGAACGACCGCGCCCGGCAGCCCCGCGCAATTCACCCACAACGCCGGCCAGTTCGATCCGAACAGCGGAAATTTCTTGCCGTCGATATCGACGTCAGTCTCCCCGTGCCTGAACGCGGTGATGCAAAACGGTGCGCCCAGAATTATCGGGTAGCGTTCCATGAACTCCGCCAGCTTGATCCGCCATGAGTCGCGCGCGATCGAGATCTTGAAGTACTCGGCCGCCGACTTGCTGGGAGTTACCGACCAGGCATTGCGAAAGCGCTCGCGCGAGAGCTTGATGTTGTCGCCGAGCGCCTCGCTAAGTAGCTGATTCCCGTCGGCCATCGCGTATTCCCACCAGATTCGTGCGCCGTCATCGATCGGCGGCTTCACTTCGTCGACCGCGATACCGGCTTTCTGCAATTCCTTTCCCGCGCGTTCGATCGCGGTGCGAATATCCGCTGCGAGCGGAACAGGACCTGCATCGGTGAAGATCGCGCAGCGAACTTTTTTCAGATCGACTTTCTCGGGATGCGCTTCGTTGGTCGGCACGGTATATAGCGCGCCATGATGCGCTCCACGGATGATGTTGTACGAGAGCGTGAGGTCGTCCACGAATCGCGCCATCGGCCCGATCGTCGCCATGTGCGCGATTCCCGGCGCCGCCGCTTCTCCCGGCGGCATGTGTCCGGTGCCGGGAATCGTGCCCCAGGTAGGCTTCAGACCGACCGTACCGCAGAAATGCGACGGGACTCGAATCGAGCCGCCGTAATCGGAACCGAGCCCAAGCGGCGACAGCCCGATTGCCAACGCCGCGGCCTCGCCACCGCTCGAACCGCCGGGGACCCGCTCTCGATTCCACGGATTGTTGGTCGCTCCGAAAACCGGATTGTCGCAGTCATAATCCATCGCCATCTCGGGCAGGTTAGTCTTCGCGATAATCACCGCGCCGGCCGCGCGCAGCCGTGCGACGGTTGGCGCGTCGTGCTTCGGAACGTGATGCTCAAAAATCTTCATCCCGTCGGTCGAGCGAACGCCTTCAGTCATCACCGAGTCTTTGATCGTGATCGGCAGCCCTTCGAGCGGACGAACTTCGCCCTTGCCCGCCAGGCGCTTGTCGGAATCTTCGGCCTCGCGCGATGCGCGTTCCTCGACCAACGTCACGACCGCATTCAGACCGTGATTCATCGACTCGATCCGCTCGATAAAAGCGTCGACCATCTCCACAGAAGACACGTCGCGCTTGCGCAGCATCGCCGCTAGTTGATGAGCCGGGGCGAAAAAAAGATCGTTCGAAAATGCCATGATTGAAACTCCTGATATCGTTCAGGAAATAGCACCACACCGCTTCTATTGCACGCCCGCGAGCAAGCGCGCGATACCGAGTGCTATTTCAACGCCGCTCGCAGCCGGTCGCGATCGAAACCGGCGATCTTTTCCTTGCCGACGATCACGATCGGCCGCTTGATTAGATTCGGCTCTTTCGCCATCAACGCGATCGCCTGCTCGGGTGTGAGCGATTTTCCCGCGAGGCCCATCGCCTTGAAGGCCGGGCTGCGTGGATTCAGAAAATCACGCGGGTCGCGGCCCGCGAACAGTTCCTTCAGCTCAGCCGCTGTCAGCGCGGTCTTCGCGTAGTCGCGCTCGTCGAGTTCCGCGCCGAGATCCTTACGCAAGAAACTTCTTGCGTCGCGGCATGTCGTTCAACTCGATTTCCAGATGAAACGGATTTTCCGCACGCAAGATTCCTCTGCCGGCGCGATGCGCCGTCGCGATTTGCGCTTACTCGATATTCCCGCCGTTCGCGGGACCGCTGCCGTGATCGAGCGGCTGGCCTGACGACGATGCCGACGCGGACGAGCCCGGCACCGACGATCCAGATGCCGGTATCGGTGCGATCGGTGCGACCGTGCCGCCGTTTGAGCTCGTAGCGGACGACGGAGCAGGAGGTTCCGGCGGCGTCTCAGTCGGCCCGCTGAAGTTCAACGGCTGCTCGCCCGCCAGCATCTGCGGCGTAACCACATAGTCGCCGCCCCACGCACTGCGCCACACCGTGTCGGCCGCCTGCGTGTTGCCCGCGGTCACCAGGTACGTGCCGCCGCCGATGATTCCGCCCAGGATCGCGTACACCAGCTTCGCCGGCACATACAAAACGTTCGCGAATAAAGCCCCGACGCCGTAACCGGTGCCCGGCCAGTTTATCCCGCCCTCGGGAGGTTGCTCGACCTGGGTCGCCGTCGCGCCCGCATTGGGCTGCGATCCGTTCGCCTGCGCCGCCGCATACGGCGGCGCGCTCAGCGCCATCGTGAGCATCAAGGCCAGCACGATCGTTGTTGTCCTGAAAATTTCCTTCCTCATGATTTCCTCCACCACCACACGGAGTTGTATTGCCTATTCGGTTTTGACCACCGCCTCGGCCGGCAGCAGTCGCATCAAATGATTATACGCGCGCTCGAGATATTCGGCGTCCTTCGATTCGAGCGTCAGCTTCACACGATACTCGGGATTTCCGATTTTTGGATACGAGCCGAGCATCAGCTCGGGAAAGTTGCGCATGCAATCGTTCAGGTCTTCGGCGATAGTACCTTCGCCGGCGCTCAAATAAATCGCGCGCATGAAATATGGGTCGGTCGCGAAGCGGCTCTTGAGCGCGAGCAGCTTCGACTCGAACAACTGCGGGATTCCGGGCAGCACGTAAACATTTTCGATCTGCACGGTCGGAAACCGGATGTCGCCGCCTTCATTCAGCACCGCTCCCTCGGGCACTTCGGCCATCTTCAGCCCCGCGTCGATCGAGCGGTCGCGAAAATGTTCGCGAATCACGCGCTCGAGATCGGGATGCATCACCAGGCGCCGGTTGAACGCCCGCGCGACGCCTTCCATCGTGAGATCGTCGTGGGTCGGGCCGACTCCGCCTGAGGTGATCACGAAATCGAAATTGCGCGAGCAGTGCGACACTTCGGCCGCGATCAGTGCAAGGTCATCGGGGATAGTGGCGATACGCGCCAGCGAGACGCCGATTTTGCGCAGCTCACGCGCCGCGAAGTACGCGTTCGAGTCCTGCACCTTGCCGGAAAGGATTTCGTTACCCACCACCACCAGCGCGCAACTGCGTTCTCGCATTTCGATTTAGATCGACGCCTGCGCGACCCGCCTCTCCAAATATTATCGGCGCTAAGCCGGTCAGCGGCAATGGGGCCCCGTCCGAGTCAACCAACTTCATTTCTTCGTTGTAGCTTGACGCATCTCCCCCCACTCCAACAGCGCGTCCAGCGCTGGACAGAGGGCCTTCCCCAGTTCGGTCAGATCGTATTCCACCTTGGGTGGGACCTGAGGATGAACGGTGCGCCGCACGACCCCGTCACGCTCCAACTCACGAAGCTGCTGGATCAGCATCTTCTGCGAGACGCCAGGGATAGCTCGTTCCAATTCCGAAAATCGCATTACAGGCTTGGTGAAGAGGTGGAAAATGATGATCATCTTCCAGCGCCCCTCCAGGACCTTCAGCGCCTGCTCCGCGCCTTCAGCGTGTTTTGCTGGCGTATAACCCTTACTTTTTAGTAGGTACCTAACTTTTCCGTGCGTTCTTGTCATACTGACAGCTTAACCAATATCCTTGAGTAAATCGATTCACAAGGAAGGAAGTCGCCATGTCTACGAAACTACCCCCTTCGTTCGATCGGACCGAATTTGCCGGCAAGCGCGCCCTTATTACTGGCGGCACCAAAGGCATCGGCGAGGCAATCGTGCGGCGGCTCGCGGCCGCCGGTGCGAAGGTCGCTACGACGGCGCGAGCCCCGTTGCCAGATAGCCAGGCGCCCCAGGTTTTCATCCAAGCCGACCTCAGCACCCCGGAGGGTGCCGAGAACGTGATTCGCGAAGTTCTGGATCACCTCGGGGGTGTGGACATCCTCGTCAACAATGTCGGCGGTTCTTCTGCGCCGGGCGGCGGCGTGCTCGCGCTCACCGATGAAAATTGGCAGCAAACGATAAACGCCAATCTCTTCGCAGCCGTGCGCCTCGACCGTGCACTGCTGCCCGCGATGTTGAAGCAAGGAAGCGGTGTCATCATCCATATCTCCTCGATCCAGCGGCGCTTGCCGCTGTTCGAGGCGACGCTCGCCTATGCGGCCGCCAAGGCCGCGCTGACGACATACAGCAAAGGCTTGTCGAAGGAGGTGGGGCCGAAGGGAATCCGCGTGAACACGGTCGCGCCGGGATATATCGAAACCGCTGCCGCGCATCAGTTGGTCGTCCGTCTTGCGAAACAGACAGGGACGGACGAGGACGCCGCGCGTCAGGCCCTGATGGATTCGCTTGGGGGAATTCCGATCGGCCGGCCCGGCCGCCCGGAAGAGGTCGCGGAATTGGTCGCGTTCCTAGTCTCCGACCGGGCGGCGTCAATTCACGGCAGCGAGTACGTCATTGACGGCGGCACCATCCCGGCTGTCTGATGTAAGATCATGACGGCCCTGCGTCATCGACGTCGGGCGCCGCGGCTTCGATAAATTCTTTCAGCCGGCGCTTGAGCCGCGTCTCGATCTGGCGCACGCGTTCGCGGCTGATTCCGAATCGCGCGCCGATTTCCTGCAGCGTCTCGGGATCCTCGGCAAGCAAGCGCGCATTGAAGATTTCCAGTTCCTTGCCTTCGAGCGTGGCGGCGAACTGCTCGACCTTCTCGCGCGCGAAATCGCGCCACTCGCGGTCCGCAGTCTCGGTTTCCGGATTGTGCCCGGCGTCGGGAATCACATCGAGCAGCCGCGTCTCTTCGCTCGCGCCGGCCGGCTGATCGAGCGAGACCTCGCTCTGACCCATCCGCTCCTGCATCTCGCGCACCTCGCTTTCCTTGACGCCCATCCGATGCGCCAGCAGGAGCGGTTGCGGCTTGAAGCCTTCGCGCTCCAGCCGTTCGGTCTCCTTGCGCAGATTGAAAAATAATTTGCGCTGCGCCTGGGTCGTGCCGATCTTCACCAGCCGCGAATTGTTGATCAGATAGCGGTAAATATAAGCGCGCACCCACCACACCGCGTACGACGGAAAGCGGACCCCGTGCTCGGGGTCGAAGTTCTTGACCGCCTCCATCAGGCCGACGTTGCCCTCCTGGATAAGATCGAGCGCGTTCTTGGTCGCGCGCGCAAACTCGAACGCAATCTTCACCACCAGGCGCAGGTTCGCGGTGACGAGGCGATACGCGTCGGCGGGGTCTCTCTCCTTGATATAGCGGCGCGCGATCCCCGCCTCTTCCTCGCGGGTCAGCAGCGGGAATCGGCGAATCTCGGCGAGGTAACGGCTCAGCGGATCGACCGGGACGACCGCGGCGCCATCTTTTTCGGCGGTTTGTTCCGCGGCGTCGCTCTCGGCGCTTTCTATCGGATGAAAATCGGATACTTCGATCGGCGTTTCGTCATCGCCCGACGGTTCGAAGCCGGGGCTCGTCCCGGAATCGATGTCGGTCAAGTCGGCGTCGTCATCCGTGATTGGCACGGCGACAACCGCGCTCCGCCGCACGTCCGCCTTCCCCGCGCGCTTGGCGGGACGTTTCGATCGGATTGGTTTGCCAGGTTTGCGCGCCACAGGCTGGCTCACAATTTGATAGAGCCCGTGCGGCTCTCAGGCGAAGGGTTCAGAAGCCGAACGCGCGGGACAGCAGATTCGAGCGAATCACTCTTCGGTAGCTTCGGGTTCCTCGATCGTGACCTTGCCCGCGGCGATTTCACGCAACGCCGTGACTACTTCTTTATTGTCCGATTCCACCAGCGGCCGCGCACCCTTCAAGAGCTGTTTGGCGCGGCGCGCCGCCCCGAGCACCAGCTCGAAGCGGTTGGGAATTCTATCAAGGCAATCTTCTACGGTTATTCGTGCCATTAGGCCTCAATTCTCCGGTGCTCCGCAGCACTTGTCAAACTGCGGCGAAACAGAAACGGCCCCCGAACGCGGGAGCCGTTCCTTTTTGCGATCTGTTGAGATCTTACTTGCTCGGATCGGGCGTGATGCGCAGGTACGGCTTCACCACCTTGTATCCTTTCGGAAACTTCTGTTTGAGTACCTCCGGATCCTGCAGCGCGGGCACGATGATGCAATCCTCGCCCTTCTTCCAGTCGGCCGGCGTCGCGACCGAGTACTTGTCGGTCAACTGCAGCGAATCGATCGCGCGCAGGATTTCCTGGAAGTTGCGTCCAGTGCTCGCCGGATAGGTCAGTGTCAGCCGAATCTTCTTGTTGTTATCGATCACGAAGACCGAGCGGACCGTCAGCGTGTCGTTCCACTCCGGATGAATCATGTCGTAGAGCGTCGAGACTTTCTTGTCCGCATCGCCGAGAATCGGGAAGTTCAGCTTGGTGTGCTGCGTCTCCTCGATATCGCCGATCCATTTCTTGTGCGACTCGACGTTGTCCACGCTCACCCCGATCGCCTTGATATTGCGCTTGTCGAACTCGGGTTTGAGCTTGGCCACGGTGCCGAGCTCGGTGGTGCAAACCGGGGTGAAATCCTTGGGATGAGAAAACAGGATCGCCCACTTGTCGCCGATCCATTCATGGAACTTGATCTGCCCTTCGGTCGATTCCTGGGTGAAATCCGGAGCCACGCTTCCGATATGAAGTGCCATATTCGTCACCTGCCTCTATGCGTTTTTTAACTGCCGAGGTTAATATGATAAAGGATACTTACTAAGTTATCTACTAAGAAAACCCTAGCTTTCTGCACTTATTCGGTCAAGCCATACTAGCTCCGGGAGTGTCTCAGTTTGATCGAAAAAACAAAAAGAGCGCGACCCACAAAACCGCCAAGCCTGCCCAAAACATCAGCGAGCGGATAGTCGCTTGTCGCGGTGTCAGGTTGGGTGGTTTTGGCAGCGGAATACCAAGCCACGCCAGCGGGCGACGTTCCAGCCACGTTATCGTCAAGAGGAAGTCGCGCAAGGTCATGCTGTTTTTTCTCGCGTTTCCCATTCGTCCTAGCGTCTCGCCTTTTTGAAGTCAGGCTTTCGCTTCTCCATAAACGCGGTCACGTATTCCTTGTGCTCGGGGCTGGCGTAGCACTTCTCGAGCGCGAAGCTCTCGAATGCCATCGCGGTTTCGAGCGTGCCGTCGAGTCCCTGGTAGAGCGCGCGGCGGGTGAACGCGAGCGAAGTCGGCGAGCATTGCAGCATGTCGCCGGCGAGTTCGCGCGCCGTTGCCGCGAGATCTTTGAACGGAACCACGCGGCTCACCAGGCCCATCGCGAGGCATTCGGCGGCCGGGTACTGGCGGCCGGTGAGCATCATCTCGGCAGTGCGGGCGAGACCGATCAGGCGCGGCATCAGGTAGCTCGAGCCGAGCTCGCTCATCAGGCCGACGCGGGGGAAGATCACGCCCATCTTGGCGTTGTCGGACGCGATTCGCACGTCGAGCAGCAGCGGAATCGTGCATCCCACGCCGAGCGCATAACCGTTGATCGCGGCAATCGTGGGTTTGGAGAGATTCCGCATCACGTAAGGCAGCGATACGCCCGGCGGGCGGCGTTCGCGCGGCTCGGATTTCTGTTCACGCGTCTTGATGTCCGACGCGAACATCGCCATGTCGGCGCCGGCGCAGAACGCCCGATCGCCGGCGCCGGTCAGGATTACCACGCGTGCGTCGTGGTCGGCGTCCGCCCGAATCATCGCATCGGTAATCTCAGCGCCCATCGTGTTCGTGTACGCGTTCATCTTCGCGGGACGATTGAGCGTGATCGTCGCGACTTCGTCGGCGACCTCGTAGAGAATGGTTTCGTAAGCCATCGCAGATCTCGGCGTGCGTCAGGACGCGCTCTTGCGAGAGCCTTTCTTGGTCTTTCGACGCGCCTCTCGGGTCTTGGCCTGGAGTCTGGATTTCTTCCGTTTGCGCCGCCGCTTGATTTCCTTTTGCCGTTCGCTTGCCATTGGTCCTCTCTTTGTTGGGTTCGCTGTCTTGTCTATTAGTCCAGCGGCACGGTCCGTTCCACCTTTGCGCCACTGCTGAGATGTACTCCGCTCGAGGTCGCGTAGGGCTTGCCTTTGCCGGAATGGTTCTCCACGTAAACGTCGTAGTCGCCCGGGTCGAGTTTGAAGCGATGCTCGCTGCCGGGCGCGCTCTCGGCGACTTTGCTCTGTGTGCCGCCGCGCAAGATCACCACGCGGGTCGAGTTGTCGAACGGAAGCTTCGACATCACGGTCTGCACGACCAGCTCCGCGGGCACGACCTCGTCCATCGTGAGCACGGCGCTGCGCCCGGGCTGGAGCGTCACCGCATGCCAATCGTAACCCTGCGGCGGAGCGTCCACGTGCACATCCACCTGGCTCGGCGCGAAGAGGTAGGTGTCGCCGGAAAGAAAGCTCGCGACCTTGGCGTGCGGTGAGTCGGTGGTGGTCACGGTGACGCCGAAGCCGGGGTCGGTGCCGGTTTTATCTTTGACGCTGACACGCATCGACGCGACGTTATCGATCAGCACGGTGTGCGTGCGGCCGGCCTCGATGCGGATTCCTTCCTTGACGATATTGCCGCCGACGATAGGCATCACGAGTTTGTAATCGCCCGGCGGCAGCGCGAGGGTCGATCCCGCAGTGACCTGCCCAGCTTCCTTGCCGTTCGCCGCGATCAGATGCGCAGGATTTTTCGCACACGCGCCGTCCTTGCCTAGCAC
>Ga0210407_10002660_pt1 | contig 15200 bp, 14 predicted proteins | sample IncBWC27MmetaG_FD_150860 | JGI IMG/M metagenome (GOLD analysis project Ga0210407, IMG submission 150860) | Forest soil microbial communities from Barre Woods Harvard Forest LTER site, Petersham, Massachusetts, United States - Inc-BW-C-27-M | ecosystem: Environmental > Terrestrial > Soil >...
TGCCACCGCCAGGAGCGGGATTGAAAACTGTGACAGCGTCAGTGCCTGCCACGCTGATGTCGTCCAAGGGAATCTGAGCCTGGAGCTCGGTGCTGCTGAGAAATGTCGTGGGGCGGCTCTGGCCGTTCCACTGCACAGTCGAGGTGGAGATCAGTTTGGAGCCATTAACAGTCAGCGTGAACGAAGGTCCACCACGCCCGGCGGTGGTGGGGGCGATGGTTGTAATGGCAGGCACGGGATTTGGCGGCGGACCCGGGGAGCTGGATCCGCCGCCGCAGCCGGATTCAATGGCAACGATGGACGCGAGAGCATAGACCAGGAGGCGGGAGCAAGACGAAGTGTCGTGGGGGATCGCCATGGGCGCCCGTCTCCTCATTCCTGGCTAGTCGAGGCCCGAACGAGGGGATGGTACGTCTTGGGAGGGAACGAGCGCAAGCGCTGCGTCGACCCATTGAAACCACCGCGTTTATCAGGCAGAACGCACTCGACCGACAGTCGCCGTTCCTTTATGTTAGAGGCACCCCGCCCACCGCACCGAGAAAGGAGAGTCCACCTTGAAGAAACATCGAATTATTCTGAGCACAGTTTTGGTCGTGCTTGCTCTTGGCATTGTGGCGCCACAATTCGCACAGGAGCCTTCCCCCGACGCTGAGAAAGCTGAGCAGCAAAAACGCCACGCACGCTGCATCGGCCTAGTTAGGATAATCAACACAGACGAGATAACGGAACTGGCAAGCTACGGGTCGTTTGCTTCGTGGGAGAATCTTCTGGCTCACGACCCAAAGTTTTTCAATATGTGGCTCGCAAAATCTGACTCGCAACAAGCAAGGTTCGCCGATGCGCCAGATATTTTGCCTGGGTACAGTCTGCGATTGAACGTACATGCGGATGGCCAGGGATTCGACCTGCGCTTACGAGATACGACAGGCAAAGCGTGGGCAGCTTTCTCGGATGAAAGCGGCCTTATTTGGGAGGGCAAACCGCTTGACTGAAAGAGCCTTTAGCAACCAAGAGCGCTACTCTACTGGGTGAACCACCCCTCGGCACTACGTCCTGATTTGTCGCGTAATCGGAAACTGACCCACTACCTGGTCGTGCAAATCCACACTCGGCTCGTTCTCTGTGGCATATTGTGTTCCCGGCCAGCGCGTCAAACAGGGGTCAGCTCTACGAGGCGCTCCCGTCAGGCTCTTTGTCAGATTTGTCAGGGAGGATGTAGCTCTATGGACCGTCACGCGAAAAAAAACGTCCTGAGATATTGGTGGAGAGGGATGGCGGTATTGGCCGTCATTGCGACAGGCGGCATCTCTCGAGCAGGATTCCATTCCCAAGACAGTTACAAAGGATCTCCCTATGTGGACAGCCGCCATCAAGAAGGTGCGCAAAAGATTCCTGGGCGGGTTGAATGCGCGTATTACGATCTCGGTGGTGAAGGGGTCGCTTATCACGACACGGATACCAAGAACAATGGAAGCGGAGGGCTGAATCCCGCGGATGGCACCTACTTGAACGAGTTTCGCATGAAGGAGGGCGTGGACATTTCTTACACCAAGTTTCACGACCAGATTGACGATAATCCCTATAACTTGGTGAAACCACCAGAAAACCAGCTGTATGTCGGTTGGACGGAACCAGGGGAGTGGTTCAAGATCACGGTCGACGTGGCTCACGCCGGGGTTTACAACGCGGATCTCCTGTATACCTCAAATCGCGGCGGAACTATATCGATCGACGTAAACAGAGAAGATGCCAGCGGCCCGGTAGAAATCATTTCTACTTTCAATGCTGCCGACCCCATTGCCTGGCGCCAGTGGCATCACTGGAACGTCATGCATGGAATCGCGCGACTTCAGCTTGCTGCCGGAAAGAATGTTCTAACCGTGCACATTTTAACCAAAGGGAATATGAACCTAGCGTATTTCGACTTTCCCAAGGCTGAATGAAAAGAGTGCAGACCAGGCGGCATGATGGATGGCGAAGGAGTCGCATTCCAGTGTTCGCACTCTCACAAAAAAGAAAGGACGGCGGAGGACCGCCGTCCTTTCCCCGATGTGCTGTCCCGGCTAGAACGTGAACCGGGCACTGAGTTGACCGCTGCGAGGAGCAACGGTGGTGCCAGTAACCGTGCTGCCGCCGGCGGACTCGGTGGGGGTTATCTTTCCGAAGTTGCTCCCAGAAATGTCAAAATTGGGAGGCTGGAAGCTGGGATGATTCAGGACATTAACGAAGTCGGCCCGAAGTTCCAAGGCGAAACGTTCCCCGAATCGAAGGTCCTTAGCGATAGACATGTTAACAACGGTCAGGCGCGGTCCGCGCAGGGTGTTTCGGCCCTCGGTACCAAAAGTGCCAGGGGCCGGGTCCACAAAGGCCGCGGGGTTGAAATAATCCCCGGCAGGAATGTTAGCAAATGGATTACTGACCTGGTTGAGATACCATACGCAGCCGCCGTTGCCCAGACTGGCGCTGCTGCACTTCGAGCGGTTGGGGTCAGGTTTAGAGTCGAATACGGTGAACGGATTCCCGCTCTGGTGGATGAATGTTCCCGAGAGGCGCCATCCGCCAACGAGAGTATCCTCCGCGGAATTGCCGTGGAAATAGGCCCTGCCGTGACCGAAGGGCAGTTCGTAAGAAACGATACCCTTCACCGCGTGGGGGATGTCAAAGTTCGAATCGCCGTAGTTCGATTTGGGGTCGTTGCCGATCTGCCAGAACTGTCTGCCTCCGCGCTGTCCCCATCCGGCCGAATCCAGGTCATCCAGGAAATGCGACCAGACGTAGTTAACCTGGAAGGTCAGCCCGTTGGAATACCGCTTTTGGAGCGACCCTTGGAGCGAATTGTAATTTGAAATGCCGTTGTAGTTGCTGCCCGTGATGTTTCCAAAGAGCGGGAACGGGCGCTGCGATTGAGTGGTCGGACCAGCCGCGAGAATGGCTGTGTCGGTAATTTGGTTGAGGTCCGTGCGGTATTGCAGATTCGAGCCGTGGCTGCCGACGTAAGCAATCGAGGCCGCGAAGTCCTTGGCGAATTGGTGCTCGACGCTGAGCGTCCATTGATTGATTCTGCCCACCGGGACGTTATAAGGGACGTAATCGACGTTGACCGGTTGCGCCGGGTTGACGTAAGAGAGGGGCTGCCTAGCTGCCGGGGAACCCACGACGTAATTGAGAATGGGAGCGGCCGTAGCGGCGGATGCGGAAAGGAAGATCAACGGAGTGGGGCCAGTTCCCGTGTTCACATCCGAAGCGCTACCTTGACTAGTGCCAATGGCACCATTGCCCAATCCATCGCCATAGGTGTCCTCGCTAAAATTATACGAGTACATTCCAAAACCGCCACGGACCGTGGTGTTCCTAAACATGCCTGGACTCCAGGAAAACCCGACGCGCGGGAGAAAAGTATTGTAGACCGGCTTCTGCAGAGTGTTGCGGTTGTTTTGGCCCGCAAACCACATAGAGCCTATCGAGCCATTGTAGGGGTTCACTAGATTCGGGTCGAACCCACCCTCGGAGTTGTGCAGCTCGCTCATTCCCGTGGTGGCCACATACCGCAAGCCAAGGTTGACGGTGAGATTGGGACGAAGTTTGTAATCGTCATTGACAAAGAGCTGCGGGCTCTTCAGGCGCATGTAGTTCACGGCCTCATTCTTGGCGCTCCAATTTTGCACGTACCCCAGCAGGAAGTCGGCAAGGGAGGAGCCGCTTGGTCCCGTCCCGCCGTTTTGCTTGGTGTACTGGCCGGTGAAGGCAAAAGTGCCGGCATCCACGTTGCCCCACGGCGTGGTGTTGCCCTGGCCCATCAGCACCTCGACGCCGAAGTGCAGGATATGTTTGCCATGGATGAGTGTAACGACGTCAGACGGGTCATACAGGTTCTCGATGTAAATGGCGTTGGTGCCTGGTTGCAAGGGTGTGCAGCAAACGCCGTTGAGATTAAAGGTCGGAAAGATGTTGGCTTTCGAATATTGCAAACCCAGAGTGGTTGCGGCATTGAAGCCGATGGATTGCGGGACGAACCAGTTGCCTTGCTTGGTGTAGCCCATGCGGAATTCGTTGACCAATGTCGGACTGACAGTCCAGGTGTCGGACAGCTGCACGTTGTAGCCGTCGATGTCTCCGGAAAAACAGTCCAGCGGGCAAGGATATTGGTTGACGTTCTTTCCGGGGTTGTCCTTTTGGGTTATAGAGAAGGTGACGCGGTTCTTCTGGGAAAGGTCGTAGTCGATGCGCCCAAAGTAGCGCAGATTCGGGTTGGAAGAAGGCGGCGTGAAGCTGAAGTTGTTTTGAATGTCCCCTGGGTAAACGATGCCCGTAGCCGGATCGGTGTAGGGATTTCCAGTCCTATTGGGAAGAGGATAGAAGGCCAGCGCTTTCAAGGCGACGGGATCCAGCATGCTTCCGGGGATAATATTGCCTGCAAACGCAGTTCGCGTCCCACCAATTCCCGCGGTGGTGGGATTGTAAATAGTGGGGTTGCCGCTGAAGTCGTACTGGCCAGGATTGGCAGTGCCCATGCCCCTCTCGGCCAGGGTGGGAACGGTGGTGACATTAGGACTGTTCGATCCTTTGTTAGAGAGCCTATCTCGAACGAAGAAGAAGAACAGTTTGTTCTTTATGATGGGACCGCCAACGGAGCCGCCCCACTCGTTATAGCGCAAAACGTTCTTGGTCTTGTTGCCATTTTGGTCGAGGAAAAAGTTAGAGGCGTTGAGGGCGTCGTTCTGCCAATACTCGTAAGCCGACCCGTGGAAAAGGTTGGTGCCGCTCTTGCTGATCTGGTTGAATACGGCGCCGCCGATGCCGTACTGCGCGGAGAACGAAGAGGTAGTGACCTGAACTTCGGCGATACTCTCGAAAACCGAGTTGTCGACGTTGCCGCTGACGGGCAACACGACGGAGGCTCCGTCCGCAAGGATGTTGACGTACATAGGCAGGTTGCCATTGATCGAAACAGCGTCTCCCGCGTTGTATGCGCCGCTGCCCTCCGACATGGGCTGCGATGGGGCGCTGGAAGCGCCGGCGATTAGGATGGCAAAGTTAGCCCAGTCGTTGCCGGTGATCCCGGCGCCGATCTGCGGCAACTCGTTAAGCGTCTTGCCCTCCAGAATGGTTCCCTGCTGGCCGGATTCGGTGTCCAGAAGCGGCGCGCCGGTATCTTCGACGTGCACTACTTCCGTCATCTCGCCAAGGGCAAGGCTCGCATCCACAGTAATAATGGATACTTGGAGCACGACGGGGCCGCGGAAAACTTTTTTAAAACCTGTCTTGGTAAAGGTGAGATTGTAATTTCCGGGGCGAGTGGAAACGGTGTCGTAAATACCGTCCTCATTGGTGATGAACTCCTTCACCTCGCCAGTGTCAATGTTGGTTAGAGTTACGGCCGCCCCGACTAGCGGAGCTCCCGACGTATCCGTCACTGTGCCGCGGATGTCACCGGAGTTTGTGCTCTGAGCCGGCACAACTTGTGCGACACCGAGTAATATGAGAAACAGCAGACTAAAACGAAATGCGTTTTTCATCTTGTTAGAACCTCCCCACCATGAGTTAGCACTCCTCAAACAGACAGTTGGCTGCATCACGACGCTCCCTCTTAGAAATTAGGCCGCCAAGCTTTCTCATCCCTCGAGGTGGAAAGTTTTTCGAGCCCCTCCAGAGGCATCCGCACCGACGCCTCATGACTCACCCGGTTAAAGTCCCGATGTGAAATATCGATATTTTAAATGTTGCGCGGAAGAGTGGTTGGGCGCAATATCCAGATTGAAGAGGATGGTTATGACCACTAGGGCGTTGTAATGAGAAGAGTGCCGAGCGCGCTGTCGCCGGTCATAGCCGTCGACCGAAAAGCCGGGAGACCATTACACAAGCAGATCTATGACGCCTTCCGCGCCTTGATCGTTGGGCGGAACCTGGCTGTCGGGCAGCAGGTCCCGTCTTCTCGAGCACTGGCCACGGAACTGCGGATTTCTCGAATCCCTGTCCTGACCGCCTACTCCCAACTTCTAGCTGAGGGTTACTTCGAGACGCGCGAAGGCGCGGGAACATTCGTATGCAGTACCTTGCCAGACCAACTGATCTCCAGTGGACGCCCGCATACGCGATCGAGCGAGGTTCGTTCGGGGTCCCGACCCGTGGCGCAAAACACTTCCCGCATTCCCCCGTTCGAGATGGTGCCCTGGTTTAGCAGTTTGGGGGCCTTCTCCGTAGGCCAGCTGGCCTACGACCAGTTTCCCTTCCGTCTTTGGTCGAACCTGGTCGTGCGCCTCAGTCGAAATCAACTCGCCGGCGATCTTCAATACGGGGCCCCGCTGGGTTGTGAAAAACTGCGCGGGGCCGTCCGCACCTACCTCGCAACAGCGCGGGCGGTGCGCTGCAATCTGGAGCAGGTCATGATTGTGTCCGGCTCTCAACAAGCGCTGGAGATTTCGACACGCGTGCTGCTTGATGCGGGGAGTTCGGCCTGGGTGGAAGAACCTGGCTACTGGTTAACGAGGCACGCGTTGACTGCTTCCGGCTGCCGCATAATTCCCGTTCCGGTGGACGAAGAGGGAATCGACGTTGCCGCCGGCATCAAACGTTGCCCTAAGGCCAGGGCTGTTTATGTGGCGCCGTCTCACCAATATCCCCTTGGGGCCACCATGAGCGCTTCTCGGAGATTTCAACTGCTCAACTGGGCGCAAAGCGCGGGAGCCTGGATCATCGAGGACGACTACGACAGCGAGTATCGCTATGGGTGTATGCCGATCGCGTCGCTGCAGGGCCTGGACACTAATTCACGCGTCATCTACATCGGTACCTTCAGCAAGGTCTTATTCCCTTCCCTGCGCATGGGATATATCGTCATGCCGCCGGACCTCGTCGATCGTTTTACGACGGTTCGCTATGGCATGGACATCGGTCCGCCGCGCTTTCATCAGGCTGTTCTCGCGGATTTCATGAATGAAGGACACTTCGCGAGGCACATTCGCAGGATGCGACAGCTTTATGGCGAGCGTCGAACGGCGCTTGTGGATAGCTTGCGCGAAGAATTTGGGCCTGAATTGCAAGTCCTTGGAGCGCAAGCCGGCATGCAACTGGCCGTGATGCTGCCGAAGGGATTCCGCGATGTGGAGATCGCGCACAGAGCCGCACGCGAGAAACTCTGGCTATTGCCGCTGTCTCCCGCTTACCTCGGTAAGACCGCTCGGCAAGGATTCGTCTTGGGGTTTGGCGGGACGCCAGCCACGGAAATGAGTGCGGAGGTCCGCCGCTTGCGGAGCATCCTCGGGTGGCCCTGAGGATTTCTGTCGGAGAGTTTGTAAACTAGCAGTTGCTAATGCATTCGGCGGGACGCAGGCCAAAGACGGAGGAGAAATCCGGTTGCAGGGTGAATCGTTTAAGGTCCCACGCGGAAGATGGAGCCGGGGTAAGTAGCTGAAATTATGGAGCGGCCTATCGGAATCGAACCGACACCTGAACCTTGGCAAGGTTCCGTACTACCACTATACTAAGGCCGCTCAACGACAGTTATTTTATAACACGCCACACGCAGCAGCGACAAGTCTTCCCTGCCCGCGTTTTCAAAACTCCAAAATTGACGGCCGGGCTCTTAGGAAACCTGGCTGACGCGCGCGGACTTCACCACCGGCGAACGCCGCTGGCGATCCGCGAAGCGTCCCGCCTTGTCTTTGTCGGTGTAGACGCGCCCAAACTTCTCGCCGTCCGCGTAGTAGACGGTGACCAGCCAATGATGATGCCTGCGGCGCCGGTCTTGGTTAAAGGAATCTTTGTCTTTCGTGGCAATCTTCTTCGTAGCTTTTTTGGTCACAGTGCCATCCCTAGTAGGTAGTTGGCAGCACTATGGCAGGCAAGCGTGACCCGCGCAAGTACCGCGTGTGGTAGTAACCCGTGTCCCATTACAGCAGAAAAACTTTCCATGCGAAATTGGAATATTCTCCTGCTCGTAATCCCGAACACGATCGCTCCGCCGCGAACCGAACTACGCCTTAAACTGTAGCATTACCAGAAAGTCATTGCTACCACATTGAGCGATTTTTTCGCCGGAGAACCGACGGCGTCAAGGGCGCATGATGCCGCCTAACTGCATGCCTGGCCGCGATTGCTCGCTTGAATTCCTTCACGATCGCGGGCTATTCGACCGAGTCATCCGCCGAAAATTCGTGCATCAAAAATTTGGATGATTGCAAGCCCGCGGTAGCCACTTTATATCGCGGCGCCATAGCAAAATTTCGCTTGGCAGGCGAACTGAGGCGCAGACGAATCGTCGGTGGCGGGCTTTTTATTGCCAGCTAAGAGATTAATTATCATAGACATAGCGCGACGCCTGGCAGTTTAGGGCATTCCGCCAAGGACCAAAATACGACTCTCGCGCGCGAATCCACACGACAAGGGCTTGTCCCCAAATCGTACGCAACCGCATCCAATTATCATTCGCCGTCGTAGCAAAATGGCAGCGGACGCTCTTCCGGGTACCGTCATTGGGAGGCCGTTTTGGAAGCAGTGTCTGCCATGAAACATTTTCAGAGTTTTTACGTCTGTATAGATGAGGGAAACGATAAACTTAATGTGGCGGAAAAATACAATGATAACAACGATTATAAAGAAACCGCCCCTCGTTGAAGACCTGCGAAATCATTCGCCGGAGCAACTCGCTGAGCTGCGTCTGCTGTTGAATGGTGGTGCGACATCGCGGCCCGATCCGCGGCGTCCGGGTTTTTATGAAGTCGAAGGGCTGGCAAACACGTTTTATGTTTTTAAATATCCGACGGGCACGAAGGTGCTTTTGCTCGGTGTGTGGGAGCGCGAGAGCGACCCCGTTGCAGCGCTAGTGGCTTGCTCCTGCCCGGCCGCGTAACTCTTCTATTAGTTTGAGAGAACCCGAAGATCACAAGCGTCCCGGCTTAGCCGGGGCGTTTTATTTTTTGTCCTCGTCCAATTTCAGGGACGCGGAATTGATACAGTAACGCAATCCAGTCGGATTTGGACCATCGTCAAAGACGTGTCCCAAGTGGGCTTCGCAGCGGCTGCACTTGACCTCGACGCGCTTCATCCCGTGGCTGACGTCGGTCTCCTCCTCGACGGCTGCCTGGTCCTTGGGGGCATAAAAACTGGGCCAACCGGAGCCCGAGTGGTACTTTGTTTCGGAACGAAACAAGGGTTGGCCGCAGCAAACGCACTTGTAGGTTCCGGCAGTCTCGGTATCCTCATACTCTCCCGTGAAGGGGGGCTCGGTGCCCTTCTGGCGGGTCACATAATATTGATTCTGCGAGAGTTGCTTCTTCCAAGCGGCTTCGTCCTTGCGAACTTTCTCTTCCATGGCGATTCCCCATTCTCTTCCCGTTTTGGTACAGGTCGTGCAGTATCTGATACAGCGCAGTGGCTTGACGATTCAAGCCCCAGGCCAGATAGTGGAGAGGCAGTCTCTCTGTCCCGAAAGCTAGTATGGCAGAAACCACAGATACGGAATTCCCGCACAAACGGCGGTTCCGCAGGGCCAAGATGGTCAAACCGGTGCGAGTGCGGCCTTCCGAGCCTCGCGACGAACATTTTGAGGATATGCCGGTGAGTGTCAATGCGTCTAAAGAAGGCATTTATTTCACGACCCGGCGTAAGGACTATTACAAAGGGATGCGGGTATTCGTCACATTTCCGTTCTCTTCCCCGCACGATCCGATGAACTGCGAATATGTAGCCGAAGTCGTGCGCATTGAGGAACTGCCGAACGGAAGAGCCGGCATCGCCGTGCACCTGAAAATGACGATGAACTACAGTTCGGCGGCAAAGCCTGGCGTAGTTACCTCGATCTGATCTGCGCAAGGGCTGGCTTTTCATCAAAAAAGCTTTAGTTGACACGAGCTGCAAATTCCATTACTTTTTTCTTTCGCAATGAATCGCACATTCGCAACACGCGCGCATCGGCACCATCCCCATCACGGCCATACGCCGCGTGCGCTGAGGTGTGCATAGGAATCCGCTAGACAAAGCACTCTTCAGCCCGCTGGCGCAGCAAAGCCCAGCGGGTTTTTTGTTTTCAGGGAACAGCAATTCGGGAGGCTGACAGCGTGAAGATCGATTTCGATAAGGCAGGCGGGCTGGTTGCCGCCATTATTCAAGACCATCAGTCTGGCGAGGTGCTGATGTTGGGCTTCATGAATGCGGAGTCGCTGGCGCAGACACAGGCCTGCGGCGAAGTAGTCTTCTTTAGCCGCTCGCGGAACAAGCTTTGGAAAAAAGGGGAATCCAGCGGCCACGTGCTGAGGGTGCGCGAGATTCGGGTCGATTGCGATGCCGATGCCGTGCTTGTTCGTGTGCAGGCGGTTGGACTGGGTGTTTGCCATGAAGGTTATCGGAGTTGTTTTTTTCGCACCCTGGCGACTGACGGCAGCGTCGTGCTGAACAGCGAGCGGACGTTCGCGCCCGAGTCGGTATATGGCCATGAGAAAAACGCATGAGCCGGTTGAAACTCGGCATTCCCAAAGGGAGCTTGCAGGACGCGACGCTCGACCTCTTCGCGCGCGCGGGTTGGAAGATTGCCATCAGTTCGCGAAGCTACGTTCCCACAATCGACGATCCTGAAATCGAATGCCTGATGGTCCGCGCACAGGAAATGGCGCGGTACGTGGAAACGGGCGCGCTCGATGCGGGAATTACGGGGCATGATTGGGTGGTAGAAACTGGCGCCGCGGTCGATGAACTTTCCGAGTTGGTTTATGCCAAGCAGCGGCTTGCGCGTGTGCGCTGGGTGCTGGCGGTTCCGGAGGATTCTTCGATGCGCGAAGTGCGCGACCTGGAAGGTAAGACCATCGCCACGGAGGTCGTCCACATCACGGAAAAATATCTTGCTCGCCACGGAGTCAAAGCGCGCGTCGAATTCTCGTGGGGCGCCACCGAAGTGAAAGTGCCGCAGCTCGCTGACGCTATCGTGGAGGTGACCGAAACTGGTTCGTCGCTTCGAGCGAATCGTTTACGCATCGTGGACACCGTTCTGGAATCCGCGACGGTTTTCATCATGAATCGTTTTGCGGCGACAGAACCTTGGAAGCGTGAAAAGGCGGAGAATCTGATTCTCATGTTGCAGGGCGCTATCGCTGCCGCCAGCAAGGTCGGTTTGCTGCTTAACGTTCACCGCGACAATCTGGCGGCAGTGCTGAGTGTATTGCCGGCGCTGAAGAATCCAACAATCTCGGCTCTCAGCGATCCTGATTGGGTGGCCATTAACACCATCGTGGAAGAAGCCGTCGTGCGGCAGATTCTTCCGAAACTCAAGGCCGCCAAGGCGCAGGGGATTGTCGAATATCCCTTGAACAAGATCGTGCTCTGATGCGGATACTTAAACTCACAGCTTCCGTGGAAAAAAAGCTTCTTCGCGCGCGACGGGAACGGGATGTTGAGGCTGAAGGTGTCGCGAAGGAGATTATTGAAGACATTCGGCGCCGCGGCGACAAAGCGCTAGCAGCGTGGATTAAAAAATTGGACGGGGTTGATGTCCACAGAGAGGGGCTGTGGATCACCAAAAGCGAAATAGATGCCGCGCGAAAAAAAGTGGACCGCGAACTACTACGCGCGATCGAGCACGCTGCTCGAAACGTGCGCCGCGTCGCTGAAAAGCAGCTGCCACAACCATGGACGATCGAAGTCGAACCAGATGTAAAAATCGGCCAGCGCATTTCGCCCATCGAATCCATCGGCTGCTATATTCCGGGAGGTCAGTTCGCTTTGATTTCCACGCTGCTCATGACGGTGGTTCCGGCTAGGGTCGCCGGCGTGAAGGAGATCCAGGTTGTTTGTCCGCGGCCAAATGCGGCGCTTCTTGCCGCCGCGAGCTATTTGGGGATTGAACGAATCGGCCGGTTCGGCGGCGCACAAGCCATCGGGGCAATGGCATACGGAACAAAATCCGTTCCTCGAGTTGAGAAAATCTTTGGACCAGGAAATCGTTTCGTCACGGCTGCAAAGCAGCTGGTGAGCAGCGACTGCGCGATTGATTTGCCTGCCGGGCCAACAGAGGCCATTGTCTTCGCCGATCGCGGGAATCCGCGATGGATTGCGGCTGACTTGCTGGCGCAAGCGGAGCATGCGCCGGACGCCGGAAGTTTTTTTGTCACCACTTCGGCAGCGCTCGCTGGCAGCGTTCAGCGCGAGGTGGAATGGCAACTCAAGGAGCTTCCAGGGGGCGGAGGGTTGGCCAAATTGTCGACTTCTCTCGTTGGCAAGATTCTGGTTGCCCCGTCCGTGTCCGCGGCGTGTGAATTCATCAATCGCTTTGCGCCCGAGCACTTGAGCCTGCCAGACGATGGGCAAAGGCTCTTGAGGCAAATTCAATCTTCAGGCACGGTTTTCGTCGGCCCCTGGGGTGCGCAGCCTTTGGGCGACTACGCGAGCGGCAGCAACCACGTTCTTCCCACCGGCGGCTGGGCGCGAAAGCGCGGAGGACTCTCGGCGGCGGACTTCGTGAAATGCATCAGCGTCCAGACTATCGGACGCAAGGGATTTTCTGAGCTTGCTGACACCGTTGAAATTCTGGCCTCCGCCGAAGGATTGCATGCCCACCGGAATGCGATAAGAGTGCGCAGATGAAATCTCAACTCCCGATTCGCCAGGCTATCCTCGATCGCCGGACCTACGAAGCGCCAGCCGAAGGGCGGTTTGGTAAAATTCGTCTCGATTTCAACGAGAACACCGCGGGGTGCTCGCCCGCCGTTCTCCGTGCGCTCGCCCGTATCACGCCGCAAGAGTTCGCGATGTATCCGGAATATCAAGCGGCGACGAAACGCCTCGCGCGCTACTTCCGTGTGCGACCCGAAGAATTGATGCTCGCCAACGGCGGCGACGACGCGCTGCGCGTTTTCTTCGACGCCTTCGTCGATGCGGGCAGCCACATTCTTATCTGCGAGCCGACCTTTCCGATGTACCGCTACTATGGTGAGATTGCGGGCGCGCGCATCGACGTTGAGCGCTACGGCTCCGGCATGGAATTTCCGCTCGATGCCGTTCTTCGCTCACTGCGTAAAAAACCGCGCGTCCTGTTCATCGCCAATCCCAACAATCCCACTGGCACGCTTCTCCCGCCCAGCGATATCCGTAAAATTCTAAAAGCCGCTTCGCACACCGCAGTCGTCATGGATGAAGCCTACGCGGAATTCTCCGGCGCAACCGTCGTGCCGTGGATCAATAAATATCCAAACCTGTTCATCGCGCGCACATTTTCAAAAGCAGCGGGACTCGCAGCCCTACGCCTGGGCGCGGTAATCGCGAACGTCAAGTCTCTGGCGCTTCTTCGCCGCGCCATGCCGCCGTTTCCACTTAACATCGCCGCGCTCGCCGCGGCGCAGGCCGCAGTCAACGACGGGACCACAACACGCCGCTACGTTAGTAACGTGAAGCGCGCGCGCGCGTGGTTTTCGGCTGAATTGAAAAAACTTGGTTTCACCGTCTATCCGAGCGCAGGAAATTTTCTACTCGCCAATTTCGGACGCACGGGCCCGGCGCTTTTCAAAAAGCTTGAACGCCAAGGGATTCTTCTTCGCGAGCGCAGCCACGACCTCGGCCCGGGCTTCGTGCGCATCACCATCGGCACCGAAAAAGAGATGCGCCAGCTCTTGAAAGCGATCCAGAAAGGCTGAAGCCAATACGCCATGCCCAGAGCCGCCGCCATTCACCGCAAGACTAATGAAACCGACATTCGCCTGAAGTTGAATCTCGACGGTCGCGGAACTTCGCGCGTGGCCACGGGCATTCGCTTCTTCGATCACATGCTCGATCTGGTTGCGCGCCACGGCGCGTTCGATCTGGAAATTGCCGCGAAAGGCGATCTGGATGTCGATCAACACCACACCGTCGAAGATGTGGGCATCGCATTCGGGGAGGCCGTCCTGAAAGCGCTGGGGTCGAAACGCGGAATTTTGCGCGCCGGATACTTCCTCATGCCCATGGATGAAACGCTCGCTGCGGCCGCCGTCGATCTCGGTGGCCGTCCCTACTGCGTCGTGAACGCAAAGATTTCCGCAAAACGTGTTGGCGATTTCCAGTCGGAGCTCACTGAAGATTTTTTTCAGGGCTTCGCGCAAGCCGCGCGCGCCAACGTTCATCTGCGCGCGCTGTACGGCCGCTCTTCGCATCACCAGGTCGAAGCCATGTTCAAGGCGTTCGCGCGCGCACTGCGTTTCGCCGTTTCGCGCGACAAGCGCCTCCGCAGCGTTCTTCCCAGCACGAAAGGTCTGCTATGAAAATTACGCTTCTCGATTACGGCGCGGGCAACGTAACTTCCGTCGAGCGCGCGCTGCAGCGCCTGGGCAGCGAATCGCAACGCGCAAGCTCTCCCGAGTGCATCGCACAAGCTGAAGCGCTTCTTCTTCCAGGCGTCGGTCACTACGCCGCGCTGATCCGCGCGCTTGATGAGCGCGCGCTTCGTGCGCCACTTCTCGAAGCCGTTCAACGTGGCATTCCGTTTCTCGGCATTTGCCTCGGACTCCAGGCGCTTTACGAATCCAGCGACGAAGCGCCCGAACTTCTCGGCCTCAAAATTCTTCCCGGCGCTGTTCGCTCTCTTCCCACAACTGTAAAACTTCCGCACATGGGGTGGAACCAGCTCAAGATCACTCGTCCGTCGCAATTGCTCGAAGGCATCCCCGCGGATGCTTATTTCTATTTTGCACACTCCTTTGCCGCCATCAGCGCCAATGGCGAAGCCGTCGCCCTCTGCAGTCACGGAGCGGAGTTTGCCGCGGTCATCGAAAAACGAAACATCTTCGCCGTGCAATTTCACCCGGAAAAAAGCGGCGCCCCTGGCGCGCGCCTGCTGCAAAACTTTCTAAGGCTCGGCGCATGAGCCTGGCGCACCGCATCATTCCGTGCCTCGACACCGACGGTGCGCGCGTCGTCAAAGGCGTCAACTTCGTCGGCCTTCGCGATGCTGGCGATCCCGTTGCGCTCGCCGCTCGCTACAACGCGGAAGGAGCGGACGAGCTGGTCGTACTCGACATCGCCGCTTCTCGCGATCGGCGTCCCACTTTTCTCGAAACCATTCGTCGCGTTGCCGCGGAGCTTGCCATTCCGCTCACTGCCGGAGGCGGCATTCGAACGCTCGATGACGCTCGCTCCGTCGTTCGGGCCGGCGCGGACAAAGTCACCGTGAACACCGCGGCAGTAGAACATCCCGGACTAATTTCCGAACTCTCTCAGGAATTCGGGGCACAAGCCGTCGTCCT
>Ga0210407_10002663_pt1 | contig 15188 bp, 14 predicted proteins | sample IncBWC27MmetaG_FD_150860 | JGI IMG/M metagenome (GOLD analysis project Ga0210407, IMG submission 150860) | Forest soil microbial communities from Barre Woods Harvard Forest LTER site, Petersham, Massachusetts, United States - Inc-BW-C-27-M | ecosystem: Environmental > Terrestrial > Soil >...
CGCCCGAAAGCTCCTCACCATTCTCAACGCTATTATCCGAGAGCAGAAGCCATGGCTCCCCGCTTGACAGCAAAGACAGTCGCTCCCCCTTGTGGGGGAGGACTGAGGAGGGGGGTCGCGCCGTCCTACGCGACGAGCCAGCGATGGCGCATTCGATAATCTCCACGGTCCGCGCGACCCCCCACCCATAGGGCGTTCGGGAGAACGCCCGTCCCTCGGACGGGCTATGCCCGCCCCCACATAGGGCGTTCGGAAGAACGCCCGTCTCTCGACGGGCTATGAGGGGGTGCGCTAACGCCATCGATTCTACCCAAATGCAGCAGGCTTTAGGCCTTGCCAGACAACTGCTGTCCGAGCGGCAGGGAGCGGATGCGCTTGCCGCTCGCCGCAAAGATCGCGTTCATGAGCGCAGGCGCGACCGGCGGCACGCCCGGTTCGCCCACGCCGCCCATATGCATGTCATAGCCGCGCGGCACGATATAGACATGCGTCTCACGCGGCGCGTCGGTGATCCGGATCACCTGGTAGTCGTCGAGATTGCTCTGCTGGACCCTGCCGTCCTTGAACGAGATTTCGTTCAGCAGGCCCACGCCGAGGCCCATGACGACCGCTCCCTCAAATTGAGAGCGGACGCGATCCGGATTCACGATGGGCCCGCAATCAACGGCGATGTCGACCCGCGGCACCGTGACGTTGCCTTTCTCGTCAACCGCAGCCTCGATGACCGCCGCCACATAGCTGACAAAGCTGCGGTGCACCGCGAGACCAAGGCCATGACCTTTCGGAACTTGGCGTGTTCCCCAACCCGCTTTTTCGGTGACGAGTTCGACAACGTTGCGCAGCCGGCCGGTGTCGATCGGGTAGACCTCCGGATTCTCGCCGTAATCCCAAAAGCTCTTCACCTTCTGCGGCACGTCGAGGATGCGAGCGGGGCCGATCAAATCGAGCAGAAACGCCTTCTGATCCTTGCCCGCGGCAGAAGCGAGCTCGGCGACGAAGGATTGAACGGCGAACCCGTGCGGAACATTGGAGACAGAGCGCCACCAGCCAATCTTGGTGTGCGCCTCGGCCTCGCCGTTCTCGATACTGACGTTCTTGATGTCGAAGGGCATGTCGACGAGGCCCATGCCCTGCTCGAATGGCGCCTCATGTTTCGGATCGGCCACGAACAGCGAAAAGATCGTCGGCGCGACGCTGTTGTGTCGCCATGCGACGACGTGGCCATCCTTATCGAGCCCGGCCTCAAGACGTTCGACCGACACCGTGTGGAAGAAGTCGTTGTGGATGTCGTCCTCGCGAGTCCACACGACCTTGACCGGCGCTCCGCCCATCGCCTTTGAGCACAAAGCCGCCTCGACTGCGAAATCCGGCTTTGACTTCCGGCCGAAACCGCCACCCAAAAGGGTCACGTTGACGGTAACGTTCTCAGGCGGAAGCGCCAGATAGGCAGCGACCAAGTCATGCGCGGCCTGCGGGCTTTGAACGCTGGTCCAGACTTCGGCCTTGCCGTCGACGATCCGACAGGTCGCGGATGGCGGCTCCATCGTCGCATGCGCGTTGTGAGGAATGTAGTACTCGGCCTCGACTTTCTTGTCCGCGCTCGCGTAAGCCGCGGCGAAGTCGCCATCGCTGCGCAGGATGGCGCCAGTCTTCCTCGCGGTCGCCTCCACCTGTGCGCGGTAGGCTTGGGAATCGTAAGTCCCGTGCGGACCGTCGTCCCAAGTGATCTTCAGGGCGTTGCGGCCCTGGATCGCAGCCCAGGTGTTGTCCGCGATGATTGCGATTCCCCCTGACGGTTGGAATTTCATTGGGTACGACGGCGTGGGGATCTCGACGATCTGGACCACGCCCGGGACCTTTTTCGCGTCCGTCGCATCATAGGACGCGACCTTGCCCCCCATCACCGCCGGGCGCGCAATGACGGCGTACTTCTGGCCCGGCAACCGGACGTCCTGGCCATAAATGGCGCGACCGGTCGTAATGTTGAAGCCATCGACGATATTGGTCCCTTCCTTGCCGATGTAGCGGAACTCGGAAGGGTCTTTGAGGGGCAGACTGACAGGCGTTGCGGCGCCGGTCTTCTCGAGGCCGACGTTCGACGGGACGCCCATCGTGCTGGCGTCTGCGGCGAGCTCTCCATAGCCGAGCTTCTTGCCGGTCGACTTCTGGATGACCTCGTGGTTCTTCGCCTCCACGTCGGAGACGTCCACGCCCCAACGTTTCGCTGCGGCCGCCTCCAGCATCATGCGGGCTGCAGCTCCCACCTGTCGCATCGGCATGAAGAAATGCCGGGTCGACCGCGAGCCGTCGGTGTCCTGGTTGCCGTACTTGGTCTCGTCGCCTGTCGCTTGGGCGACTTTCACTTTTGCCCAATCCGCTCCCATTTCGTCGGCCACGATCAGCGGCATGCCGGTGCGTATGCCCTGTCCCATCTCGGAACGATGGCAAACGATGGTGACAATTCCGTCTGGCGCGATGGAAACAAAAGCCAGAGGACTGTTGACCGTGCCGTGCGGCATGCCGTCGGCGCCCCACTTGGGGGCGTCATTGGCCAGCGCCGGACGAGACGGCAGGACGTGCACCGCGAGCACAAGGCCTGTTGTCGAGAGGATGCCCTTGAGGACGCCGCGCCGGCTAACATTCTCGATGGCAGATGTCGTCACGATTTCGCGAATGTGCTGGGTCATGGTCAGGCTCCCGCAGCTTGCTTGATGGCGGCGCGAATGCGTTGGTAGGTCCCGCAGCGGCAGATGTTGCCGTACATCGTGCTGTCGATGTCGGAGTCGGTCGGATGAGGCGTCTGCTTCAGAAGTGCGACGGCCTGCATGATCTGGCCAGCCTGGCAATAGCCGCACTGCGGCACGTTGACAACGCGCCAGGCCTGCTGCACGCGATGGTTCCCTTCCGGGTCCAAGCCTTCGATCGTGGTGACGGACTTGCCGTTCACGTCAGCCATCTGCGTCTGGCATGACCTGGTGGCGTCGCCGTCGAGATGGATCGTGCAGGCGCCGCAAGCGGCCACGCCGCAGCCAAACTTCGTGCCAGTGAGCCCAAGAACGTCGCGCAGATACCAGAGCACAGGCATTGACGGATCGCCGTCGAATGATTGCGCCTGACCGTTGACATGCAGAGTGATCATGCTTTCCTCCGAGTCGAAAGCGGCTGTCTTAAGGTTTGTGCCGCCCGGCATCGCCAGCGCGCATCGTTTTTCCTGCAGCGCACTGAAATAGTGGTAAGGAACCAATAGGGAAGGAGCAACAAAGATCACGATTATTTGAACGGATGCGCCGGTGCGGTCCGAGTTACTTCTATATTCAAGACTCCATCGCGAAATATTCATGGAGATATCACGGCCGTAGGCGACGGGACTTTACTGAAGCAATGCGCTAGACTCCTATTTGATTGATGCGCTCTCCTGGCGCGGTGTAACATCCTCGCGAAGAAATCAAATTGGGCGGGCCGACCGCCTACGGTTGGGCGCCATGCTTACCGCAAGCGTTGGCAAGCGCACTCGGGGGCGACGGCCATGGACTCGGATCGTGGCCGGGTAGGGTTCCTTGCGCTAGTTCCGCCGGCATGGGTCGTCCGAAAAGAGGCGACGACCCGCGTCGATCTTGAACTGGTGATCGCCGTAGACGTGTCGACGTCAATGAGTGATCAAGAGCAGCGTATGCAGCGCGAAGGCTATGTCGACGCGCTCCTCAGTCCCGAAGTCATGCGAGCGATCAAATCGGGCCGGCGCGGCAAGATCGCCCTTGCTTATATGGAGTGGGCGAGGCCGGAGTATCAGCGGGTAATCGTGCCCTGGACCGTCATCGAGGACCCAACTGACGCGGCGGGGGCGGCGAAGCTCATCAGGGGACAGCCGATGTTGCCCCAAGGTGGGACCTCGATTTCGACCGCGCTGTTGTCTGCAGCGAGGTTGCTTCTCAACAGCGGACTTGAGAGCGATCGTCAGGTTGTCGATGTCTCCGGCGACGGACCGAACAACGCGGGTCCGACTGTCGAGAGCGCGCGAGACGCCTTGATCGCTCGCGGCGTCACGATAAATGGGCTGGCGATTTCAATTCCGGTTGGCGAACCGTATGACATGATCGAATCCTTCCCATTGAACTACGTCATATCGTACTATAAACTGCGTGATTGGCGGACCGCATGCGTTTGTTCTCGCTGTCGGCCACGTAGGGGACTTCGAAAGGGCCATCCGCAAGAAATTCGTGGCGGAGATCGCGGGTCCGCCGCCGCCCTCGATCGCCGTTGCGGCGCAGGACGTTGGCGGCAACGCTTCGTTTGACTGCTCGGTTCATTCGCTGGGGCGATAGTGCGCGCTGGGGCGATAGTGCGCAGTCGGAGACCGCCTACGACCCCTGATGTCGGACCTCGGCGGGTCGCGCTGCAGATCCTGGTTTGACATCCCCGCTCTGCCCGCATAATAGGCCAGCCTTCGTCAGGTTTTGGCCTCGTCGATCAAGCCGACTGTCCCTTGGGGTCAGCGGTCCCCGTCCGGCAGCGCGCGGCGCCCCCGGGCGCGATTGGCGTTGGCTGGAACGCGGATGTGGCTCAGCGGATTGGATGATCGGCGTCTCGCCTTATCTATCCGCTCAGCGCCTTCGCCGCCTGATCAAAGGAGCGTGACCCATGTTCGAGAGCCTGTCCGAAAAGCTCTCCGGCATCCTGGATAAACTCACTGGCCGCGGCGCCCTCTCCGAGGAAGACGTCAACGCCGCTATGCGCGAAGTGCGTCGTGCCTTGCTCGAGGCGGATGTCGCGCTTGAGGTCGTGCGCTCGTTTGTCGACCGGACCCGCACCAAGGCCGTGGGCGCTTCTGTCATCAAGTCGGTCAAGCCCGGCCAGATGGTGGTCAAGATCGTCCACGATTCGCTGGTCGAGACGCTGGGCACGGACTCGCAGGCGATCGATCTCAACGCGCCGGCTCCCGTGGCGATCATGCTGGTCGGCCTGCAAGGCGCGGGCAAGACGACGACTGCGGCCAAGATCGCCAAACGCTTGACCGAGCGGGACAAGCACAAGGTGCTGATGGCCTCGCTCGACGTGAAGCGGCCCGCGGCGCAGGAACAGCTCGCGGTGCTGGGCCAACAGGTCGGGGTCGCGACCTTGCCGATTATCTTCGGCGAGGATCCGGTCGCGATCGCCAAACGCGCCGAGAGCGCCGCGCGCCTGCAAGGCTACGATGTCGTGATCCTCGACACCGCCGGGCGCACCCATATTGACGAACCGCTGATGCAGGAGATGGCGGAGATCCGCGACGCCGCGCGGCCCCACGAAATCCTCTTGGTGGCTGACGCCTTGACCGGCCAGGACGCCGTCAATCTGGCCAAGAACTTCAACGAGCAAGTGGGCTTAACCGGCATCGTGCTGACCCGCATGGACGGCGACGGCCGCGGTGGCGCGGCTTTGTCGATGCGCTCGGTCACCGGCAAGCCGATCAAGCTGCTTGGCGTCGGCGAGAAGATGGACGCGATCGAGGATTTCCATCCCGCGCGTCTTGCCGACCGCATCCTCGGCATGGGCGACATTGTCAGCTTGGTCGAGAAAGCGGCGCAAAATATCGACGCAGCGCAGGCGGCCAAGATGGCCGAGAAGATGCGGAAGGGCGTCTTCGACCTGAACGACCTCTCCGAGCAATTGGCGCAGATTGAGAAACTTGGCGGCATGGGCGGCATCATGGGCATGCTGCCCGGCGTCGCCAAGATCAAGGACCAGCTCAATTCCGCCAATCTCGACGACAAGTTCGTCAAGCGCCAGCGGGCGATCATCTCGTCAATGACGCCGCAGGAGCGCCGCAACCCCGATATCCTGAAAGCGTCGCGCAAGAAGCGCATCGCCGCGGGCTCGGGCGTCACGGTCGAATATGTCAACCGGCTGCTCAAGCAGCACCGCCAGATGGCCGACATGATGAAGGCGATGGGCGGCGGTGCGGCTAAGCGCGGCATGATGGGCAAGCTCGGGCAGATGATGGGCCTTGGCGGAGGCATGCCGATGCCGTCGCCGGAACAGATCGAAGCCATGCAGAAGCAGCTGGGCGGCGCGGGGCTCCCCGGAGCGCCTTCGGGACCGCCCGGCATTCCAGCCGCCCCGCCGCCCGGCGCCTTCAACTTGCCCCCGCAATTCCCCGGGTTCGGCGGCGGCCCGAAGCTGCCCGGCCTCGGCGGCGGCTTCAATCCGTTCGGCAAGAAGAAATGACTTCAACAACCCATCTGATCTGAAAGGAAAACACTGATGTCCCTCAAAATCCGCCTCTCCCGCGGCGGCACAAAAAAGCGCGCCTTCTACCGCATTGTGGTGGCCGACGCTCGCATGCCGCGCGACGGCCGCTTCGTCGAAAAGATTGGCACCTTTGACCCCCTGAAGGCCAAGGACGACGCCAGTCGCCTCGTGCTCGATCAAGAGAAGGCCAAGGCGTGGCTCGTCAAGGGCGCGCAGCCGACCGATCGCGTGCTGCGCCTGCTCGACAGCCTTGGCCTCGCCAAGCGCGAGGCGCGCAACAATCCGCAGAAGGCGCAGCCGAAGAAGAAAGCGCAGGAGCGCGCCGCCGCTGCTGCGGCCGCAGCCGAAAAGGCCGCGGCAGTTCCGACGGCCTGAACGCGCTAACGCAACTTGCGCGCACCCGACCGCCTCATCTTGATGGGCGTATTCGGCGCGCCGCAGGGGGTGCGCGGGGAAGTTCGGGTCAAATCGCTGACTGGCGAACCGAGCGCCATCGGCGTCTATGGGCCTCTGACCAACAAAGGCCGGACGCGATCGTTCGCGTTCGAATCCCTTCGCTCGCTTAAGGACGACATGCTGGTGGCGCGGATCACCGGCGTTTCGACCCGTGAGGCGGCCGAGGCATTGAAGGGCGTGGAAATCTTCGCCCGCCGTGACCAATTGCCGCCGCCCAACGAGGACGAATTCTACTACGATGATCTGGTCGGGCTGGAGGCGGTCGACGCGGCGGGAGGGAGCATGGGCCGCGTCGTGTCGCTCATGAACCACGGCGCCGGCGCCGTTCTCGAGATCGCCCCGGTCGGCGGGGGTGAAACCCTGCTTTTGCCGTTCACCAAGGACGTCGCCCGGAGCATCGATTTCGACGCCGAGCGGATTGTCATCGAACGCCCGCGCGAAGTCGAGGGCGACTAGCGTCTGAGGCGAACGGGGTGTTGCTAAGGGCGAAGGGGGCGGATACACAAAGGCGCTCGCGCCGTTGAGTTCATCCGGCGCTGATGGTTGGGGATCCCAGACCCGCTTGTTCGTTTGGAGACGCGCTGCATGACGATGAGTTCCGAGACGGCTTCAACAGGCCATGGGGGCCACTCGGTAACGAAGCGGGACTTCCTGTTTCTGGCGACCGGATCGCTGGCGACAGTCGGCGTCGTGACAACCCTCTGGCCGTTCATCGACCAGATGAATCCCGACGCCGCAACGATCGCTGCAGCGGGTCCCGTCGACATCGACATCGGCCAACTCCAGCCGGGCCAGCGGGTGGTGACGCTGTGGGCGTCCCGACCGGTGTTTGTGGTGAAACGTGCTCAGCCGGCGCTTGATGAACTGAAAAATCCAAAGCTCCTCTCTCAGCTGCGCGACCCGAACTCTGAGCAAAACCAGCAGCCGAATTATGCGGCCAACTGGAGCCGGTCGGTTAAACCCGAGATTCTCGTGCTGGTTGGGGTCTGCACGCACCTTGGCTGCATTCCGCTGTTCGATCCGCAGCCGAGCGCGACCGATCCAGCGCCCGATTGGCCGGGCGGCTTCTTCTGCCCGTGCCATGGCTCCAAATATGATTTGGCCGGCCGTGTCTTTCAGGGCGTCCCCGCGCCCTATAACCTGCCGGTGCCGCCCTATCATTTCCCCGACGACAAGACGGTGCGGGTGGGGCAGAACCCGCCGGGCGCGACTTTCGATTTCAACTCGATCCTGCAAGTCTAGCTTCGAAAAATCGATCGGTGGCAGTGATCGGGCGAACGCGCTAAGCGTCGCCCGATGTTCGCCTGCACAATCCTAACCCTGTTTCCGGCCATGTTCCCTGGCCCGCTTGGCCAGTCGCTGGCCGGCGACGCACTGGCGCGGGGGTTGTGGTCGCTGGAGGCCCGCGACATCCGCGAGCATGGGCTCGGGCGCCATCGGGCGGTCGACGACACGCCGGCCAGCGGCGGCCCGGGAATGGTGATGCGGGCGGACGTCGTCGCTGCGAGCGTCGACGCGGCGCTCGCGTCGGATGACCCGAGGCCGCGGCTGATCATGAGCCCGCGCGGCGAGCCCTTCCGCCAAGCGCGAGCTCGCGAATGGGCGGCGGGCCCTGGCCTTGTCATTCTCTGCCCGCGCTTCGAGGGCGTCGATGAGCGGGTCATCGAAGCGCGCGGTCTCATCGAAGTGTCGGTCGGCGATTATGTGTTATCAGGGGGCGAGATCGCCGCGCTCGCCATTCTCGACGCCTGCGTGCGCCTCATTCCCGGCGTGATGGGCAAGGAGGAGTCGGGCGCCGAGGAGAGCTTCGAGCGTGGGCTGCTCGAATATCCGCACTACACCCGCCCCCGCGAATGGGAAGGCCGCGCAATTCCGGACGTGCTGCTCTCCGGGGACCACGCGAAGATCGCGACATGGCGTCGCGCCGAGGCCGAGCGCATCACGCGCGAGAGACGCCCGGACTTGACGGAGCGTTAGGGGCCGCCAAACTCGCCGCGGTTTGTGGTTTTGTTCTCGCCGATCGCCCTATCCTCCGAGCAACGACCGGCCTACGGTCAAAAATAGACATGTGGAGGCCGAATGCCGGCGTGGGTAGAAGACGCACAACAGCTGACCGAGCTTAGAGACTTAAGCAGCTCGCAGAGCTCGGTCTTGCTTCGAACAACGGAAGTCGAAGAGTTCCTGTCTAACCTCAATTTGTCTTCTCACGCCCTCGTGGCGCCGAAGGGATTTGGGAAAACCCTCGTTCTCAAACTCAAGCGCATTTCATTGCAGGAAAATGATTATCGCTGCTTTCCATTCTCGCCAATTGTCGATCGCCCGAGCAACAAGCCGCCGATCCTGCCCAATGAAATCATCAATGTCCTGGAGAGCAGCGACAATTGGGAGACGCTGTGGAATATCGCTTTCTCGGTATGCCTGATCAAGGGATTCCAGGACGATCGCGACGTTCACCAACAGCTCACCGACCTGTTGGACTCTGGTGATTTACCGCAAACATTGCTGAACATCCTAGCTCACCCGCACATCACCAGACCGTTCGACATACTGCACGATTGCCTGGCTGCGCAGCGCAACGAAATCTTTCTGATCATGCGGGCGGCGCAACAGGTGACGCGGATATTCGCGACAATTCACAAGCAGGCGGGAATATTCGTCGACAACATCGACGAATATCTCATCCACTACATCAACTTCTCTTATCTCCGCCGCAACGAGGTCCACGAACGATTTGTCCGCATCTGGCACGCAGGCCAGATCGGCGCCTGGCTCGCCTTGAGACGTTTGCATGGGATCAATCCCCACGTGCGGATCTTCGTCTCGATCAGGAAGGAGGCTTATCAGCATGCCGCTCAGAACGAGCCGCAGTTCTCCAACCTGAGGTCGTTCCGAAGAGAGTTGCGCTACAGAATCGAGGACATCAAACAAATCATCGAAAACAACATCGCGATCGCTTCAAAGAGTGATCTGGTCGACAGGAGCAGTGAAGATCCCCTGCTGCGTTTTCTTGGACCGAAGAATGAATTCGTTTCAAATGCGGGAACAGCACGGCAAGAGCGAGCGATCGACTATTGGACTCGCCACTGCTCGCTGAGGCCGCGCGACGCGATCGTCATCGGCAAGGAGATCAGCCTGATTGGCGTCAAGAGAAGAAGTCAGCAGGAAATTCGCAACGCGATCAATTCCGCTGCGGCGGAGCGAGTTGAAACGCTCTTCAATGAGGTCGCGCCATTCTTCAGCGGATTGTATCCGGAAATCTTTCCCCAGATCATCAAATCCAACGTGTTGACGCATGATGAGGTGGTTGAGGCGTCCAACGCTTATGCAGATATCGCGGCGAGACAATACGAGATCGAAACCGAGGCAGCGCGACATCCGTTCTGCGCGCTCTATGCCCTGGGACTGGTCGGGATTGTCCAACAAAGCCGGGACGATCCCACTCGGCTCGTGCAAAAATTCGCCCCCGTCGGGGACATCGCCTTCGGCAAGATCCATGTCTTGCCGCACGCCGAGACTTATCTGATCCACCCGTCGCTCAGCGACTTCATCACTCGCCGAAACGTCGGGTTTCTTAAGGAGCTGAATAAGCACAACGTCATCGGCGATGAGCTCGAATGGAGGCCCGAGGAAAGCATCCGGTTTGTGGCCGTTGGCGATATTCGCGGCTACCGGGAAAACATCGTCCAGATTGCCGGGAGGTCGCAGACTTTCGACAAATACTGGCGCGATTTGTTCCGGCAGTTCACCCGCGATTTGGACTACGCGAATACGTCCGCCGGCGACCATCTGGTTTTGGCAGATAGAAGCCCGGGCAGGCTCTTGCGGGCGGCGCGCGGACTCAGCGCCCAACTCTTGGCTTCCGGATACAACTTGCAGATGAGAGTGGGCGCGCATAGCGGATTCTGGAAACTCAATCCGGCGCTGGAAGGCGCCCAGCACCCCGAAATTTCCGATATCGTCGTCGTCGCTGCACGTATCGAGCCGCTTGCCAAGCCAGGCGACATCCTCCTGTCTCAGCAATTCGTCGATGACGCGCAACGGTATGGGTACCGCTTCGTGGAGGACGGCTGCTCGCTCGTCACCGACCAATATGTCGGCGCTGGGCGGTACCAGGCCGGAGTTGGCGTCTTGATTTCGAAAGACAGCGAGGCTGCCCAGCACGTCCCGATCTACCTGTTCGGAAGCGCGGACGAGCGAGATCCGGTTCGAGTGTTTAGGACGAGGAGCAATCCGGCGAGAGGTTCGCAAAGCGAGCCCCCCGCCAATGAGCCGGCCTGAACACATCAAGGCGCGGGGCAGAACACGCGAAGCCGATGTCCGTCGGAGTCGGCGGAAAGGAACGTTCGGCCGAAGTCCATCGTAACCGTCCCCTGCAGGATGACGGCGCCTTTGCGTTTCCGATCCGCGCAGAGCGCTTCGACTTCTTCGTTGGTCTCGACCGCCATCGCCAATTCTCCGGTGTCGGCTGCGCCGCTCGGTGCGGGCTCGACGTCGCGACGGGCCCAGAGCCCAAGTCTGAGACCAGGCGAAAGTTCGAACATGACGAAGTTCGGCGAGGAGTCGAGCGGCTGGCGGTCAAGCAAGCGAGCGTAAAAGGCGGCGCTCACCTGCGGCTCGTTGACGTAAAGCAGGACGAAATGCGGTAGGGACATCGGATCGCTCCTTTAATTGAAGAGGATGCGATCCTTACGCGTGGGCAGCGTCAGATTCCGTCAGCAGCCTCACTCTGGAGGCGCTGTGCCTTCGCTGAGGCGCCAGTCCTTGAGCAGGCGATGGCGGCTCAGCGGATAGCGCGCCTCGAGCGTCCGGCACGAGGCGATCCGATCGGCGCGGAAATGCCGGAATCCCTGCCTGAGCTCGCACCAGGCCATCACGACGCGCGCCTCCTCGAAATATCCGACGCCGAACGGCCAGATCGTGCGTTCGGTCTTCGCGCCATGTGCGTCACAGTACTCGACCGCGAGCTTCCGTTCGGCCCGTATGGCGGCCCGGATCGGAGCGAGGTCGCGCGCGGCTGCGCCTGGCGCTTCACTGGGCGGCACAATGAGGGTCGACGCCTCGACGTCCTCGCGCAGGCGCGCCGGCAGGACGGCGGAGATCTTGGCGATCGCGTCATGTGCGGCGAGCGCAAGCGATTCGTCGGTCCGCGCTCCGACCCAGCGGGCGCCTAGAACAAGCGCCTCGATCTCCTCGCCGCTCAACATGAGCGGGGGGAGCCAGAAGCCCGGCTTGAGAACATAGCCCACGCCCGCTTCGCCCTCGATCTCCGCCCCCTGCCCCTGCAGACTCGCGATGTCGCGGTAGAGCGTTCGTAAGGAGACGCCGAGCTCGTCGGCAAGGACACGTCCGCTGACCGGTCGCCGCCGGCGCCGGAGCGCCTGCAGAAGCGCGAGAAGCCTTTCCGAGCGCGGCAATCGCTGTCGAGGCTCCTGCTTGTCAGCGCGTCGGCACCGGATGCTCGCCGCGATAGTCATAGAAGCCGCGCTGGGTTTTCCTGCCCAGCCAGCCGGCCTCGACATATTTCACCAGCAGCGGACAGGGGCGATATTTGGAATCGGCCAGTCCCTCATGCAGCACCTGCATGACAGCGAGGCAAGTGTCGAGGCCGATGAAGTCGGCAAGCTGCAAGGGTCCCATCGGGTGATTGGCGCCGAGCCGCATCGCAGTATCGATCGCCTCGACCGAGCCCACGCCTTCATAGAGGGTGTAGACCGCTTCATTGATCATCGGCAGCAGGATTCGGTTGACGATGAAAGCGGGGAAATCCTCGGACATCGTCGCCGTCTTGCCGAGGCGAGTGACGAAGTTCTTCGCGGCCTCGAACGTCTCATCCTTGGTGGCGATGCCGCGGATCAGTTCGACCAGCTGCATGCGCGGCACCGGATTCATGAAATGGATGCCGATGAAACGCTCGGGATTGGCTGTCACCGACGCGAGGCGCGTGATTGAGATCGAGGACGTATTGGACGCGACGATCGCGTCCGGCTTGAGAAAGGAGCGCAGCGCGATGAAAATCTTGCGCTTGACCTCTTCGTTCTCGGAGGCAGCCTCGACAACGAGATCGCAATCGCCGAGCTTGTCGAAGGTCGGAGCCACCTGAATGCGATCGAGGATCGCCTTACGCTCGGCTTCGGCGATCTGCCCCTTTGCGACCTGGCGCGAAAGGTGACCGTTGATGGTCGCGAGAGCCGCGTTGATCCGTTCTTCCGCGACGTCGTTGATGGAAACAGTCAATCCGGCTTGAGCGGCGACCTCAGCGATGCCGGCGCCCATCTGGCCGGCGCCGATGACGCCAACCGTTTCGATGTTGAATGTCATTTCTCTTTCCAGCGAACAGCCTGCGCCGCGTCCCAATCATAGACGAGCAGCCACGAGCGTCCAGTCGGACGCTGGGCTTTTCGCATGGCCGGAGCTTACCGCCCGATCTTCGCGAGCTCCGCGGCAAGTTCGGGCAACGCCGTATAGAGATCGGCGACCAGGCCGTAGTCGGCGACCTGGAAGATCGGCGCCTCCTCGTCCTTGTTGATGGCGACGATGACTTTCGAATCCTTCATCCCCGCCAGATGCTGGATCGCGCCAGAAATGCCGACCGCGATATAGAGCTCGGGCGCCACCACCTTGCCGGTCTGGCCGACCTGCCAGTCGTTGGGCGCGTAGCCGGCGTCGACTGCGGCGCGGGACGCGCCCATCGCCGCGCCGAGCTTGTCAGCGACCGGCTCGATATAGGTCTTGAAATTTTCCGCCTTCTGCATCGCCCGACCGCCCGAGATGATGATCCTGGCAGAGGCCAGTTCCGGCCGGTCAGACTTGGCGAGCGCCTCGCCCACGAAGGACGACACCGCGGGATCGGCGGCGGGCGCGACTGTCTCGATCGGCGCCGAGCCGCCTGCGCCGGTCGCGGCGAAAGAGGCGGTGCGCACGGTCACGACGATCTTCGGATCGGTCGACTCGACGGTCTGGATGGCGTTGCCGGCATAGATCGGCCGCTCGAAGGTCTTGGGGCCGATGACCTTGATGATATCGGAAATCTGCATCACGTCGATGAGCGCGGCAACGCGCGGCGCAACATTCTTGGCGCTGGCGGTCGAGGCCGCCACGACGGCGTCATAGCCGGGCGCGAGCCCGACAATCAGCGCCGCCAGCGGCTCCGCCAGGCCATGCCCGTAAAGAGGATTGTCTGCGACGAGCACTTTCGCCACGCCGTGAAGCTTGGCCGCCGCCTCTGCGGCACCACCGACATTGGAGCCTGCGACGAGAACATCGATGGGCGCCTTGAGCTCGAGCGCGGCGGTCAGCGCGCGCGCGGTCGCATCGTTCAATTGTCCGCCCGCGACTTCCGCCAGAAGAAGGGTAGCCATCGTCAGATCACCCCCGCTTCATCGCGAAGCTTCTGTACGAGCTCCGCCGCCGATTTGACCTTCACTCCGGACTTGCGACCCGGCGGCTCAACGGTCTTCATGACCTTGAGCCGAGGAGAAACGTCGACGCCATAATCGGCCGGCGTCTTCTCCTCGATCGGCTTCTTCTTCGCCTTCATGATATTGGGCAGCGAGGCGTAGCGCGGCTCGTTCAAGCGCAAATCGGTGGTGACGATCGCCGGCAGCTTCAGCGACACGGTCTGCATGCCGCCGTCGACCTCGCGCGTGACTTCGACCGAGCCGTCGCCGACGACGACCTTGGAGGCGAACGTGCCCTGGCCCCAGCCGGTGAGCGCCGCCAGCATCTGTCCGGTCTGGTTCGAGTCGTCGTCGATCGCCTGTTTGCCCATGATGACGAGGCCCGGCTGTTCGGCGGCGACGACGCCCTTGAGCAGCTTGGCGACCGCCAAAGGTTCCACGAGCGCGTCGTTCTTGATGAGAATGCCGCGATCGGCGCCCATGGCGAGCGCTGTGCGAATCGTTTCGCTAGCCTGCTGCGGGCCAATCGAGACAATGACCACCTCGGTCGCCTTGCCGGCTTCCTTTTGCCTCAGCGCTTCCTCGACTGCGATTTCGTCGAACGGATTCATCGACATCTTGACGTTGGCGAGTTCGACTCCCGAGCCGTCGGACCTGAGCCGGATCTTGATGTTGTAGTCGACCACCCGTTTGACGGGCACGAGGATCTTCATCGACCGCAGAACTCCTGCCGAATTGGGCGCTTGCCCAAGCAATTCGAGGCCGAACCCCTAATCGTGGCTCCGGCGCGAGTCAACGCAAGCGAGGAGTCCGTTTCGGGGATCGCACCGCGCTAAATTGGTAGGGTTCCGATTGTGTCAGCTTGTGCGGTGACATGCAGAAATCGCCGTGAAAGCGCGCGCCTTGTCGCTTTGGCGAACCGTCGCCTACACGCCTCGCCACGACCGTACATGGGCAATCCTCGGCCAACCGCCGCGCGATTGACAGAACCGGAATTCTGACGCCAAGTCGCGGAAAGAAAGCAAAGGAGTAACTGCCGGTCGAGATTTGGGGAAAGGGCGCACTCTAGAGAGGATCCAAGCCAATGAACGAACTGGATTATTGGAA
>Ga0210407_10002664_pt1 | contig 15183 bp, 11 predicted proteins | sample IncBWC27MmetaG_FD_150860 | JGI IMG/M metagenome (GOLD analysis project Ga0210407, IMG submission 150860) | Forest soil microbial communities from Barre Woods Harvard Forest LTER site, Petersham, Massachusetts, United States - Inc-BW-C-27-M | ecosystem: Environmental > Terrestrial > Soil >...
CAAGGAAAACGGCTTGCCACTTACCGCGGATTCGGTGATGTCCGCCGCTTCCTGGAGCAAGGTCGCGTTTGCGTACCTGGTGATGCAGTTGGTGGACGAAGGAACGCTGAACCTGGATAAACCCGTATACGATTATCTGCCCGAACCTTTGCCAGATTACCCGAACTACGCCGATCTGGCCGACGACCCGCGCTATAAGAAAATTACCGCGCGAATGTTGCTGAGCCACACCAGCGGATTTCCAAATTGGCGATGGATCAATGACGACCGCAAGCTGAATATTAATTTTGAGCCGGGCTCGCGCTATGCGTACTCCGGTGAAGGAATCGATCTGTTGCAATTGGTTGTGGAGACGATCACCAAGACGCCGCTGAAGGAACTGATGCAGCAGCGGGTGTTCAAGCCACTGGGCATGAATCGAACCAGCATGATTTGGCAAAGCAGCTTCGATTTGAACTACGCGAACGGGTACGACGAGTACGGCCGTTCGCTCGGGCCCGAAAAATTCAAAAGGGCTGATGCGGCCGGCTCGATGCTTACGACGCCGGCGGATTTTTCACGATTCATCCAGGCGATGATGCGAGGCAACTCGTCCGGCGGCCGGAACTTGCTGTCGAACCAGGCGCGGCAGCAGATGCTGAGCCCGCAGATTCAAATCTTATCGAAATACGAGTTCCCTACCCTGACCGGTGAAGGCACGGACGCGAACAAATCAATTCACCTAAGCTACGGACTGGCCTGGGGACTTTATTGGACACCTTACGGAAAAGCGTTTTTCAAGGAAGGGCACGCCGATGGCGAGCGAAACTATACGGTGTGCTTCGACGAGAAAAAGACCGGGATTTTGATCATGACCAACAGCGCCAACGGCGAGGGCATCTACAAGGAAATGCTCGAGACGTTGCTGCGGAACAATTACACCCCGATCGAATGGGAAGGGTTCACTCCCTACGACAAGCTGCCGCCCCGCCCACCGTTGAAGCAGCACCATGTGATTGTGGTCGATCCCACAGTGTTGGCGGGTTACCTAGGACGCTATGGGCTGCCTCAAAATATCATTTTGACAGTGACGCGCAACGGCGATCATCTGGCGGTGCAGGAAAATGACGAGACGCCGCAAGAATTGCTGGCCGAAAGCGAGCGCGCGTTTTTCTCGACGACCGCGGACGACCAATACACGTTCGAAGTGGACGCGACGGGCCGCGCGACGGTGATGGTGCTGCATACGGACGGCAAAGACATCCGCATCAAGCGCATCGACTGAACGCTCCGGCCAACCGCGCGTCCGGGCACGTGATGCGTAAGATTGACGCGCCCCTACCGGGCGAGTAAACTTCCTTGCAAGATACGAGTGACTGAGTTGTAATCGGACGGAACACGCGGGTTCCGCACAGAGGCGGCGGGCGGGAGTGGCCGAATGAGTACTGTTGCGGGCAATTGTGCGTCGCGTGTGGGGCCAGCTCGGCGCGCTGTCCGCTTGGTTTGTGCGCTAACATTTTGCGCGGCTTTGGGCTGCGCAATCCAGTGGCTGGAGCGACCTTGCCAGGCTCAAGCGGCAGCCCCGCAGAATACGACGCCTCCTGCCACGCCCGATGACCCGCCGCCGTCGCTGATCAAGCACCCGAAACCCCAGCCAGCACCGCCCCCGCAACCGACTACAACCCCGGCACCACAGCCTGGTTCGACATCGCCGCCTGCGGAGCAAGCTCCTGCCCCACAATCGGGCGCCACGGAAGGTGCGGCGGGGCAAGCGAGTTCATCAGCGTCGCCGTCCGCGGCGCAAAATCCCGCCACTGCGCAGTCCGCTGCCTCAACTGCAACTGCCCCAACAGCATCTCCGACCGCTGGAGGCGACATATCCACGAGCGGTGCACAGTCACCCGATAACGCTCCATCATCCGATGGAGGTCAATCGCCCGCGGCGCAGTTCGCCGCTCCGTCGGCGACGGCTCCGGCTTCCGACGCGCCGGGCTCCACCACTGTAGCTTCCACACCTGAGATCAACACGCGCACTTCGCCCGTGCCGCTAGAGTCGCGCGCGAATCTAGTTCCAGTGCGCGTGGTGGTGCATGATTCAAGCGGCCACGCGGTGGAAAATCTGCACAAGGACGACTTCCAGATCAAGCAGGACGGCAAATTGCAATTCATCACGCATTTTTCAGTGGTGACTCCTGGGAGCGCGGAGAAAGAAGTGACGCGTGGTGAGGCTATTTCCTTGCCGCCAGACTCAACGTCGTATGCGATTTCGGACTCCGCGGGCGAACCAGCCAAAAGCTCCAGTCCTGCCCCGCCCGGCGCTCTCGCGATGCCTTCGCGATTTGTTGCCCTCTTGTTCGACGACGCGCATATTGACGTCGGCGACTTGTCGCGATCGAAAGTAGCGGCGCTGCGATTCATCGAAACGGCGGTAAAACCGAATCAGCGCCTCGCGGTGTACACCGTGTCCGGGCACCACGAGCTGGATTTCACCGATGACCATGCGAAGATTCGCGCCGCCATCACTGCGCTCATTGCCAGTCCGGTAGGCGCCTTCGATCCGGCGACGCAGCATGGCTGCCTGCAGATTACGTATTACCAAGCGGATTTAATTCAGAACAAAAATGATCAGCAGGCGCTTGCTGCGGCGACCGCAGATGCGGTGGCCTGCATTATTGCCGAGACTGGGGTGAATGCAACTCAAGCCCAGCAACAGTCCACTTCGACGGTTGCGTCCACAGTGGCGGAGGACCTGGCCGCGGGTGAGATCAACACGCAATACTCGGTGCGACGTTTGGCGGAAGTGGTGCGCCGCGTCTCCGCTTTGCCGGGTCAGCGCAGCATCGTGCTCGTCTCGCCGGGCTTCCTCACTTCGACGTATGAGTACGACGTGTCCGAGGTGATAGACAAGGCCAACCATTCGAATATTTTCATCAACACGCTGGATGCGCGCGGACTTTATACCGTGGATCCGATCGGCGACATCACGCAGGACCCGCCGCTGCGAGCGAACGTCGCCACTTCCGCACTCTCGTTGCAGTATCGCCTCGACGAACAACGAGAACAGTCCGACGTGCTCTCTGATCTGGCCTACAGCACGGGCGGCTTTTATTTTCACAACAACAATGATCTCGACGCGGGCTTTCGCACTACGGCGGCGGAGCCGGAAGTTTCGTACCTGCTCGCGTTTGTTCCTTCGAACCTGAAGAACGACGGCAAGTTTCATACTCTGAGCGTGAAACTGACGACCAAGGAAAAATATACGGTGCAGGCGCGGAGGGGATTTTTCGCACCCAAGCGCGGTGAGACGCCCGAGCAGTTGGCCAAGCAAGACATTGAGGACGCGCTGTTCTCACAAGAGGAGCAGCAGAGCTTGCCGATTCAGCTGCATTTGCAGTATTACAAGTCCGACGCGAACAACGCGAAGCTGTCAGTGTTGACGCACGTGGATCTGACTCACGTGGGATTCGAAAAATCACAAGGCCGCAATTGGGACGACTTGACGGTCGTGGCCGCACTCTTCGATCGCAACGGCAATTTTATTACCGGCACGGAAAAGACTTTGGAGTTGCGGTTGAAAGATTCGACGCTGGAACGACTGAACCAGACGGGCGTGACTTTGAAGACTAACTTTGACGTGAAACCGGGCGGCTATCTGGTTCGCCTGGTGGTGCGCGACAGCAAAGCCGCGCAACTTTCCGCGCGCAACGGCGTGGTGGAGATTCCGTAGATTTTGACCGAGCAGATGGCCATTCAGAAACGTTTGACGCAGGAAGGTGAACAATGAACCGGCGACGCGTAGCTTCCATATTGTCGATGCTGCTTTTGTTTTTGGCAGTTGGCGGACTCGGCTGGCGCGCGATCCAATCGCCTGGGATCGTGCGCGCGCAGCAATCTTCGTCCACTCCGGTGCCCCAGCCACAGACTCCGCCGCAACAGGAAGCAACGACCGCAACTGTACCGCAGGCGGCGTCCCCTGCAGCTGCGCAGCAGGCGCAAACTCCGGCTGGAGGCGCGATCAAAGCGGAAACCCGCGAAGTGCGCGTGGACGTGGTGGTGACGGACAAGAAGGGCAACTACGTTCAAGACTTGACCACCAATGATTTTCGGGTCTACGAGGACGACAAACAGCAGCCCATCAATTCTTTTTCTTTCGGCGCGGACCCCAATGCTCCGATTGAGGCGAAACGCCACTACATGGTGCTGTTTTTCGACAACTCCTCGATGGATTTGGGAGACCAGCCGCGCGCGCGAGCCGCAGCAGGAAAATTCATTGACGCGTATGCGGGGCCGGACCGCGTGATGGCGATCGTGAATTTTGGCGGTTCGTTGCAGTTCGCGCAAAATTTTACGATGGATGTGAATCGCCTGAAGCAGGCGGTCTCCGGCATCTCCAGTTCCTCCGTTTCGCCGAATGCCAGCGCATCCAATGGCGGAAATATTGCTACGACCTCCGGGAGCGCGATCAATGCCGATCTACCGACGGCTGGGCTGCAAACTGGGCTGCCGAGCTTGGGAAATGCCGAAGGTGATTTCGGCGCGTACACTTTGCTGCTTTCGCTGCGGCAACTGGCGAAGGGCCTCGCCCCGATTCCCGGCAGAAAGAGCCTGATTCTTTTCACCGCGGGGTTTGAACTTAACTCCGAGCGCTATTCGGAATTAACAGCGACGATCGACGCTTGCAATAAGGCAAACGTCGCGGTGTATCCGCTGGATGTGCGCGGACTGGTGACGCCGTTTTCGCAAATGCTGGGCAGCGGAACGCAGCGGACATGGGCCAGCGAACAGGACCGCTCACCAGACTGGAACGTCGCGCGATCGGGCGGTGCCTCAGCATATGCAGCGCCTGTTGGCGCGACATCGCAATTCGCTCGGGCTGGATTTCAGCTCGCGGCATATCGTCCGGCGGCGGCTGCGTCAGTTGCCGCGCCGCAACATGGCGGCGGAGGCGGTGGTGGAGCCGGTGGCGGACACGGCGGCGGTACGGGAGGTGGCGGCAGCGGCGGTGGCGGGACAGGAGGCGGAGGAACGGGCGGAGGTAAGGGAGGTGGGACGGGCGGCGGTACTGGAGGCGCCGGTGGCGGCAGAGGCGGGCCTGGAGGTGGCACCGGCGGCGGTAGAACTGGTGTCGGCAGCCCGTTCAGCAATTCTCCGTACAATCAGGCACGACAGATTGTTCCGCAGTTTCCTTCGTCGGCGTCCACGAATCAGCAAGTGATGTATGCGCTGGCGACCGGAACGGGTGGCTTCCCAATCCTGAACACGAACGATCTGATGTCGGGACTGGAGAAGATTGCGCGCGAACAGAGCGAATATTATTTGTTGGGATACGCACCCGCGGAATCGCCGGCGGGAAGCTGCCACACGTTAAAAGTGAAAGTAGAACGCGGCGGCACGAACGTTCGCGCGCGCAGCGGATTCTGCAACATTATTTCCAAGGATATGCTGGCCGGCAAACCGATCGAGAAGGAAATGGAATCGCGCGCGTCGGCGTCCGGGTCGGCTGCTGGGAATGCGGCGGCAAGTGCGACGAGCGCCAGTGGCGCGGCCGCAGCAGGCTCGCTGCAGGCGCCATTTTTTTACACGTCGCCGAACGAGGCGCGCGTGCATCTGGCAATGCAAGTTCCGACGGCTTCTATCGACTGCCCCAAGGTGAAAGGAAAATATCACGCGGATGTGAATGTGCTCGGCATTGCCTACCGTCCGGACGGAACCGTCGCGTCGCGCTTCAGCGATGAAGTGACGCTGGACATGGAAAAAGACCAGTGGGAGAAATTCACCCAGGCGCCGATGCAATATCAAAACCAATTCTCGGTCGCTCCCGGACAGTACCGGCTCAGCGTCGTCGTGAGCGGCGGCGGCGAAAAATTTGCCAAGTTTGAAACTCCTCTCACGGTTGATGCCTATGACGGAAAGAAATTCAGTCTCAGCGCGGTGGCGTTGAGCAATCAATTCCAGCCTGTTTCAGAATTGGGCAGCGCACTGGATGCGGATTTACTGGCGGATCGCGCGCCGTTGGTCGTTCGCAACCTGCAAATCACTCCCTCCGCAAACAATCACTTCAAAAAAGCGGACAAGGTCGCGGTGTACGCGCAAATCTACGCGCCGCAGCTCGCGGATGCGAATCCGCCGACCGTGAAGTGCACCTACCTGATCGCTGACCCGAAGACCGGGAAGACGCTGGGGTCAATGGCGGGAATTGACCTGGCGACCTACATTCAAAAGGGCAACACCATGATTCCGGTGGCGCTGAAGCTGCCGGTCGAGAATTTTCCTCCAGGCGAGTATGTGCTGAAAATACAGGCCAGCGAATCGGGCGGCAGCTTGACGCAGATCCGCAGCGTGAATTTCGTGGTGGAGTGAGGCGGCACCGCCAGACGGCCTGGAAAGGTGTCGATTAAGAAGACCCTCGGCCCTTTGTTTTCTGCAAGTTACAGGCATTTCTAATCACCTGAGCGAAGATTAGAAATTGCCGTTGGTGTTTTTCGCGACAACGACCTAGTGTGTTCTGTACAGCCAAAACCTGCCGGATTCCATCCACTCACAAGGCCGTCTTGACCTGCAACTTTGGGGTCGAATAAGGGTTAAACCCTTAGAAGTCAGCCGTCTCTGAAGAGGTGGCCCCGGCTGCTTATACGGCAATTCAGCGCGGTCCGTACTTACTCTTAGGGATACGCCCCCTGTCCAGTTCGAAGTCAAAATATCAGGGGGAAATTTAGGTGGACGCGGTCCGGAGGACTCATTTGTTGGTGAGACAACCATTGCGTTCGAAAAGCTTGCGGGCAGCTGCGGCGTTGGTCTTCGCGCTCGCGCAGGCGGCCTTGTTGACGCCACCGGCGCATGCCGATGCCGGCGTGGTGTTGAACGAATCGCTCGATACCAGCGTGGCGCGGATCACCGGCTCCGGTCACAGCGCGGTTTATCTGTCGCGCATTTGCCCCGACAATTCGCCGGTAAAAATGCGCCTGTGCCGACCGGGCGAACAAGGCTCGGTACTGAGCAATTACACGACGCTCGGAGAAGATCAGCCCTACGAATGGAACATTGTTCCGCTGAGCGTTTATTTATATGGCGTGGAGGACCCGGGCGATCGTCCACTGGTCAGCTCGAAGGTCATCAAGGCGGCGCTGGAGGAACGCTATCGCGATAAATACCTGGCAGCGATCTGCACCCAGGAGCGCTGCCGCACCGGGAAGAGCTCCGAGTGGCGCGAGATGGTGGGGGCGACGCTCGAGCGCAGTCTGTATTTGTTCGTGGTGAAGACGTCGGTCGAACTGGACCGCGCCTTGATCGCCGAATTCAATTCCCTGCCCAACGTGAATCACTTCAATGGCATTACGCGCAACTGTGCCGATTTCACGCGGCGCGTGCTGGACACTTATTATCCCGGCGCGGTCAAGGCTGATTACCTGAATGACTTTCTGATGACCAGTCCGAAGGCCGCGGCGCGGTCGCTCACTCATTACGCGGAAAAACATCCCGCAAGCGATTTCCGCGTACTGCATTTCTCGCAGGTGCCGGGCACCATCAAGCGCAGCAGCGAATGCCGCAGCGGCACGGAACAGCTGTACCACTCGAAGAAACTGGTGATTCCTTTCGCGGTTTTCGCATGGCAAGGAGTTCCGGCCGTCGCCGCGTCTTACGCGATCACGAGCCGCTTCAATCCAGAGCATCAATTCGAAGCTCATCCGTCGGCCGAAGCGGCTGGAAGCGCCGGCAACCAAAGCCCGGAAATTGGCGGCGGATCTGCGGTCAGCGTCCAGGAACTCGCCGCGGAAGGCAGCCTGGAGCGCGAAACGATTATCGGTACCAAGGGCGAATGGAAAAAATACCAGACGCAGTTCGACGCGGCGGTGGATGAAGCCATTCGCAACGAAGTGATTCCTGACCGGAATTACTTGAAGCACGTTTTCAAGAAGTTGGGCGGGAGCGGCACGATTTCCGCCCACGCCAACGGTGCTCTGTGGATGAATTTCGCCGGCGACGAACCCGCGCTGCGCATCGGTATCAGTGCCAGCAATATTTTCGCAGCTGGATCCGATCCGCAGTTTGCTTACCAGATTATTCTGGCGCGCATGGAAGACGAACTGAAGAGCCCGAAGCACAGCCGCGAGACCATGCTGGATTTCAAGCAGGATTGGACGCTGCTGGCGGACATTCGCGGGAGAGGGTTGGCGGTGGCCGCCGCAAACAGCGCGCGACCGGAGTCGCAGGCTATGGCCGCGGAAACCAGTAAGCCTGCGACGACCTCAGCCGCGCCGACGATTCAGCCCGTCACGCGCGGTGGTTACAGCACCCTCCCATAGCTTCCGATCGTTCGTTACTCCGCGGTGAGCATCACGGACGTGGTGTGGCTGACTTTTCCGGCGGTGCTCGTACCGGTGATCGTGACCGCCACGGACTCGACCACGTTGGGTGGAGGCGGCGGGGGGTTGGAGCTGCTTCTGCCGGCGCCGCCACCTTCGTCGCCGCCTCGCCCACCATGGCCACGGGGCCCGCCAGGTCCAATGTCTTGCTGCAACTGCAAATATTTGGCGCGCTGATCCGGTGTGAGCAGCTTGTAGATCGCCGCATCCGACTTGGCGCGTGCGAGCGTGCTCTGGGCGGTGAGACTTCCGATGGCGTTTGCGGCTTGCTCCATGGCGGCGGGATCGTTCGCTTGTACGGCTGTGTTCAAGCTATCCTGCGCTGCTTTCACGCTGGCCCGGGAAGTTGAGCCATTGGCGTCGGCAGAGCCGAGAATCGCAGTGATTTGTGTTTGCTGCACCGACGTGAGTGACAGCCTGTCGGTGAGGAACGCCACGCGGCGCTGCACGCCGTTACCGCCGGGAGCGTCTGAGCCTTGCGCGAATATCGCCGGGGCCGAGCAGATACAAGCAAGTAGAAGTGCGATGGCTGCCTTTTTCATTTTGCGGATCCTCCTGATTCTTTCGGTGACCTGGAAAATCCTACAGTCTTACGTTTGGTTACGCCTATCAGCGAAGGGTGGCGTTGTACGCCCATAACCCCATGCTGTGCGCAATCGATTCCCAAAAATCGGCAAGAAAGTTCCCGAAGTATTGAACGAATGAGTGAGCCGCGGGCTGGAGCTATCGGGTGGTCGGCGGGATGCGCACGCTGCGGCGCCGATTGGTGATTGCCGCGGCGAGCGTAATTAGTTCAGCAGAAATTGCTGGATGAACAGGACCGTGGCGTAGAACTGGTAATCCACGTTTTTCTTTTTGCTGAAACCGTGGCCTTCGTCCTTGGCCATCAAGAACCAGACCGGGGCGCCGTTCTTGCGGACCACGGCGACCATCTGCTGGGCCTCGGTCCAGGGAACGCGCGGATCGTTCTTGCCTTGAATGACGAAGAGTGGCTTCGTGATTTTCTGCGCGTTGTTGGCCGGTGCGATGCGTTCCAGAAACGCGCGCATTTTGGGGTCGCGCTCGTCGCCGTACTCCACGCGACGCAGATCCTGGCGATAACCGGACGTGTTCTCGAGGAAAGTGACCAGATTCGATGGGCCGACGATATCCACCGAGCAGCGTAGCCGGTCGTTGTAATTCGTAGCCACGGCCAGAGTCATGAAGCCGCCATAGCTTCCGCCAGTGACCATCACGCGGCTCGCGTCGAGATCCGGTTGCCGCGCGATCCAGTCGAAGAGCGAGTTGATGTCCATGTAGGAATCCTCGCGCAGGAATCCGTTATCGAGCGTGAGAAATGTTTTGCCGTAGCCCGTCGAGCCGCGCACGTTCGGGAAAATCATGGCGATGCCCAGTTCGTTCATGTAGTAATTATTGCGGCCGAGAAACGCGGGGCGGAACTGACCTTCCGGGCCGCCGTGAATATCAATGATCACCGGCCGCTTGCCGGTGAAACGCGCGGCTGGGCGATACAAGAAGCCGCTGATGGATTTTCCGTCGAAAGTTTTCCAGTGCACGAGCTCCGCTTCGGAAAAGGTTTCAGGATTCAGGCCGCCGGTTTCACTGCCGGTCCAGCGATCCACTTTTCCGGTGGTGACGTCAACCGAATAAACATCGGAAGGCGAACGCGAGCCGGTGACGCCGAAGGCGAGGTCGCGGCCGTTGCGGTGCCACTTCACCCCGAAAATCAGTCCGGCGGGAAGTTTGGGCGCAGGCTTTTCTTTTCCGGTTTTGGTGTCGAGTAAGTGCAAGACGCTGAATCCGTCTTCATTTGTGGTGAAAGCGATGGTCTTGCCGTCGGGCGAGATGTCGAAGTCCTCGACGTCCCAGTGAATATGTTCGGTGAGAAACGTGTATTTTTTCGACGAGAGGTCGAGATAGGCGAGGCGCTGGAATTCGGAGTCTTTGTCCGTGGTGAGGTAAATTCCCTTCCCGTCTTTGCTGAACTTGGCGCTGGCGTACGCGATTTTCTCAGCGCCGCCCTTCGGAGTGAGCAGAGTCTTTTCGCCGCTAGTAGAGTCGACCAGCCAGAGATACGTTTCGTTCGCGGAGATTTCTTCCAGGATTAGAAGCTGCTTGTCATCGGGCGACCAGTCCAGCGCGCCCCAACCTCCGCCTGTCATTTGCGCGAGGATGCGATTGGTTTTGAGATCTTCGGGATGCGCGGGTTCGCTGAGCCAGATGTCCACATCTTTGCCGTCGCGACGCGTGGAGCTGTAGGCGATTCTCGTGCCGTCATTCGACCAGACTTCGCCGGTGTTGCGGGATTTTCCGTCGGTTAGGAGCGTGACGGCGCCGGTGGAATCATCGAAACGATAGAGCTGATAGAATTCGCCGCCGCCAATGTCTTTGCTGAATACGAAGGAGTCGCCGCCTTTCGGTGGGTACTGTGCACCGCGCACGTCGTCAACGTAAAAGGTGAGTTGTGTTCGAGCGCCTGCCGGCATTTTCACTTGGTGGATCTGAAAAGTATCCGCGAAACGCGTGGCGATGAGCATCTCGCGCTTGGTGGGATGCCAGCTGGCGAAAAATGCCGAGCGAAAATTCGTGTAACGGTCAGCCTTCTCGGCCAGCGCCTGCGGAATCGGCGGCACGCCTTCGACGATGAGATTTTCGTTGGGCGCCACTACGGCCTCCTGAGACGGGTTTGCACTTTGCGCGAGCGAAAGAACGATGAGTGCGGAGCGAATTGAGATCCAAAACCATTTTACACGCAGCGATGCGCGCACAGTCTTCATCATCGTCATCCTTCAGGCGTTTCCGCGCGCCGCCATTGCCGACGGCGATACCAACGCCATCTGAAAACCGGCCTCACAATTCTAAATGTAGGGTTTCCGCGCGGTAAAACTTACTTCAGCCACGCGAGCACTGTCAACGAAACTCAAACCTTTTCTTACATGAATCGGGTATAAAGCCTGGCAGAAGACTTCTCAGGAGGAACACATGCGGTTTTTAGCTGACCAACGATTTCTTGCGATTTATTCGGGAGTTCTCACAATCGTTTTCGCCGTCACCGTGCTTTGCGGATTCGCGGCGTTGCGCAGCCAATCGTTTGACCAGCTCACCGTGCACCGCATCAATTTCGTTGAGCCGGACGGCACGCCGCGTCTGATTATTTCCGATCGCGCCGAGTTTCCCGGCGCGTTCATGCGCGGAAAGGAGTATCCGCGTCCGTACCGACGCGATGCCGCGGGCCTGCTGTTCATGAATGACGAGGCTTCCGAGGCGGGGGGCCTGATTTGGGGTGGGTTGAAGGACAAGGACGGCAAAATCCAAAGTCACGTCCACCTGAGTTTCGACCAGTACGAACAAGATCAGATTTTCGCCGTTGATTCGGGCCGCGAGGACAAGGACATGTTTTCCGCGATCCGCATTGGCGAACGCGGAGACTACCCGATTCAGGAAGCGTACGATGCCAGTTTGCAGATCGAAAAATTGCCGAAGGACCAGCAGGATGCGGAATGGAAGAAATTCTTCACCACCCATACAGGTGATGCGAACCGAATCTACCTGGGCCGGTCTCCCGATAAATCTGCGTCGCTGAAGCTTAAGGACGCACAGGGTAAGGATCGCCTGTCCATTTGCGTCGACGCTGCAGGCAATCCCGTGATTCAGTTTCGCGACGCAGGCGGGAAGGTCAGCAAGGAGATTCGTGCGGAAAACTAGGCGGTAGCGCTCGGGCAGTAAGTCGGCCCGAGAGCGATATCATTCGGACACACGAACACGCCGCTCGTCAGACGTCCTGAGAGTGCAAGCGCTGGGCTGGGTATGCGCCTACTAGATGATCGCCAGGTACTGCCACTGGCCATCAACGGACTTCAACTGGTGCACGCGGCCATCATCGGCGTGGAGGAAATAGCTTCCGTCCGGGATCGGGTGATGGTGCGCCGCACGCACGGAGCACCGGGTCCACCGGCCACCGCGCGCAGCTCCCCATCCGCCGCCATGCTCTCTGGCTTCCTCGGTGAGTTCGATGCCATACTTTACTTTGTACTCGACGCCGGTCAACCGGGTCGGCACTAACCGTCCACTGCCCTTCAGCTGTTCTTTGCTCATGATCGAATTAGACGCGGCTACCTAGCGAAAGGTTTCGCCGGTCCCCTCAGACAATTAAAGTGTCACTTAAGATTAGACCTCTTTCCACTACGATAATAGCACAAGTCGGTCAGTTTCGCTAGTCCCGGGTTTGCGACGGTTTTCGGCGGGCGATCACACGCAACCGTCTCTGGGGAACCTCGTAAACTGCTGTGCTGATTAAAGATAGATACGATACCCGGTTTGCCGCCCTGCTGGTGCTCGGGAGCCGGATGCAATCAGTCGAAATCGCATGTACTCAAGTCCCATCGGGTTCCGACCATTGAACCTCGAGCCGATGAACCTGATGAAGTGCGATGAGAGGCGCCGCGCGCTGTGCTACTATCCACTTTCCCGCAGGCATTATGATGCGCTCTGATATTTTTTCCTTTTCGCTCGTGCTCGCCGCCGTCCTTGCCGGTGGTAACCTGATCCCGGCGCATTCAGCGACGCGTTTGCAGATTGTGCCGCCCGCCTCTCGCGGGCCTGGAAATGTTGCCGCTAGCGCAGAATCCTCGAAACCGGGTGCCCAAATCATAGTGATCGGGTTCGTCGGCGGATATGTACGGCATGATGATCCGGTCCACAGCGGCGTGCAACTCGCCTCGCGGCTGCGCGACGACTACCCTTCCGGCGTTTACATAAACACCTTCGAAAATCATCAGGGTTAGCAGGCGCATCGCGAGGTTCTGAGGCTTCTCGATACCGACCACGACGGAGCGCTCTCGGCTGATGAAAAACGCAATGCCCGCGTGGTGGTCTACGGACATAGTTGGGGCGGCTCCGAAACCGTGGCGTTGGCAAACCAGCTCAATCGCGACGGAATTCCGGTGCTGCTAACCATCCAGATGGACAGCGTGGCGAAATCCGGGGAAGACGATTCGGTGATTCCGGCGAACGTCGAACAAGCCATCAATTTCTATCAGAGCGACGGGTTGCTTCACGGACGTCCCGCGATTCGCGCAGCGGATCCAGCGCGCACTCGCATTCTTGGAAATTTTCGGCAGGACTACGCCGCAAAACCCATCCGCTGCGATGCGTACCCTTGGTGGGATCGCATTTTCATGAAGTCGCACATCGAGATCGAGTGCGACCCGCGGGTATGGAAACAAGTTGAGTCGCTCATCCGCTCGAAATTGCCACCACCTACGCATGCCATGTCCGCACTAAGCGCCCCGGATCGAGCGTCCGACGAGCTGGGCGACTAGCCGGCGGCGGGCGTTGTTTCTCATTCCTGCGCGTCTCCCCGAGAGCGAATGGCGTGAATCTGAGGTACCCGCACCGACGGGCAGGGGAACCCCGCGGGCGCACGGCCCTGCGCCGCGCCCGAATTTCGCTGGCGTCCCCGTTAAGGTGAGGTATGAACAGTAGTTCATCGTCGGGACAAATTGGCGGCAAACCGCGGAATGCTACGGCCGACATAACGCCCCGTCCGACGCTCGAGCCTAAAAGCATCGAGGCCAACGCAAGCGTTGTCGCCGTGAACCTGACAGCTGCCAAGCCAGACGCACAGGCTACGGCGCCAAGCGCTTCTCGGCAGAATAGGCCGGATCCTTCAAACGCGTGGGATCCCACAGCGCCCCGAGTTCCCCAAGTAACAATTCCATGCCCCAAATGTGGCGCGGCTGTCCGTGAAGTCGCGCGCTTCTCCACATGACGATGCGTTTCGAATGCCCTTCCCGCGGCAACAAGCAGCGCACCGGCGTGAAATGCGAAAAATGCGGAATCAACTTCGTGAAATACATTGCAGCAGGGGTTGCGCCCTAACAAACTGAAGAAGACTCCATCGAAGCGAAGCTGGAGCGGCGCAGCGCGTTACTGAAAAATGTCTTCGCAATACCGCTCATCGGGGGCGTTTCGTTCTTCACAAAACTCTCCCGCGCCAGCAACCGGGCGTCGTTGTTCACGCGTGGGAATATCGCGACGGCGGAAACAAGCCGCAGCGCGAAAACTCGCGTCCCGCCGAGCGTTTTACTTCCTGCAGCCAGTAATCGAAGGTGCCCTCCGCCACGCCCACCAGCTTGATTGCATTGCGGTATTCCATGCTGTGCACAAAATAGATTTCGAACAGTTTCAGCCGGCCCATCCACTGCGGGCGCCGCAACGATCGACGGCCGATGCGCTCGAAGTCCGCCAGATACTCACAGGGGCGCCCGCGCGCCGGACGCCAGGAATAACCCGACGATGGCGAGTCGAGATCAATCGCGCGCACTTTGGCTGTGGTGTCTTCCACCCACCCATGCAAGCTGCGGTACCTTCCGTAGCAGGCATCGAAAATTTCCGTGGCTTTCATTGTTCCTCCGCGCGCCCTGTGTTGGTTGATCGGCGGCTGGTTATCCAGCCCGTCCCCCCCGCCAGACACCTCGCTCGCCGCCGTCGGATTTAGCGCTGCGTCGTCGCCGTCGGCTCCTACGGTCCCGCTCTCAGTTCTCCGTGCCTGGGGGCTTTGGCGCCGCGGGGAGAAATGATCCGACCTCCCAGGCATCGTCCACCCGCGCGATTTCCTCTTCCATCGCTGAAAGGCACGTCTGAAAGCATTCGCGCCATTCAGCCATGTAACCGCGGGCGTACTCTTCCGCCAGCAGCTCCCGTTCGCGATGCGCGCGTTGCATCTGGAACACTTCCACCCGTTCAATGCCGGGCGCGCGCACGGCCGCACGCACGCGGTGAACTACTTCTCTGATCCCGCGCAACAACCAGTGCAACGGCGCCGGATAGTACACGCAAA
>Ga0210407_10002666_pt1 | contig 15176 bp, 7 predicted proteins | sample IncBWC27MmetaG_FD_150860 | JGI IMG/M metagenome (GOLD analysis project Ga0210407, IMG submission 150860) | Forest soil microbial communities from Barre Woods Harvard Forest LTER site, Petersham, Massachusetts, United States - Inc-BW-C-27-M | ecosystem: Environmental > Terrestrial > Soil >...
AGGACCACCACGCGGCCGCCGGCTGTTCGCGCACTACGATGTTGTTGAGAAAGTTCGCCGCTTTCGTCAGGCCTTCACCGGGCGAGAGCAGGCTGTCTTCGTGCTCAATCGAGACAACGTAATCGTAGCCGAACATTCGCAGTGTGGAGACTAGTTCGCTCCAAAACTCAATGCCATGGCCGTAGCCGCAGGTGCGAAAGATCCACGCGCGGTTGCGTTCGTCAGTGTACGGCTTGGTGTCGAGGACGCCGGAGCGCACCATGTTTGTTGGGTACAGTTGCGTATCCTTGGCGTGCACGTGAAAGATGGAGTCGCCCAGCACCCGGACCGCTTCAACTGGATCAATACTTTGCCAGAAGAGGTGGCTGGGATCGAAGTTGCATCCTACGTTTTTCCCCGCGATTGTGCGCAGCCGCAGCATCGTCTCGGGACTGTAGACCACGAAGCCGGGATGCATCTCGACCGCAATCTTTACTCCATGGTCAGAAGCAAACTTCGCGTGCTCGATCCAGTAAGGCGCGAGCACTTCGTTCCATTGCCAGTCCAGTACCTTGCGAAAGTCTGGAGGCCATGGGCAGGTAACCCAGTTGGGCGCAGTCGCGTTCGGAGAATCTCCAGGACAACCGGAGAAGTCCACCATTACTGGAACTCCAAGCTTCTCGGCCAGCAGAATGGTTTTGCGACTCGTCTCCCGATGTGCCTGCCCAATGGCCTTGTCGGGATGCAGCGCATTACCATGACAGCTTAAGGCGCTGATGCTAACGCCGTGATCGCTAAGAACCTGTTTGAAGTCCGACAGCGCCGAGGAGTTGTCCAGCATCGACAGCTTGCAGTGCGCGTCGCCCACGTAGTTTCCTGTCGCAAGTTCGACGGTGTGAATATCGAGTTCGGCGAGTTTCTTGAGAACCGCTTCCAGCGGAAGTTTCGATAACAACGGAGTGAAGACCCCAACACGCATAGCCTCTGTCTCCTCAAAAGAGCCCCGCCATTCTATCGCAGGTCGCTTATGTTACCTTAGGGTCCTGCGGCAATGCGGACAGTGTGGGAATCTGGTGGAGTCCGCGAATCGCCTTTGGGAGAATGCTCTTGCACCAACCTCGACGGTTGTTGTTTCTCTTGCTGCTTTTCTCGATTGTGCCCGTCCTCGTTTCAGCCCAAACGGATCCTTCCATGCCCCCGCCGCCGCGGGAAAAGAAGATCCATCTCAAGCACGTTCTGGTCGTCAGCCAGACTAAGGGATTCGAACACGACTCCATTTCCGCTGCCATGGCGGCGATTTACGATATTGGGCATGAAAGCGGCCTGTGGGAAACCATCCTGCGCACCGACGCCGAACTGATCACGAAGAAGGATCCGGGCAGGAATGCTAAGAATCTCGACTACTTCGATGCCCTGATTTTTGTGAGCACCACCGGCGAACTCGACCTGGACGACAGCCAAAAGAAAGACATGATGTCGTTCATCAAGGATGACGGCAAGGGCTTCGTGGGCGTTCACGCCGCGCTCGATACGAATTACAAGTGGCCGGAATACGGCGAGATGATCGGCGGGTGGTTCGATCAGCATCCCTGGTCTACATTCAATGCACCGATCATCAACGAAGACCCAAACTTTCCGGCGGTCCGTCATTTTCCGCACGCGTTCGTGAAGTGGGACGAAATTTATCAACCGAAGGAATGGTCGCGCGACAAAGTGCACGTTCTGCTCAGCCTCGATCCGGCGAAGCTTAACTATGAGAACAATCCGCGCATTCACCGCGCCGATCACGATTTTGCCGTGGCCTGGGACAAGACGTACGGCAAGGGCCGCGTCTTCTACTCGACCCTCGGCCATACCGAGGAATCCTGGAGCGACCCTGACATCCGCAAGATGTACTTTGAAGCCATCAGGTGGGTTCTGGGGATGACTGAGGGCAGCACGGCTCCTCATGCGCGAGAGCAGCAGGCGGGCGATCACTGAATATGACGCTTCCCCGATCCTTCTGCGCGACTATTGTCTTGTTGCTACTAAGCGCGTTCGCCGCGGCGCAAACGACCAGCCACAACACGCCGAACTCAACTAGCGCCAAACCGCGCAGCAGTGGCGAGGGCAAGAATTATCCGGCAAGCCTTGTCCAGCAAGGTGCGGCATTGTTCCGGCAGGATTGCTCCTTTTGCCATGGCCGAGACGCCACGGGAGGTGAAAGCGGGCCCGACTTGACGCGCTCGAAATTGGTGGCCGCGGATGTTAACGGTGACAAGATCGGTTCTGTCGTTCGCAGCGGTCGGCCGGACAACAAAATGCCGGCATTCGATCGCACAGACCAACAGATTGCCAGTCTAGTTGCTTTTATCCATACGCAACAAAAAGCCGCGCAGACTCAAGGCGGACGCAGAGGAAACGGCGGACGTAAAGGAGTGGCCCCGGAGGACTTGCAAACAGGAAACGCCGACGCCGGCAAGAAATATTTCGAAGGAACTGGTGGATGCGCTGGTTGTCACTCGCCAACCGGCGATCTTGCAGGCATAGCTTCGCGCTTCAAGGGCCTGGAATTGGAGGAGCAGATGCTCTATCCGCGGCGCCCCAAGTCGAAGGTCACCGTGACGCTCGCGTCAGGTCAAGAGATCTCCGGAAGGTTGGCATATCTCGATGAGTTCACCGTTGGACTCACGAACTCCGAGGGAGTGTATCAATCCTGGCGGAGTCGGGATGTGCGTTACAAGTTGGACGCACCGGTCGAGGCCCACGTTGATCTCTTCAGCAAGTGCACCGATGACGACGTCCACAACCTGATGGCGTATCTGCAAACATTAAAGTGAGCAGCGATAAAGTGAGCGGCGAACACATTCTCCGGAGAGATCGTTGTCAAAGATCCAATCGCTAATGAACTTTCTAAGGAAAGCATTCCTAACTCTTGTTTGTGCTTTGGCATTTTCCCTGTGGACGCTTGCGCAGGGAGCCGATGAACAAACTCTCTTGCATCCGCCATCCGACAGCTGGCCTGGATATCACGGCGATTATTCGGGACGACGACACAGTTCACTTCAGCAGATCACACCGGAAAACGTGAAGAATCTGAGCCTGGCTTGGGCCTTTCAGACCAACCAGACATCGTTGATCAAGTCGTCGCCTCTGCTGGTGAATGGAATTCTCTACTTCACCGTTCCGGAAAATATCTGGGCCGTTGATGCCAGGTCCGGCCATCAGATATGGCATTATGTCCATCCGCGGAGTGCGGGTGAGCACATCGGGCATCGCGGTGTCGCGATGTACAAGGGCTATCTCTACTTCTTGTCCCCCGATGCTCATCTGATTTCGCTCAATGCGAAAGATGGGACCGTTCGCTGGAACGTACAAGTGGCCGACGTCACGAAGGGATACTGGACGAGCATGGCTCCTCTAGTGGTGGGCCAACATGTACTAGTTGGTGTTTCCGGAGATTTCGACAACCTGACCGGCTACATTCGCTCGATAGATCCCGAGACCGGCACGACGCAGTGGCAATGGAATTCGACTCCACCAGCGGGAACACCAAATCAAACCACCGGCGGCATGACGTGGATGACCGGGACCTACGATCCGGATCTGAACCTGATCTACTGGGGGACCGGCAACCCCACGCCAGTTCTGAACGGTTCGACGCGGCCGGGGGACAATCTATACACCTGCTCCATCGTTGCGCTGAATCCGGAGACAGGGAAGCTGGTGTGGGCTTTCCAGGTCTCTCCGCATGACACGCACGATTGGGATGCCGTTGAAACTCCTGTGCTGGTTGATGGAGACTTCCGCGGCGAACCGAAGAAGATGCTCATGCAGAGTTCCCGCAACGGCTACTTTTTTGTGCTCGATCGCACAAACGGGAAAAGCCTCTTAACAGTTCCATACGGTCCGGTAAATTGGACACTCGGAATCGACAAGGAAGGCCGCCCGATTCCAAATCCCGCAAAGGAGCCTGCCCCCGACGGACGCCTGATCGCTCCTGACGAAGGCGGGATGACCAACTATCGTTCCCCAAGTTTTGACACCAAGAACGGCTTGTTCATCGTGGATGCCCACCCGAGCTGGAGCATCTACTTCGCCAAACCTGCAGATGGAGTCTACGGCTGGGCCGGAGCTGACTACGGCGTCTGGGGCAAGGGAGTCATCGAAGCGATCGACTATCAGACCGGCAAAATCCGATGGAGTCATGAAGTCGGACCCGGTGGTTCGGGAGCGGGAGTGTTGACGACCGATTCGGGTCTTACGTTCACCGGCGATGCATCGGGAAATTTCCTGGCGCTTGATTCGAGAGACGGCAAGACGCTGTGGCACGCCGGTTCCGGGGCGTCCATCGTCAGTTCTCCCACAAGCTATGAACTTGACGGGCGTCAATATGTACTGATGAGCAGCGGCGGTGTATTGTTCGCCTGGGCCCTGCCAGAGTGACGTAGAAACCGTCGGTATTCCTACTGGTTATTGCTCCGAACCACAAAAAGCGAATCGCTTCGAATCGCTATCCGGCCGCTTGAAAAATCCTGACCGGGAGCCGTGAATTCGTCGAGAATAGTTCCCTTGTCGTTGGTGATCCGCACCTGTCCACCGTCAACCCGGATGTGCAACGATAGCGAATCCTTCTGCCCCGCAGACTGGGCATCGACCTTCGCTTCTTTCTGATTCGATGTATCCTGTCCAACCACCAGCCTCCGGACCAACTTCCCGCCTTCGAGGGAATACTGGACTCTGGAGTGATGCGCCGGATCCTCGATCATCCACTCAACTTTCTTGTCCCAGAACAGCGTCTTGCCCGGCCGGGAAAAGACAATATTTTCGCGCAGGAGGCCCGGTTTAAGGTTGATGAACTTTCCTGGCACTTTCGACTTCAGCCACGCGCCTTCGTGAGAGACCTGGTGTGCGTCCTCGAATTCGTAGTCGGGAACCGTCGCCAAATTCACAGGAACGGTAACCTCTTCCTTCCCGAGGTTCACCGTAGTTGTAAATCGTTGATACCCGATTGCCTCCGCCACAATCTCGTACTGTCCGGGGGGCAACTGAATCTTTTCCGAAGAATTGACGTCCCGGAATTGTGCGTCGCCGAAGCGGCGGAGTTTTACCGTGGCTCCCTTGGTCGTTACGTCGAACGCCAGCCCCGCCATGGATGACGAAAGCAGCGGCTTAGAGATTTGCGCGTCGGCTAAAGGTTTGCCCGGAGCGCTGGGACTGATCGTGATTTCGAACTCCCGCGCTTCGTAGCCCGGTTTCGTCAGACCAACTGTATGTTTGCCCAGAGCGACAGCATTTGGAAGAGAGAGGTTACCCGCCGAATCCAGTTCCCCAACTTTCTTGCCATCGAGGGCGACGTCCGCTCCCGGAGTACCTCCGGCTATGGTAAGACCTGCTGTCGATGGCGGCGCGGCTGCTGCCTTGGCGCGTAGGGTTACATTCTTGTTCACGACTCCACGACGCTGTATGGCCATGGTCCACGACTGAGCTTCGAAACCCTCTGCGGATAGCGTGAATTTGTGGGGACCGGGTGCCTTACTCACGGTCCATCCGCGGCTCTGCCGAGGCATAGGTGATCCGTCCACGCTGAGGACGGCCTTGTCCGCATTCGTCGTAATGAATACGCGTCCTGCACCGGTGAGCGATTGCACCATGAGGGCGGGAGCGTTGGAAATGTCGATCGATGCGCTCCCCTGATCGTCACCCTTTCCAAAAACTACATCGTGGCTCTGATCGGTCAGCGTGAAAGGTGCTCCTGTAGGATTGATCGTGGCGCTCTGGTCGCCGATTTGAGCGTTCCCCAGATTGCTGGCGCCATATAGCGTCGCGTGGTTGCCCAAGCTCGTTATAGCTAGAAGATCATTCGCATCGAAACCCGTGACTCGAGGCTGTTGGCCCGGCGAAACTTGCACATAAACCGTAAGCAGTTGTTTGCCATCCGCGGTGACCGTCAGTTTGTGGAGAGTACCATCGGGACTTAGGGCGTATTCCAGAGAGCCGTCCGTAAGATCGGCGACCTTTTGCCCATCGATTTCAGCGCTTCCTGTAGTTCCTGACGCGTGAACCGACATGTGCAACGGTTCCGGCTCGAGCGATATTTTTCCATCGCTGTCGTGCTGAATTTGTACTTGCCTGGTCTTGTAGCCGATGTGACTGACTTCGATCGTTGTACCGATCGCAACTGCCCCGTTGGCGACCGCTCCGCCTTCGCTCGTAACGGAGGAATCGGCAGGATCGGTGGTAATCGTGACAGTTGCTGCGGGCTGCGCTTCCGCGCTCCTCTTCGACATGCTCGGCAAGTGAAAAGCGAGATACGCGAGCACGGGTAACAGGATCACGACCGCGCCCGCGGTTCCCAGCCTTACACCGGACCACTTGCCCCCCGGACGCGCCAGCGCAAGCAGTCTCCCCTGGACGTTTTGCGCAAGGGCTTCCAACTCGTGCGTGAAAGTATGGAAGCTGGATTTCGGCCGCGCAGTCGGTTTTGCTGTCTTCGTTGCAGTGGCAGTTTTGTCGACCAGTTGCGGGCCCTTCTTGTCCGCGGTACGTGGCATCGATTGTCCGGCTGCTTGCTGGACCATCGTTGCCCGCCAGCCATTGGTGCCGGTAAGGGCCGGCCCGACGGATAGCACCTGTTTTACATCCTCGACCTTCGCCACGTTCTTGACAGCCAGTTCTATCTCCGAGACGGTCCGCGCGATCTCTGGATCGTCGGGATGCTGGGCACGGATCGCGTACGATTTCTCCAAAACTGCCCGCAGGCTCGCGCGATCAGGATTCTGCTCCGCCAGTCGCCGGTTCTCGCTAAGCGCCGTCTGGTCTTTGCGTCTTTGTTCCTGGCGCAGGAGTTCGTTCATCTCCCTTTGTAGACTCGCTTCGTACTGTTCCAGGCGAGCATCATTGGGATATACCTCTCGCGCCGCGCGAATTTGTTGTGCGGCCTCGTTCACTTGTCCGGCAGCGACTAATGAGCGGCATTCAGTCAGGCACTGAACAACGAAGTTTTTGCGTTTTGCGTCTGCGATATTAGAGCGCAATGCTCGTACTGCGGCGTGATTCGCGTCGAGTTCACTGGCTTCCTGACTCAGAGGCTCCGCGTGTTGCCAGTTGTCTTCACCGAACGCCCGCGCACGTTCAACCAGAACGTTGATGACCGCATCACGCAGACCGGGGGCGCGTGGATCAAGATTCATACTGTTGCGCAATAGTTCGGTTGCCCTGAGCAGGTCCCCCTGCTCGACGCATCGTTGACCCTCGTCGAACAAACGCCGCGACTCTTTGCTGCGCTCCAGTCCCTGCTCCGCGAGAGTCCGCAGTCCTGAGATCTCAGCGTCACCCGGGAATTCCTGGAGGGCAGAAGTCGCGTATTCGATAGCCTTGGCGTAAGAGCGGCCCTTCATTAATCCGTCGATTTCGTTCACCAGGCGTGAACGTTCCTCGTCTCGCCCCTGCTGATCGCGCTTCTTCTTGCATTGCTCCATCTCAAAAGCAATGCCGGGGTAGTCCGGATGGATGTTGCGCAGGATGTCCCACTGGCTGATCGCTTCGGCATACTGCCCGCGCTCTTCATACTGCCGCGCTTTTACTACGATGGAGTTCACCAGATCGCGCCGCTCGCGCACCAACTTGAGCTGTTGCGCAAACTGGACTTCATTCGGATAACGTTCGCAGGCTTCGCGAACAATATTGGCTCGCCGGTCAAGGTCGCGCTCCGCCTCAAGCCTCTTCGAAACTTCGGCGGTATAGGACGACAACTCCTGGCGCTCCGCATCCTCAATTTGGATCTTCAGGGCCTGAAAGGTGCCGTCATTGGGATACTTCGACAGAAGGTCGCGGCATACGGCCATAGCGCCGGCGAAATCCTTCTCGCGGAATTGGCGTTGCGCGTCTTCAAGCGCGCCGTGGATGGTGTCGCGTTCCGACCGCACTTCCTTATAAAAGCTCTGGTAGACGGCTTCACGTTCTGGAATCGCTGCGTTCGGGTTGGACTGGGCTACCGAGAACAAGCGCTCCAGCTTGCTGAGCGCCGTCGAGATTTCGCCGTTCTGATATGCCTTCAAAGCTGAGGTGTAGAGCTGCTCTTTCTGCTCTCGAATCCTCTTGGCTTCCGTTTCCGTGGACTCGATCTTCTCCAGAAGATCCATGGCCCGCGGGTCGGCACGATTAATGGCCAGCATTTCCTTGGCCGCACTCCTTGCCGCTCCAAAGTCGCGATTGTTCAGGTGCGTTTGTGCCAGCTCCAGCCACTTGGCGATTTGGCTCTCGCTGCGCTGCTTTTCCATCGCGTGCCGCATGGCCAGCGCATCTGGATTCTCGGGGTCCAACTCCAGTACTTCGCGGATCTTGTCCAGCGCTAAAGGAATCTCATCCTGCTCCATCCGCGCCCGTGCACTTTCCAGCAGTTGACGGGTTTTCTTCGCCTTCGCGGCCATCTCAATCTGCATTCGTAGCACAGTGATGCGCGGGTCGAGATGCCCTTCCGCCTCAAGTTCTGCCAGAATCTCAGACGCAAACCCCTCGTCCCCTGACTTGTAGGCAGCCTTGGCGCGCTCGATGCGCTGTTCGATTTTGGCCGTATCAAACACCGGTTCATTGCGAACTGCCTTTTGCAAGACGTCGGCGAGATCGCGCGCGCTCGTAAAGCGGTGAATCGGTTGCTTGGCCAGGCATTTGTGAACCACCCGGCTCAACGACATGTTGACGTTCGGGTTCAGTTCCGACACGGCCGGCGGCACGAACTTGAGCAACGCTTCCATCGTGTCCTGGACGGTATTGCGGGCGAACGGTTTCCGCCGTGTTAGTGCCTCATAGAGGATGATGCCCATCGAGAACAAGTCCGATGCCGGGGTAATCTCCTTCATCATGGCCTGCTCTGGCGACATGTACTGGAACGTACCCTTCTGCCCCGTGACCGACTTTGATCCTGCCAGGTGAACCACGCCGAAGTCGATGATCTTCGCGCTGTCATCTTCCATGACCAGAATGTTGCTTGGCTTCAGATCGCGATGGATCAGACCTCGTTGGTGTGCGGCCTGCAATCCCCGGCACACATGCACCGCAATCTCCACGACGCGCTCCACGGTCAAGCGCGCGCTGGCGTCAGCGATCAGGTCAGCCAGCGTGGTACCGCGCAGCAGTGGCATCACGAAGAATGGTTTCTTCTGACCGTTTTCCTCAATGACATCCACATCCCGAACTTCCACGATATTCGGGTGAGAGATCTCGGCCAGGGCTCTCCATTCCTTGGTGAACAAATCGACCGCAATAGGGTCGGACATGTCCTTCATGAGTTTGATGGCGACCGAACCGCCGGTCTTGACGTCGAGGGCGCGCCAGACTACACCCATACCGCCCTCACCGAGTTGCCCTTGGAGTTCGTACCGCCCCGCTATAAGAGAAGAAGGCATAAGTTATTCACCGGAACACACACTCGTGTCCGGCACCTCTCTACGACTCTGGGGGGAAAGCGGCGAATCCGTTTTTAGTGATCCTGGGACGGTTCGGCCGATCGAATCACTTCCTCGGAGCCCGCCTGAAAGGCTTGGGGAATACTCCGAGCACGAACAATATACACCTAGGGGCGCGATCGCACCATAGGAAAGGAAGGGGTAGAGAAGTTGCTTGCCGGGGCGGAGTTCAGCGGTTGGAATCCTGGTATGTCAAGCAGTCTTAGTTGTTTAATATCAATGCCTTAGGGGAGGGCTTGTGGTCGGTAGTCTTTTGGAAAATTGCACGTGGAATTTGGACTTCCTCTCTCGGGGTTTTGAACTTGAATTAGGTTCAACTGAGAATTGCGAAATGCGGGTAAGTTTGATCCGGCCAAGGCCAATCCCCTACGAAATGAAGTCATCACGCCGGTTTGTTCCAACAAAATGCCGACATATCAAACTCATCAGAAAATCTCCTGCACGTCCCGCCGCCGAACTCACGCTCAGTCCGAACTGCGAGGCAAGAAACACGAAGACCCCGATTGTCGTTGGGGTCTTTCGAGATCAGTTCATAGCTTGGAATTCAGCCGTTTCGCTAAGGCATTGAGTTGGGGACCGAACGCGGATTTTGCCATCGATACCGTTTCGCGTTGAGCGCCTTGTTCTGCGGTGATGCGTTTCAGATCTGGACGACTGGTTAATGCCAGAGACTCCAAGTCCTGGAGAACAAGCGGAGCGAGCTTGGGCTCGGACAATGGCTGAGTCAAATCGAATAATGAATCAATCGGTAGTCCCATGGCCGCGTTCAATTGGGCGAGTGCGAGAGCCTGATTATTTCTCGCGCGGATCAGTTCCTGTTGACGGGACGCGAGTCTCACCTTTGCCGTCAATAGATCGGATTCAACGACCAAGCCGCTTTCAAAGCGTCCTTGGCTGCGCTCGACAATCGCTTGCGCAGTCTTGGAGCCATCTTCGGCCACGTCCAACTGTCTTGCGGCCAGCAATGCCTCGTAATAACTTCGGGTAACCTGAAAAACGACTTCTTGTTCCGTGCGGCCCAAGTCGCGTTTGGCAGCCTCGTCCATCACCCGTGCCCGCGTCAGGCCGTGCCAACTCGCGAAGGAATCGAACAGATTCCAGGTTCCACCGAAACGCGTGGAGAAATTTCCGAAAGGCAGCGGATTGTTCAAGCGATTCAGCGCAAAGTCAGCTTGCGTGAAACGTTGCTGTCGCAGGCGGCTGCCAAAGACTTAGACCGGATCATCTCCTCGCGTGGCTGTTTCAGAGAAAGACAAGTGCGGAAGCAGTAATGATCGTGCGGTTTTGATGTCCGCCGATGCGGCGCGTGTATCTGCAAGTGCCGCCTTATGCAGTGGATTCTTTTCGAGGGCGATCCTTACTGCATCCTGTAGCGTTAGTGGAGCCGGAGAGCTCTGCGCAGAAGCCGCGGCGAGAAGCCGGTGCCGACGACAAAGCTAATAGCGAAATGGCGACGAAGACTCAATGCTCCACTCCTGCCGCCTCAGCCGCGTGTATCCACGCTGTCGTGTCCTCGACGATTTCGTGGGTGGTCTGGAAGGTGGCTGTCTTTTGCAGCATCGCACCCACGGAACAGTACTTGTCTTCGGAGAGCCGGATGGCCTCCTCCAACGCCCCTTCGTCGATTCCAACACCGGTGACCACGTGATGGATTCGAATCGCGGTGAACACCTGTGGTGGACACTCCGCCTGTTCGGCCTCCACGCGCACCCGATATCCGGTGATCTTTTGGTGGTATTTTTGCCGAAGAATGGTGATGACATCGAATGCGGTGCAACCGGCGAGCATCTCGATTGGCTTGGCGCCTGTTCCGCCTGCCGTGTCGTCCAGGATCAAATGATGGCCGCTTCCGGTTCGGGCCAGGAACTGACGCTGCTGCCTAAATGCTTGAGTAAGCTCAGCTTCCGCTGCGATCATGAATGCCTCCTGCAAATTCATCGGTAAGGAACACGAATAAATGCAGAAAGTCGGAATTTGTTACAGGAATTTCTTAAAGTTTTTGGAAGGAAAACGTGTTCTAGGAGGATCCCAGTACCTTGGTGACGCGCCGGTAATCTTGCGTCAGTTGGTTGCGGAGCTTGGAGGTGTTTTCGGGCAGTGCTCTATCCGCGGCCGGTTTGTGCAATTGTTCGATTGTGGCTTCCAACGTGGCCAAAAATGCTTGGCATGGACCGCAGTCGCTCATGTGCCGCTCAATTTCTTCGCAAAGCGACTCGTCCAGTTGTTCGTCAAGGTAATCCGACAATTCAGCGAACATGGCTTTGCAACGCGCGGGACGAAGCTGCGCACCCGATTGTGTCTTTGCAGGAGCCCTCTTTTCGCCACGCGGCATCCACATCCGCATCAATTCCTTCCTCACAAACAGGCGAGCGTGGTGTAGTCGTACACGCACAGTCCCAGAGCGCACTCCGGTGATCTCGGCCACCTCTTCATCGGTGAGTCCCTCCATGTCGCGAAGAACCAGCACGATGCGATACTGCGGAGGCAATTTCTGAACCGCATCGCGCAGCCGGGACGCTTCCTCGCTGCGAATCGCGAATGCCTCCGGATCAATTCTGCCATCTGCCGTGAGCCGTTCCAGTTCATGGCGATCCGGCATGAGTTGGTCGAGTGAAAGCTCTTGCGCAGGAGCAAATTTGCTTTTGCGGCGAGTCATCAGACAGCGATTCTTCGCGACTTTGTAGAGCCATACCAGGAGGGCTTTTGGACTTTGGAATTTGGACAATTGTGGTACGGATTTCAGCAAGACCTCCTGCATAGTATCCTCGGCATCCTCGCGCTGCCCGCAGACGCGCATGCTGAAGGAAAAGACGGTATTTTGCAGCAATGCGAGCGCCTGTTCCACACTCGCGTCATCCCCACGCTGCATCAGTTGCACAGCCTCTTCAATTTCCGCGCGCATGGCCTAAATCTACCACGGGACTGGATTCGTCCCAGGGGAGGCTGCGGCCGAGCTACGGAATATCCAGTGGCCGCCACAAACCTGAGCCATATCGATGTAATTGGTTTCATGGGGAAGGAATTGTGACGGTAACGTATCCGGGAGTAACCGTGACGCTTGGAGAGGAAGCCTGCACGGTTACGGTGACAACCACGGGCGGAGGAGAAGTAACCGTGACGGGGGCGCTGGCGGTCGCGGAACCTCCAGCACCAATCGCGGTGACGATGTAAGTGGTGGAACTCGCGGGAACTACAACGGTCGATCCCTGAAGTGACACTGAACCCACGCCCGGCGCAATCGAAAGCTGAGTGGCATTGCTGGAATTCCATGTCAATGTCGACGAGCTACCGGCGGTAATGGAACTGGGAGTGGCCCGCAGAGAGACCGTCGGTGCAGGTGGTCCGGAGGGACCTCCGCCGCCACACGCGACACTCTCTGCAACAAGAAAGACAAGAACGAATGTAACAAGAATTGAATATAAGGGCTGCCGCCATGGATGAAATGGCCGAGTGTCTATGCGAAACCAAAGCATGAAGAGAAGCAAATACAAGCCCGCAACTTCCACGAGCAAATTGGGCGGCAGAGAGAGCCTTACGCGGTACGGGGGAGTGATGAGAGCTGGTCTGGAGCTTGCAAGAATGGTGAGAGTAGTGGTTAGAACGCCGTTTGAGGGTAGGGTTCCATTTGGGGGACTGAAGGTGCAGGAAAGGCCTGCAGGCAGACCCGGGCAGCTAAAGCTGAACTGATCTGTGAGACCGTTTTGCGAAGTGACCGAAACGCTGATGTTCGCAGAAGAGCCTACGGGAATGGTTGCGGAGGTGGGAGAGAGACTGCCCGTCGCGTTCTGAACGTGCAGGGTTACCGGGGCAGCTTGGTGAGTCACTCCCTGGGCAGAGCCGCTTATCTGAATTGTGTAATCGCCGGGCGGAACATTATAAGTGTTTATATTTGTGCCTATCGGATAAACGCCCGGAAAATAGGATCCTCCAACATTGCAGGAGGGAGCGTTAGCCGTTTGTGGAGAGACGGTGCAAGCAAGGTTCACGAGATTTGTCCAGCCCGCCGTGCCTCGAACCGTCAAATTGACATTTGCGCTTGCCCCCGAAACGACGTTTGCTGAAGTCGGCGACACACTCAGGGAGAAGTCCGCGATCACAAGTTTCAACGGCAACTGATTCGTCACGGCGCCGTCACTTGCGATGACCTTGAAAGGGTAGGTTCCGAGGGGAGCGTTAGAAGTAAGTTGAACTGCGAGCGAATTGCCAACCGACTGGCCTGCAGGAAGCGCGAGGGAGTTCGAGCCGAACTGGCACGCAGTTCCGGCAGGGAGTCCCTGACAGCTGAAGTTCACACTGGTTGAGGAGTATCCCGCTACGGAGAAAAGAATGACGTTGAAATCGTAAGTTGTCCCCCCAGGGGGCGCGACTTCGATCTGCGCATTCGAGGACAGCTTGAATCCAGCGAGAGCCACTGTTGTTTGGTATGAATAAATCGTAGCGGTCTGGCCGCTCAGCGTGGCATTCAAAGCAAATACGTGGGAAGAGTCGAAACTCGATCCAATCGTGAACGGGACGTTCACGCTCAAGCCGCCCGAAGCGAAGGTGACACTCGTGGGAATCGAAATGTTTGGGTCGCTGGCAGACAATTGCACGACCGTGCTGGCGTCCGCAGGGAGGGTCAAATTGACGATCAGCGTTCCTTTGCTGCCGACGATGGGCTGCGAGGCGAGCTGCAATTGGACCGTGGGTCCGGGAGTGGCCGGAATAATGTGATATGACGAGGGCCAGCCATCGACCTCGATCAAGTCCGCCCGGCCGTCACCGTTGACGTCCACCGCGGTGGAAGGAAATCCGAATTTGTCCAGATTGACCGTGGCATAAGTGGGTGTGAAAGTTCCATCGCCATTTCCCACCAGAATCTGAATGTACGTAGGGTTCTGCGAGAGTCCGTTAAAGCCTTGGAACTGGAACGAGGCAATATCGATGTTCCCGTCACCATTGAAATCGGCAAGCATCGGCGACATGCGTTGCGATGGCCGCCCATTATCGAACAGAAATTCGCTCGTGAAGGAATTGCCATAGGGGGTATACGTCTGGCTGAGTGTGAAGCTGCCATCAGGCTGGCCGAGATAAATAGCGTAGCTTGCCGGCACGATGTAGCCGCCTTCCATGGGCAGAGTCGAGTACTCGACAATGTCCGGCAGGCCGTCGTGATTCAGGTCCGCCATACCGAAATTGCTGAAGCTGGGTAGGACTAGCTTTGGCATAGCGAAGGAGCCGTCCCCCTTGCCGAGGAATTCGTAAACGCCATTCGTGCCCACACCTATGGTGTTGTTCTCATACCAGACCAGAACGTCAAGATTGCCGTCGTTGTTGAAGTCGTTCACAAAGACCAACGGAAAAGTGGTTCCTCCGGCTACGCCCGGCGAATACGCAATTGTGGGTTGCTGGCGGAAGGTGCCGTCACCAGCGCCAAGAAAAACAGTCAACCCTAGCGAGCCTGAACTTTGGAGTGGAGAGGTTCCAGGTATGGCGCAAGCCACCACGAAATCGAGCTTGCCATCTCTGTTGAAGTCACCTGACGCGATGGCGCCAACAGAGCCGAAGGTGTTGACGTCGAGGCGTGTCGTATTCGGAGGGCCGAATTGGCCATTCCCCATGCTCGGAAGAAAAACTAGAGCCGGACTGTCCTCACAGCCTGCTCCGCACTCATAAGCGAGTAGGTCAGGACGGCCGCTGTTTCGAAAATCGCCCAGCAAGTGGCCAACGAGGTTACCAGAACCGTCGGCCATCGGCGATTGGATTGGAGAC
>Ga0210407_10002669_pt1 | contig 15169 bp, 18 predicted proteins | sample IncBWC27MmetaG_FD_150860 | JGI IMG/M metagenome (GOLD analysis project Ga0210407, IMG submission 150860) | Forest soil microbial communities from Barre Woods Harvard Forest LTER site, Petersham, Massachusetts, United States - Inc-BW-C-27-M | ecosystem: Environmental > Terrestrial > Soil >...
GTCGAGGCATTGGAAACCTGGACAACGGAGGGATTGGCGGCGGTGGCATCCACGTACATGAGGCCCTGATCGCTGCCCAGGTAGAGGCGCGCCGCCGAGAGATGGTTGAACATCAGGGAATTGGGAGTGCGGGGCACGTTTACGATGACGCCGATCGGAGTGGTTCCAGGGGTCACAGAGAACATTGCACTGGAGCAGCCGGGATTGTTGCCGCAGTCGGTGGTCGCGGCCCAGGCGGTGTAGGTGGGTGGTTTGGAGGTCGAGGTTACGTCAACCGAGATCGTTCCGAAGCCCTTCGTCCCGTTTGGGAGCGTGCCGTCGCTCGCGACGCGGGTGAGTGCTGGAAGGACTCCGATATTGCAAGTTGGGGGCGCGCAGGAAGCGAAGACGGTGGCGCCGCCGAGGTTGGCGCGAGCGGTGGCGCTGTTGATTCCTGTGCTGTTGGTGGTGGTGGTGAAGGCTGCAACTTCAGGATTGGTCGTGCTCCAGGTGAGGGGCGGGCTGGGCACGGTCACACCCAAAGTGTCGATCGCAGTGGCCGTGATGGATACGCTGCCGCCGTTATTTATTGTGATCGAGTTCCCTGCCTGGCCTTGGCCTCCGATTTGGAGGTGGATGGCTTGGATCAGGCAGGTGGTGTAGGGAAAGGGGCTGCTGGTGGTCCCGGAGACGCTGGCAAAAAGGTTGGTAATGCCTGGGGACTTGGCAGTGGTCTTAGCCTGGTTGAGCACGTTGGGCTGATTTGAGGGGACGAAGGGAATTGGGGTGACCACACCGCCATTGCTCGACGACCAACTCACGGGGCCGACGGTGTTGGTGATGTCCACGTTGCTGCTAAAGGCGATCGCTTGGAATAGCCAGGTCTGACCCTGGGAAAAGCAGTCATTCGGGGGCGGCTGGGTTTCGGCTTGTGTAATCTGGATGCTGTCGATGTGCTGGTGGACGTAGACGGTAGTGGACGGGCTGCTGACGCCCTGGATGACCGCGGTGACGATGGCTATTCCGGGAGTTCCAGGGGTGCACATGGTGGCGGTGGGGTCCCAGGTGCCGGCGCAGGCGGAGCCGTTGCTGGCGACCGAGAGTGGGGCGGAGGCGTTCGGATTACCGCTGACGACAACAAATTGAATGCTGACGCCGATTACGGGGCGGCCATTGGCATCCGTGGCGCTGGCGCTGAAGATCTGAGTGCCACCAACGTCAATGGAGAAGTTGGAGCCGGGGCTCAGCGTAACGGTTTTTACTCCTCCGCCATTGGGGTTGGGAGTGCTTTTGCCAAGGCAGCCGGTGAGGGCGACGACGAGAGTGATGACCAGAATCAGAAAAAAGCCGGAACCGCAACGATGCATGAACCCTCCTCGCGTCCGTTTGCCAGGCGCGAGCATAATCATAATAATGTGGTTGGGCGGAAAACTGTCAGTGTAGAGGGTCATTGGGATTTTGAGCAAGCCGTGAAGTTCCCGAGTAGTCTACGAAGACGGGGCAAGCCCCGTTTCTACACCTCTTTTTTCTTCGATGCGGCCGGGAGTGGTTGACGATGTGCAAGGTAGTTGTTATTATCAAACGGTTCCGCGAGTTAAGTCTGGCTTGCCTGTGTACGGCAGTCCTGTTGGATGCGCAACCTGCGTTGGCGACAGGCTCCGGGAAAATCCTGGCTGAGCTTTGAAGAAATACGTACCCGGTCGGAAGTAGGAGACTGGGGACGCCCTCGCTGAAACGTCCTGCGAAAACCTTTGCGCCCGGGCAAATTAGTTAGAGCCGGGGAGTCACGCGAGGCTATGCAGGCGAAAGCAGACGAAACGGAACGCCTCCGAACCTTGGTCGGAAACTCAGTCTGAGGTGAGGCGTGGCGTCACCGTCGTCGGCGATTTAGTCTGAGCGGGAACTGAACGAATCCTCACCGGGCATTGGTAGTGCTGCGGGGAGAGTATGGCTCGGCGCGACAGCCTGTGCCAGACCTGAGACGAGGAAAGCCTCGCGTTTCCGGAAATGTTGCGGTCGATTTGAGACGGGGCAAGCCCCGTCTCTACGGGAATGTTTGTGAGACGAAAAGTTTTCGTAGAGATGCGGGTTGCCGCGTCTGGGAGTGGCGAGAGTGCCTACTTTTAATCAGCTGGTGAAATTTGGCCGCGAGAGGCCCCGGTATAAGACGGCGAGTCCGGCTCTGCAATCGTGTCCGCAGAAGCGCGGCGTGTGCACGCGCGTGTATACCCAGACGCCGAAGAAGCCGAACTCGGCGCTGCGCAAGGTGGCGCGCGTTCGTCTGACGAATGGAATTGAAGTGACGACGTACATCCCGGGCGTTGGCCATAACCTGCAGGAGCACTCGATTGTGCTGATCCGCGGGGGCCGGGTGAAGGATCTGCCAGGAGTGCGTTATCACGTGGTACGCGGAACGCTCGACGCGACCGGCGTTGCGGGCCGCAATCAAGGGCGCTCGAAGTACGGCACCAAGCGAGCGAAGAAGACGTAGTAGAAAGCATCGTAGAGACGCGGCTTGCCGCGTCTAAGGCTCTAGCTGGAAGCTAGCAGCCAGGAGCTAGAAGCTGAATGCCTAGAAAAGGACATATCGCAAAGCGGACAACCGAGGCTGATCCGGTGTATGGATCGGATCTGGTGACGAAGTTCATCAACTCGATGATGTGGCAGGGAAAGAAATCGACTGCCGAGGGCATTTTTTATAAGTCGCTCGAGAAGTTGCAGGAGAAGGGTGGCGACGAAGCCCTGAAGTTGTTCGTGAAGGCGGTCGAGAACGCCAAGCCGTTGCTGGAAGTGAAGACGCGGCGGGTGGGCGGCGCGAACTACCAGGTGCCGATCGAAGTCGGTCCGGACCGCAGGACGTCGCTGGCGATCCGCTGGATCGTGAGCTATGCCCGCGGCCGCGGCGAAAAAGGAATGATCGAGAAACTGACGAACGAATTGCTCGATGCCTCGAACGGTAAGGGCGCTGCCATCAAGAAGAAGGAAGACGTGCATCGCATGGCGGAAGCGAACAAAGCGTTCGCGCATTACCGGTGGTAAAGCAGCTACGAGCTTCGGGCTGCGAGCTTGATGTAAACGACTAACGACTAACGAAAGATTTTCAGAGCCCCAGAAAGAAAAGAGTAGAGAAACACCGTGCCTAGAACAGTCCCATTGGAGCGTTGCAGGAACATCGGCATCATGGCCCACATCGATGCCGGGAAGACCACGACGACGGAGCGCATCCTGTTTTATACGGGAAAGACGCACCGTATCGGCGAGGTGCATGAAGGCACGGCCATCATGGACTGGATGGAGCAGGAGCAGGAGCGCGGCATCACGATTACGTCGGCGGCGACGACCTGTACCTGGCGCGACATCCGTATCAACATTATCGATACGCCCGGCCACGTGGACTTTACGGCCGAGGTGGAGCGATCGCTGCGCGTGCTCGACGGCGCGGTGGCGGTGTTTGACGCGGTGCACGGGGTGCAGCCGCAATCGGAAAAAGTTTGGCGGCAGGCGGACAAGTACGGCGTTCCGCGAATTTGTTTCATTAACAAGATCGACAAGATGGGTGCGGATTTCGAGCATGCCATCGACACTCTCCGCAAGCGGTTGAACGCCAAGCCGGTCGCGATTCAAATTCCCATCGGACAAGAAGACAAGTTTCGCGGAGTGGTGGACCTGGTCGCCATGAAGGCCATCATCTGGGCAGATGAGACGATAGGCGCGGAATATGAGACCACCGACATTCCCGCGGAACTGCAGAAAAAGGCTGAGGCGTTCCATACGCAGCTGGTCGAAACCGTTGCCGAGAACGATGACGAAATTCTGCACAAGTTTCTGGAAGGCGAGACCATTTCGGCGGATGAGCTCAAGGCGTCGCTGCGCAAGTCCACGATCGGGCTGAAGTTGTTTCCGGTGGTGGTGGGAACGGCGTTCAAGAATAAAGGTATCCAGCCATTGTTGGATGCGGTGGTGGATTATCTGCCCTCGCCGCTCGACACGAAAGAGACGCACGGCCTCGATCCCGATAGTGGGAAGGAACTCACGCGCAAGGCGGACGACAAGGAGCCTTTTTCGGCGCTGGCGTTCAAGATTATGGCTGATCCGTTTGTCGGTCAGTTGACGTTTATCCGTGTGTACTCGGGACAGTTGAAATCGGGCGAGTCGGTGATGAACTCGCGTACGCAGAAGCATGAGCGAATTGGGCGCCTGCTCAAGATGCATGCCAATAAGCGCGAAGATATCCAGGAAATTCTCGCCGGGGACATCTGCGCCGTAGTCGGACTCAGAAACGTCAGCACAGGCGACACCATCTGCGATGAAAAGCATCCGATCACGCTGGAGTCGATCGTGTTTGCGGTGCCGGTAATTTCGGTTGCGGTCGAACCGAAGACCAAAGCCGATCAGGAAAAAATGGGCATGGCGCTCGGGAGACTGGCGCAGGAAGATCCGACCTTTAAGGTTCACACCGATCCGGACAGTGGACAGACGATCATCAGCGGCATGGGCGAGTTACATCTGGAAATCATCGTCGACCGCATGATGCGCGAGTACAAAGTCGAGGCCAACGTCGGCAAGCCGCAGGTGGCGTATCGCGAGACCATTCGCAAGCACGCGGAAGCGGAAGGCAAGTACATCCGGCAGACGGGCGGCCGCGGTCAGTACGGCCACGCAAAGATTTATCTTGATCCGAACGAGCCGGGCAAGGGCTACGAATTCATCAACGAAATCGTGGGTGGCACGGTGCCGAAGGAATTCATCAAGCCGATCGACCAGGGCATGCAGGAGGCCATGGAAGGCGGCGTTCTCGCCGGCTATCCGATGGTCGACATCAAGGCGACGCTCTACGACGGCAGCTACCACGATGTCGATTCGAACGAAATGGCATTCAAGATTGCCGGTTCGATGGCGTTTAAGGAAGCGGCGCGCAAGGCGAGTCCGGTGATTCTGGAGCCGGTGATGGCGGTCGAAGTGGTTACGCCGGAAGATTACGCCGGAACGATCATGGGTGACCTGAGTTCGCGTCGCGGGCGGATTGAAGGCATGGAACATCGCGCGGGCTCGCAGGTGATCAAGGCCATCGTGCCGTTAGCGGAGATGTTTGGGTACGCGACTCATATGCGGTCGTCAACCCAAGGTCGCGCCGAGTACTCGATGCATTTTGCGCGCTATGAAGAAGCCCCGCGTCACGTGGCAGAGGAAATTATCGCGAAGACGCAGGGCAAGACAGCACCGAGGTAGCGCCGGCGTCTCGCCGGCCCGAAAGCGGGCGATAGCCCGCGGTTGCAGACAGATTGGTTCGGAACCGAGTTTGTGTTGAAGCGAGCTGTGATCAGCGAGAGGGCTTGCTGAATATAACTTTGGCGCGGGCGGGACGCCCGCACGACAGTCGGCGAGACGCCGGCGCTACAAGAGGATAAGAGGAAATGGCAAAAGAAAAGTTTGAACGGACAAAGCCGCACTGCAACGTAGGGACGATTGGTCACATCGACCATGGGAAGACTACTTTGACGGCGGCGATCACGAAGGTATTGCAGAAGCACAACCCGAAGATTGTGTTTCGGTCGTTTGATTCGATCGATAACGCTCCGGAAGAAAAGGCGCGCGGCATCACGATTGCCACGGCGCACGTCGAGTACGAGACGGCGAACCGGCACTATGCGCACGTCGACTGCCCGGGACACGCGGATTACATCAAGAACATGATTACGGGCGCGGCGCAGATGGACGGCGCGATTCTGGTCGTGGCGGCGACGGATGGTCCGATGCCGCAGACGCGCGAGCATGTGCTGTTGGCGCGGCAAGTCGGCGTTCCTTACATTGTTGTCGCGCTGAACAAGTGCGATGCGGTGGACGATCCGGAGCTGCTGGATCTGGTGGAGCTCGAAGTTCGCGAACTGTTGAAGAGCTATCAGTTTCCGGGCGACGATGTGCCGGTGATCCGTTTGTCGGCGCTCGGCGCGTTGAATGGCGAAGCGAAGTGGGAGAAGCAGATTGACGCGTTGATGGAGGCGGTGGACAAGAGTGTTCCGCAGCCGGCGCGTGAGTTGGATAAGCCGTTCCTGATGCCGATCGAAGATATTTTTTCGATTCAGGGACGCGGTACGGTAGTCACGGGCCGGATCGAGCGCGGGAAAGTGAAAGTGGGCGAGGAAGCGGAGATTGTCGGGTTCCGCGAGACGCGCAAGACGGTGGTGACGGGTGTGGAGATGTTCAAGAAGCAGCTGGACGAAGGCATGGCTGGAGACAATGCCGGGTTGCTGCTGCGCGGCATCGCGAAGGAAGATGTGGAGCGCGGGATGGTGCTGGCGAAGGGTGGGTCGATCACGCCGCACACGAAGTTCAAGGCTGAGGTTTACATTCTGACGAAAGAAGAAGGCGGGCGGCATACGCCGTTTTTCAAGGGGTATCGTCCACAGTTTTATTTGCGGACGACGGACGTAACGGGGATTGCAGAGTTGCCGGCGGGGACGGAGATGGTGATGCCGGGCGACAATGTGAGCCTGGTGATCGAGCTGATCACGCCGGTGGCGATGGAGAAGGGCTTGCGGTTCGCGATCCGCGAAGGCGGGCATACGGTGGGAGCGGGAACGATTGCGGAGATTGTGACGTAGTGGTAGCGCCGCCGTCTCGGCGGCACAAGTTGCGCGGGCGAGACGCCCACGCGACAGCCGGCCAGAGGCCGGCGCTACACGAGCAACTAAATTCGCGGCTTGTTGCTTGCCGCCAGATCTTTCCTTCCGGATTAGCCGGGAGGGGCAAAGAGAGTGAACAGTGACTGGAAAAGAAAGAATTCGCATTCGGTTGAAGGCCTACGACTACCGCATTCTGGATCAGTCGACGGGCGAAATCGTGGAGACGGCTAAACGTACCGGCGCGCAAATCGCGGGACCGATTCCGCTGCCTACGATGAAGAACAAGTACTGCGTGCTGCGGTCGCCGCACGTGGATAAGAAGTCGCGGGAGCAGTTTGAGATCCGCACTCACAAGCGGCTGCTGGATATTCTGGAGCCGACGCAGCAGACAGTCGATGCGCTGATGAAGCTCGATCTGCCGGCGGGCGTGGATGTGGAGATTAAGGCGTTTGGGAAAGAGCATAAATAGCTGTCAGCCGTCAGCCATCAGCCGTCGGTAAAAGCGGCGCTGGTTGACAGGAACGGTTGAACAGCCCCAGCCAATAGCCGTCGCTACACAACCGACGAGCCATGCTGGGAACGGAGAAAGAAATGGCTAGAGTTACAGGAATTCTGGGTAAGAAGGTCGGCATGACGCAGCTCTTCGATTCGAAGGGCGATGTGCGGCCGGCGACGGTGTTGCAGGCGGGACCGTGCGTGATTACGCAGCACAAGACCAGCACCAAAGACGGCTACGAGTCGGCGCAGATTGGACTGGTTGAGTTTGTGAAGGAAAAGAATCTGACCAAGCCGATGCGGGGACACTTTGCCAAGCACAACCTGCCGCCGGTGAAGTTTCTGCGCGAGGTTAACGTGGAAGTCGATGCTCCGGGCGAGACGACCGAGGGCGTGATCAAGGTCGGCGACCGGGTGCTGGTGGATATTTTCGAAGGTGAGCGGTTCGTGGATGTTATCGGAGTGAGCAAGGGGCGCGGGTTTCAGGGTGTCGTGAAACGGCATCATTTCGCGGGTGGTCCGAAGTCGCACGGTTCGATGTTTCAGATTACGGGTTCGATCGGTTCGTCGGCGTTTCCGTCGCGCGTGTTCAAGGGTATGCGGATGTCGGGCCACATGGGCGATGTCCGGATAACGATGCGCAACCTGCGGATACTGGGCGTCGATAAAGACGAGAATCTGCTCGTGGTTGAGGGCAGCGTTCCAGGATCGAACGGCGGATACATCATGATCAACAAAGCGAAGAAGCCGCCGCGAGAGCGTCGCGGGTTCGCGGGTTCGGCTACGGTGGATCCATTGAAGGCGGCTAAGAGAGCTTCGAAAAAAGGGTAAGTGAGATCGGGTAAGGCAAGGTCAAAGGCAGGGTCAAAGGGCGAGGGCGCCCGCGCCACACGAGCCGCACGAGAGAGATATGGCAACTATTGATATTTACAATCTGAGCGGAGCCAAGGCCGGGACTATGGAACTGGCCGAGGAAGTTTTCGGCGCGGTTAACGAAGACTTGCTCTGGGAGGCGATCACGCACTATCGCGCCTCCGCGCGTGCGGGCACGCATGCGACCAAGAACCGCTGGCGGGTCTCCGGTTCGGGCAAGAAACTGTGGAAGCAGAAGGGTACGGGGCGGGCGCGTATCGGCTCGATTCGTTCGCCGCTCTGGCGCCATGGTGGCACGGTGCATGGACCGCAGCCGCGATCCTATGACTACGCTTTTCCGAAGAAGAAGTTGCTGGGCGCGCTGCGCTCGGCCCTGGCGTCGAAGTTCGCCGACGGCAAGCTGATGGTGGTGAAGTCGTTCGAAGTGAAAGAGCCTAAGACGAAGCTGTTTCGCGAATCGCTCGACAAGCTAAAGATTGAAGGAACGACGCTGCTGGTCGATATTTCGACCGCGGAAAACAAGAATCTGGAGTTGAGTTCGCGCAACATCGACGGGCTTGAACTGGTGAAGGCGAACGAAGTCCATCCCTATCATCTGATGCGCTACACCCACGTGGTATTTGCGCAGCCGGCGCTCGAGAAGCTGCAGGATTCACTGAAGAAGTCGGCCACGCGGCGTCAGCATGAGGCGGAGCCCGCTGCGGAAAAGAAGAAACCGGCGCCTCGCCTGCGCAAGACGAAGACTAAGGCGGAGGTGGCCTGATGAAATCCGCGTATCAGATCATTCAAAAGCCGGTGATCACGGAAAAAGGCCTCGGCATTAAAGAGACGCAGAACACGCTGGTATTCCAGGTGGCGCCGAAGGCTACGAAGACCGAAATCAAGGAAGCGGTGCAGACGATCTTCAAGGTGAAAGTGGCTTCGGTGCGCACGGCGAATTATCCGGGGAAAGAACGGCGGCGAGGCAAGTTCACGGGCTACCGTCCGGACTGGAAAAAAGCGTACGTGCGGTTGAAGAGCGGCGAGAAGATGCCGGAGTACGCACAGAACTTGTAAGGAAGTCGTTAGTCGCTGGTCGTTAGTCGTTGGGAAGATCGAGTAGCGAACGACTAACGACCAACGACAAACGACAAAGAGTAGCGAGCTAGATATGGCCATAAAAACTTACAGACCGACAACGCAGACGTTGCGCTATCGCACGACGCTCGTGACCGACGACATTACGTCGAAGAAGCCGCACAAGCCGCTGGTTGAGGGAAAGTTGCGGACGGGCGGGCGGCGCAATTCCGGCGACACGACCATGCGGTTCCGGGGCGGCGGGAACAAGCGCAAGCTACGCACGATTGACTTCAAGCGGGACAAGCACGGGATTCCGGCGACGGTGGTAACGATCGAATACGATCCGGGGCGCTCGGCTCGAATTGCGCTGCTGAGCTATGCCGACGGCGAGAAGCGTTACATTGTGCAGCCCGATGGACTGAAGGTTGGGCAAAAGATTTTAAGCGGACCTGAGGCTGACATTCTAGTTGGGAACGCGTTGCCGCTGCGGAATATTCCGCCAGGCACGACGATTCACAATGTGGAACTGCGTCCGGGCAAAGGCGCGCAGATGGTGCGCTCGGCGGGCGGTGCGGCGCAATTGATCGCAAAAGAAGGCGACTATGGCCTCGTGAAGTTGCCTTCGGGCGAGACCCGCAAAGTGCTGCTCGACTGTTTAGCGACGATTGGGCAGGTGGGGAACACGGATCACGAAAATGTCACTTGGGGTAAGGCGGGACGCACGCGTTGGGTGGGAAAGCGTCCGCATAACCGCGGCGTTTCGATGAACCCGGTGGACCATCCGCATGGCGGCGGTGAAGGCAAGACATCCGGCGGACGGCATCCGGTGACGCCGTGGGGCCAGCCGACGCGGGGATATAAGACGCGGAACAATAAGCGGACCGATACGTTTATCGTGAACCGCAGGAAAAAAGGTTAAGAGCGAGGTTCCAAGGTTTCAAGTTTCAAGGAAAAATATTTATGGCTCGTTCAACTAAAAAAGGACCGTTCGTGGATGCGCACCTGGCGACGAAAGTGGGAGCCATGAATGCGCGCAACGAGAAGAAAGTGCTGCGGACATGGTCGCGGCGCTCGACGATTATCCCGGAGATGGTGGGACATACGATTGCCGTGCACAACGGAAGGAAATTTATTCCGGTGTATGTGACCGAGAACATGGTGGGACACAAGCTTGGCGAATTCAGCTTTACCCGTCAGTTCAAGGGGCACTCGATGAAAGCGGCGACCGAAGTCGCAGCGAAACCGGCGGGCGTGCCTGGCGGACCTGGAGCCATAACGCCGTCAGCGCCGTCGGCGCCGAAGGCGTAAGGGACGAGGAGACGGGACGATGGAATTTCGAGCTGAAGCGCGATACATGCGCGTCTCGCCGCAGAAGGCGCGGCTGGTGCTGAATCTGATCAAGGGACGGCGCGTGGAAGAGGCGCGGAACACACTGGCATTCACCAAGAAGCGCGTGGCGGCGACGGTTGGCAAATTGTTGCAGTCGGCGATCGACAACGCGAACTTCCTGAGCACGGAAAAGGGCCTGGATGTCGATCTGGATAATTTGTACGTGAAGCATGCGGTGGCGAACGATGGTCCGCGCATGAAGCGGATTCGTCCGGCGCCGATGGGACGTGCGTATCACTATGTGCGGCGCATTTCGCATCTTGAAATTGTGCTGGCGGAGAAAAACCGGAATGGCGCGCCGGTAGGGACAGGAACGACGACGGCTGGCGAGAAGTCGGCGAAAGCCGCCCCTCACTCGAAGCCGAAAGCGAAGGCCAAGGCTAAGGCGCCAGCGAAGAAGAAGGCGGTCGGCAAGAAAGCGACGGCTAAGAAGTAGAACAGTCGCTGGTCGTTGGTCGCTAGTCGTTCGGAAGGCATTAGTTCGCTAACGACTAACGACGCGGCGACAGAAGGAAAGCTTAGGAGCACACATGGGACAGAAGGTTCATCCTTACGGATTCCGCCTCGGCTATACCAAGCCGTGGAAGTCGCGGTGGTTTGTCGAGAAGGATTACGACAAGCTGCTGCTCGAAGACTATAAGCTCAAGACCGAGCTGAAGGAAAAGCTTAAGTCGGCGGGTGTGAGCTCGGTCGAGATTGAGCGTCCGGGCAATAAGTTGCGGATCATCATTAAGACGGCGCGTCCGGGGATCATTATCGGGCGCAAGGGCGCGGAAATTGACAAGCTGAAGCAGGACTTGCAGAAGAAGACGACGCGTGAAGTGCATGTCGATATCCAGGAAGTGCACAAGCCGGAACTGGATGCGCAACTGGTTTCGGAATCGATTGCGCTGCAACTGGAAAAGCGGGTGGGCTTCCGTCGGGCGATGCGCAAGTCGGTGGATTCGGCGCTGCGCTTCGGTTGCAAGGGCATCAAGGTGCGCGTGAGCGGACGGCTGAATGGCAATGAAATCGCGCGTTCGGAGTGGTATCTGCAGGGGCGGTTGCCGCTGCACACGCTGCGCGCCGATATCGACTACGGTTTTACCGAGGCGCGCACGACCTACGGCGTGATTGGCGTGAAGTGCTGGGTTTATAAAGGCGAGATTCTTCCGGCGAAAAAGCGGGAAGCGACGCCGGCGCGGGACCTGAGCACCACGGGAGCGTTTTGAAGTAAGGCGATTGCAGAGATCAGAGGTCAGATTGCAGAGGTTACAAGCATCTGACGGGAAGATTTTCCTGAGAACTGACAGCTGAGAACTGAGAACTGATTTTTATGTTGATGCCGAAGAAAGTTAAGTACCGCAAGCAGCAGCGCGGGCGCATGACGGGGAAAGCCTGGCGCGGGAGCACGCTGGCTTTCGGTCAGTTTGGGCTGAAGGTGCTCGAACCGGGCTGGATCACCGACCGGCAGATCGAAGCGAGCCGGGTGGCGATGACGCGTTTTGTGAAGCGTGGCGGCAAGATCTGGATTCGCCTCTTTCCGGATAAGCCAGTAACGAAGAAGCCGGCCGAAACCCGTATGGGCAAAGGCAAGGGCGCGCCGGATCACTGGGTTGCGGTGGTGCGGCCGGGGAAAATTTTGTTTGAGATGGAAGGCGTTTCGATCACCGAGGCGAAGGAGGCGATGCGTCTCGCGTCGCACAAGCTTCCGTTGCGGACGACATTTGTGAAACGGGATGTGCTGTAGGGATTGCACAGGTCAGAGGTCAGATTGCAGAGGTTGAGGCGATTGCGCGGCGTCTGAGCCGCGCGCCGAAATCCTGAGCGAAGCGAAGGATCTGTCCTACTGAGAACTGAGAACCGAGAACTGACTTTATGAAGGCAGAAAAGATTCGCAACTTAACCGACGTCGAGCTCAAGCATCAGGAGCGGGACTTGGCGGACCAGCTCTTCAAGCTGAAGTTCCAGATGAACATGGGACAGACGGAGAGCCTGAAAAAGATTCGCGGGCTGCGCCGGGATATTGCGCGCGTACAGACCGTCCTGCGCGAGCAGGAACTTGGCGCCCCTAAGACGGAGAAAAAATAATGGCGGAAACTGCAGGCCAGGCCGAAAGACAGAAGCACCATAAAGAACTGATCGGCACAGTCGTCTCGAACAAGATGCAGAAGACGATTGTGGTCGAAGTGACGCGGAAGAAGGCGCATCCGATGTACAAGCGGGTGATCGCGATCCGGAAGAAGTTCTATGCGCACGACGAGAAGAACGAAGCGCATTCCGGCGATGTGGTGCGGATTGAAGAATCGCGGCCGTTGTCGAAGCTGAAACGCTGGACGCTGAAGGAAATCGTGCGGAAGACGGCTCTGGTGCCGGAAGTTGACGTCGACGCCGGTACGGGCGTGGGGCGCTAGTTACTAAGTTAGACGCTCACTAAGCCATACGCTTGCTAAGAAAGCCCGCCAGGAATTACGAGGCGGAGAAGGAGACGAACATGGCCGTAATGATGAGATCCATGCTCGAGGTCGCCGATAACTCCGGCGCTCGCAAGCTGCAGATGATTCTGCCGCTGGGCGGCTCGACTGGCCTGCGCGCAGGGCTTGGCGACGTGATCACGGCAAGCGTGAAGGAAGCTTCGCCGGACGGCCAGGTGCAGAAGGGCAAAGTGGTGAAGGCGGTCATTGTGCGGACGCGGAAAGAGCACCGGCGGCGGGACGGGACTTACATCCGCTTCGATCAGAACGCGGCGGTGCTGATCAACGAAACCGGAGAGCCGGTGGGCACGCGCGTCTTTGGTCCGGTGGCACGTGAACTGCGCGAGAAGAAATTTTTGAAGATTGTGTCGCTGGCGCCGGAAGTGCTTTAGGTCTCAGGTTCCAGGTGTCAGGTATCAGGAATAGCGGGCCTTGTTAACAGTTAGGGATTAAGGATTCTAGATGAGAACAGTATCGACCGAACATAAACGAGTGGATATCCGCCGGAACGACACCGTGAAGGTGATGACGGGGCGGGATACGGGAAAAGAAGGGCGCGTGCTGCGCGTATTTCCCGACGAGGGCAAGGTGCTGGTGGAGCACGTGATGACGGTGAAGAAGCACGTGCGTCCGAATCCGCAGCGCAACATTAAGGGTGGAATTGCCGAGCAGGAGCGGGCGATTCAGCTGTCGAACGTGGCGCTGGTGTGTACGACGTGCGGTCCGGTGCGGATCGGGCATGAAGTGCGCGGCGATCGCAAGGTGAGAGTCTGTAAGAAGTGCGGGACGACGCTGGATAAATAGCCGTCAGCTCTCAGCCATCAGCTTTCAGCTGGTGCTCGAGATGCGAACGGCAGCGGCGAAGATTTGGGACTTACGAACCGGTATACGTCGAGCTGAAAGCTAAGCGCTAAAAGCTAAACGCGACAATCCGAAACCGTGAGAGACGAGGCAACATAGGCAATGGCAGACGAGCAGAAAAAAAGCGAGCAGCAAAAGAAGGCGAAGCCACCGAGGAGCGACAAGGGGCAGGCGCCGGCTGAGAAGCCCAGCGCAGAGGCTCCACGGCACGCGGCGAAAGAGCGGCCGCGGCTCCGGGCGCGGTTTGAGAAGGAAGTTGCCGTGGCCTTGATGAAGGAACTCGAACTCAAGAATCCGATGGCCGTTCCGCGATTGAACAAGATCGTCGTGAACATGGGCGTGGGCGAAGCGACGCAGAACGCGAAACTTATCGATCCGGCGGTGAATGAACTGGGACAGATTACGGGGCAGAAGCCGGTGACCACGCGGGCGAAGAAGTCAATCGCGGCGTTCAAGGTGCGCGAGGGCATGCCGATTGGGGCAATGGTGACGCTGCGCGGCGACCGCATGTACGAATTTTTTGACCGGCTGGTAAGCATCGTGCTTCCGCGGGTGCGTGACTTCCGCGGAGTCTCGACGAAGTCGTTCGATGGGCGCGGCAATTACACGCTGGGCTTGCACGATCAGCTGATTTTTCCGGAGATTGACTACGCCAAGGTTGACAAGCTGAAAGGCATGAACGTGACCATTGTGACGACGGCTCGATCCGATGATCAGGCGCGGTCGTTGTTGAAGCATCTAGGAATGCCGTTTAGAGCGTAGCGCCGCCGTCTCGGCGGTCCTTGGGCGGGCGGGACGGCCGCCGGACAGCCGGCCAGAGGCCGGCGCTACAAGTAAGTTAGGAGCGAATTTTGACTACAGCAAAACGAGTGAAGGACGCGAAGATAGAAAAGAAATTTGAAAAGGCGCGCGGCAAAGAGCCAAAGCTGAAATTCTCGACGCGCAGGCACAACCGCTGCAAGATTTGCGGACGTCCGCGGGCCTATCTACGGAAGTTTGGCCTATGCCGTCTGTGTTTCCGGCAACTGGCGCTGCGGGGCGAGATCCCCGGAGTTTCGAAGTCGTCCTGGTAAGTCGTCGCTGGTCGCTGGCCGTTAGTCGTTCGCGATCACGGGCGGCGAAGACGGCGTGGGACGCCGCAGTTGTAAGAAGGTCAGTTCGTCGGACGTTGCTTGCTAACGACTAGCGACCAACGACTGAGAGAAGTTAAGCTGCTGACAGGTTCTCCGCCGAACGCGGAGCGAACGGGCGGCTTTAGGAGAAGCAAACGATGAGGTTGACCGATCCGGTCGCAGACATGCTGGCGCGCATCCGTAACGCGATACGCGCACGGCACCAGAAAGTGGATATTCCAGCTTCCAAGCTGAAGACGGAGATTGCCCGCATCTTGAAGGAAGAGGGCTACATCGCGAACTTCAAGCCGGCGGAAGAAGAGGG
>Ga0210407_10002670_pt1 | contig 15164 bp, 16 predicted proteins | sample IncBWC27MmetaG_FD_150860 | JGI IMG/M metagenome (GOLD analysis project Ga0210407, IMG submission 150860) | Forest soil microbial communities from Barre Woods Harvard Forest LTER site, Petersham, Massachusetts, United States - Inc-BW-C-27-M | ecosystem: Environmental > Terrestrial > Soil >...
GCCCAATATCCATTGATTCTCCGGGGAAAAAGTGCGGAGTCTTTGTCATCGGGCGGCATGATGACCCCATATCGTTCAAACGTCCTGAAATCCTTGGTCAGAGCGAGAGACACGCCGGGGCCACCCCGCGAGTAGGAAGTGTAAGTAACCACGTATTGCTGCAATTCCGGAGCGAACGTGATGCGCGGATCCTCGACACCCCAGATCTCCTCGGGAAAATCCTTCGGGTTGGGCGTCAGCGTCGGCTCGCTATCGATCTCCCAGTGATCCACGCCATTCTTGGAGCGGGCGGCACAAAGATGAGACAAGCCGCGGCGATCTTCCACTCTGCACAACAACAGCGTCGTCCCATCCGGCAGCATCGTTGCGCCAGCATTGAAGACGCTGTTGATCGAGTAGGGCCAGTCCTTCCCGGTAAGGATGGGGTTGGCTGGATGCCGAAGCAACAGAGATTCGTACTGAGTTTTTATGGCGACGGTCATAAGGTTTTCACGAATAATCTTTCACGAAAAAAGGATTTCTAGAAAAGAACAACGGGTTAAAGCGCATGGGCAGGTTCTGCGTTGTCGTGGCTGGCGCTTAAAGATTCCGGGCTTTCCTGCAGGTTTTCCACTTCTCCCGCCAGCCGCATCTCTACTAGCGCCGTCAGGAACGACAGGGTCGATTCCGCGCCCTGGTTTTCATTTACTCGTTCGGGGTGCAACCCGTCTCGACATCCGCCCGTAACGGGATCGTACAAAGCAATCTGTAAGTCATTGTCTCCCAGGAACCAGTTGAAGGCTGACCACGCTTCCTTGCGCCAGCGATCGTCACCGGTGGCGCGATAGGCTTCAAGACCAGCCGAAACGGCGCCGGCTGCTTCCACCGGTTGTTGGTCGAAGCGAGCCTTCTCGCGCTCCTTGCGGTAAAACCCCTGCGAGCCGATCGGCACGTAATGATCCTTGCCTGCGGATCGTTGTATTTTGTTTAGCCAATTCAGCGATTCGATCCCGACCGACACTGTCTCATCATCAAACGTTTGTTGGCCGGCGATCAACAAGGCTTGTGGCAGCCTGGCGTTCGAGTAAGCCACAACGTTTTCAAACCACATCCAGTCAGGAGTGCGAACTCGCTTGTACATTTCGACCAGCCGGCTCGCCAATACCGATCCCAGTTTTTGCGCGTCGCGGTCCCCGGGGAAAGAATCGAGGTACTCGTGAACTCCCAGCAACGCAAACGCCCACGCGCGCGGACTGCCGAACGCCAGCACCGCGGGGACGGCAAGTTCGAACAGTCGTCCCGCCGCGCCTCGAAGTGATGAATTTTTCGAGCGGCCGAGGACAGTCCCGAGCGCCCACAATGCGCGTCCGTGGCTGTCTTCCGACCCCCGCGCTTCGTTCCACGTGCGCTCAAAGCTCAGAAAGTTTCGAAACCTGCCATTCTCCGGATTGAATGCGTGCCCCAGAAATGCCAAATATCGTGCGCCCAGATCGCCATTTCCAGCCCCCTCTGCTTCCACCGCCTGCTCCGATCCAGGTTCTTCGAGTCGGAGTCGCTCGAGCTGCACCGTCAAAATCAACGCGCGCGCATTATCGTCGGTGGTATATCCCTCCGCGTAATTGGGAACTGCAAAGATTGCGTGCTGGAACATTCCCGTATCGTCCGTCAAGCGACGCAAGTGATTCAGATTCAGCGCAGGCAATTTGTCCAGGCACTTCGCCGCAGTTCCATCCGCAAACGCCACGCGCGGCGCGTGCATCCGGTCTGTGCGAGCCCGCTCAAAACTTTTCATGTAACCTTGCGCTACCCTCTTCCACACCATGTCACGCGCATACACGTACGCGCGCTTGCGCATAGCGTGACGTACGGCGGGAGTGTCCAGGAGTTCAACTGTTTTTCGCGCAATGGCAGCAGGGTCCTCGAAAGGAACAAGCGCACCCCGCCCGCCATCTAACAGCTCGATGGCGTGCCAGTACGGAGTTGAAATAACCGCTTTGCCTGCACCCAGCGCGAAGGCGAGCGTTCCGGAAACCACCTGCGCCTCATGGCGGTAAGGCGTGACGTAGATGTCCGCGGCGCCAATGCATTCCACCATCTCGGCGGGGCTGACAAACCGGTTATGAAACATAACATTCGACTCCACTCCGAGTTCCTTGGCCAAAGCCTTTAGGGATTCTCGATAGCCATCCCCCTCGCGCCGAAGAATGTGGGGATGCGTCGCTCCAGCAACCATATACACCACGTTCTTGTGCTTCGCCAGAATGTCCGGCAGAGCGTGAATTACGTTTTCGATTCCCTTGTTCGGCGATAGCAGGCCGAACGTGACCAGCACAGCCTTACCCGCCACTCCGAAGTGGTCCTTGTAGAAATTTGGATCCAGGAACGGCAAGTCCGGAACTCCGTGAGGAACCATGTCGATCTTGGAGTCGGGCACTTTGAATATTTCCTGCAGCAGTTGAGCAGACAGTTCGCTCATCACAATTAAGCGGTCCGACAGCGCAGCGATTTCTTCCATCACCCTCCGTTGCTCAGGATTCGGTTCGCGAAGAACCGTATGGAGAGTGGTGATCACTGGCATCTTGAGCCGGCGCAGCAGGCCCAAAATGTGACTGCCCGCCGCGCCACCAAAAATTCCGTACTCGTGCTGCAGACAAACCGTGTCGAAATTTGTGAAATTCAGAAAATCAGCGGCTTGCTCATACGACGAGAAATCGTCCTGCGCAAGAGCCAACCGCACACGAGGCGGATACGCGTATCCCGTCTCGGTATCGTTGATCGGCAGGGCGAATAGGCGCGCCGAGCCATACTCCGTGGAAATCGCTTCGCATAGGTCGGTGGTAAACGTGGCAATTCCGCACTGCCGGGGCAGGTAGTTGCCAACCACGGCGATCCGGCTCGGCAGCCCGGCCTTGGATTGCGGTTGCATCATCGCTATGCGCGCTTCACGGGATCCTGTCGACCTCTCAGCAACGAGTTCGAGACTATGTGTCGTAGGAAATGTGTCGATGACGGACATCAATGATCCTGGAATAACTTAAGGCCAGTACGTACGTTGGTTTCTAAAGTGAGTGGCCGTCGGCAAATGTAACTAGGAACGGTAGTGGCATGCCACGGCGTTTTGAGACATTCCCGTGATGTGGCGTTCTCCAAACCAGTATGCGCCAGTCGTGTCCATCAGAACTGATCAAAACTGACCAGATTGGCATTCCAGTATGCTCTAAACTCCCAGATGTAGCTCTTGGCCGCGCTACATCTGGCCCGAAGGCGTTGCTCGGCGATCACTGCGAGAGAGCCTTTCGATCGCTACTCTTCAAATTCAATTTCGGAGAGCGTCTCTATGCTGGCAGCAGAGCCCGGTCCTAATCGGATGAACATGAAGTTCACAAACGGCGGCAGAACCGTGGTTATCCACCTCGTTCGCGGGCTTCCCCCGAAGCTCAGCAAAGACAAAAAGACCATCACGATCACTTTCGCAGAGCGGGTTGCCATTCGCAGCAAACTCCACAAGGGATAGACCGGTTCTGACTGGCTTCGCAGATCCCCCCGACTCGCTTTATCTCGGTGATTGACTATCGATAGGGATAGGACTAGGGTCGAGAGTAGAGCGAATATCGCTTGGTCTCTCGTTCAGGTCTTCTGAGCTAAGTCAGCCTACCTGAGTGTTCCCTCTTAGACTCCCGCCCCCTAGGTTGCGTTCGCCCTCGAGTAAGGAAAATTCTATGGATCCTATCATTCAAGTTGGCACGATCCTGATCGGTGATGAGTCGCCTCGCATGACAGAGGCTCTTGCACTGCAAAGCGACCCATACTTCGAGAACTGGGGCGTCGTTAGGACGCTTAACGCATTTGTTCTCGACGACAAAATTCATGATGCGGGCTGGAATTTCTTTTTCATGGCAACGGAAGTGAAAGCGATGTTTTTCGGCGTCACCGGAGCCGAAAAAGTTAAGAGCGCGTTGAAACGCATCATGGAAAAGGTCAAACCACAAAACTTCAATTGCCTGGAGGTCACCGGAATTGTGGCCAAGAGTTTTCTTGGTGTCCCTTATACCTCGGTTTCCGTACATTCGCGCCACATCCAGCAAAGTTCCCAGCTCGATAGCATCGAAAGCAGGCAGAATGGTCGCCGCCACGCCGCGTGGGCCAAGGCCTAATCAGCGTCCGTGCGCGAACTAATTTTCAGGCGCGGCCTATGGAACGAGCCATTAAAGATTTGTGTCCCGGAGGGAGACCTGACAATAGCCTGGCGCTTGCGGCGGCGAAGCGGGGCCGGTCCAATCGCCTCCCGGAGGAGTTTTTCCCATAGCTCGATCCCCTCCAGGAAATGCTATGCGAGTCCGAGAGAAGGAGATGGTCTGCGAGTCCGCCGCCAGCCGCGAAGCGGCGAAAGAGTTCAGCCCACGGCGTAAAGCCGTGAGGGGGCTCGTGGGGAACTGAGTAAGCCCGTTGAGGCGAAATAAATGCTATGACACAAGACTTTGGTAGAGACGCTCGCACGCGGTCTCTGGTAGCGATGGACACGATCCAGCATCCAGGATGCTTATGAAAACTGGAAAAGGAAATGCGATCGCCGCCTTAGTCACGTGGTTGGTTTCGCGACTGGTGCTGCATATAGTTGCGCCCTCGTCGTCTTTGTTTAGCCCGGTTTTGAGCACGGTCACGGCGTTCGCGGCTCTATTGCTCTTCTTCTCGCGGGACCTGCTGCGGCCACAATCGGTCTTAGTGACCGGTGGGCATGCAAATCGCGGATGGGAATAGTTTTGATCAATCCAGACGCTCCCACCCTCGAACAAACGCTGGAATCCGCCGTCATCGTCAGTTGTGCGGATTTGATGACAGATCCAACCTCGGGATTACTGCACTTCGAGTGCGCGTTTGCGCCCGACAACTCGATTGATTATCTGAAACTCTGGTTCTCGGCAACCCGCGGTCAATGGCGCCTCGCTTGTGCCTATTGGACGGCTTCGTCCGCATTTCACGATAAAGGTATTCACTTCGAAAACGGATTCCGATCGGACCAATTCAGCGAGAATCTGGAATTCATCATGCAGCATCAGAACACATTCTCGCCCTCGGTCAACCGGGGCAGAACGAGTTTGCTCAAGATTCAAGAGCCCAGCGTAGCGGAAAGCGAAGCGGCGACTGAATTGTTGAAGCTGGCCTTCGGTCGGGCAAACGCCATCATAGCTCCGCCGACACTTGGCGATGCAACGCTGGCGATTCCATAGTCTCACCAGGAGTCAGTGATGATGACGGTTGCAGACCGAACCAGCGTGACCCGAGAGATCGACAGTTTGATCGATCAGCAGATTCACACGTTGCATCAGCGCGCCGCAATCTCAGAACCGGAACTCAAAGCTCACCGAGACCGTTCTCAGCGAATTCGATCCTTGTGCCGGAACCTGCGTCCGGAAGGCTCTCCCAACTGGATGAGCGAAGAGCTTGCGGGCGATCTTCTGGCTAAACCCTAATCCGAAAACCAGGATTCGAAGAATGCGCCCGCCGGCTTCTGATCAAACAGTTCTGCTTTCAGTTCTCTGAACTTTCCCGCTCCATCACAACTGCCAAAACATTGTCACTCACCGATTGATTACTTATCCGACGCCCTAAGGCGTCGATCTCGATGGGAATCCGTCCTGGGCTGACCCGTACTGAGTTCACATTTTTCGCCTGCTTTAGCTCCGCAAGTGGGGCACCGCACTGCTAATACTTGTTTCTCTGTCACTTTCATACTTATATTCATGCCGCATTTCTCAGCAGGACGCTGGTCAATTTTGTACACTCTCAAAAAGACAATCACCCACTCGTCCGCATTGTCATGTCAGAGTGCCTCATGACCGCCGACACGCTGGATGCCAGCCCACAGAATGTATTGCTGGTTGGAATCTCCGGTAAATGCTGCGAGCCCGGCCATTCCGTTGAGTGCAGCCGTTCGTCACTCCGTGCAACCAGCCACCGACGCGATCCTTCACGAATTGCAGCACCCGGGCTTTACTTTCCGGAAAAAAATCTCTCCCGACGAACCCGCTGTTTGGGGAGCGATCACGAATATTCGGTTCCACTCGAAACGCGCGGATAAACTAACGAGCGTCGCTCGCACCCCGCTATACGTACCCGCGCCGCTCCCGCGACTATTCCATCCGAAGAGTCACCGCAGGATCGATCCGAATAATTCGCAACGTCGGCAAAAAAATCGCAGCCGTGGCGACAACGGCAATGACGATGGGAACCGCCGTGAGAGTCAGTGGGTCATAGTCTCGGATGCCGTAGAGTTCACTAGGCAAAACCCGCAGCGCCACGAACGAGAGCGCCAGTCCAGAGATCAGGCCAAAGCCAGTAGCTTTGACACCCGCGGAACCGACGTCGTTCATCGCTTGCCCGATGGAAGACCCCAAGGCCATGCGGACGCCCATCTCGCCTGTACGCTCCACGATGAGATTCGAGACCAAGCCGTAGATTCCTACTGCCGCAAGCAATAGCGCCAGCCCCGCCAGTACCGTTAGCAACATCACCCCTACTCTCTGGAAAGTAAGGTTTTCGGCAAGCACGTCTTCGATCGAATGGAAGCCGGAGAACGGCAAAGAGGGACCAACTTCAGAAAGCGCCTTCTGCATCGCCGAAGTGAGTTCCTGTACGGGTCCCGCAGTGCGTGCCATCCAACTCGGCTGGAACCAGATATGCGCGAGGTTGATCGGCCCCTGGTCCATCTGAGTGGCTGGGAGATAGAAAGCGGGCTCGGTCGAGATCGGAGCATTTCGGTCGCCAAAACGCGTCCGAGCATGTACCTGATAGGGAAGCAGTTAAGCCGGACACGTCCGATCTGCACGGGGATTCAGCGTTCGATGTCGGAATCGGCTGTTAGAGACTGGACAGGAGATGCTCAAGGCCTCAAGTTAGGAACTCGTCAGTAAGCGGCCGATTGAATCCGCTGCTCATCGGACCTCTTGAACCTTTGCGAGCTCCTTCCTACCTGGAGACCTGAATATCCATATAGACATACTGTCCAGGTTCAACCCGCAAGGAAGCCACCGGAAGCCGAGCGTCGACTGTATGGGACGATAGGTCCATCACCATCACTTTCACTTCCTTTCCCGGCGGCAACAGCGCGCGATACGTGCCGTCGACGTCGGAAGAATTAACACGATGTCCATGGCCTTCCCCATCGTAGAAATACAGACCAGCGTTCATGACGGCGCCAGTCTCCGCGTCAATCACTCGTCCTGCGATGACTCCAGCTTTCTCGCCCAGCTTTAGAGTCACCGTTGCGGAAGGATGATCTGCGGTGATCTCAACTTTTGGAGCGTCGGCCTTCGGATCAGCATAGAAGGCGTCGCGCGCATCAGGATACGATTCTTCCTCTTTTCGCGAATAAAGTCTGTAAGCCTCAAACTGGAAGCCTCCGCGAAAATAAAATGTCCCATTCTCGCCCGTCTTCACCGACCGTGGCGTAATGTCATCGAAAGCGAGGCCCTGCGGCACGGCATAGACGGTTGTGCCGGAGACAGGACTTCCGTCCCGATCAATGACCCTGCCCTTGATCTGGCCAGTTAGAGAAGTTGATGTCTGGGAGTAGGCAAGCAGGCTTCCGGCAACCACGAACAGGACGACCAGATGCTTCATAGATCCTCCTAGCTGATTCTTTTGATACTGCGATGCGCGTTCAGGCAGGCGGGTTTCATTGTGGCCTTGCGAACTCGCAGCGCGTTCCAACCCGCATCCGTGCCGCTCGTTCCGGAGGCCGCGAGCCGGGAGCCGGAAGCGTCCTCCCCCGAATCAAGCCCGCACACTATGTTCACTTCCGGACGTTGAACTTCAAGATTGGACAAGATAATGACATCCGTTCCCCCTATAGGCAAGTGTTGTAACGTTCGGAACATTAGACTTAGCTTCGGGCAGATCAATGGCTGCGAGTTTGCATCTTCGTTCAGACTGTATCGGTTCTCACGGAATTTTCGGAGGATGGCGCCATGAACACCCTGCTCCAAGATTTGATGTACGCGTTGCGGCAGTTGCACAAGAGTCCGGGTTTCACGGCGGTTGCGGTTGCGACTCTCGCCCTCGGCATCGGGGCCAGCACGGCGATCTTTTCGATTTTCAATGCCACGCTGCTGCGGCCACTCCCTTACAAAGACTCTGACCGGCTGGTGATTCTGTGGTCCACGATTCCCCGGTTGGGATACTCCGGGCCGGGATCACTCACCGATCCAGATTATGTCCAGTGGGAAGAACAGAATCGAGTTTTTGAGCAAATCGCAGCCTATCGGGGGCAGACCTCGAACCTGACCGGCGGTGGCGTTCCCGAACGATTGGCGGGTTCCACGGTTACCGCCAGCCTGTTTCCGTTGCTGGGCGCGGTGCCTGAACTCGGGCGGGAATTTTCGGCTGACGAACAACTGCCCGGTCACGAGAACGTAGTACTCCTCAGTCACCGGTTGTGGGCGCGGAAATTTGCTTCCGACCCAGGCCTCGTGGGCCGGCCGATCACGCTGGACGAAAAAAGCTTCATCGTGCTGGGCGTGATGCCCGCAGGTTTCCAGTTTCCCGATGAGGTCGACTTCTGGACTCCATTAGTCCCTTCCAGCGACCGTTCCAATGCGATGGATCAAATCATCGCTCGCCTGAAGCCTGAAGTCAAAATCGAGCGCGCTGAGCAGGACATCACGCTCATCGCGCGTCACTTAAGTCCGGATTCCTCAATACAGCCGAGCTTGGCTTTTCTGGAAGACAAAGCGGTTGCGAATGTTCGGCCCGCTCTCATCGTCCTGCTGGCAGCCGTCGGACTGGTTCTGCTGATCGCCTGCGCCAATGTGGCGAATCTTCTTCTGACCAAGGCGGCAGCGCGGCAACGCGAGATCGTGATGCGCAGGGTTCTTGGCGCCAGCCGAATGCGGATCGTCCGCCAAATGCTCACTGAGAGCGTGCTCTTGGCGACTATCGGCGGCGCCGTGGGATGGGGGCTGGCGGTGGTGACCAGGAATCTGCTGGTCCAACTGATGCCGCAAAGCATGGGTCAGCCCGGCATCGCCAACCCAGTCGTCACGGCTGACATGGATTCATGGGTGCTCGGCTTTTCCGTCTTCGCTTCGATTGCTACTGGAATTCTCTTTGGGCTGGCGCCAGCATGGCACAGCTCAAGAGCCGGTACCCATCCTCCCCTGCAGGGATCGGGAACCACCTATACAAGCGGCACCCGATCGCAGCGCTTGCGTAGCGCACTGATCGTAGGCGAATTCGCTGTCACCCTCATGCTGCTGGTTGGCGCCGGTCTGCTGCTGAAGAGTTTTGTGCGGTTGCTGAATGTGGACCCGGGTATCGCGGCGAAAAATGTCGCCATCCTGAATCTCGAACTGCCTGAGACCAGATATTCCACGGACGTCCAAAGAGTGGCTTTTCATGACGCCGTCCTGGACCGGATCAGCGCAATTCCGGGAGTGCACACCGCGGGTACAGTGGGATACGGCCTGCCATTTGGCGGTGGGGGCATCCAGGGGGATTTCACAATACACGGACAGCCGGAACCACCTCCAGGAATCACCGCGAGCAAGCTGGTCGTCAGCCCGAATTATTTTCGAGCTCTGGGTATCGCATTAAGAGACGGTCGGGAGTTCAACGAACGCGACACCGGCGGTTCGGAACCTGTCGTGATTGTGAGCCAGAGTTTCGCGCGGCGTTTCTGGCCTGGACAACCGGCACTCGGGCAGAAGATCAATCCCGGATTCCGCGGAACCGGTTGGTGTTCTGTCGTGGGTGTTGTTGGAGATGTGAAGCAGGAGAGTTTGGCGAGCGATGCGCCACTCACGATTTACATGCCCTACTCACAGGGCCCGTCGTTCTTGCTGACCTTCATGGCGATTGCCGTCCGCACGGATGCCGATCCAAGCTCGATGATCAATGCGGTACGCGGTCAAGTGCAATCGGTTGATCCGGAGATTCCGGTGTTTGGTGCATCCTCGATGGAGAAACTGATCTCGAAATCTGTTTCTGAACCGCGCTTCAATTCCGTCTTGCTGGCTTCGTTTGCCGGGCTGGCTCTGATCCTAGCAGCCGTGGGTATCTACGGCGTGATCGCCTACTCCGTGACTCAACGGACACACGAAATCGGAATTCGCATGGCGCTTGGAGCGGGGCCGCACAGCATGACCACTCTGATCGTTGGAGAGGGCGCCGTGCTGGCGCTCAGGGGCATCGCGATTGGCATAGTCGCGTCACTTGTTCTCACGCGACTGATCGCAAGTTTTCTTTTTGGGGTAACCGCTACCGACCCCGCAACCTTCTGCGGCGTGTCGCTGCTCTTGACCCTGGTTGCCCTGGCAGGCTGTTACATTCCGGCGCGCCGCGCGGCCAGGGTCGATCCCATCGTGGCGCTGCGGTACGAATAAATCTCGGCGATCTCGCCTTCTGCAAGCCGCCCTTACTGGACCGTCGGTTCCACATCCTCCGGCGCGCCATGCCGCCGCAACAGTTGCGGCAGATTCTGCGAGAACGCCGACCGCGGCAGCACCATGTCACAACCCACTTCGTGCGCCTTCTGCTTCAGATCTCCCTGCACGTGCGAGAGGAATCCAATAATCGACGTCCCCTTCTTCAGCTTGTTCTTCAGCTTCGGAATCAGGGTCAACGGCTTCACGCTGGCATTGTTCAGATCGAAAATAATCAGCGACGGTTTTTCTTCCCCGTTCGCATGCATCTTCTCCATCAGATCTTTGTCGTTCTTCACGAACTCAACCTTCACGTTGAGCTTGCGCGCCGTCTCCTGAATCTTCGCCATAAAGAACAGATCTTCAATAAAGGCAAAAATGCGGGAGTTCGCGTCTCCATTCATCGGCAACGGTTCCGGTTCGGGCTGGGCATACTGCGTCGCGAACCCCGGCCTCTGCCGCCCGCCTTTGTGCCCGTTGTTATTGTTGCCACCGGCCAGTGCCGCCCGATAGCTGTGATCCATCGGCGCGGTATAAATGCCGTCTTTGTTTTCCCGGCTCAAGCCCGGTCCGGGCTTCTGCCCGCGCTGATTATGTGGACGGCGCCCGCGCCGCCTTCTTCTTCCGCCGCCGCCGGAGGGTCTTCCTGGTCCACCGCCTTGCCCACCACCACCGGAGGGTCTTCCTGGTCCTGCGTTCATAGTCCTCTCAAACTGTTTCGCTTTTGTTGCAGAATTTTACAGATGTTACAATCCCCACCCGTCGCAATGCCCCGCCTTCTTGGACGTAGCTCCGCTAATCCCACACAATCGAATCTACGCAGTTGCGGGTTGCGACTGGACTCACTGTGGAACGAACCCCGACTCCTGAAACGAACTGCTATTCGCAAATGAAAACTTTACTGTCTTTTTCTTAGTATCGATTTTACGTTTATCGGATCCGTAAGGCGCCGCCTCGGATCGGCTGGCGCGGAAGGCCTACGCGGGAACGAGGCCTCTATGAGAACAACTTTATGGTACTCGTCCTTGCCCAACCGCGCAAGGCCCCTCCCGTCCATCTTTTGCACAGGAGGCCATGACCGACCAACTCCGTACGCAGCCGTACACAGATGCTCCCGCAACCCTGCCCCTTCGCGCTCCGTTCGAAACTGCTCGAGCCCACTGCTGCGCCTGCCAGTAGTCTTCGGCAACACCTTCCGCATTCCGATGCAAGCTTGCGCTCAACTCCGCGGCCGCCTCCCACTCCCCGCTCTCGTGCCCCAGCATGAGCTGAAATACCGGACGCAGCTCGCTCGTTTGCCCCAATTAGCGTCGCCTGCGTCGCACGATCCAGAGAAATCTTCTCACGGCGCCTTCGCCATCATGTCATGGATCAGCGACATCCGCCCCCAGTAAGAACAAATCCGATTCCCGGTGCCGCCTTCGCGGAGCCAGCTACTCGCCAAACCGTCCGCGCACCAGCGCCGACAACACCAGGTTGCTGTTTTTCCCGCCCCGCACCCACCGCCGCACGTCCCGCTCTCCACCCGAAGATTGTCGAATTCAGATGGCACAGCAGGCGGTAGCACACCGACGCCTCGGCCTTCACCAGCTTCTCCAGTTCGCTCAACCCAGGTCCGGACGCGACACCTCCTGCAGCATCCCCAGATAATTCATCCGGTTGGTCGGCATGTCATGGGTGCTCATTGTCTCCGGATGCCAAAATATCCCTGAAATGTACCAAACCCTGATCCCGCGCCGTCACAAATTCTGCCCGCGTTTCGATTTTCTCCGCCAGCAACCGTTAGATGCATCTCCACCTTAATGCTGTCCGGAATAATGATGTCGGCAATCTCCACCAGCGCCACGCGCCGGTCGTGCGCCACATAATCGTCCAGCGCGATCGTGTATCCCGCTTCGTTCAGACTCCGGCGCGCCGCCCGTCGCACAACACATCCCGTCCCATCCACCGCGACCGGGCCAGCGTTGCCCGCGACGCTTCATCGCCATCTCCGTTGAACGCATTCTCCAGTCCGTCCCGAAACGGCAGTTCGTAGCCAAAGACTCTTTCTTCCCGGTCCACGATCGGTTGCCGCGCCACATAGCGAAACGGCTTCACGTCCTTGACCGGCGCTGGCGCTGTGCCGCATCCTGAAGAAATATTGCCCAGGTTATTCTCTATCGGCAGCAACTCGAAAAGCCTAAACTCATCGGGCATTTCCTCTGTGCCTCTCCGTGGTTAAGATTTTCTGAGCGGATCAACAAATCATTCCGACGTTCGAACCGGCCCATATAGAATAATCCCCGCCATGCCCGATTCACCCCACTCCGTTTCCAATCTCACCACCGCCGGTATCGGCATGCGCCGCCAGTTCGAGATCTACCAACTCGGTTTGTCAGGAAAACAACTCTCTACTCCGATCCCTCTCTCTCACCTCGAAAAGAAAGCCGCCGAGGTTCTCTCACCTCAGGCTTTCGATTATGTTGCCGGCAGCGCCTCCGGCGAACGCACCTCCAGCGCCAACCTCGCCGCTTTCGATCGTTGGCGAATCGTCCCACGCATGTTGCGCGACGTTTCGCAGTGCGACCTCACCGTCGAACTTCTCGGACACACGCTCCCCGCGCCCGTTTTGCTCGGCCCTATCGGCGTGCAAAACATTATTCATCCTGAAGGAGAACTCGCCGTCGCCCGCGCCTCCGCATCGCTCCGCCTTCCGTTCGTCCTCAGCACGGTCTCTTCTTTCCCCATCGAGCAAGTCGCGCAAGCTACAGCGGCCGGACCGCGCTGGTTCCAACTCTATTGGGGGAGAGATCACGAACTCACTTCCAGCTTTTTGCAGCGCACGGAACGATCAGGCTACACCGCGGTCGTCGTCACTCTCGACACCTCCATGCTCGGATGGCGCGAACGCGATCTCCAGCATCCCTATCTTCCTTTCCTCCTCGGTCAGGGACTTGCGAACTACTTCACTGATCCAGTCTTCTGCTCCCGTCTGCCGCAGCCCCCGCTCGCCGATCCCGCCTCCGCCATCCGCCTATGGGCAAGCCTGTTCTCCAACACCGCTCTCACTTGGAGCGATCTCGCCTGGCTTCGCGAGCAGACGCGATTGCCCATTCTGCTGAAAGGAATTCTCCACCCCGACGATGCCCGCCACGCCGTCCATCACGGTGCCGATGCCATCATCGTTTCCAACCACGGAGGCCGCCAGGTCGACGGCGCGATCGCCGCACTCGATGCGCTTCCCGACGTCGTCGCCGCGGTTCAAAACAAAATCCCTATCCTCTTCGATAGTGGAATCCGCTACGGCTCCGACGCCGTCAAGGCGATAGCCCTGGGCGCAAACGCCGTCCTTCTAGGACGTCTTTATATCTGGGGTCTCGCCATCGCCGGCGAGCAAGGTGTGAAAGATGTAGTGCAAAACTTCCTGGCTGACCTCGACCTAACCATGGCCTTAAGCGGCCACCGCTCCATAAAAGAATTGACCCCGTCAATCCTGACCGACGCCTCGTAGGTTTTCCCGAAGACGGCCGCGCAGCGACGAGAGGGGGAAGCCCGGCACGGAAGTGCCGCGCAGAAGAACGAAAATCCTGCGAGTCCCGCAGGGACGACTCAGGCCTCTCCTACTCAGGAGGGTAGAAGGCCAGGTGCCCCATCTCTCGCTCGTATTTTGCGCGAGAACTGGGGGTTTTGACTTATGCCCGTATGTGTCCAGATCTTTGACTTACGCCGACGCTCATGTTGATCTTCCCTAAACCCTCTGCAGTCCCCCCAGTCCCGAGAGCGCCCCCACAATCTTCCCCGACCACTGCGCCACCTCATCCTCGCGCAAGGTCCGATCCGCGGACTGAAACCGAACCCGCAACAGAACCGAGTATTTTCCCGCAGCAATCGATCCACCGCGGAAAATCTCCACCGGACGAAACTCCCGCAGCTCGCGAATGTCCGACTCAGCCACGGCCTTCCGCATCTCGATAAAAGGAACATCGTCGGGAAACACAAACGAGAAATCCCGCTCCACCGTCGGATATTTCCCCAGCGGCGCAAAGCGCACTGTCCGCAGCCCGCTCCCATACAACTGCTCCAGATCGAACTCCGCCACGAAAACATCCTGCCGCAGCTTCCGTGCCGCCGCCACATCAGGATGAATCTGCCCAAACTGCGCCACGACCGCGCCATTCACTCGCGCCCGCGCCGACCGTCCCGGATGAAAATATTCCGCGGTATGCCTGTCATAACTCACGTAGCCAGCAAACGCCGCCAGCATGTTCTCGACGTCCCCCTTGAATCCACGAAAGGTTTCGACAGCCGCCGCATGCTCGCCCTTGCTCACGTCGAGAGCGCCGCCTGCAGGCAACCAGGCGCGAACCGCCGCCGCCGTCGCTCCGAGGCATGCGCGCTTCGGTTCCACGCGAGTGTCACCCGACAACCCGTAAACGCTGCCCATCTCAAACAGCCTCGCCTCGGCCACGTCGCGATTCAAATTCCACGCCAGCATATCAAGCATACCCGGCGCCAGCGATGTCCGCATCACTGACGCTTCCTCGCTCAGCGGATTCTCTAGTTCCAGCACCCGGGCCGAATTCGACACTCCGGCTGAAAAAGAGTTCGACACTTCTCCTGAAGCCGAGTTCGCCGCGCCATCTGAAATCGATTTTGGGTGGTGCAGCGCTTTCAGCGCTGCGGTATCGCCGTCAGCCTCCCTCGCGGCTTCAGCCGCCGAGGTTTCATTCCCCGCCCAGACGGACGACTCAAACCTCTCCGCATCGTCGTGCGAAATAAACGACAGCG
>Ga0210407_10002672_pt1 | contig 15145 bp, 16 predicted proteins | sample IncBWC27MmetaG_FD_150860 | JGI IMG/M metagenome (GOLD analysis project Ga0210407, IMG submission 150860) | Forest soil microbial communities from Barre Woods Harvard Forest LTER site, Petersham, Massachusetts, United States - Inc-BW-C-27-M | ecosystem: Environmental > Terrestrial > Soil >...
GCATCACTACCAGGGTGGAGAACAGCATGAGCCCCAGCACAAACATCATCCCGTTCGCGCTCAGGAAGTTCAGATTCTTGAACAGGCGAACGTCAATGATCGGATTCTTGTAGAACCACTCCCAGATGACCACCGACACCAAGCCGACTACTGTAAGGATGGCGAGGATCACAATGAAACGCGACCCGAACCAATCATCCTCCTGGCCCCTGTCGAGCATGATTTGCAGAGCACCCACGCCCAGGATAAGCAGAGACACGCCGACGTAATCGAACCGTGCCAGCGCGCCCTTAACTCGCTTTGCCCAGGGCGGATCTTCGATCAATCGATAAACCAGAAACAGCGCCACAATCCCCACCGGCAGATTGATGAAGAAGATCCAGCGCCAGGTGTAGTTATCCGTGATCCAGCCGCCCAAGGTCGGGCCGACCGTGGGCGCGACGATGACTGTGACGCCGTAGAGCGCAAAGGCCAGGCCGCGCTTTTCGGGAGGAAATGTGTCAGCGAGGATCGCCTGAGCCATGGGTTGAAGTCCGCCCCCGCCCATGCCTTGCAGGATGCGAAACACAATGATTGCTCCCAGGCTGGGCGCGATCCCGCACAACAGTGAACTCACCGTGAAAATTGCCAGACACGTCATGAAAAACCACTTGCGGCCAAGCACGCTGGCAAACCATCCGCTGATCGGGAGAACGACGGCGTTCGAGACCAGATAAGAAGTGAGCACCCAAGTGCTCTGGTCGTTGCTCGCTCCAAGATTGCCCGCAATATAGGGCAGGGCGACGTTGGCGATGCTGGTGTCGAGCACTTCCATGAATGCCGCCAGAGCGACGACAACTGCAATGAGCCAGGGGTTGTATTTTGGCCGCCACGGTACGGTAGCTTTTAGCGGCGCACTGTTGTTGTCAGGTCCGTCTGTCATACGCTCGAAATCTTAGATGAAGTTGGATGGGTTTACGAATCGCATATCGAGTGTTGAATGTGGAAAGGGTTTTGAGCGCAAGGATCGGAGTGTAGCGAACTCACGTCGTTTGTTAGATTGTCCATAAGAGATTTCAACACATCAACCCTCATGGAGGCATCTCGAACAGAGTCAAACGCATGCAGACACCAGTAAATGGCTCGATTCCAGCGACCAACGCCCTCACGCGCATCAGTGCACTCGATTGGGAATGCATTTCGCAAGACATTGATGCTCGTGGAAATGCGATCCTCGAACGGGTCTTATCTGCTGACGAGTGCCGGACGCTGGCCGCGCTCTATCCGGAGGATGACCTCTTTCGAAGCCGTGTTGTCATGTCACGGCACGGCTTTGGGCGAGGCGAATACAAATACTTCAACTATCCCCTGCCCGAAATTATTGCGGAGCTCCGAACTGCAATCTATTCGCGGCTTGCGCCAATTGCCAATCGCTGGAACACCGCCATGGGCATTGATGTTCGCTATCCCGAGGTGCACGCGCGATTCCTCCAGCGATGTCATAATGCCGGACAATTGAGGCCAACGCCTTTGCTGCTACAGTATGGCGAGGGTGACTACAATTGTCTGCACCAGGACCTTTACGGTGAGCACGTTTTCCCCATACAGGTGACCATCCTGCTTTCCGAGCCCACGAAGGATTTTACCGGCGGAGAATTCATACTTACTGAACAGCGCCCGCGCATGCAGTCCCGGCCAGAGGTCGTTCCGCTTCGTCAGGGCGACGGCGTAGCCTTCGCTGTGCATCATCGCCCCGTGCAGGGCACACGCGGCTTTTATCGCGTCAACCTGCGGCATGGCGTCAGCCGTGTGCGCTCCGGGCATCGTCACACGCTGGGGATCATCTTTCATGATGCAAAATAGACACCCGATGACGATGAGTCTCTTCGACCCCACAGAACGTGCCGAACCTTACAAAGAAGAATTGTGTCCTGGCGCGGCCGTCTTGCGTGGTTTCGCGTTGCCGGATGAGGCCGCTCTGCTGAACGCAGTGCGCGAAGTGGCCGCAAAAGCTCCATTTCGCCATATGATTACGCCGGGTGGCTTTCGGATGTCGGTAGCCATGACAAACTGCGGGTTGCTTGGCTGGATCACGGACAGGACGGGCTACCGGTACGATGCCATCGATCCAGAAAGCGGCAAGAGCTGGCCTCCGATGCCGCGTTGCTTTCTGAAGCTGGCGAAGAACGCGGCTGCCGAAGCGGACTTCCCTGAATTCCTGCCCGATGCTTGTCTCATTAATCGCTACGAAGCGGGAACCAAGCTTTCGCTGCATCAAGACAGGGACGAGCAAGATTTCAGTGCGCCAATCGTCTCCGTCTCGCTGGGCGTTCCCGCGATATTCCTCTTCGGCGGATTGAATCGCGCCGACAAGACGAAGCGAGTGCCCGTAAGCCACGGGGATGTTGTGGTTTGGGGTGGGCCAGCGAGACTTCGTTTTCACGGCGTGCTGCCCTTGAAGGAAGGCAATCATCCACTACTGGGCAAACACCGCGTGAACCTCACATTCCGCAAAGCGGGTTAGCGCTAGCAGATTTCGGGGCTCGCGTTTGTTCGATCAGGGTCGACGCGCAGGGGCAGGCCCGGGAGGAAGAATCTCCGGTTCTGCCGCGCGAACCTGCTGGTGGGTTACATAGAACACAGCGGCAGTCCAGGTAGGAAATAAATCAAAGCCAGGAATGAGTTCCGCAACCAGCGTCGGTAGGAAAGCCCAGTGCCACCCAAGGCACCGAATAAGGATCGCCGCCACGCCGAGATCAAGCACGGTGTCCGCCGCCGACAGACCACCCTCGGCAAAGAAAGGCAAGCCGACGATCTGAATGGTATCTGCGGCGATCGCAACCAACCATGCCAGCCGATGCTCCGGAGACTTGATCGTTCTAAAGTCAAACCCCCACATAAACGACCCATAAACAGGATACAACGGACGTAGCGTCCGAGCGAAGTAATCAGTTTTGGTTTTTGGTCGATTTCGCAATTTGCATCATTGACTGTACTTCTTCGAAACTGTAGACTTCACGTAGGTGAAATGGAGAGTTCATGGCGAGCACAACTAGAGGCAAGAACGGCTCGATAGTAGTTTCTGCCTTGCGCGCACGTGCACACTTCGGTAAGCTTTTGAGCCGCGTCGATGACGAACGCCGATCACTCGTGATCGAGAAGCGTGGGACGCCCAAAGCCATAATGCTCAGCATTCGTGACTACGTCAGGCTTGCTGCGCCCGAACCCGAGGTCTTAAGAGTCATCGGTGAAGAGTCGGAGCGCAACGGAACGAGCACATTTACCTCGCGCCGAATCGATCAGATCATCAAGACTTCCAGGTCCCAGAAGTCGAAGCGGTGAATGCTTTCCCTCCGGCTGGTAATTGACACAAACGTCCTGATTTCCGCTGCCATTAATCCGGCAGGGTTGCCCCGCACTGTTCTCCTCCTGGCGATCACGAAACCGGCTTTCCTCTACGTGTCGCTTCCTATCCTCGAGGAATACGGCGACGTGCTCGGCCGCCCTGAGCTGCGCATTCGCAAGGGTCTTCAGCAGCAAATGCTGCAGCTTATCAAGCAACACAGTCACATCCTGGTTCCAACCCGGCGCTTTGAAGTGACACTCGACCCCGATGACAACATCTTCCTGGAATGTGCGGACGCTGCCCGAGCGGACTACCTGGTCACAGGCAATCAGAAGCATTTCCCGAGATTCTGGAAGAAGACGAAGGTCATAACGCCTCGAGAATTCATTAGCCTCGTAGCGCCGCACTTAATCTCCCAGCGGAGTTCATGAGGCGACGCGCGAAGACAGCGGGACATTCCGACGCATCAACCCCAACCCAGTGCCTCTTAGAGTTGAAAATGGGTGTCGGCCGAAAGGCAACTCGCACACCCTTTTGCACCCTGCATTAAAATCTCATCATCCAAAAAGATCGATATTCCTTAGGAGATCAAACCCATGATCCAGATCAAGGTCAACGGCGTCCAACGCTCCTTCGACGGGGAACCTGACATGCCGCTACTCTGGTACCTGCGGGATGTCCTCGCTTTGACCGGAACCAAGTTCGGCTGCGGCATGGCGCTGTGCGGCGCTTGCACCGTGCACAAGAATGGCAAGGCCGTCCGCTCCTGTATCACCACCATGCAAAGCGCTGCTGGCAGCGAGATTCGCACCATTGAGGACATCGCAGCAAACGGTCTGCACCCCGTGCAGAAATCCTGGATGGAAGTCAACGTCCCGCAATGCGGCTACTGCCAGTCAGGACAAATCATGCAGGCGATTGCTCTGCTCAACCAGAAACCGAAACCCACTGACGACGATATTGATGACGTCATGTCCGGCAACATCTGCCGATGCGGCACCTATCAGCGTATTCGCGCGGCCATCAAAGCCGCCGCCGGAGAACGCGCATGAACACCTTGACCAATGTCAGCCGACGCAGCTTCCTCGAAGGCATTCTCTCCGCTGGAGCGCTGGTACTCTGCGTACGCTTCGTCCCCGAGAATCTCTGGGCGAGCGATGCTGCCTCTGCGTCCCGCGCCGACCAGTCGGTTTTGCATCCCAGCGTCTACGTTGGAGTCGACACCGACGGTACGGTCTATATCATTGCGCACCGCTCCGAGATGGGCACGACAAGCCGCACCTCGCTTCCGCTCGTGCTTGCGGATGAACTCGACGCCGACTGGTCCCGCGTGAAAGTGCAACAGGCGATCGGCGATCCCCGCTACGGCTCGCAGGATACCGACGGCTCTCACTCTATCCGCGAATTCTATCAACCCATGCGCGAAGCCGGCGCCATCGCTCGCTTCATGTTGATTCGTGCCGCCGCGCGGCAATGGGGCGTGCCCGAAGCCGAGTGTACGACAGACGTGCACGTCGTCATTCATAAAGCCACGGGCAAAAAAGCCGGCTATGGAGAACTAGCCGCCGCGGCCGCCAAGCTCCCCGTCCCGAAAAAAGAAGATCTCAAGTTCAAGCCGCCATCCGCGTGGCGCTACGTCGGCAAAGGCCAGACCAGTTACGACCTCGAAGACATCTGCACCGGCAAAGCAAAATTTGGCATGGATGCCCGCATCGACGGCATGCTTTATGCTTCGATCGAACACCCGCCGGTCCTCGGCGGCAAATTGAAGTCGTTTGACGAAAAGGCCCCGCTGCAAGTGAAAGGCGTACGCCAGACCGTCATCATCGATACATTCACGCCACCTCACCACTTCCAGCCGCTGGGCGGAGTCGCGGTCATCGCCGATAACACCTGGTCTGCGATGAAAGGACGCAAGAAGCTCAACCCGGTCTGGGACAACGGTGCTCACGCCGTCTACAACTCCGACCAGTACAAGAAAGAGTTGCAGCAGACCGCGCGCCAGCCCGGCAAAGCCGCGCGCAATCAGGGAGACGTGTACGCTGCGTTTAACCAGGGCGGCAAAACGATCGAAGCCGAGTATTACGTTCCGCACCTGGCGCACGCTTCCATGGAGACACCCGTCGCCCTCGCCGACTATCGCGATGGCAAGGTCACGGTCTGGGCTTCCACCCAAAATCCGCAGGCTGTACAAGAAGTCATCTCGCAGAAACTGGGCATTCCCAAAGAGGCGGTCACCTGCTACGTCCCGTTGCTGGGCGGAGGATTCGGTCGAAAATCGAAACCGGACTATGCAGCCGAAGCCGCTATTCTGTCAAAAAAGGTGGGCCACCCGGTAAAAGTCGTCTGGAGCCGCGAAGACGACATCCGCTTCGACTACTACCACACCGTCTCCGCCATGTACATGAAAGCAGCTCTGAGAGCGGACGGCCTTCCCAAGGCTTGGCTGCAGCGTTCGGTGTTTCCCAGCATCGACTCGACATTCGACGTGAACGCAACCGCCGCCAGCGCCGGTGAACTGCAGCAGGGCTGGACCGACTTGCCCTTCAACATTCCGAACCTCCGCGCGGAGAACAGTGGTGCCCCCGCTCATGTCCGCATCGGATGGCTCCGCTCGGTCGCAAATATTTATCATGCCTTCGCCGCGCAGTCCTTCGCCGACGAATGCGCGCACGCCGCCGGCCGCGACTCGCTCGAATACCTTCTGGCTCTGATCGGGCCGCCCCGTGTCGTGGATATAAAGAAATCTGCGCCTGACTACCCGAACTACGGCGGATCGCTCGAAGCCTATCCAATCGACACCGCCCGCCACCGCCGCGTGATCGAACTAGTCGCGGAAAAGTCCGGATGGGAAAAACGAAAGCTCGGCAAGGGCCAGGGAATGGGCATCGCCGTCCACCGAAGTTTTCTCACCTACGTAGCGACAGTTGTTCAGGTCGAAGTAAATAGTCAGGGCGAAGTGCGCATCCCCCGGGTCGACACCGCCGTAGACGCCGGACTGGTCGTCAACCCCGAAGCCACGCGCTCGCAATTTGAAGGCGCCGCCGTCTTCGGCACCAGCCTGGCTCGCTTCGGAGAAATCACCGCGACCAACGGAGCCGTCGATCAATCCAACTTCGACACGTACCCGGTCACGCGAATGAACGAAGCTCCCTACAAGACCAACGTCTACGTCGTGGAAAGCAGCGCCCCGCCGGCAGGCGTAGGAGAACCCGGCGTCCCCCCATTCGCCCCCGCGTTATGCAACGCAATCTTCGCAGCCACGGGAAAACGCATCCGCGAACTGCCGCTCTCGCGGAACAAGCTGGTTGCGTAGCGCGGTGTTGAATTTGACTATTATGGACCAGACGTCACGGCACTCGAGCGCTTGCGGTGGATCGCACCCGCTCCTCCGCCTCATCTCGAATGTGTGTCAGAACCCGCAAGTGAATTCGATGGATGATGGCGTCTGACCATAACCGCCAATAGGCCGCCGGCCACAGAGTATGACGGTACCAGGTTGTGCCTTCGAGTCTTGTCTTCCCACTAGGCAGCGCCGTCAGCAGGAATTGCCCGCCGTTCGAAACCAGAAATCCATGCAGATGTGGCGGTTCGATATGAGAGTAGGGCGTCCATTCCTCCATGGGCGCGGGGTTCGAGGTTACGGAAAACTTCAGCAGGCGGGGCTCATCCCAAACTACGATGGGTTCGACAAACGCGCCCGTCGAGAACACGCAATGCCGTTCGGAGCCTGGGCCGTTTCCCAGTATTTCCGCTCGTATGGGATAGGCGATTCCAGCCCGGAACATCCATTCCCGCGGTGGCGGAATTTCGGAAAAAGCAACCACCTGCCCCCACACTTTTTCGGGCGAAGCCTGAATATCGACCGCCGTGCGAACCTCATACACGGAAGGCACAGGCGCAGAAACGTGCTCCACCCACTGCACCCCGGGAACAAACATGAGCAGTACAGAAAGGAACGCTGGCGTTCCTTCCTGCAGCCAACGCCGCCGTTGTACCAGATACCCGAAGCTTCCTCCGATGGCGGCGAGCGGCAGCGCGATGGGCATTGCCATGACCAGGCAGAAGATCCCGTCCACCGCGAGCGCCAACAGCGCCAAGCCGAGAAGCGCAGTGGACAGACACGCAACCCCGACGCAACCGCGGAGACTACGCGCCTCGCGGACTCCGTAGATGAGGGCCGCCGCGAATCCCATGGCGAATGGCAAAGCAACGAACAAGCCCCAGCCATAATTCGTCAGCAACCTTACCCCGACCCACACCATCACTAATCCAGCCGGAACTGTGAAGACGAGGGAAATCGCCGCGCTTCCCAGCACGCTTTCCGGGATGATTCGTGCGAAGGATGAACTCTTGGGCCACTGCGCTGCCTGTTCCCCGGTAGCTGGGTTCCGGGCGGGCACCAAACAGAGCAAGAGAAGGAACCCCAGATTCAGAAACGGCACAAAAAAAAGCAGAACCAGCGAGGATGGCAGCTTCGCGCTGCGAAGCCGCCGAGTGGTGAGCGCGACTCCGACCCAGACGAAAGGGAGCGCCAAAGCCAGCATCGTCGCGAGGAACAAGGCGTCCCCGCTGCGTAGCGCCGTAATCCGCGCCACGTCCCGCAGCGGAACCCAATAGTTGAACAACCCCCAGGGACGATGAAATACCAAGGTGGCGACCAGACGGTCGAGATTATGTTTCAGGGCAAACCCGGCCAGCCCCACAACCGCATACGTCCCGCGGTCAATCGTTCCACTCGAACGCCAAAGGTCGGCAAATGTGATTTTCATGAAGGATCCACCCGCAAGGTCGCATCAGATGTCGCTGGCAACACGCCCAGTGACGCAATACTCAGCCGCACATTTCCGACGCCGCGCAACCCATCGGTATCCCGCTCTCATGGCTGCCAACATTCCAGGTGCCGTCGCTATCCACACCAGGGGCCGCGTCCACCACAATTCTCTAGCCACCGCCAGCACAGCGTCCACGCCAACGTAATGGCTTCCATCTGCGAGCACAAAGCGGATCGCACGCCGTAACTCCTCCGGCGAAAGCCCGAGCAGCATTCCTACTCGCGGGTCCTGCAAAGGAGCCAAGGCCAAGTTCCGCCGTTTCATCGGACCCACAAGCCGTCGCGCAATCCCTATGCAGAACTTGCACTCCGCATCAAAAAAAAGCCATCCTCGGGCGTGCCGTCCCTTGCGATCTGTCATATCTGTTGCCAGCGAGATCACGGTTTCCTCATTTCACAGCAGGCTTTTTCCCTGCCGCCAAAAGCAACTTCAGTTTCCCGCGCAGGCGGGCCATGCCCTTGAGCGCACCGGTCGGGATGCTTACGAATTCCTCGAACAAGCCGGAGGTGGTCGTAAGAAATTCCAGCATCTCCTCCAATCGTTCCCGGATGTACGCGCTTCCTGCTCCGGCCCGTTTCAGTTCCCCTACACACTCTTCGAGCACCCGCAGGGTTGGGTCAATCTCCCGCCGCTTCCGCTCTTGCGAAACAATCCGGAAAATCTCCCAGACATCTTTTACCGATTCAAAATGATCTCGGCGATCGCCCAGCACGTGCACCACGCGGACAATTCCCCATCCCTGTAGTTCACGCAAGCTGGTGCTGACGTTCGACCGCGCCACCGACAGAGTATTCGCGATTTCCTCGGCGTGAAGTGACTTTGGCGAAACGAACAGCAAAGCGTGCACCTGCGCTACCGTGCGATTGATGCCCCAACGCGTACCCATTTCGCCCCAGTGCAGGATGAATCGCTGTTCGATTGGTGTAAGCGGCATGAAAAGTCTGTTATTTCTGTTAGTACAGAACATACTGCTATGACAATAATGTGTCAAGAGTCTATGCGCTGCTTTCTGCCTCAAAGTTGATTGGAGGCTTTTGAATCCGGGTCGGACGGCGGCGCCAGAAAGGGAAATGCGGTTGCCTGCGCCGGGAGACCCTGACCATGCAACCCAGCGCACCGTTCCGGCAACTAAAGAATTAGTTGACGTTTCAATTTTCATCGCGTCTAATAACTTGAGAATGGAGGATGGCCCGTGCCGCCCAGCAAGTCCCTAACTCTCACGGAAGCCGAACTACGGCTTATGGATGTGCTCTGGCAGCAAGGTCCGTCGACCGTCCAGCAGGTGCTGAACGCGCTCCCCAAGAAGTCGCAGTTGGCGTATAACTCCGTGCTCACCACGATTCGCATCCTTGAGAAGAAGGGCTATCTAAGGCATATTAAGGACGGCCGCGCCCACGTTTACCGGCCGCTGGTCGAACGCGCCGAGGCGTCACGGTCGGAAATTCGCCACCTGGCTCATCGTTTCTTTAAGAATTCCCACGAAATGCTGGTGCTGAACATTTTGGAAGACCGCGGCGTCGATGCCGACGAACTCATGCGCCTCCGCCAACTCCTGGAACAAACCCAGCCGGAGGCAAACAAACAATGACCGCCGCGCTCGACCAACTAGCCCGCATCTCCGCCGCGCGCATGTTGAGCTCCATGATTGAGGGCATCGCCATCAGTCTTTTCGCCTGGATCCTGTTGCAGCTTGTGGGACGTCGAAATTCCAGCACCCGTTTCGCAGTCTGGTTCTCCGCGCTACTCGCGATAGCAGCGCTGCCCGTAATCGGCGGCGCGTCGAGCGCGGGTCCCGCCAAGGTAGCAAGCTCTGCCATCGCCGTACCAGTTTTATGGACGCTCGCCATTTTTGTGCTGTGGGCGGCAGTCGCAACCCTGGCGATGGCGCGGGTCGCCGTTGGTCTTTGGCAATTGAGAAAGCTGCGCACGAGTTGCACGCCAATCGATCTCGCAACTCTAGAGCCACAATTGCGAGCAACCTTGCAGGCCTTCCAAGCGATAAGATCGGTCCAACTCTGCCAGTCTGACCGCTTAACGGTCCCGACCGCCATCGGCTTTCTGAAGCCGGCAGTCGTCCTTCCAACCTGGGCGCTGCAAGAACTTTCCACCGCCGAGCTGAACTCAATCCTGATCCACGAGTTGGCTCATCTGCGCCGCCGGGACGATTGGACCAACCTTGCCCAGCAGGTCGTGAAGGCGCTCCTGTTCTTCCATCCCGCCGTCTGGTGGATTGAAAGCAAACTGGCTTTGGAACGCGAGATGGCCTGCGATGACGCTGTCCTCGCCCAGACTGCCAATCCGCGAGGCTATGCGCAATGCCTCGTCTCGATTGCCGAGAAAAGTTTTATCCGCCGCGGCCTGGCGCTCGCGCAAGCCGCGGTAAACCGCGTCCAGCAGACTTCGCTGCGCGTCTCCCAGATTCTCGACACAAACCGTTCCCGCGCCACCCGAGTCTGGAAACCCGCCCTATATTCCGTAGCGGCATTTTCGATCGTCTGTCTCGTCTTGTTATCGCACGCGCCTGAACTGGTGACCTTCGAAGACCGCACGCCCGAGGTTGCCATCGCGTCCGCTGGACCTGCGAATAGACAGTTGGCTTCTCCCATCAGCTCGAACTCTTTCGACCACCGCGCAGTTGCCACCGAACTGACCTTCCACCCCAAATCGGATGGCCCGACAGCGCAGCGCGCCGTACCGGCGTCTGCAAACTTTCTCCGGCCTCATCGACTCCCGCTGCGCACGACTCCGGTCCCACAGAATGCAGAGTTCGGAATGCGAGAAGGCACGACTTCGCCCATCCCGTATGATCCTGAGTATCGGGTTCCGCAGCGCACGGCTCCCATCCCGCAAAATGCCGAGTACCGAGGTCGGGAGCGCATGACTTCACCCCATCCCGGCCAAAATTCCGCGATCCTCCTGGAAGCCCGCTTCGTTCTGCCGGACTCGGAGATGTCCCCTCAAGCCACCTCGGCAAGAATCAACAATCAACCAGCTCCGCAATCGATCTTTGTAGTAATGCAAACTGCGCGGTACGACGAAGCAGGGCCCATGCTTTGGACAATAAGCGTCTGGCGCGTAACCGTCCTCGATCCAAGCCGCATTCCGGCCGGAACCAGAATCCCCTCAAAACAAATTTAGGAGAAACCCGGACCGCAGCGATGATTATGAGTTTACGCAATGCAACTAAAGAATTAGTTACTGCTGTCCCTTGGAACTCCGCGCGCTTAGCAGGCGGGCGCCGCGGCCCGTGTTCAGCCGTGCCCAGAATTGATTCAGCCCCGTACTCGTATAGCGCAGGCACTCCGGTCCGCGCAGGACTTAAAGATTTTGGGTGGCGCAGCGCTTCCAGTGGGTGCGTGGGAACTCACTTACAGAGGAGAATGGTGGGAATGAAACCTGTCAGAATCCAGCCCCAAAGGGCGAACCAGCTTAGCCCAGCGCGACAGCGCTGGGAAAAGTGGGAGAAAGGGTTCGAGTCCCGGAGGGACAGCCAAGTTCTCACGCGCACACTTCCAGCGGTGCGAAAAAAAAGAAGCTTGATTCAGGCCCCGCAGGGACCAACGCTCTCATCCCAGATTCCCTCGACTCCCCGAATTCTTCGCTGTGGACGCCACTGGCCATCGGATGTACTATCGCCGGAACCCGCGTTGTTCCCACCCGCTGGGAATCCCCAGCGAAGGAGATAGTGGCGATGACTCCCAAAGACCGCTCCCGCTTTTCCAATGACGCGTTGCTGCTGTTCGTGCTCGTTCTGCTGTTCGCCTCAGCTGCCTCTGCCGAGTGGAGGGAAAAAGTCCTGTACAGCTTCCAGGGCGGCAACGACGGAGCCCTGCCCGCAGGCGGCGTGGTCTTTGATCCGCAAGGCAACCTCTACGGCGTGACCGAGGCGGGAGGCCCGGCGTCCTGCGCTCCGATTGGCAATTACTGTGGCACTGTGTATGAGCTGTCGCCGCCGGTTAAGCAGGGCGATCCCTGGACCAAGACTCAGCTCTACATGTTCAAAGGCAAGAAGGCCAACGACGGCGAAGCTCCGGACGGCGGCCTAGTGATAGACAAAGCGGGAAACCTTTATGGAGTAACCGCCTATGGTGGCACCGGCGACTGCACGCTGGCAGGAGTCCCAGGGGGTTGCGGCACGGTCTACGAGCTGTCGCCGCCGCCGACCAAGGGAGGCCAGTGGACCTACGCTAGCCTGTACAGCTTCAAGAGCGGCAAGGACGGCTACCTCCCGCTCGGCGATCTGGTGTTTGACGGCGCAGGCAACCTCTACGGAGCGACTTACTTTGGCGGCGGCAAGGGCACAACCTGCAACCCTGACTATCAGTACTGCGGAACCGTGTTCGAGCTGAGTCCACCGAAGACTAAGGGCGGCAAGTGGACGGAGAAGGTCCTGCACAGCTTCGCCGGAGGCACAGACGGCGCCAATCCCAATGGCGGCTTAGTCTTGGATAGCAAAGGCAATGTCTACGGCACGACGGCCGGAGGCGGAGGTACCGGTTGTCAAGGTCCGGGCTGCAGAATTGCCTTCGAGCTCAAGTCGGACCCGAAGGCGGGTGGCGCCTGGACAGAGAAGATGCTCCATATCTTCACCGGCGGCGATGACGGAGCTGGCCCCAACGGTGGACTCATTTTCGACGCTAAGGGCGCACTTTATGGAACAGCGGGAGGCGGAGGAAGTCAGGGACTAGGCATTGTCTTCCGATTGGCGACGAAGCTAAGCGGCGGGTGGGGCGAATCGATATTGCACAATTTCACAGACAACACGCACGGGAGAGGTCCTGGGGGACCGCTGGCCTTCAACGCCGCAGGCAACCTGTATGGCACGGCTTTAGGCGGAACGCATTTGCGGGGGGTTCTGTTCCGCCTGATCTCGGGAAGCGGTGGGAGTAGCTGGGTGTTCTCTGATATTTACAACCTTGCCGGTCCTCCCGATGGATCATATCCTTCAGCCCGTGTCGTCTTCGACAAAAATCTCTACAGCACAACCGAGGGCGGCGGGAACGGGCAGGTGTGCCAGGGCGGCTGCGGCACTGTGATTGAAGCCTCACCCTAGCAGAAATTAGAGCGGCTTACACAACCACTTAGAACGAGCTTAGATCTTTTGGAGTTGAGGAGAGACACATGATAAGCACGCCAGGGTTCTCGTCGGGCTGGATGTTCCTCGTAATCTCTGCTTGTATCTGCGGCTTTTTCTTGGCTTCCTTGAGTCCCGCCATGGCACAGGGGAGCCAAGCACAAAATGCGGTTTACAACTCGACGAACGGGATCGTGGGGTCGTCGGCGTTCATCGACCTAAGTATGTACCTCCCGCCTAACGGCAAGACACAAGGCCGGGATCTATGCGACGCGATCTACGGAGTTCTCAATGATCTGTATGGGAACACATACCCATCCAACGGTGCGGTCATCGACGCACGCGGCGTCAGCGGAGCGGCCAACTTGACCTGGACCCACGGCAGCCCGTGGACCGAAGGCGGGAACACCGTCACCGCACCATCGACCATCCTGCTGCCTGCGACCGGAGCGCTCCCGACCAACCCATCGAACTCGATCGTTATTTCCACCTCATGGATCTTGCCACCCAACACGCACCTGATCGGCGAGGGCGATGGCATACCCATTTTTTCTACCGGTGGTTCCCTTATCTCCGCGCCCGGCACCACCATCCAGGCAGCCAGCGGTTTTTCGGGCAGCATGATCCAGATTGGCGCCCCTTCTCCAGTCTGCCCGCTGGTTAACACTATCCCGACGTGCACCGGAATCTCAGTCGAGAATCTCACCTTGGACGGGCAAGGGCAATCCATCAACGGCATCACCAACGCTTATTCCCAGGACGCCACCTCTGTGAACCACGTCAGCCTGTACCAGATTCGCGGCGTCGGCCTGCTGATCGAGCAGGGCAGCTCTGGTGGCAACGCCACCAATTCCGGCCCATATTCCAACATCACCTTCGACACCGGAAGCTACCAGGGAACCACGGGTACAGTCTGCGCCCAGATCCTCAATGCAGGTAGCACGCATGGCATTCACGGGCTGAGCTGTGCTGCGGAGACGAACGACGCGCCAGCAGCGGTTCTGCTGGACTCGTCCAACAACTCGATTGAGGACGTGAGGATTGTGGGCTTCTACGACGGCATCAGCGTGGGAAAAAACGCTCCAGCGCAGAGCAATGTCCTGCTCAATATCATCGGTGACACCGCTAGAAGCAGCGGTCCGACCCCAGTCAGGGTTATTCATATCCAGCCCGGCAATACAGTCACCGACCTCAGCATCATGGGGCTCGAAAACATGGGGGGAACTGGTACGTACACTCTTTGGGATGATCTAACCGGACCGCAGCTTTCGGACCCTTCTGTGGGTATCTATGCTCTCGGGGACTCCGTTAACGGCGGCTACTCCCGTTACACTACCAGCCCGAACCTGCCTACCTGGGTCGCGGGGCCAAACTTTCCGAGCGGTAGTAGTTGTGCAAGAGGAAGCCTCTACAGTTGTACCGGCGGAAGTATGAGCTGTGACGGTGCCGCTCTTTGGGCATGTGCGCTGTACACTAATGGCGTTCTGCAGTGGCTCGCGGTCAGGTGAGTTTTCGGCGTGCGTGACGTGAGAGAGAACCGTCTAGGCTAGCTCCGCCTCCGAAAAGGTACCGTCGCCCCCATTTATTGAAGTGTAGGACTTCTCTAGGAACAACTACGCGAGACTAGAATTCCGAGAACGGCACACCGTCCTCTTTCTAAAGCAAGCCCCTACCGCCAAGTGACCCACGCATGAAATAAGGTGGTCAGGGGGACAGGCCGGGGGCCAGACCTCGACAAAAGCGTAAAGTAGTACCAAGCATCACAGCAACTGAGGCGACACTCATTTCGCCACAATAGAACTCTGCAATTCTCCGCGTTGATTTTCAGCTCGCTGACCTGCTGCGAACTGCTGTGCGACTAGTTGCGGACTGGCGTTAGTCGCCGATTGCCGCCCGGTTGATGTGCGATTT
>Ga0210407_10002673_pt1 | contig 15142 bp, 12 predicted proteins | sample IncBWC27MmetaG_FD_150860 | JGI IMG/M metagenome (GOLD analysis project Ga0210407, IMG submission 150860) | Forest soil microbial communities from Barre Woods Harvard Forest LTER site, Petersham, Massachusetts, United States - Inc-BW-C-27-M | ecosystem: Environmental > Terrestrial > Soil >...
GCCGCGTGCCTTCTGTTGGCCCTGTGCTGGGCGCCAGCGTGCCACGCACCCAGAGCGCACCCTCATCCAGGTGCGGCAGGAACTCAGATCCGATGACCCCGCCCACGGTGAGATAGATGGCCGCGGCAAAGCCCAGCGCCGCCCCGCCTACCGTGACGAATCGGTGCTCGATCGCCCACCGGACGGCGCGGCGATAGTGCTTTTTCAGAAATTCCATCACCGGGTTGTGCCATTCCTTCACGCCCTTGCTAAACAACACGCTGGACAGGACTGGCGCGAGGATCATGGAAAACAGGAGCGCGCCGAGTAGTGCAAACGCTACGGTCCAGGCCATCGGGTGAAATAGGCGTCCCTCGACGCGTTGCAGCGTGAAGATGGGCAAATACGCGGTAATGATTATTCCGATTGCATAGAACACCGGCCGCTGCACCTCGTGGGCCGCTTCGCGGATGCGCTCCATCGGCGTTTTGTAACTGTTCCCTCCCAGGCTCATGTGCCGGACGATGTTCTCCACCATCACGACCGCGCCGTCCACGACCATCCCGAAATCCAGAGCGCCAAGGGACAGCAGATTTGCAGGAATGCCCTTTAGCTCGAGACACGTCGCGGCAAACAACAGCGCGAACGGGACCGTCAAGGCAACGATCAGTGCTCCGCGCACGTTCCCAAGGAACAGAAAAAGAACGATCACCACGAGAATGATGCCTTCCGTGAGATTGTGCAGCACCGTGTGCGTCGTAAAGTGCACCAGGTCGCTGCGGTCGATAAACGGAACGACCTTCACGCCAGGCGGCAAGATTCGCTCGTTCAGCTCCTTCACCTTCGCGTGGATTCCCGCAAGCACTTCGTCCGCGTTCGCGCCTTTGCGCAGGAGCACGATGCCCGATACCACGTCGTCGTTATCGATGATTTTGCCGTCTTCCCGATGAATCGCCCGGGCGAACTGGCCAAGCCGGATCTTCGGTCCTTGCTCGACCACGGCAATGTCCTTCACGCGGAGCGGCGTGCCGGTCTTCGTCATAATGACCGTGTCTTCGATATCGCGCACGCTTTTGACCAGACCCACTTCTCGAACATTGAGCTGCTGCAAGCCCGCTTCGATAAAACTCCCGCCGGCATTGGCGTTGTTGTTGGTGAGTTGTTGCTCTACCTGGGCGAGGCTGAGACCGTAAGAGATCAGTTTGTTGGGATCAACCCGCACCTGATATTCACGGGTTGGACCGCCGAAGCTGGCCACATCGACGACATTGGGGACGGCCTTGAAATTCTTTTCGATCACCCAGTCCTCGATCGACTTCAATTCCATCACGTCGTAGCTCGGATTCGTGCTTTTCAGAGTAAAGAAGTAGATTTGGCCGACGGGACTCCAGTCCGTGCCCATCTGCGGCACGACGCCCGTTGGCAGCGTCACTTGCGAAAGCCGTTCGAGAACTCTCTCCCGGTTCCACGCGTTTTCTTCATCGTCATCGAAAATCAGTTTCAGATCCGAGAGCCCGAACAGAGAAAATGAACGCAGATGCACCACATGGGGAATGCCGTTCATCACGACTTCCAACGGAACCGTGACCTGCTGCTCGATTTGCTCCGCCGAAATCCCCGGCCATTGCGTAATGATCTCAACGTAATTGTTCGCAACATCTGGATACGCTTCCACGGGAAGCTGGTGGAAAGAAATTGCGCCCCACCCAAGCAGCAGCACCGCGGCCGCGAGGACGAGAAGGCGATTCTCCAGCGAAAAATCGACAATCTTCCGGATCATTTACTGCCCCACCGTGTTCTGGAAAACCAGCGCGTTCTGGACCACTTGTTGTCCCGGCCGCAGCCCGGAAGCTATTTCCTGCATGTTGTCTGGCAGCGTTCCGCCGGCTTTCACTTCCAGGCGGCGAAACTTTTTGTCGCCTGCGGGCAGGTACACCCAATCGCGGTCGTGCAAATGCAAAATCGCAGCCGCGGGGATGACGGCGTGCGACTCCTTCTTCTGCCCATGGAAGGTTGCGGTCGCAAACATGCCCACTCGCAGCATCCCTGGATTCTTCAACTCAATCCGCACCTTCGCCGTTCGAATACTCGGATCGAGGACGGGAGCAATGTTGCCGATTTTCCCCGTCAGCACTTGGTCCGGATACGCGTTCAACCGGATTTCCGTTGTTTCGCCGAGGTGGACGCTGGCCAAATCGTTTTCGTATACGTCGCAGAGAATCCACACGCTGCTCAAATCCGATATCGTGAACGGATTAGGCGAGCCCAGGCCGGCCACGCCCGCGGCGTTTGTGACCTGCTGGTCGGTGATTACCCCCGAAACCGGGGCGCGAATATCAACGATCGCCGTCGGATGATCGACGCTACCTCCGAGCACACGGAGCCTTTCGGTCGTGTTTTCGACGTCAACCTTAGCCTTGTCTTCGGTATCTTGCGCCACCTGCAGATCGTTGAGTGAGATCGCGCCTTTGTCGTAAAGCAGGTGCGACCGCTCCACCTGCGTTCGCGCGAGCTGCTCGTCGGCAACCGCTTTTCGATAGTCCGAAAAAGCCCCGGACAAGTCCGAGCTTTGAACGCGCAGCAGGAGCTGGCCTTTTTTCACCGTATCGCCCAGCCGGGCGTGTATCTCTACGACGCGCCCGGTCGCGATCGAGATGACCGGCACATTTCGCGAGATATCTGGATTCACCACTCCGGTTACCTGGAGCTCCGTCCGTCCTGCATGCTCCAACGCCGTGAACAGCGGAAATTGTTCCGGGTGGTCCACTTTTACAATGTTCGCGTCCGCTTCTTTTTCAACCTGCGACACCGGCGGAGCTTCCGCCTTCGGATCGCTCTTCGCTTCTCCGCAGCCCGCCAGTGCTGCGCCCAAAGCGCAACAGACCGCCATTGCGCCAATTCCTTCGCGGCTTATTTTCATCTCCTCACTACCTCCAGCGGGCTTTCGCAGCTCGCGGCAGACAAAAAATAAAAGTTATTCCAGTTCGGTCGCCAGTCCTTCACCAAATCTCCTTCCATCGCCGCCTCACTGAATGCTCCTGTAGCAACTGCATCGCCACCTCCATTCTGTGAAAACACAGAAATGGGTAGCAGCCTCTTGTTTTATCCGTTGAGTACTGAAAGGTCTATTCTTGGAAAATCAGGCGGGAGGTGCTCGCTCTAAACCACTCAACTTCAAAAACAGCGCCGCGGATTTCGCCTCTGCGGCGCAAACAAATTCCCGGGCAGGTTCCGGCTGCCTTTTTTCCCCATTCTCTTCCAGCTCGCCTGCCTGATTTTTCGGAGCGATGATCTCTAAACCTGCGCTCCCCTCGTTCCTTGCAGGCTTCCAACTCTTCTCGTTATCCCATTTTGCCTGCGGAAAGGCGCTCGGCGCCGCAACAATAAACTTTCCGTGACCGTCATTCAAAAGAATCGCCACCGGCTCATGCAGCCACTTCGTCGAAATCATCAGGTCCGGAAAGTTGTCGCCATTTACGTCCTGAGTCCAAATCTGCAGCCCGCCCGCCGCCGCCGTCACGCCAATCGATTGCCCCGCCCCCGTGCTCAGCTCAAATCGAATTCGATAGCTGGCCCGTGACTCCGCGACGCTCCCGCTTTCCACCGTCGCTACATCCGGTTGCAAATCGCCGTCAAAATCCGCAATCGCAATGTGCGAAGTCACAAGGGGCGCGGCGGCCTGTACGTCCCGCGTCGCCAGGATACGTCCCCGCTGCGGCCGCGCGCTTTCCGCCTCCAGCCTGCTGACGTGCCCCGCAAGAAGGCAAACCAGCACCGCGGTCGCAAAGCCGCAAATCCACACGGCCCTTTCTCTGCCCAACGCCGCTCCCGCCGCTTTGTCGCTCTTCAATCTCAACGTTTCATCCGCCTTAAAATCTTCCTCCACTCACATACCTAGGTTAGCAGACCTGCTTCTCTCCCGGGCCTGCAAATCGCTCAACCATTACTTGTGCACCGCCATACTTTGCTTGTGCGCCGTCAGCCGGTGCCGCGCCTCTTTCACAAATCCCACGAACCGTTGCGCCAGCTCCTGAATTCTTTTCGCCTGCCTTCGCTCGATTGCCTCCGTCGGTATCAACTCGCTCCCCACCCCAATCGCCGTCGCTCCCGCCAAAATAAAATTCCCCGCCGTCTGCTGATTCACTCCGCCCGCCGCAATCAGCGGCACCTGCGGAAACGGCGCCTTCAACGCGCGAATATAGCTATCGCCGCCAACTTGCGCGCACGGAAAAATCTTCACGAAGTTGCATCCTCCTTGCCATGCCAGCATCACTTCAGTCGGCGTCAACGCTCCCGGCAAAAACGCGATCCCTTCTTTGGCCACATACTCCACCACTTTTGGATTCACTCCCGGGCTCGTCAGATAGCTCGCCCCCGCCCCCACGCACTGCCTCGCCATCTCCGCGTCGATCACCGTCCCTGCTCCAACGAGCATGTCCGGATGAAACTTCACCAGGTGCGCAATCAAATCAATCGCCCCCGGCACCGTCATCGTGATTTCCACGATCGGTATCCCGCCGCTCGTCACGGCCTCCGCCGCAAAATGCGCCTCGTCCGCCGAAGACACGCGAATCCCCGGTATCACTCCAATTTCTTTGATCACCGCGCAAACTTCGTCTCTTGTTTTCATCGCGGAAATCCCTTCACTCGCTCACCACAAATCCACGCCCTGCAATTCGCACACTCCCCGTCCGTCAATTCCCTCATATAGCTTCCGCCTCCGCTGTCGGCAGCTTATCACCAGTATGCGCAAACCACGCGTACAGCGTCGGCAACAGAAAAATACTCATCACCAAATCCGAAATCAGCCCGCCCACAATCACGATCGCAAACGGCCGCTGCGAATCCGATCCGATTCCGTGCGATAGCGCCGCCGGCAGCAGCCCCAGCGTGGCTACCAGCATCGTCATCAGAATCGGCCGCAGCCGCAGCACCGCCCCTTCCACCGCCGACTCTTCAATCGTATAGCCGCGCGCCCGCAGCTGGTTGATGTACTCCAGCATGATCACGCCCGTCTGCACCGAAACTCCGAACAACGCCAAAAATCCCACTCCCGACGACACGCTGAAGTTCGTGTGTGTCAAAAACAGCGCCGCCAATCCTCCCAGCCGCGCCAGCACCACGTTCGTCATAATCAGCAGCGCCCATTTCATCGACTTGAACATCGTGTACAAAATAATAAAAATCACAAGAATCGTTACCGGCAGAACCAGCAACAGTCTCCGCTCCGACCTCTTTTGATTCTCGTACTCCCCCGCCCAATCCATCGTATATCCCGGCGGCATTTTCACTTTCTCGCCCACCGTTTTGATCGCTTCTTCCACGGTGCTGCCCAAATCCCGGTCCCGCACGCTGTATTTGATCGCCACGTACCGCGAATTCGCCTCGCGATAAATCTCCGATCCCCCATCCCGAACGTGCACCTTCGTCAATTGCGCCAGCGACACGCGCTCGCCCGTCGGCGCCAGCAACCGCACTTTCTCGATCGCCTCCTTCGTGTCCCTGTATTCCGGCTTATACCGCAGCACCAAATCGTACCGCTGCTCTCCCACCAGCACCTGCGTCAACGCATTCCCGCCCACGGCCGTTTGAATCGCATCCTGCACGTCCGAAACATTTATCCCAAACCGCGAAGCCTCATCCCGGTCCACTTCGAAATCCAAATTCGGTTGCCCGATTACGCGAAACAATCCCAAATCCTGCACCCCGCGTATCCCTCGCATTACGCCAACGACCTCGTCCCCCTTCGCCTCCAGCAATTTCAAATCATCGCCGTAAATCTTCACCGCCAGCGCGCCTTTCACACCGCTCACCGCTTCTTCCAAGTTGTCTGAAATCGGCTGCGAAAAATTCCAGACCACTCCAGGAATTTTTTCCAGCTCGTGATTCATCGCATCGATCAACTTTTCCTTGTTCTCATGAAACACCGGCCGCCATTTTTCTTTCGGCAGCAAGTCCACGTAATACTCGGTATTGAAAAACCCCGTCGTGTCCGTTCCGTCATCCGGCCGCCCCACTTGCGTCACCACTTCCGGCACCTCCGGAAAAGAACAAAGCACTTGCCGCGCCCTTTCCATCACCTGTCCACCCTCGGTCGGTCCAGTGCTCGGCGCCAGCGTCCCGCGAACCCAAATCGCTCCTTCATCCAGGTGCGGCAAAAACTCCGATCCGATCACTCCTCCAAACGCTAAAAAAAGTGTCACTCCAAATGACGCCAGCGCAATTCCCACCGTAATCGCCCGCTTCCGAACCGCCCACGTCACCGCCGTCCGGTAGTGCTCGGTCAGAAAACTCATCACCGGATTCTTCCAATCTTTCACATTGGAGCGAAAGAGAATGCTTGCCAGCGCCGGCGCAATAAACATTGAAAAAAGCAGCGCCCCCAGCAGCGCAAACGCCACCGTCCACGCCATCGGCTTGAAGAGTTTCCCCTCCACCTGCTGCAGCGTAAAAATCGGCAAGTACGCCGTAATAATGATCGCAATGGCGTAAAAAACCGGCCGTTGCACCTCGTGCGCCGCCATCCGGATTTGATCCATCACCGTGCTCTGATCCGTCGCCCGCCGGTTCAAATGCCGCACGATGTTTTCCACCATCACCACCGCGCCATCCACCACCATCCCGAAATCCAACGCCCCCAGCGAAAGCAAGTTCGCCGAAATATGCCGCAGGTTCAGGCAAATCGAAGCAAACAGCAGCGCGAACGGGATCGTCAGCGCCACAATCAACGCCCCGCGCGCATTTCCCAAAAAAATAAAAAGAATGATCACCACCAGAATCATTCCCTCGGCCAGGTTGTGCATCACCGTATGCGTGGTGTAGTGCACCAGATCGTCCCGGTCCAGGTACGGAATGATTTGCACTCCCGCCGGCAGAATGTGCTTGTTCAGCCGCTCCACCATCTCGTGAATTCCATCCAGCGTCGTCGCCGTATCCGCGCCCTTCCTCAGGAAAACGATTCCTTCCACCACATCTTCGTCGTCCAGCACCACTCCATCCGCTCGGTGAATCGCTTTTCCAATTTGCCCCAGTCGAATCTTCGGCCCCTGCGTCACAACTGCAATATCTTTCACGCGCAGCGCTGTTCCGCTCTGCGTCTTCAAGACCGTCTTCTCGATATCCGCAACCGTTCGAATCAGCCCCACCGCGCGCACATTAATCTGCTGCGCGCCTTGCTCGATAAAACTCCCTCCCGCATTCGCATTGCTGTTCGTGAGCTGCTGCTCCACCTGCGCGAGGCTCAACCCATACGACACCAATTTGTCTGGATCGATTCGAACCTGGTATTCCCGCGTGATTCCCCCGAACGACGAATCGTCTACCACGTTCGGCACCGACTTCATGTATTTCGCAATCACCCAGTCCTGCAACGTCTTCAGTTCCATCACGTCGTAGGCGGGGTTGCTGCTTCTCAGCGTGTACCAATAAATCTGTCCTACCGGGCTGAAGTCCGGCCCGATTCCCGCGGCTACGTTCGGCGGCAGCGTTGCCTGCGCCAGCCGCTCCAATACCTTCTGACGGTCCCAGTCGTTGTCCGAGTCATCGTCGAAAATCAGGTTCACCACCGAAAGCCCGGCTAGCGATGCCGACCGCAGGTGCGCCAGATGCGGTATTCCGTTCATCTGAATTTCGATCGGTATTGTGACTTGCTGCTCCACTTCTTCCGCCGCGCGCCCCGGCCACTGCGTAATCACCTGCACCCACACGTTGGCCACGTCCGGATACGCTTCCACCGGCAGCTGCTTGAACGCGAGGATGCCCCACAGAAAAAGAAAAATCGCCAGACTAAGCACGATGAAGCGGTTGTTGAGCGCGGCATCTACGAGCCCTCGAATCATTACTGTTGCACCGTGTTCTGCAGCTCCAGCGCGTTTTGCACCACTTGCTGGCCGACCGCAAGTCCAGAAGTGATCTCCTGCAGCTTTTCCGGCAGCATTTCTCCCCCGGTCACTTCGATCCGCCGGAATTTCTTCTCGCCCGCAGGCACGTACACCCAATCCCGGTCATGCAGATGCAAAATCGCCGTCGCCGGAACCGCCGCACGCGTCTCTTTTTCCTTGCCGTGAAAAATTGCCGTCACGAACATTCCCGGTCGCATCAGCCCTGGATTTTTCATTTCGATGCGAACTTTTGCTGTTCGAATGTTCGGGTCGAGCACCGCTCCAACATTGCTGATTACGCCGCTAAACGTCTGTCCCGGGTATGCGTTCAGTCGAATCTCGGCCTTCTCACCCAGACGTACGTTCGCCATATCGTTTTCGAAAACATCGCAAAGTACCCACACATACGTCAGATCGGAAATCGTAAATGGATTCGTCGAGGATAGCCCTTGCACCCCCGACGCCGCGGTAACCTGTTGGTCTGTGATGAACCCCGATACCGGCGCACGAATCTCCACGATTCCCGACGGTTGTTCCAATTCCGAATTCCCCAGCACGCGCAGCTTTTCCGCCGTCGTTTTCACGTCCACCTTGGCCTTCGCGTCCGTGTCTTGCGCCACCTGTAAATCGTTCAGCGAGATCGCCCCCTTGTCGTACAAAAGCTGCGATCGTTCCATCTGCGTCCGCGTTAGTTGTTCGTCGGCCACCGCTTTTTGATAGTCCGAATACGCTCCCGCCACATCCGCGCTCTGCACCTTCAGCAGAAGCTGGCCCTTTTTCACGTAGTCGCCCAGCCGCGCACCGATCTCCGTCACCCGCCCGCTCGCCACGGAAATCACCGGCACGTTTCTCGCAATATCCGCGTTCACCGTTCCCGTGACCTTCAACTGTGAAGTCGCCGTGTGCGCCACAGCCTTGGCTAGCGGAAATTGCTCCGGTTTATCCACCTGAAAGACATTGGCGTCTTCCGCGCGCTCTACCTTCAGCGGCGGCGGCGCTCCCGCGTTCGCATCGCCCTTGCTTTCTCCGCATCCTGCCGTTATCCCGCACAGCAGTAGACAGACCGCGGTTGTCTTCAAACTCCTGCGTCTCATGGAATGACCTCGCGTCCGACCGCAAGATTGAGTTGGCCTGCCGCCTCCAAATACGAAGCAACCAGATTCAAATAGTTCAGTTGCACGCTGCGGTAATCCGCTTGCGCGTTGAGAAAGTCCAGCAGCGACGCCGCTCCGTGCTGGTACGAAAACGCAATCGTATCCCGTACCCGCTCCGCCTGCTTCAGATACCGGTCCTTATAAGGTTGCAGCAGGATCACCGTACTGGTCACCGCCGCATGCGCCGAATCCACGTCGCTGAAGACCTGCGCCCGCGCCGCATCCAGCAACTTCTCATTGCGGTCGATGTCCAGTTCCGTGCGTTTCTTCTCTCCCTGGTTCCGGTCAAAAACCCGCAGCGGTATGCTCACGTTGAACCCGATGTACGAATCGATCGGTGGATTACGCCCCACATCAAATCCAAACGTCGGATCGGTCGATCCATTCGCCACCGCCAATCGGTGATCCGTCTTCGCTTTTTCCACCGACTGCAGCGCCGCCTTCAAGTCCGGCCGCGATTCCAGCGCCGTTTGCCTCACCTCGTCGAGCGGCGCAATTTGCACGGAAAAATCGAACGGGCCGCTTACGTCGAACTGCTCCACCGGCGTGCGGTCGTTCAAGAGCGTCAGCAATTGGATTTTCGCCGTCCGCAAATTCACTTCCGCTGTTTGCAAATCCGATTCGTATTGCACACGCTGCAATTCCAGCCGGTCCAGGTCCACTTGCGCGATCGCTCCGGCGTGGTACCGGTCGCGATTCACACCGAGCAACTTGTCGTAATACCCTAGGTTCTCTTTGGCAAGGTCGAGAACCGCCTTGCCCTGCAGAATCTGCACAAACGCCGACCGCAAATCAAAAATCAGAGTTCTCTCGAGGTCCGACTGTCCCGAGACGGCAATTTTTGTCGCATCTTCCGCGCTCTCCTTGCGCAACTCCCTTTTGTGCTGCCGCTCGTGCAAATAATTCACGTTTGCCGTCGTCAGCAGGCTGCCCAGCGCGCTGTGCGGCGGCCCTCCGGGAAACGGCGTGATTTGATCCACCGCAATCGCCCCCGACGGGTTCGGCCGCAGGAACGCCGTAATTTCCATCGCCCGCGATTCTTCCACGCCAATCTGCCCCGCGTGCAGTGTCGGATTTGCCGCTTCAAACTTCGCCCGCACCTCTTCCCACGTCAGCGCCTTTTGCGCAAAACAGCTCTCCGCCAATCCTGCCGCCAGCAGGAGCCCGAAGCACGTCGCCTTCATCACAGCCCGCATATTCTGTTCCCTCTTGCTTCTGCCCTTTCGGGTAAGTTGTCGAAACACTTTGAGTTAGCTCTTCCCTACCGGCTGCTCTTCACAGCCAAACGGGGATGGTATTTTCCTCTGGCGGCCGAAAGTGGACTATATCGGCCCGCCTTGGACCGGCAGTTTACGCGATCTTTAACGGCATGTTTAAACGTGAAGAACGCCACAAGGGGGAGCTCGGCCACTGCACCCGAACTCTGGTTGGATGAGGGCCATGCTGGAAACCGGGAGCGCCGCAAATCCCCCATCTTCGCCTGCGGGCAAGATCCGCGCACCCTCAACGTCTGCTTTAGCCGAGGACTTCGAGGGTGAAACCACTGCATTATCTTCTACTTGCACCGCCGTGCGCGACAACTCCGTCGAGGGGCCCCGCATAACCTTTGGGAACGCACCGGGATCGGCCAGCGTAAAATTCCCGTGTCCATCATTTAATAGGACCGCCACTGGCTGCCCCAGCCAGGTCGTCGAAACAACCAAATCGAGGCTCTGGTCGTCGTTCACGTCCCGCGGGACCAATTGCAATCCCCCCATCGGTGCGGTAACTCCGAACGATTGTTGGGAACCCGAGCTCAGTTGAAGATAAATTCGATAGCGCGACTCATACGCGAAGCCTCCGCCGGTCTGGACGGTCGCCAGGTCCGGCTTTTCATCCCCGTCGAAGTCGGCAATCGCAAAATGCACCGCCGTCCCGGCCGGCAGTGCTCTTGCACTCGGTCCTTGGGAAGGAGCACTCTTCGCCTCGCCGCTCATCCCCATCAACGCAAATACCACCAGCAGCGCTAGCCCGCTGACACACCGGGCAGACCAAGTCTTGCTCCGCGAATGGAGTTCCCCTCTTGATTTCATCCAGCTCAAGTATTCCTCTGCGCGGCTTTTCTCAACCTTGCCTCGAAACCTATGTCAGCCCACCTAAGGAAGTCATAAAAATACCACGTTCATCTTGCTTTGCCAGCCCGATCGTAAACTATTCCAGCCTCCCCTTCCCCCGGACGCCTTCAACTCTTTTGGAATCGTATCTTTATTACGATGCGGCCAACAATTTGACCAGCAAAATTGACCGAAAGAACCAGACCATAACCTACACTTACGACCAGTTGAATCGGTTGACGCAAAAGGCCTATCCTGATAGCTCAACCGTGAATTACACGTATGACAATGACTCGCGCTTGACCCAGGTGACCGACTCCACGGGCACGTACCAGTTTACGTTTGACAACATGGGGCGGCTAACGAGCACGACCACGAGCTACGCCTTCCTCACCGGGCGCAATTTCACGACTGCCTATGCCTACGACGCGGCGTCCAACCGCACTGGGTTCACGGACCCTGAGAGCGGCTCGACCACGTATGCGTATGACACGCTAAATCGTTTGCAATCGCTTACACCGCCCTCCGCGTTTACGAGCGCAGGCAATTTCGGATTTTCGTATGATGCGCTCAGTCGCCGCACTGGGCTGACGCGGCCCAACAGCGTGAATACTACGTATAGCTACGACAATTTGTCGCGGCTCCTTTCGGTGACGCACGCTATCGGCTCGACCACCCTCGACGGCGCGAGCTATACCGTGGACAACGCGGGCAATCGTCAATCGCGCACGCCGCTGCCGTCAGGCACAGCCACGAATTTCACTTACGATTCGATTTACGAATTGCTGACAGCGGCGCAAGGAAGCACGACCACGGAAAGCTATTCATACGATCCTGTGGGCAACCGCCTCACTTCGCTGGGAGTTTCTTCCTACACCACGAACTCCTCGAACGAACTCACGGCCAAGACCGGGACGACGTACACATACGACAACAACGGCAACACGCTGACCAAGGTCGATTCAACTGGAACAACGAACTACACCTGGGACTTCGAGAATCGCTTGACCAGTGTTGCCTTGCCCGGCAGCGGCGGCACAATCAGCTTCAAATATGATCCCTTCGGCAGAAGGATTTACAAGTCTTCATCCAGCGGAACATCGGTCTATGCCTACGACGGTGACAATCTCATCGAAGAAACAAATGCTGCCGGTGGTGTCGTTGCTCGCTACGAGCAGACCCAGAACATCGACGAGCCGCTGGCGATCCTGCGATCAAGTACTACCAGCTACTTCCATGCCGACGGCCTCGGCTCCGTTACTTCCCTGAGCAACGCGGCAGGGTCAATCGCCGGTACCTATACTTATGATTCTTTCGGCAAGTTAACGGCCTCCATAGGATCATTGGTGAATCCGTTTCAGTACACCGCGCGGGAATCAGACCCGGAAACTGGCCTGTATTACTACCGCGCCAGATACTACGACGAGAGTATAGGCCGGTTCATTGGCGAGGACCCATTCCGCTTTGGCGGTGGACTGGATTTCTACACTTATGTTCGGAATTCGCCTGTTTACCTCATTGACCCACTTGGATTGGACCCTCTCGCAGGAGACATACAGGCGCTCAGAAATATTTTCCCTGGGTCGGACTGGCAGCCAGCCAACAACACCTTGATTATCCACTTGCCCTGCAACCAGGTGAGACCGACGCTCTCGGCACAGGGCTATCAGGATGGAAATTCATGGGGGTACAACGGCCCACTTTCAGCTTTTTGGAATCCACTAAAGCCGCCCCGTGGTCATCAAGGAGGCACCGAATATCGTACTTTTGGTCCCGGATTTCATTTTAGGATGCAACACGACAGTCCCGATGCATTCGGGAGGTGCCCGAGCAACACCTGCACCCTGGACCAATTCCACATCGACCCACATAACCCACTTGAACCCGGTCAAACGTGGCCCCACCTCAAATGCGATTTGATGCATTGGTGCGGCTCATGAAGAAATCAGGACGCGTACTCAAGAGCACTGGCTGCGTGCTTGTTTTGGGCGTTTGCTTGACGTTTGTAGCGGCTTGTGATCATGAACGGGCGACATCCGTCACAGTCAGGTCGGGGCCTTCTTTCGTTCTTTCGGGCAGCGGACACCTGGCAATATTCACGGTCTACTCTCCCAACAACGGGCACCGGATTGCGTCTCCGAACCCGGATGTTGCTACCGTCGTCTGGCAGATCAAAGCTTCTAAGGGCTACTTTGAGGGTACTCGCGTGGAGCACCTTGAGTTGGTCTATGGAAAGCCCCAAGACGGATACAACCAGACTGTCCCCGTAGAATCCCAGGCACCACGGCTGGCTCCAGGAACAGTTTATTCATTTTTTGCGGAGACAACAGGTGCTCCAGCAATTGGAGGCTTTTTTTTCCTGGGCGCGACTGGACCAATTCAGATCAACATTCCTGACCTGTGTTTAAGACAGCTAAATGGGCGTGAAGTCTCTGTAAAATGCGGTACAAGCGAACCTTACCAAGAACCGACCGATTTGGAAGGTTTCGCTCGGGAACACCAGGATCTACGCTAAGGTGTGCGGCGCCAAAAACTTCAAATACGATCCCTTCGGAAGACTCATCTACAAGTCTTCACCCAGCGCCACCAGCATCTACGCCTACGACGGCGACAACCTCACTGAGGAGACGAATTCCTCAGGGACAGCCGTCGCGCGGTACTCGCAAGGCTTGAATATCGACGAGCCGTTGGCCATGCTCCGAAGCGGCGCAGCCAATTTTTACAACGCTGATGGCCTGGGCACGGTCACCTCGCTGTCGAACGCGGCAGGAGCACTGGCCCAGACTTATACGTTCGACTCCTTCGGCAATCAAACGGCGTCCAGCGGATCATTGACGAATCCGTTTCAGTTCACGGGACGTGAGTTCGACACGGAAACCAATCTCTACTTTTACCGCGCCCGCTACTACGACCAATCAACCGGACGCTTCATCAACGAAGACACTCAACGGTTTCGAGCAGGACTTGATTTCTACTCGTATGTCCTCGACAACCCTGTCGACAACACCGATCCTTACGGCTTGGAACCGGCTGGATGCAACGACTGCAAAGGCAAGCCCGTTCAAGGGCTGGATGCTGGTAAGAAATGCTGTGCGGACGAACCGGGCATGTCGGGTTCATCACCGAATCCCTACTTCCCATGGGAAGGGTACGCAGGAGTAAACGCAGGCTTGATGTTCAAGCACGGCGGGAACGGGGCCTGGGGCCAGATAGTGAGGTCATGTCTCCTTTATATGTACCGGCATGGGGCGACGCCAAACCAGGCTCATTGGTATTGCTACTTCACTGCGGATCACCGCGTGTCGCGCGGACAGGCAGTGGCTGGTTGGGGCAATGCAATCGGTGCAGCGGCGGGTATTGGCTTGGGACAGATCGGCAACTTGATATCAAGCGGACCTGCCGCCGGTGGGCAGATCCAGAGTTGGGGACCGATATACCTGTTCTTCGGAGGAACTTGGTGAGGGCTCCTCTATTTGCGCTTTGGACGTTCTTAAGGGTCGCTGTTACAAGTGCCTGCGTTGGGTCCGGCATAGGGGCGACGACGGCTTGGTTTATGACGGTCCGTTTGGCGCGAGAGTACCAGATGTCAATGGCCGAAACAGGTGCGGTGGTGGGAGCTGTGGTGGGTCTGGTACTGGGGTGCCTTGCTTACTACGCGATCTTTAGGGGCCGCGTAGACTTTCTGGCTTTCGGTACCGTTGTTACCATCACCACCATCTTCTCAGCCTCGTCGGCGTTTCTTCTCCACGTTCTGACTGATACTGGGGGTTGGATCGCTCTGCCAATTGGTGTGGTGACTTTCTTCGTAATCTGCCTCAAGTCTCGAACTCCCGCCGGCACCGGGAGCGCGTAGTTACTCAGCGCCAAAGACTGAAAGGAGGAGCGGCGCTGACGCGCCGGGAGTAGGGGTGACACGTCATGTATGAAAGCGCTGCGGTGTGTCAACAGCTTTGTGGGGTTTCCTTCTTATTTTTCTTGTGAAAGTCGATGCATTGACGCACACCTGGGCGCGCGCCGAAGAACAGCGATGTTGTCC
>Ga0210407_10002676_pt1 | contig 15128 bp, 12 predicted proteins | sample IncBWC27MmetaG_FD_150860 | JGI IMG/M metagenome (GOLD analysis project Ga0210407, IMG submission 150860) | Forest soil microbial communities from Barre Woods Harvard Forest LTER site, Petersham, Massachusetts, United States - Inc-BW-C-27-M | ecosystem: Environmental > Terrestrial > Soil >...
CCAGATCGCGGACCTTCTGTTCGAGCGCGGCTGTATCTTGACCGCCAGGGACACTGGTTCCTTGCTGTGCGCATGCAAGTCCCGCGGTGAATAAAGTGACTAGACAAACCAAAGTGAACGGCTTCATTCCAGGCTCCTGAGCGTCGCAAATTTGGACAGGAAAGCACAGACCGACCCGCGACCTGCAATCGGCAGGTCTTTAGCCAGATCTTTAGCTAAGATGCTAGATCGTGGCGGTGGGCCTGTTGCACTGACCGGTCGCTGTATTCGGCATCCAGATAAACCCTAAGACAAAGGCTGGCGGCGTCGCGCTGGTAAGCATACTTACTTTCAGCCCCGGAGTGCCAGACGTGATGCACTCAGAAACGCTCGGCCCGTCACGAGCCCGAGTAGAGTTGAAACGGCGCCCAGTAGAACGGATTGTGGAATCCGCGGCCTCGAAGCAATGACAACTTTGCAGTGCGAAGAGCGGCATCCGGGCTCGCTCCCTTGTCTAACTCGTCATAAAACTCATTCATGAGTTGCCCGGTGGAAGCGTCGGTCGCTTCCCACAAGGCGGCGACTACGTTGTGGGCGCCGGCTCTCAGGAATGCCCACGAGAGCCCGACCAGTCCCTCGCCCGAATATGCGCGTTCGCCTGCGCCATAGCACGCCGAGATGGTGACCAGATCAGCTCGCAAGGGACGGCGAATGATGTCGCGGGCGTAGAGTTTGAAAGAGTCGTCTTCGGTGTTGGCTTCCGACGGCGCAGTCTTTGATGGGACGGTCTTCGACGGCACGGTCTTGGACAGCACGATCGCGGAGTCCAGCGGACTCAGTCGGCTGGCTGTTCCGTGCGCGACAAAATGAATATAGGAAAACTGCTCTGGATTGCTGACCAGATACGCTGCCGGCGTCGCCTGCTGGCGCGCAAATATCCGCTGCTTGGCCGCCGGAAAATGTCGGGCAACGCTTTCCATCTGGGCGGCGGCTTTTGGGAGTTCGGGATATTTATCATTCGGCGCGACGCTATTGCCGACGAGAAGCAGGGCGCGCTCGCGTTTCGCTTTACTCTTGCCTTTACCTGCGCCCGCCGCGCCGAGCACCCGTAACGAACTGGCATTCACAATCGTCACGTCTTCAATCCAATAGTGCAAATTTTTTGCGGACAGCGTTGGTCCGGAGACGAGAAGAGTTTCGAAATTGAGGTTATTCAGGTTGCCATCCGGAATGACGAAAACCTTCGCGTCCTTCTTCAGCAAAGCTTGTGCGGGCGCGATCAGCGTGCGATAGAGCCAGCGGCCATCCTGATCGGCCGATTCGAGAACCTCTTGCGGTCCGCCGAGAGCCTTGCGATATCGTTGCACGGCCGCTTCGATTTCCGAGCCAGGGGGAAGTGTAAACAAGCTGGCTTTCTGGGGCGTGATCGCCCACAAATACGATTGTTTCTCGCCCAGCCAATAGAAAAGAAGCGTGCCTTCCGCGCGCTTGGCGATTCGTTGAGGGTTCAGCGGCGGAGGCCCGGTGGAAGCTCCTTTAGCGAGCAGCCCTAATCCTTCGGCCAGAGTGCGGGCGCGGCTGTAGTCGGCCCAGCGCAGCGCATCGTCCGTCTTTCCGCGTGCGACCAGAAAATGAACGTAGTCGTCGTAGATGCGCGAAGCGTTGGTGAGGAAAGAAAGCTGAGAGTCTTCATGCTGCACGGTATCGCGAGCCGCTTCGAAGGTGGCAAGCGCAGTGCGATATTCGCGGTCCGCGGAATCTGGCCGCTTCTCGTCTTCATACAGCCGCGCGAGCGAGTGCTCCGCCTCCCACTTTAAAAAAACGGGACATAGCTTGTCGCGTTCGACCTCGTGGAACGCTTTCTCAGCCGCTGCGAGATCGCCACGACGAGCCGCGATCTGCCCCTGGACAAGCATCGGATAGAGCTCGGCGAGATGGTTCCCGTCTTGTCGTGCAATCTCCATGGCTCGCTGAGCATACTGGCTCGCATCAGACATATCCTCTGTCTGCAGAGAGAGCCGCGCCAGCGCGCGCAGCGCGTTGTAGATGTTCTCCTTGCTGTTGACGCGTTGCTCGATTTCCAGCGCCTGTTGAAGAGATTGCTCAGCGAGTTTGACATTGGAGGCACCCATGTAGACGTAACCGGCATCCATGAGCCATGCCGCTTGGTCATCAAAGTCACCTAGTTCGCTAGCAAGCTTCTCTGCATCGAGGAACAGCCTAAGCGCTTTGTCCGAGTCGCCAAGTTTGTAATAGGCCCAACCTATATTGCCCTGGGCGACAAGTTCGAGTATCTGGGCATCGATCGCCTTTGCAACCTGGTATGCGGCTTCGGACCTGTCGATCGCTTCATCGAAACGGCCTAGCGCGAGCGACTCCGCGCCCAGGTTGAGAAGTGAGTCGGATTCGAGGTATGAGTCGCCGTGGGAGCGTGCAAAGGCGAGGCTGAGTTCATACAGCCGCTCAGCGGACACCGACTGATTCAGCGCGCTCGCCAGGAGACCACGCGCCTGGAGAACATATCCGCAACTCGCCACCGCAGAGGAGTCACAGAGCTTCGCTGCCTCTCCTAGGGAACGCTCTGCTTCGCGGAAGTTATGCGTATTAACATTGGCCACCCCCACGAGCATCAACGTCGGGATGGCCAGATCGGGATGATCAGAGGACGGAGGTCCTGATTTTAGGAGCTTAAGAACCTCTTCGTTCAGTCCTCGCTCAAGCGCAGCTTGGGCCTCGAGAATCAGGAATCTCGAAGCCCACTCGGGATTCGAGATTCGATATCGCTGGTACGCTTGAGCGGCCTGGTCCTGACTCTCACTCACTCGACCGTGCCGCAGAGCCTTGTGGGCACGGTCAAAGGTCACCTGCGGAGAATCATGCCGACTGATACAAGAGACGGTCGCCGTCGCTGCGAACAAAAGCAGAACTAACTTCAGGGATGGTGTTGCCCGTTGGCAGCGACCGTCCCAGCCGTGACGGTTCCGGTCCCGACACAGCCGAGTTGCATCTTGATGGTCGTCAACTCGAAGTAATTGCTCGGTCTCTCTTCGGAGGGATCGTACTTCTTCTCGCCTACCTCGATCTCGCCCAGCGAGACGGTGCCAAAGTCTGGAATCACCAGGACATGCCCGAACGACCGCACCCCCGGAATCGGAATTTTGCCGATGCTCTCGATTATTGAGCATATGACCTTGGGCTCGTGGCTTCCGTTCTTGCCCCCGATGAGCTCGTTGATCCTGGCAAGCCTCTCATCGTACTGATCCTTCACATCTTTGGGAAGGCCGTCCGCCTTGGCAATAGATTCGGTCTGTTTTCGGACCGACTTCAGGAAGTCGACGTCCCGCAGATAGGACTGATCTCCTTCCGGTTTCTTCCCGCAGATTCCGAAATTGAGTGTCAGCGTCACTGGGAAGCCACTGACTTGCAAATTATTGAACTGCGTGCCGAGGAAAGTCACATGCGGAAAGTGGCCATTCTCGAGAGGATGCTCTGTCGACACCTGCGACACCATGCGATCTGCAGTAATGACTTCGAAGACGTTCAGACCTTCCATGATCGAGGTCGAGAGCGTCACCCATCCGTGATGCTTCAGGCTCTTGCTTCCCGACACTCGGGTGAGACCACGCTTGAATGAAATCAGCCCCTCGATGCTAACGTCCTCGGTGAACCGGGTGAGATGGCCGCTGCGCCGACCCTTCAACTCGACCGGGGCATGCTGCTCGATTTTCTGCTCGATGGGACGCTGCAAGTGTCCGCTGAGCACATGGGCTTCGGCATGGAATTCGTGCGATGGTGGTTCATTCTTTCGGTTCGAGACTGTTTCTGGTGTTTCCGTCATAGTCGCCATTTTGTACGCTCCCCAAATTTGAGATCACTTCTGGATTTGCAGTTCGAATGACGTATGACCGATATCTCTGCTTTCCCCCGCGGCCGTGACGCCCCGAACCGTCAACCTGTAACTGCCCGCTTCCCGATTTGCTCCCGGTACCTGGACCGGCCACTGATCTTGCGCGGATGTCTCTTTTCCCGAGGCCAAGGGTATCGTGAGCGACCATTCCAGCTTTCCGGCCGGATTATACAACTCTGCCGTGTAAAGGGAGTAGCCGCTCTCAGGCGGTATCCTCACAAAAAGAAGAAAGCCTTCCCCCGGACGCGTCGTAATCACCGGCCCCTCAGAACCGTAGGTGCCGACATTCACCGATGCCCACGGCAACACCTGCGGGCTTTTCAATGCCTGCTGCATTTGTGGATAAATGACCAGATTCTGGTACCCGATCACGGCCAGCAAGATGACCATTACGGGCACGACAACCGCCGGACGGAGCCATGCGAGCCATCCCGGTTTTGCTGGGACCGGGCCGGTTGCAGGCAAGGCGGCGCCAACCTGCTCGGGTTTCTCTGCCAACACAACTTTGCTCTGCTCCACGAATAAGGCGGCGGCGCGGACGTCGACCGCGCAATCCTTGCAGTCGAAGAAATGCTCCTCAAACTCGTCCCGTGCTGCGGGAGCGAGTTCGTCGAGCAGATATCTTTCCGTCATTTTTTGACGAACCACCATATCGTGGTCCATGAATGCCCCCTCGTATAATCTTGTATTAATAGTGCGCCGGCGCGACCCGGCGTTGCACAGCCATCAGGCCAGAGTGAACTCCGGCGAATCATTTCCAGTATTTTTCTTATACAACGACTTAAACGATTGTTTTGCGCGGTGCAGTAACACCCGCAGATACTCGCGGTCTACACCGAAGTCACGGCATACTTCATCCTTGTCCCGCTCTTCGAGGAATACTTCGCGCAACAACCGCCGGTCGCGTTCTGAAAGTTGGTCCAGAATCTCTCGAACTTTCTTTTCGGTTTCTTTGGCAGAGAGGGCGCCGAGCAAATCGATCGCGCAGGCGCGGAGATCCTTATGTTCATCATCGAGCGAAATGTGGCGCGCGGCGGTGCGGTAGTGCTCCAGCAAAACATTGTTGCAAATCGAATTCACAAACGATCCGAGGCGCTCCGGGTGCAGGATTTTCCCCTCGCGGAGAGCCACATAAAATCGGGCAAAGGTTTCCTGACGCACATCGTCGATGGCTTCCCGTGATTGCAGCCGGGAGCGCAATTTCACCTGAATCAGGGTGCTGAAATACGCGCCAAAATGCTCCTGCGTGCGCGAATCTCCTGCCCGCAGACGCTCGACGTAGGGTTCGTCAAAGGAGTGAAATTCCAAGTATTTGCCCCGGGGAGCGGGAAGTGGCAGACAGTGTAGCACCTGGGGTGGCGCAGGGTGGCCGCTTTCGGGGACAAAGGTTGGGACAAGGGTGAGTGACGCGGGCAACGCCGGGCGTTTCAGAGCCGTGCGGCTGCTGCAACGGTGTACGGTCGGCGGGATGGAGCGGGCGGCGTGCACGGGAAGAATGAAAACTCCTGTTATTTGGGGCAGACGAACCGATCTGCTCCCTCTAAAGAAGACTGTGCTGGAGAAGCCTGGCAAAAAGCGCCGGAGCCGCTTCCCCGTCGGCTCCGGCACTCTACTGGATCCCAACCGGGGGTTTCCAGGTTGGGGTCCTAAACCGTGGCTCATCGCCCCACAGCGCGATGTCTTCCACTTATTGGGATAGTGCAGAAAGGGCGTGAATCGTTTCACACAATTTTTTGGCAGGGGCGTAACCGGCAATGTTGCTCTTGGCCCCGATCGCGGCGAACACTGCGCCTTTCGACAAGAAATGTGCAAACAGGTGACATTGTGTTGACAACCTGCTTGACGCCCTGGAACTAGCATTCGATTGCCGGTAGGACTGAGAAATTGTCGTTCGAGCGCTGTGCAGCTCCGCGACTCCCTCGCTTTCTGCTCCGGTTTGCACATCCAAGCTCGCACCATCCAAGGAGAATTCTTTATGCAGCGTCACAAGATTGCTTTCACACTTTGCCTCGGGTTCGCCGTCATGTTGTTTTCGAGCGCAGCCCTGGCGCAATATCAACTCAGGAATCTGGTTTCGAATCAGGTAGGAGCGGCAGGGCACACGGATCCGCTGTTGGTCAATGCCTGGGGGCTCGTTCGCACGCCGGGCTCACCATTCTGGATAGCCGACGAAGGGTCGGGTTGGTCGACACTTTACGACGGCCAGGGAGTGGCGAGGAACTTGCGGGTCGAAATCCCGACGGCAAGCGGCGCAGGCCCAGGTCAGGCAACAGGAATCGTCTTCAACGGGTCGTCAGAATTCCAGCTGCAAGGATGGACAGCTTTCTTCCTGTTCGCGACTTTGGACGGGACCATCAGCGGATGGGCTCCGCAGTCCAATCCTAACGACGCGCTCATCGCGCCCAATACGCCTCCCGGCGCCGTTTACACCGGCTTAGCCATCACCAGCAAAACTTCGGGGAATTTCCTGTACGCCGCCGACAATGCCAACAACAAAGTCGACATGTACGACGGAACCTTTAACCTCGTCAACTCGTTTACCGACAGCACCCTGCCGCCGGGCTTCGCGCCGTTCGGTATTCAGGACATCGGTGGCCTGGTCTACGTGGCGTTTGCGAGTACCACCGGCGGGAGCGGCGGCTTCATCGACATTTTCCAGGAAGACGGGAAGTTCGTGCGGCAACTCGTGCAGGGTGCTCCCTTGAACCAGCCCTGGGGAATCGCTATCGCGCCCCCGAACTTTGGGAAGCTGAGCAATACCTTGCTGGTCTCGAACAACACCAACAACGGCACCATCAATGCCTTTAGTCTCCTCACGGGCCAGTTTGTGGGCACGGTCAGGGATACGAACGGCAAGAACATTGTCATTGACCAGCTCTGGGGGATTGAATTCGGTGGAGGAACGGCAAACAACGGCCGGACCAACCAACTCTTCTTCACCGCCGGTCCGCACGGTAATCTGGCTGGAACGTTTGGCGTGATTAGTCAGAAGTAGTGCAAGCGCTCGAAGACGCAAGACAGAAGACAAGAGAACGCAAAAAAGGGAAACACCGCAAAGGCCGCCTGCTCGGGCGGCCTTTGTGTTTTCCGACCCCTAGCCCCCTACGGCTATCAGTGGCTTGTCTCAACTGATAACCTTCTCGCCTTCGTAGGTGATGTCCTTGATCTCTACTGCAAAAGCGTGCCTGACGTCACGTGGCAGCGTCCGGATGGCAAGTATGCCCCTGGATGGAGCAGGCGCATGATTGGAAACGGCGAACACCCCCGATTTCTCGGATCGAAAGGTGGTCCGAGTTCAAATCGACCGTCTCCCGATCCTGCGTTACGACCTGAACCTTTGAGGGCCCATCCTTTAGCTTTCGGCCTGGAAGCGAACGATCGCTGATGTGATCAGGATACCTGAGTCTTTCGCAATGTAAGCCGGACGAGGACAAACGCGACACAGAAGAAAAGTGAACCGCATGCGACGAACGCGGCAACGCCCACCAAAAGCGTTGTTCGAGCTGACTCTGGATAAGGCGTGGCGTGTTCGTCCACATAATGAATCACCCGAGTTCGCCACAGGCTCGCCTTTGTGCGTGGTGGATCAGTGAAGAAGCACTCATTCGTGGAAACGAACGCGTGCCTGGAGATCTCTGTAAAGTACTTCATGTTGGGGGCCGGCTCCAAAATCGATCCGTTTCGTTCAAACCGAATTCGGTCCAGGCTACCCGACAGTAGCGCTTTCCGAAGTTCAAGAAGAGAGGCATAGCGACCATCGACAAGGAACATTGTGTCTGCTGTTGGGTCGACAAGGATCCATTTGTTCAAATCGTCAACCCACGCTTCTACCATGATGTGACCTAAGCTGTCTGTGAAAGACGCTTTAAGCGAGACTAGTCGCGCAGGGATACCGGCACTGACCAGTGCACCAGCGAGAATGTATCCGAATCTTCGGCATGCTCCCGGCATAAGAGCGTGTTGTTGTTCCAAAAGAATTTCGGGATCTACATCCCCCGAGTCCGCGTCTCGCGGAAAGCGCCACAACTCGCGATCTGATGACTGCTGAGTGCGAGCCCAGTGCCGGAGAGCAGCTATCGTGTCCACGGTTTTCCAGTCCGGCCTCAGAAGAGGGGCTATGCGTCTCCGAAACCGCAGAAGCCCAATCGTTCTTGGATCTTGCCTTGGGCCACCGCCGCGCTCATTTATCAAGTGCGCATTGTTGGTATTTACCACAGTGGATCGCCAGAAACTGAGCGCGTGGACATAGCGGAAACAGAGCGCACCACCCAGTAAGCAAGCGAAACCGAGCGAAATACATGCCCAAATCAACCAATGACGCGTAGATTGAAATGTCGCGCTCGTCTCGGATGTATGCCATGATCTGTCCGTTCGTCGAAATATTGCGGGCTGTATACCAAGAAACATTGCGGGTTGTATACCAGTTGGTATCGGGATGGCCCATCACCGAATAGACTGTGGCTTCTTGGCTTCTACTCGATGAGACAGAGGAAAATGACTGCTTTCGATGACCGCTCCGAAGAGTCCTACTGTAAGAGGGGCACTTTTGATAGAGCTACTCCTCTCATTTAGGCAGCATCGCATGGGAGATATTAACTCATTATCGGACGATCTGAGCACGTTTTTCGCTACATTCCGCCGACCTTGTCCAACAAAAAGAGAAAAGAACTGACTCTGGGGACTTAGAACGCACTCCCGCTTGATGCACGACGGCGATTCAGTCCGCTTGGAGGACGCGATTGCTCGCCACAAGGGCTGAAGCCAGCGAAGTAACACAAAAATTCCTTCGACTTACTCCAAGGGAGCAGGAAGACGTGCTTAGCTTCTTGAACTCTCTGTGAGGCGCCGGCTCGTGTGGGGACGGGCGCCTTCGCCCGTCCTTCCCCCATCCCGTGAGGACTGAAGTTCTTCCGCGAATCCCGTCAGCTAACAGGCCGGGCTTGCTGTCGCAAATTTCAGGGGCCACCGGTCCGGACTGGGCACGAGGAAGTCGCCTTTAGGTGGTCCCGGGTTCACGACTACTCGTGCCGGGTTGCCGACGGCGCGCGCGTAGGGCGGGATGTCTGTCATTACCACGCTGCGACTGCCGATAATAGCCCCTTCCCCAATAGTGACACCTTTGCAGATAGTGGAGCCCATGCCGATCCACGCATTCCGGCAGATACGAACAGGCTTGATCTCGGACGAAAATGCGGGAGCCCCGGCCAGTCGAGGCCTGAAATCCATCGGGTGGCTATCACTATCCCGTATGGAGCAGTCTGAAGCGATTCGGGCGCCGTCTTCGACTACCACTTCCTCGTTTACAACAAATCCTACGTTAGCGCCGATCGTGACCTTGCTCCCGATAACCAACTTCGGGTGTTCATGCGTCCGACCGCTGGAAACCCCGATTTTGCCGCTGATTGAAACGTCATCTCCGACTTCGATGTGCGCATGACCACGAACGTCAGGCAGAGCCCATAGAAAAAGTCTTTCGCCGACCTGATCGCAGCGGCTCCGAAACAGAGGCTCTTCGTAGAAGAAAACGCAAAGTCGCCGGCACGCGCGAGCAACCGACCAATGGCATGCATAGATTGATCGCAGTAACGGCTTGGTGAACCGGGGAATGGGAATGTGTAACCGAAGCAGAACGACGATGACGCGCTTCACCTTCGCGTAGCGTGGGGTCTCGGCACGTCTGATCTTCAAAAGAAGCGCGGTCATAGTTCCTCATTTTCTCCTGCAGAGGCGGTAGGCAGGGTACTACTTGGCTGACTGGTGTAGCACATTTGGTTAGGCTCGTCAACGCAACTTAAGTGCTAGTAGCTCCCCCCGACTGATCACTTTTCACTTTGCAACTCGCCGGCCCCTCGCGCACACTTGGGTCCAAAGCCATCCATGTCCGTTGTTGCTGCCAAGCCGGCGATCGCAGTCCAGGAAGCGGGAGGAATGTTCCGTTCTCCCGGTCAGCGCAAACTGGTGTTGGGTCTATTGCTGGTGGTGGTCACCCTGGCCCTTTACAATCCAGTGTCGCGCAACGGTTTTGTGAACTTCGATGATGACCGCTATGTCACCGACAATCCGCACGTGCGCGCCGGTATCCGATGGAGCACGATTTCATGGGCGTTCACGTCGCTCGACCAGGCGAACTGGCACCCGCTAACCTGGCTCTCCCACGCCCTCGACTGCCAGCTCTTTCACCTCAATCCGGCCGGCCATCACTACACCAGCCTGTTGCTGCACGCTATGAACGCGCTGCTGTTGTTCCTGATTCTCGAGTGGTTCACCGGATACACCGCCCGCAGCCTGATGGTCGCCGCACTCTTTGCCGTGCATCCCCTGAACGTGGAGTCCGTCGCCTGGGTGGCGGAACGCAAGAACGTGCTCTGCATGTTTTTCTTTCTGCTTGCACTCGCTGGATACGGATGGTACGTCCGCAGGCCGGGTGTCGCACGCTACCTGGTGGTTGCGATCCTATTTGCCATGGGCCTCATGTCCAAGCCCATGGTCATTACTCTGCCTTTCGTCCTCCTGCTGCTGGATTACTGGCCGCTGGGAAGACTCGCGTGGGGTCAGCTGCCCTCGGCTGTCCGGGCTGAGGACAGCTCGGGTGCCGCGAGTAATAACAGCGATTCTAAGTTCACGGTGGCCACCAGCACACAACCCCTGGGGAGGTTGTGCCTCGAGAAGCTCCCGCTTCTGGGGCTCTCGGCGGGCAGTGCAATCATTACCATGATGGCGCAGAGGGCGGGCGGCGCCGTACTCGCGAGTGCCGAACATTCTCCTCTGCTGCGGCTTGAAAACGTGATGGCTTGCTATGTGCTCTATATCAAAAAAGCGATCTGGCCATCACACCTTGCGGCCCTGTACCCGTATCCACACGCGTTGCCAACATGGCAGGTCGCTGCCTCGGTGCTCTTCCTGATTGCCGTCACCTGCGCCGTTCTGAAATATCGCGAGCATCGCTACATGCTGGTCGGCTGGTTCTGGTATCTGGGGACGATGGTTCCCATGATTGGCCTGGTGCAGGTCGGAAACCAGGCCATGGCTGATCGCTACGCCTATCTGCCCTTGATCGGCCTCTTCGTATTCATCGTCTGGGCTGTCGCCGAATGGGCAAGCGCCCGCCATTTTTCAACGAAATACGTGGCCGCCGCTGGACTCACCATCCTGCTTGCCTTGTCTGCCGTCACCCGCAAGCAGCTGAGTTACTGGCACGACGATTTCAGCCTTTGGGCGCACGCTCTGGCCGTCACCCAGCGGAATTACGTCGCGGAAAATAACCTGGCCCATGCCTTGATCAAGCAGGGCAGGTACGACGACGCGATCACCCACTTCCGCGCCGCCGCAGCCATCGAGCCCGGAGATCCCGTCAGCCAACTCAATCTTGGAATCTATGCTCAGGAGCACGGTGATTTTCAGCAAGCCTCGGCCCGCTATGAATTGGTCCTGCAGCTGGCGACCGATGATCAAATTCGTGCTTCCGCCTATGCCAATCTCGGCACCGTCTACTTCGCGCTTCGCGATTACGCTCGGGCGCAGCAGAACTTCGATTCCGCCATAAAACTGAAATTTACGTTTCCCGTCGCCTTCCTCGACATGGGCCTGATCGCACAAAAGACGGCGGAGACGACCGCGCAGAAAAATGACTGGAACCGCGCCGCCGACTACTTCGCGCAATTCGTCACCGTCGATCCCAGCGACGTCGGATACCTTCTCCTCGGCCATGCCCTCCATCAGGCTGGGCGCGGCGAGGATGCCAACCGGGCTTACCAGCAGGCTGTGCGATTATCGACCGACCTCGCCCAGGCCCAGCGGAGAGCAGCCCAGTTGGCGGCTCAGTAGCGGCCCCAGCAGACCCTGATCTTCCGTGATCTCGGAACCACGCCCGCCAATTGCTAAGCTTCGGGTGAGTCCACAGGAGGGCCCGTGCCCGCGACCGCGCATCAATCGACGATCAAGATTCTCTACGGTGAGAGCGACGAAGACACACTCTCAGCCCAAGCCGCCGAAATTGCCAAAGCCGGGCATCACGTCACGACTGCCCTCGACCGCCATGGTGTGCAGGAAGCCCTGCGCCGGGATGCCTTTGACCTTGTCATCCTCGGCGCCACCTTGTCCAAGGAGGATCGCCATCACCTGCCCTACATGGTTAAGAAGGCTCACGAGGGAACGAAGGTCCTGGTCATGCACGCCGGCTCCCACCATCACGCCGTCGATGCCGCCATCGACTCCAACCTGAGTATGCACCGGGTCCTCGAGCGCATTGCATCGCTGCTTCAGCCCGCCCGTCCGCTAAGCTCTTTCACAAAATAAAAAAGGGCCTGGCCGGGTGGAGAGAGAGTCGCACCCTGCCAGACCACTTCCAGGCGATTCAGAGTTACTTCCCGGGTTGCGCCCCTTTGAAAAGCTCCCCCGGACCTGCCATCATTTTCGCCATCTCCAGCCCACGAGTTGTCACCCTCGTGTCAACTTGTCGTCACGTTTTTGCAAAGCTGATTTTTGTCCAGGAGCCAACCTCGGAAAGTAAACCACGAAGAGCAAACCTCGAAGAGTAAAGCACGAAATTTAAAATGGGCCGCCAGCCAAGAAGCGGTGACGTTTCCTTGGCTATCGGCCCATTCGATCCGGACTGGGATCGGAGGTGATATCTACATCGTATTCCCTCCACCTCGATTGTCAAGGATCAACTTCCACTTTCCACATTGTTTCAATTTGGGACAATTTCACACCAAAATGGGCTCTCGTCATTGACACTCTCCTCGCCAAAGTGTTACTTTAATTGGTTTTAGAAGCGGCTCTTCTTCCAGCAGAGGCCAGCAGAATCAGCGAGTTATCAGCAAGGATTCGGTCGTCGGTGCGATAATCGGTTCGACAATCAGCAAAGATCATCAGAAACCAGATCATCAGAAAATGGACCAGACACTCCGACAACTAGGCGAATTACTGCTCGGAGCGGTGCCCACCGTCATTCTTCTGGCGACGCTTTACATCCTCTATACCTTCCTGGTCCATCGCCCCCTCGCTTTTGTGCTCGCCGAGCGCCGCGACCGTACGCAGGGCGCGATGGAAAAAGCGCGGGCCGATATCGCAGCTGCGGAGGCCCGCACCGCCGAATACGAGCAGCGGCTCCGCGAAGCGCGCCAAAAAGTCTTCAAGAACCAGGAAGCCCGGCGCCAGCAGGCGACCCAGTCCCGCACACAGGCCGTCAATCAAGCCCGCGCCCGAGCCCAGGAACAAGTCAAACAGGCCCGCGCCGCGATCGAAGTGGATAAGCAGCAAGCCATGTCGAATCTGCAATCAGACGCGGCCAGACTCGCGACGGATATCGTCCGCGTTGTGTTGCGCCCCATGGCATCGCCTAGTCCGGTCGGTGGCCAATGAAAATGGAGCCGGGGTTCGTGTGGGGACGGGCGCCCTCGCCCGTTCGCGTAGGGACAGCCGCCCTCGGCTGTCCAGCCGAGTGCAGTTCGGCAGCTGCCCGTGGTCACGGCAACTCTGGATTCGCAATGATGAAGCTGAAGCTGAAAACGATGCCAGTGATTCTGCGCCCACTACTGGCGCTCGCGCTCCTCGCATCCTTGCCGTTCGTGCCATCGCGAGCCTGCGCCCAGGAACCCTCCGCCGCACCGTCTTCCGAGCAAACATCCGCGGACCCCGCAAAAAAAGACAACGAGTCGGCCCGCAAACACAAAGGTGCGGTCGGACAACTAATCGAGGAGCAGCGCGAGTCTACCGGAGAAGAAGAGGAAGACAACGTCAATCTTACGCATGCGGGACCAATCCGTTGGCTGGCGCGCAAAACCGGGCTCAGCGTGCATCAGGCGCATCTCGTGGCGCTTAGTCTGAACTTCGCTTTTGTGGTCGTCGTCATGTTTTGGGCCGCGCGCAAGTATTTACCCGCGATGTTCCGCGACCGCAGCCAATCCATTCAACGGGCTTTGGAAGAAGCGCGCGCTGCCAGCCAGGATGCCAATCGCCGCTTAGCGGACATCGAGAATCGCCTCCGCCAGCTGGATGTGGAAATCGGACAGATGCAGGCCGCCGCGGAAAAGGAAGCCGACTCCGAGGAAGCCCGCATCCTGAAAGCCGCTGAAGAGGATATTCGCAAAGTGGTACTGGCCGCCGAGCAGGAAATCGCCGCCGCCGCCAAGCAAGCCCGCCGCGAATTGACTACCCATACCGCCGGCCTGGCCATCGCCCTAGCCCGCCAACAGATCAACGTCGACTCCAATACTGACCAGCTATTGGTCCGTACCTTCGCCTCGAAGCTGGCGTCGCCTCCTGCGCATGGGTCTTCGCATAACGACGACGGCGGAAAGGACGACAAGTAATCATGGCCTCCGTCGTCGGGATCTACGGCCGCGCGTTCGCCGATGTAGTCATGAAAACAAGCAGCCGTCTCGACCCAGCTGGAGCGCTCCAGGAATTGCGCACCATCGAGGCCCTGCTCAAGGAAAGCGATGCGTTGCGCCGAGTCCTCGAAAATCCGTCCATCCCCGGAGACCGGAAACGCGCTGTGCTCGATGCCATCACCAAGCGTCTGGGCACCACAAGGCAGGTGCGGAATTTCTTAGCCGTACTCATCGATCACCGCAGGCTGCCGCTGTTCAGCGAAATCCTGAAACAGTTGGAACAGGAATTGAACGACCGCCTGGGCTTTGCGGAAGCGCAAGTAAGCACGGCGCGCCCTCTGAGCGACATCGAGAAAAAAATGGTCGAAGCCGAGATCACAAGATTGACCGGCAAAAAAGTTCGAGCAAGATACGAACAGAATGTCTCTCTATTAGGCGGAGCAGTCGTGCAAGTAGGCAGCACGATTTACGACGGGTCGGTGGATGGGCAGCTGAACCGGATAAGGGAACAGTTGGTAGGGACCTAGCCATAGCTTTGCTTTTAGCTATCGGCTTGAACCCAAATGGCGACACAGGGGAGCTGGACCGCACCGCAGAAGAGTTAAGAGCTAAAGGCTAAGAGCTAAAAGCTGAATTTTATGGCACAAATCAAAGCAGACGAAATTACGCAACTAATCCGCGAACAAATCGAGAACTATGAATCGAAGATCGCGGTCGACGAAGTCGGCACCGTCATTACCCTTGGTGACGGAATCGCCCGTGTCTACGGCCTCGACAAAGTCATGGCTGGCGAGCTCCTCAGCTTCCCGCACGGCGTCGCCGGAATCGCCATGAACCTCGAAGAGGATCAGGTCGGCGTCGTCCTGCTTGGCGAATTCACCGAGATCAAGGAAGGCGACGAAGTCAAG
>Ga0210407_10002677_pt1 | contig 15125 bp, 14 predicted proteins | sample IncBWC27MmetaG_FD_150860 | JGI IMG/M metagenome (GOLD analysis project Ga0210407, IMG submission 150860) | Forest soil microbial communities from Barre Woods Harvard Forest LTER site, Petersham, Massachusetts, United States - Inc-BW-C-27-M | ecosystem: Environmental > Terrestrial > Soil >...
CTGGCCGAGCTCGAGGACCCGTACATTCTCATCCACGAGAAGAAGCTCTCCTCGCTGCAGCCGATGCTGCCCGTCCTTGAGGCGGTTGTGCAGGCTGGCAAGCCTCTGCTCATCATCGCCGAGGACATCGAGGGCGAAGCGCTCGCGACCCTGGTCGTCAACAAGCTGCGCGGCGGCCTCAAGGTCGCAGCGGTCAAGGCGCCCGGCTTCGGCGATCGCCGCAAGGCGATGCTCGAGGACATCGCCGTTCTCACCGCGGGCACGATGATCGCCGAGGATCTCGGCATCAAGCTCGAGAACGTGACCCTGCAGATGCTCGGCAAAGCCAAGCGGGTGCGGATCGAGAAGGAGAACACCACCATCATCGACGGCGGCGGCAAGAAGTCCGACATCGAAGGACGGATCGCGCAGATCAAGGCGCAGATCGAGGACACGACCTCCGACTACGACAAGGAGAAGCTGCAGGAGCGGCTCGCGAAGCTCGCGGGCGGGGTGGCTATCATCCGCGTCGGCGGCTCGACCGAGGTCGAGGTGAAGGAAAAGAAGGATCGCGTCGACGACGCCATGCATGCGACCAAGGCTGCGGTCGAAGAAGGCATCGTTTCCGGCGGCGGCGTTGCGCTGTTGCGCGCCAAGGCGGCGATCGGAAAGCTCACCAACGAGAACGAAGACGTCCAGTCCGGCATCAACATTGTGCTCCGGGCGCTCGAGGCCCCGATCCGGCAGATCGCCGAGAATTCGGGCGTCGAGGGTTCGATCGTCGTTGGCAGGATTCTCGAGAACAAGTCGCAAACCTTCGGCTTCGACGCGCAGACCGAGCAATATGTCGACATGCTGAACGCTGGCATCGTCGATCCTGCGAAGGTGGTGCGGGTCGCGCTTCAGGACGCGGCTTCGATCGCGGGCCTCATGATCACGACCGAAGCGATGGTCGCCGACCGGCCGAAGGCCGACACTCCGGCGATGCCGGGTGGCGGCGGCGGAATGGGCGGCATGGGCGGGATGGACTACTGATCTCTCTCTAAGCGAAGACCGGGTCTCGGCGACGGCTCCACTGGAAGGTGTCGCCCAATACTCAGAAAGGGGCGGAATCCTTCCGCCCCGATCGGGAGGAGAGGCTCATGCAAAACGTGGCTTGGTACCAGGGCGACTCGCTGAAGCGGCTGCTGCAAGGCGCCGCGGTCGGCGTCGTCGCGACACTCGCCGTCGGCTTCGGCTGGGGCGGGTGGATGCTCGGAAGCTCTGCGAAGACACTGGCGGACAACACAGCAAGCAGCGCCGTGGTTGCCGCGGTCGCGCCGATCTGCGTCGACCAGTTTCAACGCAGCGCGGACGCCGCCGCGAACATGACGGCGCTGAGAAAGACTGACACGTGGCAACAGGCGGCCTATGTCGAAAAGGGCGGTTGGGCCGTGATGCCTGGCAGCAAGGCGGCTGATTCTGGTGTGCCCCAAGCATGCGCTGCTCTCCTCAGCAGCGTGAAATAGTTCAGCCGGCAAAGCTGAACGTGAAGATCGACGGTCGGCGCGACACTCGCGCCGACCGCTCTTTTTCGAGTGATCATTCGTTTCGAGGCTGACGCCGGGGGCCGCTCGTTCATCGCGTCTCGAGAGACGCCTTAGGAGCTGCGACCAATGCTGATCCGTTACGGTTATGAAATCACGATCAATTCCCCGCAGCCGACCCCAGTCGTTTGCCTGCTGTCGGTGAGCGAAGATCGAAAGGCCGACATACGCGTCGCCGAGAAGGTCTTCACGACGCCCATCATCCCGACCACCACTTATCTCGACACGTTTGGCAATCGTTGCCGCAGACTTGTTGCGCCTGCGGGCGACTTCGCAATTTGGGGCGACGCCACGATCGAAGATGATGGCAAGATCGACCCGGCGAACTTTGCCGCAGGTGAAGTGCCCGTCGCGGATCTGCCCGACGCCTGCCTGCTCTTTCTGATGGGCAGCCGCTATTGCGAGACTGACAAGCTGAGCCAGGCGGCGTGGGATCTGTTCGGTAACACCCCGCCCGGCTGGGGGCGCGTGCAGGCCGTGTGCGATTTCGTCCATCAGCACATCAAGTTTGACTATCAGCAGGCGCGATCAACACGGACCGCGTTCGAAGCCTTCGAGGAGCGGATCGGCGTCTGCCGCGATTTCGCCCATCTCGCGGTGACGCTTTGCCGATGCCTCAACATTCCAGCGCGATACATCAACGGCCATCTCGGCGACATTGGCGTGCCAGTCGTCGATCCGATGGATTTCAGCGCCTGGATCGAGGTGTTCCTCGACGGGTCGTGGTGGACTTTCGATCCCCGCAACAATATGCCGCGGATTGGCAGGATCGTGGTCGCGCGCGGCCGGGACGCGGCGGATATCCCGCTCATCAACTCGTTCGGACCCCACATCCTGAAGTCGTTTCGGGTCTGGACCTACGAGGTCTCGGAGCAGTCCGCGATTGCGTCTGACGCTTGAGGGTTTGCTCGCATTCGCGCCCCCGTCAGCGTGCGCAAATCTTCACCGCGCCGGGCGCGCCCCACATCGCGCAAGGCGAGAAGCTGAAGCGATAGGTTCCGGTCGCAGGAGCGACAAAAGTCAGAACGCCCGGCGCATCTGGAACGGCGAAGAAGTATCCGCCGGGCCCCTCGACATTCGGATCGCGTGGCCGCGAAACCGTCGCGGCGCTCCCGTCGCGCGGGTCGTAGTCGGTCGCCTCGCCTGTCATGTGCGCCGAAATGGTCTGCCCGCTCGAGAATTTGCCGACAAATAAGGTCGCCGGGCCACGGTAGGTCCAACAGGCCTGACGAGCGGGAAATCGGATTCGCGCCGCGACTTCCTTGTCGCAAGAACTGGCGCGCGAGGGCGCCGCGCCGGCGCAACTCAGCGCCCCGACGAGCGCCAGCAAAGAGACCGCGCCGGCCGTCAGCATCTTGATGCCTTTCGACGATGAAACCCTCGGGCAGGGTAACGCGAAGCTCGCGCCTGCGCGAGCGGAGCTAATGGGCGTCGTCTGCGGTCAGCGCCGCGAGCCGCGCTTCCTCTTCCGCGCTCAGACTCGGCGTTGCGCTGGGCGCGCGCCGGCGAGCGTATAGAGCCGCGGCGACGCCAAGGCCGAGCGTGAGCACGGGGCTCAGCCACAGGAGCAGCGTCTCCGGCTTGAACGGGGGTTTCAAGAGAATGAAGTCGCCGTAGCGCGAGACGAGATAGGCGCGCACGGCGTCGTTGCTTTCGCCTTTGCCGATGCGCTCGCGGATAAGAACGCGGATGTCGCGCGCGAGCGGCGCCTCGGAATCGTCGATCGACTCGTTCTGACAGACGAGGCAGCGCAGTTCACCCGAGAGCGCGCGGGCGCGAGTCTCCAGCGCCGGGTCCTTCATCACTTCATCCGGCTGCACGGCGAGCGCGGGGCCGGTGAGCGCGGCGAGGAGGGGGACGAGCAGGAGAAGCTTTGCTCTCGATACTGCAGCAACAGGCGATTGAGTGGTGGACGTTGGGTCCCCCTCTCCTACGGGAGAGGGGTTGGGGTGAGGGTTCGCGCGCAAAGCGCGCTTCTCGCTTCCGGGCGCCCTCATCCGTCGCGCGAGGCGCGACACCTTCTCCCCGGGGGAGAAGGGGAGCCAGGGCGTCAATCTGATTGCCCCACCGACCCAGCGCATGGGTCTACTGCGCCGGCTGGGCGAGCGTGCCCGCGCCAGCCTTCGCCCTGACGGCCACGCCAAAGCGAAGGCGGCGGTCCGTGAGCGACAGCACGCCGCCGAGCGCCATCGCGGCGCCGCCCAGCCAGATCAGCGTCACCAGCGGCTTCCAATAGAGACGGGCGGGCACCGCGCCATCGGCCGCCGGGTCCGCGATCGAGACGTAGACCTGGCCGAAATGAAGCGTCGCCAGGCCCGCTTGGGTCGTGCTCATCTCCCGCGCGGCGAATTGGCGGCGCGCGGGCTCAAGCTCAGCGACGACGGAATCGCCCGAGCGCACGGTCACCGACGCGATCGACTCCTTGTAGTTTGGCCCGACGCGCTCGCCGACCGAATCGAGACTGACCGAATAGGGACCGACAAGTGCGGGGACGCCCTTGTGCAGGGTGGCGATCGTCTCGGCGCCGAAGCCGAGGCCCGAGAGTCCCAGCAATGTCACGCCCAAGCCGAAATGCGCGAGCGCCGCGCCAAAGAACGACAGAGGCAGGCCGAACGTGCGCTTCAGCGCGACGCCAGCGCTAAGCCCCGGACGCCACACGCGCATGACGACTTCGATCAGCGTGCCGATGATGACGAAAACGCCCAAGCCCATCGCAAGCGGGGCAAAGACCGAGCCGCCGCTGAGCCACGCCGCGCCGACGATCGCCGTCACCGCGCCGATGATGATGGCGAAGGCGAGCCTCTGCACGACTCCCAACAGGTCGCCGCGCTTCCACGCGAGCGGGAAGCCGAACGGCGCGGCAAAGCAGGCGGTGAGCAACAGCACGCCGCAGGTGAGATTGAAGAAGGGCGCGCCGACGGTGATCTTTTCTCCCGTCAATTGCTCGAGCGCGAGCGGGTAGAGGGTGCCGAACAGCACCGTCGCGCATGCCGTCGTCAGCAAGAGATTGTTGACGACCAGCGCCCCCTCGCGCGAGATGGGCGCGAACAGTCCGCCCTGCTTAAGCATCGGCGCACGCCAGGCGAAGAGGGCGAACGAGCCGCAAATGAACATCGCCAGAATCGCAAGGATGAAAACGCCGCGACGCGGATCATTGGCGAAGGCGTGCACCGAAGTGAGCACGCCCGAGCGTACGAGAAAGGTGCCGAGCAGCGAGAAGGAGAAGGCGAGGATGGCGAGAAAGATCGTCCAGACTTTGAGCGCGTCGCGCTTCTCCATCACCGCGACCGAATGGACGAAGGCCGTGCCGGCGAGCCACGGCATGAGGGAGGCGTTCTCAACCGGATCCCAGAACCAGAAGCCGCCCCAGCCGAGCGTATAATAGGCCCAGAACGAGCCGGCGGCGATGCCGAGCGTCAAGAAGCTCCACGCCACTAGCGTGAAGGGCCGCACGAAGCGCGCCCAGGCCGCGTCGATGCGGCCCTCGATCAGCGCCGCGGCGGCGAACGAATAGACGATCGAGAAGCCGACATAGCCGAGATAGAGAAGCGGCGGATGGATCGCGAGGCCGGGGTCTTGCAGAATCGGATTGAGGTCGCGCCCTTCGAAGGGCGCCGGCGAGAGCCGCTCGAACGGGTTCGAGGTCAAGAGAATGAAGGCGAGAAAGGCCAGGCTGATCAGGCCCTGAACGGCGAGCGCGTCGGCGCGCAGCCGGCTCGGCAACGCGCGGCCGAACAGGGCGACGAGCGCGCCGAAGATCGCCAGAATGAAGACCCACAGCAGCATCGAGCCTTCGTGATTTCCCCATACGCCGGAGATCTTGTAGATCGCAGGCATCGCCACGTTCGAATTCTCGGCGACGTTGAGAACAGAAAAATCCGAGGTCAGGTGCGCGTTGACGAGCGCGGCGAAAGCGACCGCGATCAGCGCGAGCTGGATCAGCGCTGCGTTGCGCCCGACAGTCATGAGCCCAACGTCGCCAACACGCGCGCCCCAGAACGGCACGATTGTCTGGGCGAGCGCGGCGGCGAACGCGAGCACAAGGGCGAAATGGCCGATCTCGACAATCATTGTGTGGCCGTTGTTCCTTCCTGCCAGCGCCCCTGTTTTTTCAAGGCGTCGACCACCTCGCGCGGCATATAGCGCTCATCGTGCTTGGCGAGAATCGTCTCGGCGCGCATCTGGCCGGGCCCTGCGAGCACGCCTTCGGCGACCACGCCCTGGCCCTCGCGAAATAGATCGGGCAGCAGACCCTGATAGGCGACTTTAAGATCGTTCGCGCCGTCGGTGAGGACGAACGCGACGTTTTGGTCGGCGGACTTGACGACCGAGCCCGTCTTCACGAGGCCTCCGATCCGTAACCGCGCGCCAGGCGCGACCGCCTTCTGGGCCACTTCGGACGGGCTGTAGAAGAACACGATGCTGTCGCTCAGCGCGTAAAGCGAAAGACCAGCCGCCGCGCCGACGACGGCGAGGGCTGCGGCGATCAGCGCAAGGCGGCGGCCACGGCGGGTCAATTGGCGTCTCCGAGGCCAAGGTCGCGCGCCAGCGCGTCCAGGCTGGCCACCGCGCCGGCGTCCGACGCAAGCGCCTTGTGCGCGTCGACCAGCGCCGCCTTGGCCTTGTCGCCCTCATGCAGCACCGTATAGGCGCGAATAAGGCGCGACCATTCGTCGACGCCGCCGCCATTGCTGGCGAGCCGTGTGGCGAGTTTCGACACCATGCCCTCGATCATAGGACGCTGCGCCTCGGGAATGGCGGCAGCGTCCGTCGCGGGCGCGGGCTCGCCCTTAAGCGCCGCCAGGCGCGCGTTCACCACGCTCCGCCAAGGCGCATCAGAGGGCGAGTCGGCGAGTAACGATTGGTAGTCCCTGATCGCGTCGGCCTTCTTGCCATCCTGCTCGGTGGCGAGCGCGGCATAATAGCGCGCCTGCGGCTGACCGGGTTGCTCGGCGAGCGCCCGGTCGAACGCCTGGCGGGCTTCGTCAGTGACCACGCCCCCAGCGGCGGCGACCAGAGCCTCGCCGTAAGCCGAGCGCCGCAATGGGTCTTCGCCGAGAAGGCGCAGCGCCTCGGCATAAGCGTGGGCCGCGTCGGTATAGCGCTCGAGGCGCATGTAAACTGGCGCGATCACGGCCCAGCCCTTGCCATCGTCGGGCTTGTCGGTGAGCCGCGCCTCGACCGCCGCCACCGCCGCCTCGATCCCGCCATTCGTTTGCGGCGCGACTTTGCGGCTCGCCAACGGCTCGTCGGGCAGCATGGGGTGGCCGAGATGTGCATAGAGGGGGAAGGCGATCGCCGGCAGTCCGACCGCGATCAGCACTGCCGCCGCGAGGCGGTACCGCGGCGCCGGCGCCGCCGCCTCGGAGGGGCCGGACGCTGCGGCGATCAGGCGGCGCGCCGCCTCGGCGCGGGCGCTCTCGGCTTCCCCTTGCGGCAGCAGGCCGCGCTCGACATCGCGCCTGATTTCCTCGAGCTGCGCCTTGTAGAACGCGGCTTCGTTCGCCGCGGGGTCCGCTTTCGCGTTTCGCGACGGGCGAAGCAACGGCCACAGCGCGGCCAGGACCGCGCAAGCCGCCATTCCTGCCAGGACGAACCACACCATTCACGAGCCTCAGCGCGGCCGCAGAGCGAACACGGGAAAAAACCCGCATTTGTTATCGCAAAGCGAAGTTTAGGTCTCGTCAAAATGGAAGAAGCGCAGCAAATCCGTGGCTTAGGCTTTCCGAGTCTGTGCCTTGCAGGGCAAAATCCGCGATTCCCTCGCGTTGGGAGCCACAGGGCGGCTGCGATTGGATCATCCCAGAGGCCTGCCGCCGTCCACCGGCAAGATCGCCCCGGTCATGAAGGTAAAGCTTGTTCCCACCGCGAGCACGGCCCGAGCGACTTCCTCAGGCGCGGCGAGCCTGCGTAGCGGCGTGCGGCCGGCTTGCTCGTCACGCCAGCTTTGATCCAGTCCACGCACGAACTCGGTGTCGACAAGGCCCGGGGAGACCGAAACGACCCGGATGTCGGGCGCAAGCGCGCGAGCGAGCGACTTTGTCAGATTGTCCACCGCCGCCTTGGAGGCGCAATAGACGATGTTGCTCCCCATGGCCGTGACGCCGGCGATCGAGGAGATGTTGATGATCGCGCCGCCTCCTCCCCGCCGCATCAGCGGGACAGCCGCCCTCACACTGCCGATCACGCCACGCACATTGACGTCGAGGATGCGGGTGATGAGAGCGTCATCGAGCGCATCGAGATCGCCGTGCGGCACGAAGCGCGTGATGCCGGCCGAGTTGACGAGAAGGTCGAGCCGGGAATGACGCTTGTCGACCGCCGCGATCGCGTCCGCCAGGGCGGCGCTGTCGGTCACCGGCATGCGCAACGCCATGTGCCCGTCGCCGGGCAACTCTTCAAGCATCGCTTCCGCCTTCTCGCTGGCGGAATTGTACCCGACAGCCACGGCTGCGCCCGCTTGCGCAAGCGCCTTGCAGATCGCCGCGCCAATTCCTCCCGTTCCACCGGTTACGACAGCCACGCGGCCCGCCAGAGGCTGAGACGACATGACTCGCCGCTATTCCGAGGGTTGCGAGCGACGATGGCCAACGAGGGCCATCAGCCGCCGGTCTCGCCACGCCGACCGCTCCGGAAGTTTGTCCTGCGCCAGCGCGGCGCGGCGTTCCGATCTCGCCCGCTCGATCAGTTCCGGCGACCACGGGCGCGGATTGGCCCGCGATTGCGCGATGGACTGGTAAAGCGGCCCAAGCCGGCGGGCATAGTCGTCGACGCCGCCCGGCGCGTTCAAGTCGATCGTCTCGAACGGCCCCATGAACGACCAGCGCAAGCCTAAGCCCTGCGAAACGGTGAGGTCGATATCGGCGGCGCTCGCATATCCCTCCTCGAACAGGGCCCAGGCCTCCTTGAGAAGCGCGCCCTGCAGGCGATTGAGGATGAACCCCTCGATTTCCCGATTGACCACGATCGGCGCCTGGCCGACCGCCTGCATCACGGCGCGAAGCCAGGGCAGGATCGCTGGATCGGTCCACGGCGCCGGGACGAGTTCGACCAGCGGCACGAGATGGGGCGGGTTGACGGGATGGGCGATGAGAAACCGCTCCCGGCGCGGCGCATGCTCGGCAAAGGCGGAAGCCGGAATGCCGGAGCTTGAACTTCCAACGACCGCGTCATCCCGGATCAGGGCGCCGATGGCCTCCGAGACGGCGCGCTTTTCGGGCATGCGCTCGAACACGGATTCCTGAACATAGTCCACGTCGGCGACCGCGGCGCGCAGGTCGTCAACGACTGTCACGCGCGAGCAAATGGCGTCCACACCATCGACCAGGCCGGCTTTCGCCATGTCTTCGAGGCTCGCGCGAATCCGCGCAGCCGTTGTCCGGCGGATGTCCTCGCTCGTGTCGAACGCGCGGACGGTGACGCCCGCGCGCGCAAAGACGATGGCCCAGGCTGAGCCGACAAGGCCCGCGCCGACGACGCCGACCGATTGAATCGAAGAGCCCGCCATCAACGCACCCGCGATTTTTCGCCGTCCGCCAGGCAAATCTCACTGATCCGCAAGCCATCTGATGTGATCCGGGACGGGAATCGATCCTTGAGCCGTTCTTCGTGCACCGGAATAACCCGGCGCGCCTCGTAGCCCACGGACTTCATCATCGCTTCGGTCGCCATTACGAGATTCTCCTGACTTCCGACGGCGAGGCCGACGGGTACGTACATCTGGTCTACGTCCACGACCGCTCCGGGCCCCTCGATATTCTCGAACACGTAGACGAGATCACCGGCGAGCGCCCAAGCGTCGCTCGACTGCGGCTTTCCATCGTTGCGCACATGCACCCACATCGAGCCGAAGGTGTGGCTATCGTAGGCGACGTGCAGGTCGATGTTGGGAAGAACATTTACGAGCGAGCCGTCAACGCAGACGAGCCGCTTCTGGCGGGCGAGATCGACCCCGCGGATGATGTCGCCGGGATCGACGGCGACCATCATCCAGCGCAGCCGGTCGGGCAGCGACATGGCCCAGACCCATTTCGCGATCTCGCGTTCCTGGATGTAGAAGGTCGCTTTCGGGAAGTCCTCGACATTGCCGAAATGATCGAAATGGGCGTGGCTGATGAACACGGTGTCGACGTCCGCAGGCGTGAGTCCGACGCCGGCAAGGACTTCCTTCGGTGAATGCCAGTTGTCGACCCCGAACTTGTCGCCCAGCGCCTTACCGTACTCCTTGTTGTTGTAGCCCACGTCGACCATCGCGACATGGTTCTTCCCCTTGATCAGCGCGTAGCAATAGGGAAGCTTGACGTATCCCTCATTGTGCGCGCCGTAGAGGACGCCACTCTTGTGATATTTGGTGACGTACGAGTACTCCAGGACCCAAATCGAGTAGTCGGCCATGCGTTCCCTCCTTCACTATTCATAAGGCGCGCGCCGTCATGGGCGCGCAATTGCAGCAGGACCGCCGGAAGTCGACCATCGTTAAGCCAAGCTTCTCGATCGAGCAGAGCTGAACAAGCCGATAGGCCGCGGCGACGCGATCGAGAGCGAGCGACACGTCGACGGTCTGCTGATTGACCGAGCCTTCCAGCGCGTCGAGGCAGGCGCCAACAAGGTGAGCGGCGCGAATGAGATGCTCCACCTGACGCTCGTAGCCCGGCGGCGCGGTCAGGTCCGCAAGCGTTGCGGTGACCTCCCCCCACTGCTCGCGCGCAGCGGCGACGGCAGGGAGATCGACGATCTCGCGCCGTTGGCTTGCTTGCGCCAGAACGAGCAGCCCCGCCGCCTGTCCGATTAGCCGGCGCAGCGCGTCATAGGGCCGCCGTAGAGCCGCCGCCGCGGCGGCGTCGACCTCAGCGACATCAAGCTCGGGAAGCGCCGGCTCGGCGACGGCCGGACAGTCCCAGCGGTGGACCAAGGCCGCGCGGTCGAGCATGTCCCTGCCGCTACCCGGCATGGCTGACCTCCCGCGTGGAGGCGCGTTCGACGAGTTCGCCCGGAATGCGTTCGATTCGCGGCTCCAGTTGCGCGGAGCCGAACAGCATTCCGATCAGCTCCATTGTCACGTCGATCATCTTACCGACCGGCTGCCGCACGGTGGTCAGCGCGTGGGACGGCCAGCGCGCCATGGCGATGTCGTCGAAGCCGACGACCGACAGATCGCCCGGGATGTCGAGTCCGAACTCCCGGCGCGCCCCGTCCATAAAGCCGATGGCGAGAATATCGTTGGCGCAGAACACTCCATCCGGGCGGCTCGTCCCGCCAAGCAGGCGGGAAGCGGCCTCATACCCCCGCTCATAAGCGAAGGCGCCAGCTTCGACGCAGATTGGTTCTTCGAGTCCGTGGTCGAGGCATCCGCCCCGATAGCCCTCCCATCGGTCGACATTGGTGGAGGCGTCCGGCCGGCCGGCCACGAAGGCGAGCCGCCGATGACCGAGCTTGATTAAATGATCGGCGACAAGGCGCCCGCCGCCGACATTGTCGCAGGTCACGCCGAAGGCGTCGACGTTGAGCGGGCGCCGGTTGAAGAAGAGGACCGGCGTGCCTGCCTCCCCGCATGCTTCGGCGGCTTCGGACGACAGCGTCGCCGCGAGAACAATGACAACGTCGGGCTGATAGGACAACAGAAGCTTCACCGCGTCATCGAGCGAATCGCTCGAGCCGGCAGCCGTCAGCATCACGTTGAGGTCGATCTCGCGCAGCCTTTCCGTGAGCCGCGTCAGGACCTCGGGATAGAAAGGGTTGTTGATGTCGGATGTCACCACTCCCGCGATCCGGGTGCGCTTGGTGATCAGGCTTCGCGCCAGCGGATTGGGAGCGTATCCAATTTCGGCTGCCCGCGTGAGCACAGCTGTTCGGGTGCTCGGCGCGATCACCGCGTCCGAGTAAAAGGCGCGCGATATCGTCGACGTAGACAGGCTCAGGTCGCGTGCGAGGTCCTTCACCGTCACGCGGGCCTTGCGAACGCGAATCCTGCCGTCCCCAGTCATTGCTGCGAGCCCTTAAAGCGCTTTCCGCGGCGACGGGGTCCGCTCACGCATTGCGTCCTCCATATCGGCGCACGCGGATGTTGGCCTGCTCGGCGTGACCGTAGAAGCCCTCGAGCATGCAGAGGCGCGAACAATATTCGCCGACCATCGCGCTCGCTTCGTCGGTGAGCACTTTCTGGTAGGTGCAGGTCTTCAGGAACTTGCCGACCCACAGCCCGCCCGTGTAGCGCGCCGCCTTCTTGGTCGGCAGCGTATGGTTGGTGCCGATGACCTTGTCCCCGTAGGCAACGTTTGTGCGGGGCCCGAGGAAGAGCGCGCCGTAGTTGGTCATGCCGTTCAGGAACACATCGGGATCGCGCGTCATCACCTGGACGTGCTCGGAAGCAATCCGGTCGGCCTCGCGGATCATCTCAGCCTCGTCATCGCAGACGATGACTTCGCCGTAAGATTCCCACGCCTGGCCCGCGGTCTCGCCGGTCGGGAGGATCGCCAACTGGCGTTTCACTTCGTTCATCGTGTCCCGCGCCAGCTTCTCCGAATTGGTCAGGAGAATCGCAGGCGAGGTCGGACCGTGCTCCGCCTGACCGAGAAGATCGGTGGCGCAGATCTCGCCGTCGACCGTGTCGTCGGCAATGATAAGCGTTTCGGTTGGACCCGCGAAAAGGTCGATGCCGACGCGGCCGTAGAGCTGACGCTTCGCCTCAGCCACAAAGGCGTTGCCGGGCCCGACCAGCATGTCGACCGGCGCGATCGTTTCGGTTCCGAGCGCCATGGCTGCGACAGCCTGCACGCCGCCGAGGACATAGATCTCGTCCGCGCCGCCCATATGCATGGCCGCCACGATGGCGGGATGCGGTCCGCCCTGGAAAGGCGGCGCACATGCGACGATCCGCTCGACGCCGGCGACTTTCGCGGTCACCACGCTCATGTGCGCCGACGCGACCATGGGATATTTGCCGCCAGGAACGTAGCAGCCGACCGCGTTCACGGGGATGTTCTTGTGACCGAGAATGACGCCGGGCATGGTCTCGACTTCGAGGTCCTTGATGCACTCGCGCTGCTTCTGCGCGAAATTGCGGACCTGCGTTTGCGCGAAGCGGATGTCCTTGATGTCCTGGGCTGAGACTTTCGCCATCGCCGCTTCAATCTCGCTCGGCGACAACCGATAGGCTGCGGGCGACCATTTGTCGAATTTCTCCGACAGCTCGCGAAGAGCTGCGTCGCCGCGCGTCTCGACGTCGGTGAGGATGCCTTCAACCGTGGCGCGCACTTTGGCGTCGTTAGCGGCCACTTCTTTGGCGTCGCGGCCTCGCTTCAGGTGTCTGGCCATTTTCTTGTCCTTGGTTCGAAAAGGGCGTCCCGAGCGCGAGCGCGCCTGGGACGATATGCGTTATGGCTTCACCGTCGGCTCAACTTTGGTCAGCTTGTACAAGTCGGCCGGCGGCTCGCACTTCTGACAGTTGATGCCAGGTTCGTTGGGGGCTTTCACGACCTCCGCCGGCAGCGGCTGGATCGTCTTGCCGGGGGTCGCCACGCCGTCGAGCGCGGACTTAAGCGTGAGCTCCGGCAGGAAAGTAGGACTGAAGACCTCGGTCACGAAGGAGCTCGGCACCTTGCCATCAGGGAAGGCGTTGCACCCGTCTTCGAAAGTGTCGCCCTTGCAGGGCTTGACCTGATCGGCCGGAACCCAAGGCAGCGGGTACTGAATGTTCATCGGCTTCAGGTCCCGCTTCTTCGTCAGGATCTCCATCATCAGCTTGAACGCATAGCCGGACGTGGCCGGCGGAGACCCGGCGGAGACGCCCTTGAGGCCATTCTTCTGGGCTTCGGGATCGGCGAGAGCCAGGCGGAAGCCGTTCGAGTTTTCGCCAGTCATCGGCACGAGGCGGGTTCCCTTGTCGCGCAGAGCCTGGATGGCGCCGAATTCGCCGGCCTGCGCCCAGATGCCGTCGACATCAGGATGCGCCGCCAGCGCCTTGGCTGTCTCCTGCTGCGTCGTCCGGTCGTCCCAGAACGAATAATATTCGGCGACGACCTGGATGCCGGGATATTCCTTGAAGATGTGCATCGCGCCGTCGGTGTGGCGCTTGTCGACGGAATTTCCGGGGACGCCGCGGCTGAGGAAGATCTTTCCCTTGCCATTGAGCGCGTTCACCAGCGCCTGCGCCGTGTTTTCTCCGAAGCCAGCGGTGATGTAGCTGACGTTATAGGCGCAAGGCTCGGTCACGGTCGCGTCGTACATGAAGAACAGGACGCCTTTCTCACAGCCGTTCTTGACTGTCCGATTGAGGGCGCTCGACGAGATTGGGAAGCTGATGACGCCGTCAGCCTTCGCGTCGATCATGCTCTCGTAAGCGGCGATCTGAGCCTGCGGATCGGTGCCGGAGATCACCTCCTTGAGCTCGACCGTCTGATCGTAGGGAGGCGTCTGCGCGAGAGCCTTCACGATATTTGCGGCCTCAGACTGCCAAGCGTTGCCGCTGTAGCTCAGGCTCAGGAATATCTTAAACTTTTTCGGTTCATCAGCCGATGCGGAACTCGTCGCAAGCGTGAATGCGGATGCGAGCGCGCCCGCGGCGACGCAAGTCGTTGTGAGCAGCTTTCTAAGTGTCGTCATGCGTATAACCTCCCTAGTGACTCCACGTTTGCCCGTGAGAACGTTCCCACACCCAATCGTGGGGCGCCTCCAACCGACTGGCTCGTGGCTTAGCCAGCCGACCTGTTTCTCAGTCTCGCGATCAGATCCTCTCGAAGCAGGAGCAGCGCGCCGACAATGATTGCGCCCTCGATCACCGTTCGCCATCCCTGATCCATGCCGAGCGCCGAAATGACCGTGCCCAACGTGGTGAGGAGGATGGCGCCGCCGACCGTTCCCGCGAAACTGCCGCGGCCGCCAAGAATCGACGATCCGCCGATGACGACGGACGCGATGCTCGGCAAAAGGTAGGAATCGCCCATGCGCAAAGTTGCGCCGTTCGCGTAACCGACCAGCATCATTCCCGCGAAGCCTGCGCAAACGGCGCTGATCGCGTAGGCAGCCATGATGGGGCGCCACGTCGCAACGCCCGCGATGCGCGCGGCCTCGCGGTTGGCGCCGACCGCATAGAGCCGCCGCCCGAATGCGGTCGCGCTCTGCAAGGCCCAGGCGAGGAGAACGAAGATGACAACGAAGATCAGAACCGCCGACAGGCGGCCCACCGACCCCTTCATAAGCGCAAGGAAGGCGTCGGGGGCCGCGCCGCGAGGGGTTCCGCTCGTATAACCAAGCGCAGCGGAAGCGACGATGATGCCGCTCGCCATCGTCATGATGAAGGGCGGAATGTTCAGCCAGATCACCCCGACGGCATTGAGCGCGCCGATACAGGCGCACAGGAGCAGAACCGCGGGTATCACGACCCATTCCGATCCGAGGGAGCCGTTCCAGGTGGTCGCGAGGACGCCGCCCAGCGTGATCATCGAGGCGATCGAGAGGTCGAGGCCGCCAACCAAGATGACGAGGCCCTGACCGAAAGCCACAACGATCAGAAACGAGGCCAGAGTGATGATCGTATCGACCTGATCCCACGACCCGAGCGCC
>Ga0210407_10002678_pt1 | contig 15124 bp, 15 predicted proteins | sample IncBWC27MmetaG_FD_150860 | JGI IMG/M metagenome (GOLD analysis project Ga0210407, IMG submission 150860) | Forest soil microbial communities from Barre Woods Harvard Forest LTER site, Petersham, Massachusetts, United States - Inc-BW-C-27-M | ecosystem: Environmental > Terrestrial > Soil >...
TCCTCCGTGCCGCAATCGAAATAAATCGCGAGGCCCGCGGGCCGCGGCTCATCTTTCACAATCGTAAACGGGCTTTCGCGTTCCCAGAATGCCGCGTCCACCCGCGAACCAAAGGCCTTGCCCAGCACCTCCGCCACCGCCGCGGCCTGATCGCTGGACACCTTGATGTTCGGCAGCGTCTCGATCAGCGCCGGACTGTGCGCGCTCACCGCTGCAAACAAATTCGGATAGCGCAATGCGAACCGCAGCGCTCCATACCCGCCCATCGAAACGCCGGTGATGCCGCGCGATTTTCTCTCCGCGCGCACCCGGTAGTGGCTCTCGATATACGGCAGAAATTCGCGGATGAAAAAATCCTCGTAGCGCACCTTGCCGTCGCGCGAATTAATGTAGAAGCTCCGCCCGCCGTCCGGCGCCACAATCAGAAATTCGCCAATCCGTTTCTGATCGCGCAAATCCTGAATCATGTTCATGCCGCCGGAATTCAGCAGCAACTGCTCGTTGCCGCCCAAGCCATGCAGAAAATAGAGCGCTGGAAAGGAACTGGCCTTATCGGCATCGTAATCGGCAGGAAGAATCACGCAATACGGAACAGCGTGCCCCAGAATCTTGCTCGGCGCCGAACGGCACTCTGCCCTTCCCGGCGCAGCCGCGGCAGGCGCAACAAAAATTGCAACGCCCACAATCAGCGCAGCCACCAAACCCAGCGCCCGCCAGCGCGCCCTACTCATACCGCAGCGCCTCGACCGGATTCAATCGCGCCGCCCGCGACGCCGGATACATCCCTGCCGCCAAACTCACAAAAAATGAAACCCCGATCGCCAGCGCCACCATCCACCAATGGATCGACGATATATCAATGGCCGGCAGCTCCTGCCGCTTCAAATACGCGTTCGTCCCAATCGTCAGAGCGCGGCCGATCAGCCATCCCATCGCCACGCCCAGCACTCCCCCCAACAATCCCATCGCGCCCGCTTCCACGAAAAATAAACGCCGCACGTCGCGATCCGCCGCTCCCAGCGCCTTCAGAATTCCAATCTCGCGCCGCCGCTCCAGTATCGCCATCACCAGCGTATTCACGATGCCCAGCGACGCCACCGTCAGCGCCAAACTTCCAAAAATCAGCAGCAACGAATCAAACACCGTGAAAAACAACATCATGTTCTTCGTCGCATCCAGAATCGAAAACGTCCCGAAGCCCATTCGCTTGATCGTATCCTCCACGCCCTCGACGGATTTCGGCGAACTCACGCGCACCGTCAACGTTTCATACGTCAGCTTTCCCGTATTTCCGCGCAACATTTCGCGCATGTCAGTAGGCTGCGCGATGCGCAAATTCTGCGCGATCTGCAAAGGGATCAGCAACCGTCCGCGCCCAAATCCGCCAAATCCCGTAGCTGGCTCCGTCTCTACCACGCCAATAATCCGCAATTTCAATTCCCGCGGAACCAGCGAAAATCCGCCAGAAGCTGGCGCGTCATCTGCTGCAGAATGTTTCGCCACCGGCGTCACATCGTCCGGAGGTAAAGCTTGCTTCTCCGCATAACGCAGCACCAATTCCTTGCCAATCAGCGAATCCGTCTGCTTCGAAAGATCTCGCGCGAATTCGATCTGCAAAATCGCTTCGTCCGCTTCAGGCCCCGAGAAGAACGAGCCTTTCATCTCATCGAAAGCCCCATCGCGGCGCGCCGATGCCGGAATCCCCGCGACGGTCGTCATGTACGGCTTGCCGTCGAATTGCACCTCCGTCGGAAAGCGCACTTCCGGATACACTTCCACCACATTCTTGATCTGCGCCAACTGCCGCCGCGCCTCGTCGTCCAACTTTCGCGGCGGCTGCGTCGAAGACCTTTCGGCCAGCGGACGCGGAGGACCGCCAAATGCGCGCATATTGGACTGCGTCGTCACGAACACCGCATCGAACAACCCCGACCGCGACAGTCGCGTGCTAGCCAGTTCCTGCAATCCCACTCCCAACGACAGCATCGCCACCAGCGACGCCACCCCCACCGCGATTCCCAGCGTCGTCAACGAATTCCGCAGCACCGCTTCCCGCAGATTGCGCGCCGCCAGTTCCGTCAGGTCACGCAATTTCATCGCTGGCTCCCTCGGTCACCAATTTTCCGTCGCGCATCGTGATAATCCGATGGGCATAACGCGCTGCGCGCACCTTGTCATGCGTCACCATCACAATCGTCATCTGCAGCGTCCGATTTATTTCTTGAAGCAGATGCATGATCGCGTCGCCCGTCACGCTATCGAGATTTCCCGTTGGCTCGTCCGCCAGCAGAATCGTCGGCCGGTTCACCAACGCCCGCGCCAGCGCCGCCCGCTGTTGCTCGCCTCCGGAAAGTTCGCTGGGGCGATGCGAGAGCCGCGCTGCCAAACTTACGCGCTCCACCGCCTCGCGCACCCGCGCCGGCCGCTCGGCGCGATCGACCTCCGCCAAACGCAAAGGCAGCTCGACGTTTTCTTCCAATGTCATCCGCGGCAACAGATTGAACGCCTGAAACACCATCCCCACCGTATGGCTGCGATGATGCGCCAGCTCCTGCGAACTCATCTCTGCCAGGTTCTGTTCGTGCGCGTAGATTGCTCCGGAGGTAGGCCGGTCAAGTCCAGCCAGCAGATTCAGCAGCGTGGATTTCCCTGAGCCGGAGCTGCCCAGCAACGCCACAAATTCACCGGTCTTTACTGCGATCGAAACATCGTCCACCGCGTGCACCAGCGCTTCGCCCATCGCATATTGGCGCGACACGCGCTCGGTGCGCACAGCAAATCCGTCAGAAGTCCCAGTCATGTCACCCACACTATTATTACGCACAGTTGCCGCCGTTCGTTACAAACGAAGATCAGAGCAATTGGCCAACCTGAAGATCATTCGATGCGCGCCGCTACAAATTCAAATCCGAATACTTAGATGCAGCCGTAACCCGCGCGTGCTCGTAAAGTTTTTGCAGGGTCTTGCCATGAGGATTTGCCCAGCGCCCCGGGATCACCGCGCAGCATTTCGGGCACTTCCCTTCCTTCAAACGATTCTGCTGCACATCGTGCCAAGAACGCTTCACAAGCAAAGTCTGGCACGAGGGACAGGAAGTGTGCGCCCCGTCGCTGTAAATGTTGCCCTCGTACACGTAATGCAGCCCCGCGTCCAACGCGATCCGCCGCGCGGCGTGCAAAGTTTCCGGTGGCGTCTTTGGCTTATCCTGCAATTTGAAGTCGGGATGAAACGCCGTGAAGTGCAGCGGCACGTCCGAGCCCAGATTCTCGAGGATCCATCCGCACAGCTCGCGTGTCTCCTCGGTCGCATCATTCAAAGTGGGAATCATCAAATTGGTGATCTCAAACCACACATTCGTCTCATTCTTCAGCCACAGCAACGCATCCAGCACCGGCTGCAGATGCGTCAGCGTAATCTTTCCGTAGAATTTCTCGGTGAACGCCTTCAGATCAATGTTCGCCGCGTCAATGTTGTCGTAAATATCGTGGAACGCGTCGTAGGTGATGTATCCGTTCGAGACCATCACTGTGTTCAGCCCCGCCTCTTTCGCCGCGTGGCAGATGTCAATCACATACTCGCCCCAGATCGTCGGCTCGTTGTAAGTGAACGCGATCGAATCGCAGTGATTGCGAATCGCGAGGAGCACCACGTCCTCCGGCGGCACGTAGGACGAGCCGACCTGGTCCGCGCGCGATTTTGAGATGTCCCAATTCTGGCAGAAGAAGCAGCCCATGTTGCAGCCAGCCGTGCCCATGGAAAATACGCGCGTGCCCGGAAGAAAATGGTTCAGCGGTTTCTTCTCGATGGGATCGACCTGCATCGCTGCGGGATGCGCGTACCCCAGGCTGTAAAGTTTTCCTCCCTCGTTCGCGCGAATAAAACAAAACCCCGCCTGCCCTTCGCCAATATGGCAATGCCGCGGACAAAGATAGCAATGCACCTTGCCGCCCGGCTCCGCCTCCCACCAGCGCGCTTCGTGCAAAGTCTCCGATTTTTGCAATATTTTCAGGCCCTGCATGGCATCCCCTCTTCCGACTTAATTATACGCCTGAATCCCGGGGCAAGTTTTTGCGGCGCGCTTGCGACGTCGCAGTTGCCAGTCCCCGACGCCGCGTTATATCGTGACAGCATGGTATCTTGCGCAGCCCGTCAGCCGCCGCGAGCCGCCCGCTGACATGAAAATCACTCGACCCATCGCGTGGACGATCGCCGCAGCCTGCCTGCTGCTCGCTCCCATCGCACACGCACAATCCGAAAGCCTCACCGGAAAAATGCACGAGTACAAGGACGACGTCTCTCTCTCCAACGGCCAAATCCGCGCCGGCGACGTTTGCGTCAACTTCATCCCAGTGATGCAATCGCTTGGTTTCTTCAACGGACTCGAAAGAATCGACACGGCGCAAGGCTCAGAATTTCGCAGGAACTCACAACCGGTGGATTTTTTCCCGGATTACCTGACCATCGAAATTAACATTCGCATCGAGGTATGCGACTCCAACATTTACACTCCGGCGAAGACTCCAGACATCATCAAAGGAATGCAATTTCGCGTGCAGTGGAAACGCGGCCTGTATCTGCGCCCCGCAGCCAACGTCACCATTGAGCGCAAGCCGCTGCAAATGGAAGAAGGCGACAACCGGATGCTTTTCGTAATCAAACTTCGCGACCACAGCGTCCCGCTAAGCGACCACCTGATTCTTTCCGTAATTTCCGCCAACGGCAAAATCATGTCGCGCATGTCCGCGCGGCTGTAGGGTCCGTGAGAGAACTTGAAATTCGTTCCGCCAGCGGTTGAAACCGCTTCGATTTCGCGGGGCTGACGGCACGGCTGAAGCCGTGCCCTGACGAAAGGCAGATCTCTCACCCGCTGGCGCGGATTCGAGTTGACACGCACTGTGCTTGTTCTGCGAGCCGAAACGCTACAACCTCTGTTCGCGTCGCCGCTCTGCGACCCACTCAAGAAACCGTTCCATCCGCGAGTGTTCGCGCCACATCAAGCTGAAGAATTTGCCCGCATCGAGCTCGGCTGCGTCCTTGCCGAAGAAAGTTTCCAGTCGCCATTGCAAATACGGCGACGCCCAAGGGCGGAGCCGATAGCCCTTTGCGATAATCCAGTAATAGCGAAGAGCGTTCAACATGGCAGGACGGGTGCTAGAATTACTGCGTGAATAGCCAGGCTCCTCAAAGCGCGGAAGACCATTACTACGCTGGCATCGATTTCTTCGGCGAAGGAAAACTCCCGCAAGCGATCGCGGAATACACGCGCGCGCTGGAACTCGATCCCAAATTTAGCGACGCGCTGCATGGCCTGGCGCAAGCCTATCACGCCCAGCAGGATTTTGACCGCACCATTGAGACCGCCCGGCGCATCCTGGTCCTCGATCCCGACGACATTCTGGCCTGGACCGCCATCTCCCGCGCCTATCAACGCAAGGGCATGGTCCCAGAAGCCGAAGAAGCCGGAAACAAGGCGCGAATCCTCGGTTGGAAGCAGCAATTGAAGGAACAAAAGGCGAGCGGCGGGAAAGTCTAAGGTGGTTCGCACGCGCACCGACGCAACTAATTTCACGCCCCGCGATTCGCAGTCCAGCTCGCGCGCTTGACAGCTTCCGCGACTAATTCTCCGTTGGCTTTCGCCTGGCTGCCATCCGGCAATGTTAAAACGTCTTCTAATCCGATCCGGGTGTCGTAGCCGCGTTTTGCCGCCACTTCAATAAAATCCCATGCGGTGCGATTCAATCCATGCAAAATAATCGGCAAAGCAATTCCGGCGCGCTGCAGCAGCGCCTCAATCTTTTCAACCACCGCGAGCGCGGCAGTCATCTCCTGCTGCTCCGGCTCCAGCAAAACCCACCGGCAGCGCGCTGCGAGCCCGCTCTCCAGAAATTTCTCGGTCGCAAGGACGCTGCCCATCCCGGCTTCGACGCCCATGCCTTTCGACAACAACAATTCGGCTAGCGCTACGCCGCCTTCTTCGTTGAAGTTCACCGAAGCGAAGTCCGGGAAGGTTTTCCACGCCGCTACCTTTTCATGGCGTTCCCGCGCATCCCGCACCATCCACAAACCCGTGCTCACTCCGAACGGCGTCCGAGGAATCGCGGCCCGCACGGCCAAGACCGCCCGCGCCACATCGTCCGCGTCCACACTTTCGCGCCCATCTGCGGCGCGGACGTGAAAATGCGCCGCGCCCGCACCTGCCGCTACGGCTTCCTTAGCGGCAACGGCCATTTCCTGCGGCGAACACGGCACGTGAGGATGCTCCGCGCGCGTCCTGCCGCCGTTCAGCGAGACTTCAATCAACATAAAATCCTCGACAATGCACGGTTACTTCCCTCACGCTCCCGCCAAAACGATACAGAAACAAAAAGAGCCGAGCAACCCACGCCCGGCCAAACCAAAAATCCTCGGAGCGGTTGTAGGGGCGAGTCTTAGAGCCGCCCCTACAACCACAATTCACTCACACCAACTCATGAACGACGCCAACTACAGCGCCGTGCACACCGATTTAACTTCCGTGTAATGCTCGAGCACCTCGTGCCCCATCTCGCGGCCCCAACCAGACTGCTTGTAGCCGCCAAACGGAAGCGACGCGTCGAACACGTTGTAGCAATTGATCCAAACCGTGCCCGCCTTGATCTTGGACGCCACGCTATGCGCTTTCTTCACATCGCGCGTCCAGATTCCGGCCGCCAGCCCGTAGATGGTGTCGTTGGCAGTCGCCACGATTTCTTTCGGATCGCTGAACGGAATCGCGGTAACCACCGGTCCGAAAATTTCTTCCTGCACCACTTTCATCTTCGGATTGGTGTTCACCAACACGGTCGGCTTCACGAAGTAGCCCGTGGTGCCTTCGCGCGAACCGCCCGTCACAGCCTTTGCGCCTTCCTTCGCGCCGCTCTCCAAGAAGCCGCACACGCGATTGAGCTGCTCTTCGGAAACGAGCGGGCCCAAATCGCTGTCCGGATCAAATCCCGGACGCACTCGGATCTTCGAAGCGTTCTCGGCGACACCTTCCACGACCTTGTCGAAAGCTTTCTTTTCGATATACAGGCGCGAGCCCGCACAGCAGCACTGCCCCTGATTGAAGAAAATCGCGCTGGCGGCTCCGGGAATCGCAGCGTCCAAATCCGCATCGTCGAAAATAATGTTCGGCGACTTGCCGCCCAGCTCGAGCGAAACTTTCTTCAAGTTCCCCGCCGCGGCTTGCAAAATCAGCTTGCCGACTTCGGTGGAACCAGTGAAAGCAACCTTATCAACGTCCGGATGCGCAGCGAGCGCCGCCCCGGCAGTTTCGCCGTAGCCCGGAACGATATTCACTACGCCGTCCGGAATTCCCGCTTCCTGGATCAATTCGCCCAGGCGCAGCGCCGTCAAAGGCGTCTGTTCCGCTGGCTTCAACACAATCGTGCAACCGGTAGCTAGCGCCGGTCCCAATTTCCACGCTGCCATAAGCAGCGGGAAATTCCACGGGATGATCTGTCCTACAACGCCCACCGGCTCGCGCAGTGTGTAAGCGTGGAACATGCCCTGCTTCCACCCGGACATCGGGACCGTGTTGCCTTCAATCTTCGTCGCCCAGCCGGCATAGTAACGGAAATGATCAATCGAAAGCGGCAGATCGGCCACGCGCGCAATTTTCAGCGGCTTGCCGTTATCCAGTGATTCCAGTTGCGCGAATTCTTCCAGGTGCTTTTCCAGCAGGTCGCCCAATCGCCAGATCATGCGGCCGCGTTCGGAAGGAGAAATCTTCGACCACGGCCCCGTCTCAAACGCCGCGCGCGCCGCCTGCACTGCGCGATTGATGTCTTCCTTATCGCCCTCGGCGACGTTCGACAAAACTTCGCCGGTGGCTGGATTGTAGGTCTTGAACGTCTTGCCGGAAGCCGCGTCAACCCACTTGCCGTTGATGAGCATCTTGCGCGTCTTGGTCACATACCCGGTTACGTTTTCAGTTGGTTTCACAGCTACGGATGCAGTTGCCATATCGTGTTCCTCCTTCGGTCTTCGAAGATTTTCTGGAAATTCACAATTTTGGTGTCGCGCTGCTCAATGTAAATATTCGGTAACGCCCGAGGCTAGCTGCGTTATTACCCCAATCCGCGTGCTGCGAAAAGCGGAGACAAAAACACCCGTCGGCTTTGCACCTGGCTGAAAGCTGCGCGAAGTAATCAAGGTATTCTGGACCATTCCAGTCACCCTGCGGGGCTAACACCGCGTATCATAGTCGCCCACCCCGCCCCGTTGCAATAGGCCACGCAAATGCCCCGCATCATTTTTTTCGATTGCGCCGACGCGCATGCCGATACTCGGTAGGGGCGCTGCTTGCGGCGCTCCAGCTTGATATGTCTTCGAGACGAGATGCTATGCTGCGTTCTTCACCCACACCCGCTGCGTCGCAGGCTTGCCCAAATGAATCCGCGCAGCATGACGCGCAACGGACAACACCATTGTCTCGTCGTATTCGCGCTGGTGGACGCGCACTTTCGTTCCAGGATGCAAGCCGTGGCCAGTCAAAAACTCCAGAAACTTCGGATCTTTCTCGTACACGCGCAAGACCTCGTACGTCTTGCCAACCGAGACGTCCGACAACCGCACCGCGCCAAACTTCCGCCGCAACTTGGCCATCCCGCCAAGCAGCGGTACCCCGTGGGGGCAACGGCTGTCTCGTCCGAAGCGCTTCAGCAGGAGTTCTGCGACCTCGGGCGAAATTCCGTGCTCCAGGCGTTCGGCTTCTTCGTGGGCGCGCGCCCATTCCAGGCCGATAACGTCGGTTAGGAGCTTTTCCGCTAGGCGATGACGCAGCACCAGATGCCCCGCGATTTCCTGCCCCTTCGCTGAAAGCTCGATGTGTCCATCGCGACGCACGCGCAAATATCCGCCGCGCGTCATGCGCTTCAGCGCCGCCGTCACTGCCGGAGGAGTGACGCCCAAGTCTTCAGCCAGCCGCGCGCTGATCGGCGCCTGCTCTTCCTGCACCAATTCCCAGATCGCCTTCAGATAATCTTCCTGGGAAACGCTGGTAGTTTCGCGGCGCATTCTTACCTGCTCTGATCCTCTGCGACGGTTAGCCCGCGCTCGCCATTTGCGTGCGCAAACGCGTCGCTAAGATCTGCACGCGCGCGGTGATGTCATCGCAAATCGTGCGATGCAGCGCGATATCTTCGCCGAACGGGTCTTTCACCGGCCACTCCTCCACATCATGCTCCGGGAACAGCGCCTTCCCGTGCATCCCGGACATATTGATCACCACGTCTGGTTTCCGCAGCTTGTGATTGTGCAGGCCCTTCGAGAATTGGCCATCGAATGAAATTCCGCGTTCGCGCAACACCGCTTGAGTTGTGGCGTCAATGAACCCGAGCGGCGAAACTCCCGCGCTCTCCGCTAAAATAATATCCGCGTTCGAATGCCGCGCGATCGCCTCCGCCATCTGGCTGCGCACGCAATTTCCCACGCAAACAAAAAGCACTTTCACCAGGACGTTCATATCGGCCACAGAGTCTCACAATTTCGCTGCATTCGCGACGCCCGCCCCATTTTTCGTCATGCGGACAAAATATTCGTGCACGGCGGTGTCGTCGCTTAGCTCCGGATGAAACGTGGCCGCCAAAATCTTTCCTTGCCGCACCAGGACTGGGTGCCCGACATCCTCCGCCAGAATTTCCACGTCCGCTCCTACTGATTCAATAATCGGCGCGCGAATGAAAACCATCTCGAGCGGCTCGTCGCGCAATTTGGTCTGCCCCATATGCACACCGCTTGCGAGTTGGCGGCCGTAGCCATTCCGCAGTACCGACGCGTCGAGCAATCCTAGCGACGCTTGCGCCGGGCCGTGCACTTCTCTCGCGAGCATGATCGTGCCGGCGCAAGTTCCGAAAAACGCGCCATCGGCTGCGGCGAATTTCTTCAGCGCGTCGAAGAGGCCTTCTTCCGTCATTACTTTCAGATGAGTGGTGCTTTCGCCGCCGGGAAGAATCACGCCGGCGAGACCTGCCAAATCAGCGGGTGTGCGCACGAACTTGTATTCGACGCCCAGGCGCGCTAGCACCTTGGCATGCGCTTCGTAATCCCCTTGAATCGCAACGATTCCGATTTTCAATCCGTCGTTCATCACTTCCATTGACCCCAAAAGACCTTCATCACGCATGCGTCGAGCGGAAAACGTAAGGGCGGATCCCGCAGACGCGGGACCCGCCCCTACAATCACGTCGGAATCAAGCGCCGAAGGCGCGGCACGAGCGCGGCATCAGCTGCGCGCTAAACACTGAATCCGCGAATCTGGCCCCGACTCACCAACCGCGTGTCTGAAGCAGATCCTTCTCGTCCATTTGGCGGATGTCGAGGCCCTTCATTGCGTCGCCCAATTCTTCGGAGGCTTCCAGAACGACTTTCGGATCCTTGTAATGCGTGGTGGCCTTCACAATCGCCCGCGCGCGCACGGCCGGATCGCTCGACTTGAAAATCCCCGAGCCAACGAACACCGCCTCGGCGCCGAGCTGCATCACCAGTGCTGCATCCGCCGGAGTGGCAATGCCGCCCGCCGAGAAATTCGGGACCGGCAGCTTGCCGTGCTTCGCGACCCACGCTACTAGCTCGAACGGCGAACCCAGCTCCTTCGATTCGTGCACCAATTCTTCCTCGCCGAGCAGCGTGAGGCGCTTCATCTGGCTTACGATCGTGCGCATGTGCCGCACGGCTTCGACAATATTCCCCGAGCCAGCTTCGCCCTTGGTGCGCACCATCGCCGCGCCTTCCGCGATCCGGCGCAGCGCTTCGCCTAAATTGCGCGCGCCACAGACGAACGGCACTTTGTAGCCGTGCTTCCACACGTGATGCTCTTCGTCGGCCGGCGTGAGCACTTCGCTCTCGTCAATGTAGTCCACTTCCAGCGCTTCGAGCACCTGCGCTTCCGCGAAATGGCCGATACGCACCTTGGCCATCACCGGAATCGAAACGGTGTCCATGATTTCGCGAATGATGCGCGGCGCCGCCATACGCGCTACTCCGCCTTCCTTGCGTATGTCCGAAGGGACGCGCTCCAACGCCATCACAGCGCACGCGCCCGCATCTTCGGCGATCTTGGCCTGCTCGGCGTTGGTCACGTCCATAATCACGCCACCCTTCAACATTTCCGCCAGGCCCACTTTCACGCGCCACAAATTATTGTTCATCAATTCCATCGAGTTTCTCCTTCGGTCTTGCTTGCGAATTTCACTTCTGGAGTGGCTTCCCTGCCATTTCCTGCGGCGCGTCTTCTTGCGGCGCTTGCTTCGGCTTAATAATTACAAACCGCCCGTTACCGCGCGCCAGCACCTTACCCGAAACATCGCGTATCTCGCCAACGATAAACAAATTCCTGCCGGCCATTTCCACTTCATGCCCTTCGACGACCAAATCCGCGTCCACCGGCACCGGCCTCAAATATTCGATGGTCAGTTCCGCCGTCACCGCGTGCACTCCGCGGAAGCGGCACACTTTACCCATCACTTCATCCAGCACAGTAGCTATGATACCGCCGTGAATGAATCCAGCCCCACCCTGATATTCGGCACCGAGCTGAAAGTTCCCGCGAATGCGCTGCGCCGCATCGTCCTGCTCAAATGAAAGCAGCATCCCGCGCTGATTCGCCCCGCCGCAGCCAAAACATAGATTCGCCGGATTAGGTTTCAGGAGCACGATTTCCTTAGACCAACGCCACGCGCGAATGCAATTCACTCCGCGCGCCGCGCTGCCTTTTGCGAAATTCCGTTTTCACCACTTCACCCAAAATCTCAATCCCCCGTGCGATCCGCTTCTCGTCGAGGCTCGCAAATCCCAGCCGCAAAGTATTCGGCTGCGGATTCTGATGATAGAAGTACCGCCCCGGCACGTACATCACGCCACGCTCGCGCGCGTGGATCAGCAATTCCCCAGCATCGAATCCGGCCGGCAGGCTCAGCCACACGGACATGCCGCCTTCGGGCCGCGTCCACGTACTTTCCGCTGGCATGAATTTCCCGAGCGCCGATTCCATTGCGTCCAGTCGGCTGCGATACACCTTCTTCATCTTCAATAGATGCCGCGCCAAGTGCCCGCGACGAATAAATTCGGCCAAAGTGGCCTGCGCGAGTTGGTCCGTATGCAGGTCGGTGGCCTGCTTCACCAAGCGCAAGCGCTCGATCACGCTTTCTGGACCGATGCACCAGCCCACGCGCAGGCCCGGAAATGCAATCTTGGAAACGCTGTCGATCTGAATCACGTTGCCAGTGCGGTCGAGCGAGCGCAACGAAGGCGTCGCAGCGCTGCGCAGCCGCAGGCGTCCGTAAATATAATCTTCAATCACCGGCACCTGATAGCGCGCGGCCATTTCCAGCAGGCGCCGCCGCTCGGCCATCGGCAGCGCCGTACCGGTGGGATTGTGAAAGTCAGGCGTCGCGAAAATAAATTTGACGCGATTCTGCATCAGCACGGATTCCAGCGCGTCAATATTCAGTCCCAGACGTCCGCCGGGCCCGTCGTCGGTTTCGACCGCGACCGCGAGTGTGCGAATCCGCGCCGTGCCAAAAGTGGCGAGCGCGCCGGGATACGCTGGATTCTCCAGCGCCACCGCATCACCGGGACGCAGAAACGCCTTGCAGACCAGGTCGATTGCCTGCTGGCAGCCGCCGGTAATCAATAATTGTTCGCTGCGGACGCTCAAGCCTTCGTCGCGGAAGAAATCAATCAGCGCGCTCTTCAGCGGCTCGTATCCATCGGATGATCCAATCTGCAGCACCTTGCGACCGTCGCTGCGCAGAACCGCATTGCAGCAACTGCGAAATTCTTCGAGCGGAAAATATTCTTCCGGCGGGCGCGCCGCGACGAAACCGATGGTGTCACTGGGTACCTCCGGAGTCAGCCGGCTCAGGCCGTCTTCGCCGCGCTCGTCCGCGAAAAGCGATTCCCAGCGCACCGATCCGCCATTGCCATTCGAGCGAGGCGGCGGCGTGAACTGCCTGGCCGAGACGCCGCAAATATACGTCCCGCGACCGACGTGTCCCTGGATCAATCCCTCGGATTCGAGTTCCGCGTAAGCGTTGGCGACGGTGGTGCGATGCACGCCGAGTTGGGTTGCCAGCTCGCGGCTCGCAGGTATGCGGTCTCCGGTGCGCAGTTCACCGGAATGGACTAATGCGCGCAGTTGATCGCGCAGTTGCACGTACAGCGGAATATGGCTTTCGGACTGGAGATGTAGCGGCAGCATTGGCTCACTCCTATAGGCCAATATACGCAGCCAATTATAGCCGTAAAGAGCCAATTTGTCTCTGCACGACAGGATCCGCGGTGAGTCGTATCACGGCACTGTTTTCGAAGCCGAAAAGCGAATTCTGATTACAATGAGCAAGGCACTTCGGCTTGGGGAGAACGCAACCGTGACAAAACGCAAAAGTAGCGGGGTGGATGAATACATCGCAAGATGTCCAAAAGAGGCGCAAGGCGATTTGGCGAGGGTCAGAGCGGCCATACGCGCGGTTGCGCCTGGTGCCACTGAACGCACCGACTATTACCGAATGCCCGGATATTCGAATCCAGGAGTTGAGTTTTATGACGGGATGTTTGCCTGGTTCAGCTTCAAGAAACCACACATACGCTTGCATGTACCGCCTGCAGCAATACAAGCACATCGGAAGGAACTTGCACGTTATGCTACAACGAAAGCCATTGTTAGCTTCCCAGTGGGTAAAGAAGTACCAACGAGATTGGTAAAGAAACTGGTGAAAGCAAGTCTAAAAGCCATGAAGGATAAGTCGGTTTAAGGAAATCCGAACTCAATTATTCACGGTCAACTCTGGCCCGTCAGCTCCGAATTCCCCCGCAACAGATACCTCTGAATTTTCCCTGTGGCGGTGCGCGGCAATTCCTTCACGAAGCGATATTCCTGCGGGCACTTAAATCCGGGCAAGCGCGTGCGCAGCCAGCCGTAGATTTCGCTGTCCAGGCCGCCTGCGGTGTTCGTCACGCTTTGGCGCAGGACGATGTACGCCACCGGCCGCACCAGCCCCACCGTGTCCGCGTTCCCCACCACCGCGCATTCCGCGATTGCGGCGTGGCCCAGCAGCGCATTCTCCACTTCGCCGGGCGAGACCCACATACCCGAGACTTTCATCATGTCGTCCGCGCGGCCGCGATAATAAAAATATCCGTCGGCGTCGCGCGAAAATTTGTCGCCGGTATTCACCCAGCCGTCGCGCTTGGTCCGCGCGGTCAATTCCGGAATCCGCCAGTACTCCGCGAACGCGCATTCGCCCTTAACCCACAGGTTCCCTGACTCGTCCACTCCAGCAGGGTTGCCGGCATCATCCAGAATCCGCGCTTCATATCCCGGGACTTCGCGGCCGCAGCTCCCCGCCCGCGCCTCGCCCGACCGCGACGACAAAAATATATGCAGCATTTCGCTCGAGCCGATGCCATCCAGAATTTCAACTCCGAACCGCTTGCGAAATTGCTGAAATATTTCCGCCGGCAACGATTCCCCCGCCGAAACTGCGAGCCGCACCGAAGAAAAATCCAGCGCCAGGCCTTTTTCAGACTCGCGCAGCAACGAAGCGTAAAACGTGGGCACGGAAAAAAATACCGTCGGCCGGTGCTCGGCAATTACCGCGGCGATCTCATCGGCGCGCGGCCGCTCCGGGTAGAGGATTGTGGCAGCCCCGAAATGCAGCGGGAAATACATGCCGTTCCCCAGGCCGTAGGCGAAAAAGAGCTTTGAAATCGAAAACAGCCGGTCGTCGGCGCGCAGTCCGAGGATGCCCTCCGCGTAATTGCGCGCCGCAACACCCATATCCTGGTGCCGGTGCACCACCGCTTTGGGCGTGCCGCCGCTGCCCGATGTGTACAAAAAAAATGCCGCATCGGTTGCAAGGGTCGGATGCGAAGCGGGCACTACATCGCGCACTGGAAGCCAGTCGTCCCATTCCGTAATCCGCCGTGCCACGCGCTCCGGCTTCTCGGTTCCCGCCGTGCTTTCGTACACGACGAGAAGTTCCAGCGCCACGTCGCCCGCCGCGCCAGCGCAGAACTCACCCAAGATCGGCGCGTGGACAATCGCAATCCGTGCTCCGCAATTTTCCAGCCAGTGTCGGTAATCCGCCGCGCGCGCCATGGGAT
>Ga0210407_10002679_pt1 | contig 15123 bp, 6 predicted proteins | sample IncBWC27MmetaG_FD_150860 | JGI IMG/M metagenome (GOLD analysis project Ga0210407, IMG submission 150860) | Forest soil microbial communities from Barre Woods Harvard Forest LTER site, Petersham, Massachusetts, United States - Inc-BW-C-27-M | ecosystem: Environmental > Terrestrial > Soil >...
CGAGGAAGGAACGGGATTGTCGCGTCCTGAGTTGCTGACGCGATTCCAAACCGAAGCGCGTGCGGCTGGTTTGCTGACTCACCCGAATATCGTGGTCGTGTTTGACGCGGGCGAAGAAGATGGCCTGTACTACATCACCATGGAGCTGGTGGAAGGCAAGAGCTTGCAGGCGCATCTCGATGGCGGGCAAGCATTTGCCCTGCCACGCGTGCTGCGCATCATGGAACAGACGTGCAGCGCGCTGCAGTTTGCGCATGAGCGGAACGTCGTCCACCGGGACATCAAGCCGGCGAACATTATGCTGACGGCCGACGATACGGTAAAGGTCACGGACTTCGGCACGGCGAAGATACTGCAGTTCGGCACCATGCAGCAGACCGCCCATGTGATGGGCACGCCGAGCTACATGTCCCCCGAACAGGTGAAGGGCCGGGCAGTCGACGGACGGAGCGATATCTTCTCGCTAGGCGTACTTCTCTACGAGATGGTGACGGGTGAGAAGCCCTTTCCCGGACAGAACATTACAACGGTCATCTACAAGATTGTGAACGAAGAGCCTGTGCCGCCGCGGCAGATTAACCCATCGATTCATCCCGGAATCAACGCGGTGGTGATAAAGGCGCTGGCCAAGGAAGCGGAAGCACGCTACCAGAGCTGCCGCGAAATGCTCGAGGATTTGCGGAATTACCGCAGTATCGCGCCTGGCGCAAGTCCGGATAAGACCATGGTCGCTGGCGGAGCGGGTATGCCGAACGCGACGATGCCACTCGCTGGAATGGGAGTGGGCGCGCAGGGTGGCCGAAACTTCCATGCGGAAGATCCGATGACCATGGCAACGACGCGGTCGCTGAATGCGCGAGCTTCGAGTCCAACCCAGACGCCGATGGTGCGCCGGACCGGGCTAATAACGCCGATCGTAGAGCAACCGAAAAAGAAGAGCGTTATCGGGAGCATTTTCATCGCATTGGTACTGCTCGGCGTAATTGCCTATGGAGTGCAAAAACTGCGGCCGGTAATTGAAGACGCGCGCAAGATTAACGCCGCGCAGAAACAGACCGAGAAGGATGCGGCGGCAGCGGCGCCCGCAGAGAGCGGGACAGACACCAACCCGGTGAGTCCGGCTGGAACTGAGGCACCGGCTGCAGCGATACCCCAGCCGGCCGCGGCGGAAAAGAAACCGGCAGAACCTCCCGTAGAGAAACGGCTACCGAAGAAGACCGAACCGGTTGTGAGTCGGCAGGCGGCGGAATACAAAGGTCGCATTGAGGAAGCCATCTCGGAGAAGGGCTTGAATGGGCGAGCAAGGGTCGAAGCCATTGGAAATACGCTGGTTCTAGCGGGCAAGCTGCGCCCCGCGGAACACGGGGCGCTGCTGAAATTCCTTCGCGCTGCTCCCGGGAGCGTGCGGGTGGTAGATCATATCGATGAAGACGCACCAGTGGCCGAGAGTGGACGCGACACCGACAGAGGACAACCGGTTCCAACGGGAGGCCGCGGCGCGATCCACATAGTCACGGATCTGATAGGAGCGACGGCAGTTCTGCGCGGGCCTGCGGGACACGTCGTGAGTCAATGCCAGACGCCTTGCAACTTTAATGACCTCACTCCGGAGCGCTATAGCATGCAAGTTCAGAAGGATGGCTACCAGCCGCTGCAGACCGCGTTGCAGGTGAAGGCGGGGAGCGTCGTGGATCAAAAGGTTACGCTCGAATCGCTAGCGAAGGGTTTGTATATAACGAGCAAGCCGGCCGGAGCGGATGTATTCATTAATGGAGCAAAGCAGTCCGGCCAGACGCCAGTGACGTTGCCGCTTGCACCTGGCCCGTACAACTTGGTGCTGCGTATGCCAGGCTACGATGCTTATGCCGGAAGTGTGCAGGTGAAAGACAATATTCAGACCGAGCTCGAAGTGCAGTTAAAGGAAAAATCAACCGTAAGAGTGGCATGGGCTCAGGTGGAAACGAAGCCAACGGGTGCTGAGATTCTGGTAGATGGGACTTCGACGGGACAAACGACGCCGTCGCGGGTACAAGTGCCGGCTGGCCTGCATACGGTGACCGTGAGGCTTACCGGGTACCAGCAGGTGAGGCGAACGATACAGGCGACCGAGGGCGGAACCGTCAACATCACCAACGTGACGCTGCAGCCAAAATAGGGGGCTTCGCAGCCGAAAGCGGCGAGTTGCGGGCTCGAGGAGATGGCTCGCAGGGCCTTAGGCTAGCACTCCTCTACCAAAAACGTAACATTTTGTAACCAAGGCATCGGGTGAGTTCCAGGACCTAGGAATCAACCTGTTCAAAACAAAAACCTTAGGTCCGCAAAAGTGGGGCAGGCAGCGTGCTTGCTTTATGGCCAGGGGTACCCTGCCCTCATGCGTCGTTGCTGCTGGAATGCGCAAGGCGGGGCCCGTACTTGACTAAGTTCGGTAGAAGCAAGTGGGGGGAACGCTTTGGTACTTCGGGCACTCATACCGGTGGAGGAACAGCGCAACGAGGCTGAAGCGCGTCCCAAGGCCGAGCCACAGGTACACAACGCGGCCAGCGCGCCAACTCCGGATGCGCGGACGACGGGGCTCATCCATGCGCTTCGCTGCCTTCATTTGCTGTTCCGCTCGGAACGACTGTATGACCGGAACCACCCGCGGCGACTTCAGAGTTTGGACGCCTCCTATGAGAGCTTGCACGATCTCGCGGGCGCACTGAACGGGATTGAAATCCACATCGAGCGCAGCGGGTTGGTCGTGCCGAAGCTCAGTGATGCGCATCTCCCCGATGGGCGGGGCGAGATGCAGTCGCTTGCGCAGGATCTGCAGCGCGCAGGAATTCAGTCTTTGGCTTTCGCAAGACAATTTCATGTAGGCGAACTGGACACGCTCGCGCAACTCTTCAAGGCATCGTTGTTAACATCGGAGGAGTCTATAAAGCGCGGGGGCGGCCTTTGGTGGCCCGCGCGGCTTTTGGAGAATCGCGTGGAAGGGATTTCCGTCAATACGCAAACGGAACGCAAAGTGGATACCGTGCTCGCGAGCCTCATGGGCGCGCTGGTGGCCTACGGCGGAAACTCGCCGCGCGAGATCAACGAGACTCCGATTCTTCCGCCGGAAACTGACGATCTGATAGCCGCGCTGCGATTGATTGGGCGGCTGACGCCGCCGCTCGAAGCGGCACGCGGGCTTGCGCCGGAAGAGGCGGCGCGGGCGATTCACGGGGCCATGGAAGATGCCAGCCGCGAGACGGTGCGCATGCTGCTCAGTTCGATTTCGCAGTATGCACCGCGCGAGGGCGAGCGGCCGCAGCCGTACTTGCTGCGTCTCTCTGAGAGTTTGATTCTGGAGTTCCTCGGGGCGGAATTCTCCGCCGGAACGCTAGCGCCAGACGCCGTGCGCCAGACGTTTCATCGACTGAGCGATGTGCTGGTCGGTTCGGGCGGGTACACAGGTCCGCACTCTTCGCAACACCTGACGTTGCTGGCGACTACCTGGGCCAGCGACACGCACAGGGAACAAATTGTCGAGAAATTCTGGCTGGAACTTGCTCCGCGAGAGAAATCCGTGGTGCTGCGCGGACCGGAAGTGTGGTGCGTGCCGGTGGTGGCGCTGAAGCGGACGCTCGGGCAGTTAGCAGAAGCGGGAGCGGATGCTCCGCGGCGTGAAGCCCGAAACATCTTGCTCAACTATTCGCGACGCGTGGAAAGCGAAAACGTGTCGGCCCGGCGCGCCGTAGCGGCGGGATTGAACGAAATGACGCCCATCATTGAATCCCTCTGGCCCAATCAATTGCCCGAGGATTTGAGCCGCGGGACCATGCAGGCTTTGGACAAGGAAACCATTCCGGAGACAGCGGCGCTGCTGGCGGCCTTCCTGGAGACGCTGGGGCGCGTTGCCGTGATTCGCGCCGATTACGCGGGCTTCGAAAACATTCTAATCGGCCTGGAACGAGTGCCGAAGGACAAAGAACACGATCATATGTCGGCCCTCGCGCGCCGTTTGGTGGCGCAGGACCGCTGGCTGCTTTTGGTCGATGCGGCCCTGGCCAACCGGCCGCTTGATCCGGTTTTACCGCGGCTTTTGCAGCGCGACCCGGAGAGGCTGCTCGATCGCCTGACGCTGCTTTTAACGGAACCGCGCGGCGCGGAAATGGTGGCCGCGATGGCGCGCCTGCTGCGAACCATCGGTGTCCCGGTGCTGAACCTTCTCGAGACGCGGCTCTATGAGGCGCGCAGGCAGCGTGTGAGCGCAGCCATCAAGCTGCTGGCCGCCGCCGACCCGGAACGCCTGCTGCGGGGCTTGGCGCGGGCGCTAGCGAGCTGGGAGTGGAACTTGCAGGATCTGGCGGTCAGCGAACTCTCGCGGCCGGCCAACGCTGGTTCTGCGCAAAGCGCGGCTTTCGTGTTTTCGGCGGTTCTGGCGGACGCTCATCCCCTTGTCGTTCCGATGATGATTGATCAAATCGGTTTGGCTCAAGAGACCACGGCCGTGCCGCAATTGATGGAAATTGCCGCGGGCGAGCATGAAGTTCTGCGCGACCTGTTTGTACGCATCAAAGCCATTGAAGCAATCGGGCGGATGCGCGCCGGAGAAGCGGGGGAATTGCTGCGCATGCTGGCGGAAGGCCGCGAAGGTCTAGCCTTTGCCGAACCGTCGGGATTGCGTGCCGCGGCCGAAGATGCTCTGGCGATGATTGAAAACCGGCCGTCTTCGACGCGGGCGCGCGCGGCGCTTGAAGCGGCCCCGCAGACCACTGGCAATTATGTTGTTCCGCGAAGGTATGTGCGAGTACCTCTGGAATCGCCGTTGCGAGCGCATATTGACGGCTCGCAAGCAGGGCTTGCGCGCGTAAGAACCATCAGCCTGGGCGGGGCGTACCTGGAATCGCCGAAGAAACTCGCCGTGGGAGATTCCATCAAACTGGAAGTCCGCTCGGGGCTGCGCAGGATTCACTTTACCGCTGTGGTGCGAAATCTTGGTCCGGACGGCAGCGGCGTAGAATTCGTACACATGAAAGACGAAGACCGCGAAAAACTCCGCAAGTTGGTGCAACGCCACTTGCAGATCTAAGCCAAAAGGCTTTTTCGCTGTAGGTATCATTCCGCCCAGTTCCCCTGCTCTGTTTTCCTGCCTCAAACATCCTTGCTGCGGTGAAAAAGCCTCTTTTTAGGTTTAGACTCTGGAACTTAGTGAATAAGATTTTATTGAACTCCACGGATTATTGAAGTAAAAGCCGAGTATTCAATCGCCTAGTCTTCCTTCGGCGGGACATCCCGCGCCGCTCGGGGCAGCGGCGGATTGAATGGTTTCCACGAGGAGGAGTCAGATGCAACGACGTCATGGTGTGTTTCGGCGGATCACGCTGTGCATGTTGGTGCTGGGCTGCGCCGGGATGGCCAAGGCGCAAGTAAATACTGCGACGCTTTCGGGAACGGTGACGGATCCGCAAGGACTTGCCGTGCGAGCCGCGAAGCTGACGATTACCAGCGCCGGAACGGGCGCAGAGCGTACGGTGGTCTCGGATGAAGGTGGCCGATATAAGATTGTTGGTTTGCCTCCGGGACGCTACCAAGTGAGCGTCGATGGCGGCGCGAGTTTTGCGACTTATGAGAACGACTCCGTGGTGCTGACCGTCGGCGAGGACGCGACCCTCGACACGCGGCTGGATTTGAAGGGCGTGCAGCAAACCGTCATGGTTACGACGGAAACGGCCCAGATCGAAACTACCAAGACGGAAGTCTCGCAAACCGTGGGCGAGCTGCGCATCGACAACCTGCCAATCAACGGGCGGAATTACATCAACTTTACGTTGACAAACTCGCAGGTGAATCGCGACGTGGCCCCGACCATCGGCCCGGCGCCGACGAGCGGGCTGAACTTTGGCGGGCAGCGGGCGCGTTCGAACGAGGTGAGTGTGGACGGCGCGGACGCCGTCGATAACTCCATTAACGGAATACGGGCGACCGTTTCCCAGGAAGCGGTGCAAGAGTTTCAACTGATTTTGGGCGACTACAACGCGGAGTATGGGCGGGCCACGGGCGGCGTCGTGAACATTGTGACCAAGAGCGGAGCGAACGATATCCACGGCGACGTGTTCGGTTACTTGCGGAACAAAGCGTTTCAGGCGCGCAATGCATTTTCCGGGCAAGTGAACCCAACAACAGGTGCACTCGACCCCACCAAACAGGCGTATACGCGCGTGCAGGCCGGTGTGACCCTGGGCGGTGCCCTGAAGAAGGATAAGACGTTTTACTTTTTCTCTTACGAGGACACGCTGCGGGAGGAAACGGGATTCTCGAGCATCGGGCAGGGAGCGGCTGGCACCGGACCGTGGGGAATGGTCAACGTGCCCCTGCCAACCCCCGGAGGGCCAATCCATGTGCAATTAACGCCCTCGCAGGCGGCTTCGGTAGAAACCCTGCTAGCCAGCGGAATTCTTCCTTACCAGCAGCTCGCCGTTTCCTACGGGCTGCTGCTGGGGTCGGCATCGAGTGTGGCGCTGAACAGACTGGATTTTGGAGCGGTGGCCACGAATTTCGGTTTGCATCCGGGGCCAGGTGCGAACTTTCCTGTGCCCGTGACTTGTCCTGTAGGAGCTACGGTTGGGAATGTAGTCTGTCCTTCGACGCCGATCGCGCCTGGATTCAATTATGCGTATGGCATGGTGCCGCTCCCGACGTCATATAAAGCGCTCAATCAATTGCGCGGGAATTTCCCGACGACGGAAAAAACGAGCCTGTGGTCGCTGCGGTTGGACCAGAAGTGGAATAACCAGAACAACTCGTTTTTGCGCGTCGGCGTTTCTCCGTCGCTTGTGACTGGTATCGAGTCCACCGCGCAGAACCAGACGTTTGGAGAAAACGCGGGATCGCGTACGGGCGTGAACCAGTCGCGGGACCTGGACATCGTGTTTCAGCACGACACGATTTTGAGTGCCACCGGATTCAACGAATTCCGCGCTCAGGTAGCGCGGCGCGGTTTGCATTTCGGGTTTTCCGAGCTTCCAGGCGGCGCCGATATCGGCGTGAACATTCCCGGTTTCTCGTACTTCGGGCGCGAGCCGTACTCGACCGTGGACCGCATCGAGAGGCGGTTTGAATTCACCGACCACGTAAGCCTAATTCGCGGGCATCACACATTTAAAATGGGCGGGGACTACAACCTGATTCAGTTGCGGTCCGGCAAGGCGCAGATCTTCGAGCTGGATTATGGCGGGGTTGTAAACTTTGGCGGCTTGGCCACTTCTACGGTGAGCGCCGGCGCAATTCCGGATTCCGTAACACTTCCCGGCGGCCAGACGGTTCAATTGTTCGGAACGACCGGGTTGCAGACCTATGGACTGGGGATACCGACTACCTACATTCAGGGCATCGGCCAATCTAGCCAGCCGTTTGACAACTTTCCCATCGGCCTTTTTATTCAGGATAGTTGGCGCGCAAACAGGCATTTTACTGTCAACTATGGACTGCGGTACGACGTGGAAATTACCCCGTTGTTTTCGCCGCTGAATGCCTTCAATGCCGCAGCGGAGAAGGCGCTGGGCGTGGTGGAGGGAATTCCGCGCGATTATCACAATGTAGCTCCGCGTCTGGGAATCGCGTGGGACCCCAAGGGTGATGGGAAAACTGTGATCCGCGCCGGATTCGGGCTTTTCTACGATCATCCCTTGCTGGCGGTTGCGTTTGACGCGGCGACCGCCGATGGCGGGCGGTCGGTGCAGCTCATCACTGCCGGAGGAGCGTCCTCGGCTTGCGGGGTTCTTACCACCGCGTCCGCGCCCGCGGGTTATCCATTGTGTGGCTCGGACGTCAAAGGCAATGCGCTGGATGGACCGACCAACCTGAACGGCTCGACTATTTTCCAGGGAGCCCTGAACGCGCTGCCCAATATGGCCTACCTGCCGAATCAACAGCGCTTCGATCCGCTCGCTTCTGGCTCGCTCTTCGCGAATCAAAATTATTTGGCGGCGGGTTTCCCGCTGCCAATCTTGCCGTTCGTGTTGCCGGTGGCGAGCAATTTCCAATTCGGCATCGCGCAACAAGGCAATCTGACGGTGGAACGGCAGATCGCCGGGTCGTGGAAAGTCAGTGTGGGCTACCAATACACGAAGGGACAGCATCTCTACCGGCCGGTGGATATCAACTCGACCGATCCGCAGTTGCTCACGCAAAATTATGCGGATTGCATCGCTTCCGGCTTGAAGACCTGCAGTTCGACGCCAGTCGGCATCAGTGTGCCTGCCGGGCAAGTGACAACCGCTAACGGCTGCACCTTTACGCCGACCGTTCCGAGCCTGGTCGGAACGCTCGGCGGCTGCCCTGGGCCGCTGGCGGGATTGAATGGCACACCCGTGGCAACCGCCGCGGCGTTCAACTTCTTCCGTCCATCCGGACCTAATCCATCGTTTGCCGGCCCTGGCGCCGCGGAGTATCCGCTTCTGGCTGGGGTCGCGGGAGCTTCCTGTTTTCCTGCGGGTTTCTTCGGGGCCAGTGCGGCTAAGAAATGTTACCCGACAGGATTTGGAGTTCCGGTGGCGTTTAATAGCGTGGACGCGCAGCTCTCTGATGGGAATTCGATGTATAACGGGTTGACAGCGAGCGTCCAGAAGCGCTTTTCGAATGCGTTTGAGATGCTCTCCAGCTATACCTGGTCGCACACGATTGACGATTCCACGGACTTGCAATCGCCCCTTGAACCGCAGGACAGCCGCTTCCCGTTCTTGGAACGCAGCAATTCGGACTTCGACCAGCGGCATCGCTGGGTGACCAGCGCGGTGTTCCAGTCACCGGCGGCGAAGAGTGGCGATGGCGCGTGGAAACACTTCATCGGGGACTTCACTCTGTCGCCCATCATCGAAGTTTCATCCGGACGGCCTTACACCATCATCACGGGGACCGACTACCGGCTGGACCTGGGCGCGTCGAACGGGCGGCCTTCTGTCGGCGCTTCGGGCGCGGGAACGGCGTCGCCCTTTATTCCGGGCAAGACGTTTGTGGTGCCGACGAACTGCCTGACCGACGGCGGGCAAGCGTTTAGCGTGCCGGGGATCACGCCGCCGTTCGGATGCGATGGCAATCTCGGGCGCAACGCATTCGTGACGCCGGGATTCTTCCAATTCGATTTGCGGCTTTCGCGGCGCTTCAATCTGGGAGAGCACCTCAAGCTCGATGTGATTGCGGACGGCTTCAACCTCACGAACCGGCTCAACGTGGCTGCGGTGAACCAATTGTGCGATCCGGGCGCCGGGTCCACTTGCAGCGCGGGCCAGCCGACGGCGTCGTACGATGCGCGGCAGTTCCAGTTTGCGCTGAAGGTGAACTGGTAGAAAAATCGCCGCGCGGGCGGAAGAATCGGGGCGTCGGGGAATCCATTGTCAAAAGGGCTTCCGAAAAGCGAAGCCCTTTTGTTTTGGCGCGAGCTTTCCGCGGCGCGCAACTCCGGGTAGAGTAAAGAGACCGTTTCCCGAACATGGACTGGAGAAAGAATGAACGGAATGCTCATCGGGGTTGTAATTGTGGTAGCTGCGCTGGTGCTTTGGCTGGTATTCGAAACATCCCGGGAACAGAAGAAAAGCGCGCTGCTCGAAGGCCACCTGAACGAGCTGCGCCGGGATTTGCAGACCATTGGGACGGCGCAGGCGCAGAGCACCGGGCAGATGGCCAGCATTGCTCAGGGCGTGTCTCAGCGATTGGAGAGCGTAACCAAGGCGTTGCAGGACGGAGTATCCAACTCCGCGCAGATCGCCACGCAGGGACAAACGGCGATCGCCGACGAATTGAAGAACACCCGGGAACAGATCGGGCATGTTCAGAAACAACTGGGGGAGTTTCAGGAGCTAGGGCGCGGGATATCCTCGGCGACCAAGTCGCTCGAGGGGATTCTGGGAGGGGCGAAGACTCGCGGACTGCTTGGTGAGGTGACCCTGGAGCGTTTGCTGGAGGATTCTCTGCCCTCTTCCCAATATGCCACGCAGTACCGCTTTTCGAGCGGCGAGGCGGCGGACGCGGTCATCTTTTTGCGCGACAAGAAACTTGTCGCTGTCGACTCGAAATTTCCGCTCGACGCATTTCGAAGAATCGCCGTGGAAGGTGAGGAGGCAAAGCGGGCGTTTGCTACGGCGGTGAAGGGGCATGCGGATTCCATCGCCAAGAAATATATAGTCCCGAGCGAGGGGACACTGGATCTTGCGCTGATGTTCGTGCCGTCGGAAACCGTCTATTACGAGCTGTTGATGACGGAGGACAATAAGGGCGAGCAACTGGACTCTTACTGCCGCGGGAGAAATATCATAGCCGTCTCGCCGAATACGCTCTACGCTCATCTTTCGGTGATTCACCTGGGGTTGCGGGGAATGCAAATCGAGGAAAATGCCAAGCGTATTTCCTCGGGGCTCTCCGGGATCCAGAAAAACATGGCGACCTTCACCGATGTGTTTCTGAAGCTCGGAACGCATCTGAGGAACGCGCAGCAAAGTTACGGGGAAGCCGACCAGCGGCTCGAAAAAACGCAGAACACACTGGATTCTTTGGTCGGGACGAGCGCGGCGGATGCAGCTATCGAGAACGGCCAGGGCGCGCTTGAGCTTCCGGCAGAGACCAGCGCGAAAACCAGCGCGTAATCCCTTGCCAGTAAGCGGAGAAGAGCGGCAGAAATCGCGTGTTTCTGTCCCTGGTGAGATCTAGTGGGCGCGCGGCGCGGCACTCAGCAAGCGGATCGAAACCAGAAAGCTGCCGCGTTTGCGCCCTACCACTTCGAAGTGTGCCAAGTTTTCTGCGCCGCCTGTGCTGGAGGCTCTCAAAGGATTGCCGCCGAGAAGTTCGGCAATGTCCGGTGCGAGGTTCTTGGCCTCCAGGGTGACCATGCTGGTTGTGCCGCGAACGTGGACCGTGAGTGGGCGCAGCACTCCCGGCGCGAGCGGCGAAGAATCGGCTTCCAAGGTGAGCACAACGAAGACAACTTCCCTAGGCGGCCCGTTTCTTTTTGCGCAGGAAATGTCGACGGACGCGCGGCCTGGCTGCAAATCCGCCGGAGGCAGAACCACCAGCGATGTCGGCGAGGACGCCAGTACCAGGGCGGGATGGCCCGAAATGGTGATTTGATTCGCGTCGGCGTCCCCGCAAAAGCCGCGGCCGGTGATTTCAAAGCGGTCTGTGATGGAAGTGATTTTGGGAATCGCCTCAACCTGAATCGCACTCGCGGCCATTTCGCCGGGCGGCAATATCGTGACGCGGACGCGGCCTTGGTGGCCGGCGATCGATCCGAAGATGACCCCGGGCGTTAGTGGAGCGACGAACAGCGCGCGACCGGTTGGATCCGTGGTCAGGCGGTCGCCATTCGAAAAGCTGACGGCTGCGCCGGGGGTCAGCCGGCCGTTCACGTCAAGGACTGCCAGAGTTGCTCGGTCTCCCGAAACGACGGTTCGCGGTAGTAGGAGAATGCGCCCCGCGTAGGGTGGCGGTTTTTGCGCGGAGGCCCAAAAAAATAGCGGAAGGAACGCCGCCAGACGACCAAGGCGTCCGAGAACGAGCAGCGAGGGCGGACGGCGAAAAAGCACGATGAGATTGTAGTCGAGGGGCGGCGCGCTCGGGAAGCTCGAGACGGTTATGCCGGGGAGCGAGAAGCGGGACGCCGCGCATGTGGTCAGCGGTTCGCCGTGACTGGCGCTTCTTCTGGAGCATAGACTAGAACGGTGCGGCTGGGAACGCCGGCTGCTAATCGCCGCAATTTATAAACGAACGGACGCGGCCCAGATCCTCGGGTGCAGCCTTCCAGCCGGTAATAACGGTCGTCATAGCGAACAACGCGGGGCGGATTCCAGTCCGGTTTCGCGCGCCAAGCGCGAATTTCAAGAATTTCCTCTGCCGTGCTTTTTAGAATGTAATGCTCGTCGGGAACCGGCGAAAGCCGGGCGCTCACAACTTTTTCCCGCACGGCGCCGACGTAAGAGGAAACGTGGCTCTCTGAAAACTTAACCGCTCCCGCGGGCTCCCTCGCTCCGCTGCGAAAGATCTTTGCGTAGATTTGCTCCAGCAAATACAACGGAAATAAACCCAGGATGGTATCGGCGAGCGCCGCCAAGACGCGCGTCAACCCTTCGACACCAACAAAGGCGATAACCCAGGTCCAAGGGTGAGTGGCCCAAATCACAAGCGCGGCGAAACCAATGTCATGATCCGTGATGGTAGTCGGCGCGTTTTTGCCAAGGACGTTATCCAGCGCGCGAGAGACCCAGGTGGTCACGGAGTACGAATACCAGTACATGAGACCGGCGAGGGCCACGGCGGATTCCGCCAGCCCGCTGAGGATGGCCGCGGAACGCCAGTGCACGGCATCGTAGAATGGCAGCGCTTTGCGCCACCGCCTGGGAAGAAGCGAAAGAAACGGCCCAAGAAGGAAGATCCACATATCCGGCCCCGTGTTTATGGTAAGAGAGCTAGGTTACGAGGAATCTGCCCGGCCAGCCAAGCCAAAAAGTAATGGTGACAACAAACGCGGGGGTTACTGCATGGGCTTTGACGCGAGCCGGTACACTTGGGCATCAAGGAAAAGCCGGAAGAGTTCGGGGTCGATTTCCTGGTCGCGGACGCATAGCTTGAGGATGTCCAGGGCGCGATCGGTGGGAACGGATCTTTTATACGGACGGTCGGAAGCGGAAAGCGCGTCGAAAATGTCGCAGATGGTCATCATCTTGGCTTGGACAGGAATCGCGGGAGCCATGAGGCCATCTGGATAGCCTCGGCCGTTGAGTTTTTCATGGTGGGCGCGGGCAATCTCCGGAATGGCGCAGTATTCGGGGGTCCACGGAATTCGCGCCAGGAAATTAAAGCTGTGCGTGACATGCGATTCGATTTGGCGCCGCTCGTTCGAATCGAGGGTGCCGCGCGGTATGGACAGGAATCTGACTTCCTCCGAAGTGAGGTATGGGCGCTCGGCGCCGCGCGGGTCGCGGTAGGTTTTCTGGGAGATTTCTGTAAGCAGTTCGAATTCGCTCGAGGGCAGGATGGTTGGTTCGTTCACGCGTGTGATGAATTCCACATAGCCGTCCAGTTCAGCGAGAAGACCAGCGGCCTCGGCGTCGAGCAACTTCACGCGTATGCGCGCCTCCGCTTCCTTCCGAAAATGGCCTAAGAGGAGTTCGACCTTTTGTTCGGCGAAACGCGCTTCGATGTCGCGCCGAATGTAGTCGAAGCGATCCAACAAACGAGAAAACTGGAGCGGGTAGAGTTTTTTGGCTTTTACGAGAACTTCTTCGCGAACTCCGACCTTGCCGAAATCGTGGAGCAACGCCGCATAACGGAGTTCCTTCATCTGCTCCCTCGAAAAACGCAAATCGGCGTACTGTCCCTGCGGCTCGCGATCCACGGCTTCGGCGAGGGCCAAGGTCATCTGACAAACGCGCTGAGAGTGACCTGAAGTGGTGGGATCGCGCTGCTCGATGGCTCTCACCGCGGCGTTCACAAAGCCGTCAAAAAGATTCTCAATGTCGCGGTACAGCTGCGAGTTTTCGTACGCCACGGCGGCCTGCGAGGCAAGAGACAGCCCGAGACGCACCGCCCACTCGGGAAAAGGATGAACCTGGCGGCGCACTGCATTGGCATCCGCCAGCCGCGCCTTCGGATTGCGCTTGCAGTTGATCAGCTGAAGCACTCCGAGGACTTCGCCCTTTCCGTTTTTCATGGGCAGCGTAATCAGAGAGCGGGTGCGGTAACCGGCTTGTTCGTCGAACGAAGAATTGAAATGGTAGGGCCGCGTCTTGGGAATATGGTATGCGTCAGCCAGCTTGATGACTTCGCCGTGTAGCGCGCAGTAGCCGGCCATCGAAGATTCAGTGATCGGGAGGGTGTGTTCGGTGTAAGGAAACCGCACGCTGTCGTTTTGGATCAGACGAAAGCGCAGCCGCCGCGTCGTTTCTGCTCCGCTCGCGGCATGAGGGGCAGAACCGTTGGCATCGCCGCCCCCATGCTCCGTCAAATAGAGAGACCCTGCGTCCGCGCCGGTGATCTCCCGCGCCTTCCGTAAAATTAAGGCCAGCAGATGTTCCACGTCGCGGGTTTCCGAGAGCGCGATGCCAATGCGGTTCAGTTCTTCGAGTTCGCGCCCCGCCTGCGCTCTGGTGAAGCCGGCGCGCCGCGAAGCAAACACCCCTTTGCGCAGCGGTTTTTTGGCTTTGGCCATGGAGAGGAACGCCAAGCTGACCTTGCTCAAGGTCTGCCCGGCGCGGGCCAGATTATAGCCGAAGCCCCGACCGTAGGCACGAAACGGGTTGCCACCCCGCAGAAACAGGGCACAAAATGGCCGCTTTAGTTGTACCCTCTGAGAGTGCCGGGGCGGCCAATGGCGCAAAAAAACACGTAATCAGTAAGCGTCAGCGCCTTTCGCCGCCGGAAAGGGTCTGCTAGCGTGAGAACAGGGTTGCCGGGTACGGGTGTGGGCACGGATTCAAACAGCAAGCAGCAATGGGAGAATTTGTGCAGATCGTAAGCGGCGGCGTAACCGATTTGGGGCGGGTGCGCACGAATAACGAGGATTGCTTCCGCATTGTCGAGTCGCTCAATCTGTTTGTGCTGGCTGACGGCATGGGAGGCGAGGCGCACGGCGAAGTGGCCAGCGCGCTTGCCGTGGAAACCATCGTCAAATCTTGCATGGATCCGGGGGTGGATTCCCGAGCCACGCTGGTTGGCAATTCGGAACCAACCTGGAGCGAAAAGACCAAGCGGCTGACGAGCGCGGTGCATCTGGCGAACAAAAAGATTTATGACGCAGCGGAAGCGAATCCGGAACAGCACGGGATGGGAGCAACGCTGACCGCCGCGTGGATCGATGGCTCGAAATTAAGCATCGCGCATGTCGGAGATTCGCGGGCCTATCTGCTGAGGAGCGGCAATTTGCAGCAGCTCACCAGCGATCACTCGCTGGTGGCCGAACAAGTGCGGCGGGGGATCTTGACCGCAGCGGAAGCGGAAGAAAGCGAAATGCAGAGCGTCCTTCTCCGCGCGCTGGGAGCTTTGCCGGACATTGAAGTGGATACCGACGAGCACGTTCTGTTTGCCCGCGACATTGTGATGCTCTGCTGCGACGGTCTGACGCGCATGGTGACGGAACCGGAAATTGCAGGCACCTTGCAAGCGGAGATCGAT